>WNFB01006730.1_pt1 | contig 10313 bp, 6 predicted proteins | sample 5400501 | NCBI WGS metagenome assembly WNFB01 (sample SAMN13153341, study PRJNA577476) | soil metagenome | isolation source: 200 cm saprolite under Douglas fir tree site 2 hole 1 | place: USA:California | collected 2015-04-18 | reverse complement strand
GCGGTGGTTCGCCGCCAGTGTTTCGGCGACTTGCGCGGCGCATTTAGCCGTCGCGCTGGTATCCGGCGGAAAATATTCATTCATCAATAGAACGTGCACGGGCACTTCCGGAGGGGGAGAATGATGAGCCTGCCGTCCTGGCGGATGTCCGAACCATCCCTCGCGCGGATCAGTTCGACGCTCCGGGAGCCGACGATGCGGGCTTTCGCACCAGAATATCTCCGAGGACAAGGGCGTCCATTTTCGTCCGGAGAAAACACTCAATGGCTTCCTCGGGACGGCACACAATGGGCTCGTTGTCGTTGAACGACGTGTTCAGTACGACGGGCACGCCTGTCAGGTCGCCGAACTCGCGGATGAGCCGCCAGTAACGGGGATTGGCCTCGCGCGTGACGGTCTGCAAGCGCCCCGTGCCGTCCACATGCGTCGGCGCGGGAATGGCGGCGCGTTTCTCGGGCCGCACCGAGTAGGCCTGCGTCATGAACGGAGAGGGATTGGATCGCTCGAAAAAGTCCGCCGTTGCCTCAGCCAAAATCGAAGGAGCGAAGGGCCGGAACATTTCGCGGTGCTTGATTCGAGCGTTGAGAATCTCCTTCATCCCGGCGCGGCGCGGATCGGCCACGATGCTGCGGTTGCCCAGTGCGCGCGGACCCCATTCCGCACGCCCCTGAAACCATCCTAAAATTTTCCCAGCGGCAATTTCCTTGGCCGCCTCCTTGGCGATTTGTTCTTCGGGAAGCTCGGCAATCTCCATTCCCTCCTCCCGCAGGCGGCTGGCGGCCACGGCCGAGCGAACTTTCTCCGGGGAATAGCCGGGGCCCCAGTAGGCGTTGTCCATGACGAAGGAACGCGGCTGGCCGAGAACTTGGTGGTGCACGAAGTATGCGGCGCCTACCGCGAGGCCGGCGTCTCCCGCCGCAGGCTGCACAAAAATTTGTTCGAAGGGAGTTTCTGCAAAAATCTTACCGTTGGCGACGCAGTTGAACGCCACGCCGCCGGCCAGGCACACAGCGTTCAGCCCCGTGCGGGCATGCAGCGTCCGGAGCATGCCAAACAACACTTCTTCGAGGCGCGCTTGGAGGGAGGCCGCAGCGTCGCGCTGTGGTTTCTCGACCGGGGAGGCGGGGTCGCGTGCCGGTCCCAGACGCTTGGCCATGTAACCGGAAAACATCAAGCCCAGTTCTGGCGTCTTGCCCGCATCGCTCCACGTCATTTCCGGGCCGGTGCGATGGTGCTGGAAATAATCGAGCCCCAAGCGAAAACCGATTCCGCCATTGGTTCGCACGATTTGGCGAAACTCCTCGAGATAGGCGGGCTCACCGTAAGCGGCCAGACCCATTACTTTGTATTCGTCGCCGAATTTCCGAAAGCCCAGATACTGTGAGACGCCGGTGTAATACATGCCGAGGGAATGAGGGAACGCGATCGAGCCGGCGATGCTCATCCGGTTGCCCCGCCCTGTGCCCCACATCGTGCTTGCAAAATCCCCTAGCCCATCCGCGGAGAGCAAGGCCGCCTGGTCGAAAGGGGAGACAAAGAATGTGCTGGCCAAGTGCGCTTGATGGTGTTCCACGCGGTGGAACTTCGCGCGGATTTTTTTCGGCGCAGCGTCAAACGCCTGAGCCAAAGCTTCCGGGATACCCACAAAACGGGCCAGCACCTTGGCGCGCTCCCGAGCGAAGCTTGGCATCTTCAGGGCGTAGAAAAGTTTTGTTCCCAGGCGAGCCCAAGGGTTGCGCGGAACTGCGACATGGTCCACTTCGGCGAGCGAGATTCCGGCGGTCTCCAAACAGTAGCGAATGGCCGCGGCGGGAAAACCCGCTGCGTATTTTACGCGGTTGAACCGCTCTTCTTCGACGGCGGCGACCAGCCGGCCGTCAGAAACCAGCGCCGCTGAGGCGTTGCCGTGGTACGCGTTGATGCCCAGAATGTGCATCGGGAGGCGCCTTCTCCCCTCGTCAGGACCGTGGACTCGTTGCGCCGCTGGTGACGGCGGCGGGCTGCTCGGCTTTCACTTTTGAGCTTTTGTGGCTTTCTGCGCCGCTGAGGTGACGACGAGCCCATTCGTTGAGCACGTAGAGGCTCCACGGGCGCGACCAATTCGTCTGGCCAATCACAAAATTCTGCCAAGCCCCACGCACGGCGCGCGGGTTCAGGTAGGGTTGAAGCGGCGCAGAGATATTTGACAGGCTCTGCGAAACACGCACACCGAGCGGACCTCGCAGCCAGATATCCCACGGCAGCGTAAACGTGCGCTTCGGCTGGCCCAGAACGTTTTCCGGGAGCACGCCCGATAACGCCTCGATGAGCAACGCCTTCGGCACTTGCGTGTCGCGCTTGGCCGCCAACGGCAACTGCGCCACGAATTCCACTATGCGGTGGTCGAGCAGAGGCACGCGAACCTCCAGCGAATTGGCCATGCTGACCGCGTCGGTATCCCGCAGCAGCGTATTGACCATGTACGACTCCATCTCGAAACAGGAAACGCCGGCAAATGGATCGAGGCCGCGGGCTCGCGATGCGGTCTCCTGAATTCGTGCGCGCCAAGGGGAGACTGCCCGCGGTCCATTTGCTCCGCCCCTGATCCCTTCGTAATACGGGGCCACTAAACGTTTCACGCGGGACGGTGTGAACAGGAGTCGCGTGAAATAGTAGGCATGAGGGAACTCATCGGGCGACCGCCAAGCAGACGCCGCTTTTCGCACTGCATCCCCCGCGGACATTTTGACCGCCGCCGCGGCGGCCAGGCGCCGCAGTGAACCGGGAACCCACCGGCCGAGTTCGGCCAGAAAGGCAGCCCGAGGCGTGGTCGTAAAAGTGGAATAGCCTCCGAAGACCTCGTCGCCGCCCAGGCCGGATAGGGCCACCTTCAGGCCGACCTCATGCGCGGCCCGCGAAACGAAGTACGTGTTCAGCCCATCCATGGTGGGCTGGTCCAGGGAGCTGACCGCGTCGTCGAGTTGCTCCATCATCTGGTCCGGAGTCAGAAGCGTCTCTTGGTGGTGGGTGTGAAAGTGGGTGGCGATCTTGCGGGCTAGCTTCCCTTCGCTAAACCTGAGCTCGGGGAACACCACGGTGAACGTGTGCAGGTCGCTTTGGGCACGGCTGGCCAGCGCCACCAGCGCCGTGGAGTCCAAGCCGCTCGACAAGAACAGGCCAAGCGGAACATCCGCGATCAAGTGGTCGCGAACGGTTTCCTCAAGCAAAGAACGGAGCTGCCGTCCAGCCTCGGGAAGGGTCCTGGGGCGGGGCCCATCGGGATGGAGCGCTGCTTGGGCAAAATCCCAATAGCGTTTCGGGCGGATGGCCGACGTGGGATCCGCTGCTGTCAAAGTGATGGAATGCCCGGGCGGAAGCGAGGAGACGCCCTCCACAAGGGTGGACGGTTCTGCGACCGAGCCAAACAGGACATACGCTTCCAGAGCATCTGGCGCCACGCGCGGGGCGAGGCAACCGCTCGCCAGCAGCGCCCGGACTTCGGAAGCGAACAGAAGGGCGCTTCCGGAACGCGCATAATAAAGCGGCTTGATGCCCAAGCGGTCCCGCGCCAGAAAAATGCGCGCACGCCGCGCGCCTTCCCCTGAAACACCAGAGAAACGCGCATCCCACACCGCGAAAGCGAACATCCCCCGGAGTTCGCGCACGCACTCTTCGCCCCATTCCTCGTAGGCGTGAACGATAACTTCCGTATCCGAATGAGTGCGAAAAGTGTGGCCGTGATTTTCGAGCGCGCTGCGCAGGTGTTGAAAATTGTAGATTTCGCCGTTATAAACCACCGCGACGTTTCCGGTCTCGTTGTACGCGGGCTGGCGGCCGCCGGGCAAGTCAATGATGCTCAGTCGCCGGCTTCCCAGGACCGCTGAGGGAGCCGCGAGAATTCCCTCTTCATCCGGCCCGCGATGCCAGATCGCTCCCATCATGCGGCGCACGACGCCCTCGGCGTGTTCGGCGTTCTCGATTCCAATGACTCCGCAGATTCCGCACATAGGATTACTTGGGATAGCTGAAAAGAGTTGCCCCCGCCTGGACAAGCTGGTCGCGCAGCCGCACGCGAGCTACCCCGAGCCGGCGGCTACCATACCAACTCAAAAACAGCCGCGCCGCCAGCCCAAAACAGAGCAAGAGACCCGAAACAATCACTAGGGCGAACGATTCGCGCTCGACCAGTACAGTCCAGTTGATGCCCTCCTCCCAACCCGGCCACACGGTGTCGAGAGTCCCCCGAAGGTAGCGTCCGATCCATGGGATCCGCCGCAGCCGCACATGAATCGTATTTTCGTAAGTGTAGTTTTGCGGGTAGTTTGGAATCGGCTCGGTCGCCTGGCGGAAGATCGCGGGGACCTCCAGCTCCATGCGTGTCAACAAGCGTCCGTCCGGGGCGCGGAACATCACACGATAGGAAGGATCGACAACCACCCAGGCTCCGTTGATCAAGACTTCGACCACGACGTGCTTGGCGTTCCGGTTCTGGTCGAGCAGCAACAACCGCCGTGCTTGAAGCCCGCTACTCATGGCCAGGTTCACGAACGCGTTGGTCGCGGTCCCGCAAACTTGCAACAGTTGCGAATAATTCAGAGTTTGTTCGGGGTCGCGCGCAGAAACAGAATCCGGACTCGGAATGGTGCGCCGCGCCGGCCCATTCTTCATCCAGGCGAGTATCGCCTCCACCTTTTGTTCCGGCTGGTCGGTGGAGGGAACCACCGCGTCCGAGAACCCTTTCAAATAGTTCCGCGTGGTGAGCTCCCAAACCCCGGCATAAATCAAAGCGGCCACAGAAACAACCAGAAGTACATCCACGGCGTACCAGATCATCCGAAAGCAGGGGTGCCCTTTCATCCCTTGTGGCCCCCCGCGACTAACTGGCGGTAAAGGGATTCCATCTGAGCCAGCGGCTCCCCCCAGTCCAGCGAGCGCGCCACTTCGCCACAGCCGGCACGCAAACGCGCCGACATGGCTGGATCATCCAGTATTCTCCGAAGTCCCGCTTCGAGAGCGGCACGATCGTGCGGAACCACCAGGCCGGCGCGCTGGTCGATCAACGGCGCAATTCCGCACTGGTCAGTCACCAGCACTGGGGTGCCGCAGGCCACCGCTTCCGCCGCTGTATTGCCGAAGTTCTCGTTTTGCGACGGCAAGACAAATAGATCGGCGTCCCGATAGGCCGACCACTTCGCGTCGTCGTAGAGTGGACCGGTGAACAATACCCCCCCATTCAAACCCATTTGCGCAGCCAAGGTTTCGAGCCGCTGCCGAAACCCGTCTCCCTCATCGGGACCTGCCACAACCAGCATCGAGGGCCGTGGACCAGACTCATGCCGTTTCCAGTGCGCAAACGCTTCGAGCATGAGATCCGGACTCTTTTTCGGCACCAAGCGCCCCAAGAACAGGACCAGTTTCGCATCCGAGGGGATGTGCCATTGGTCCCGAAACCGGCCGAGAGCGGGAAGCGCGGCGGGGATTTCGATTCCGTTTCGGCGGACGACGATCTTGCTGGCCGAGACGCCACCCTCCAATAATTCCTGTCGTTCCTGCTCAGAGGTGGCGATGAGGCGGTTCGCTCCGCGAATCATCGCTTTGCCGAACGCCACGTGATACAGGCGCTTCAGCCAGAGATTGCGCACGATGGGTCGGAACATCCCCATTGGCTCCACAACATAAGGGCGGCCCAGCCGGCAACACGCTCGCGCGACTTGGGGTCCAATCAAATCGTAAAGCCCGTAGATGTGCACCAGATCGTAGGCAGCCAGGCGTTTCGCGCAGAATGCGGTGGCGCCAGGATTCCAGGTCAGTGTGCGATACCGCGCGCGCGTGCGAAGGAAGACGGTCTCCACGCCCTCTTCAAGCGCCTCATACCCCCAGCGGCACGGAATCGCATGCACCATTTCTTGGGTGACAGAATCAAGGCCCAGGTCGGCCGTCAGAACCGTAACGCTGTGTCCGGAATCGGCTAAACCGCGTGCCAAGGCCCTCACCTTGACGGTAGGACCACCCTTCTCCATAAACGGAAAGTAGGACTCTGTTACACTGAGAAACCGCATACACGGCTGGGGTGTTCCCTGACTAGGGAACGACGCACTTCGTGGCCTCCCCCCGAAAAATTATACCCTCCATCCCCTCGTCGGATGGGGTGGCGCAACGTCAGTGTTTCCGCAGAAGAACCTCCTCCATGACCTGCTTCAGCCGGCATTGGAATTGGCCGAAGGTGAACCTCGCTTGGACGCGCTCGCGGCCCCGCGCGCCCATCTCCAGGGCGCGTTCCCGGTTCAGCAGCAGCGATTCGAGAGCCTGGCGAAGCGCTTCAACCTCGCCCGGCGGAACGAGCACGCCTGTTGCCCCATCTTCGACCACATCCGGAATTCCGCCTTGCGCGCCTCCAATGACCGGCTTGCCATGGGCCATTGCCTCCAGGAATACCAGGCCGAATCCTTCCCCGCCGCTCGGCAGGGCAAAGACGTCGCAGTGCGCATAGCACGCGAACAACTCTTCCTGTGACGGCCCGCGCACAAACCGGACATGGTCTGCGACGCCGAGTTCGTGCGCGAGCTGTTCCAGCCGGGGTTGATCATCGCCGTCCCCCACAAGAACCAATATCGAATCCGGGGCGGACTTCATCACGTGGGGCAGCGCGGCAATCAGGGTGTCCGCGCCTTTGTAGCGCTCGGTGGACTCCCAGCGGCCAACCGTGAGGATAATTCGGGCACGCTCCGGAAAAATACTTGGACGAGACGGGCGAATGGGTGCAGCGAGCCGCGCCTCGAATTCCGGATCGAGTCCCCACGCGAGTTTTCGAACTTTTTCCGGACGGATTCCCTGAGTGGAAACCAGGTGCCGCACCGTGTCCGCACTCGGCGCCGCCACCATGTCTGCCCGGCGAAGCGCCGATCCTCGCAGCCAGCCAAGCGGACGCCACACCTCAATCCCATGGGCGAAGATCATCGAACTAGGTTTACTCGAGCGCAGTCTCATCGCCGCGACGACAGGAGCCAGGTGAGGGTGCAGCGCGATCACCAGCTTGGGCTGTCGGCCCGCCGCTCGGAGAGCTGCTGACACGAAGTGAGTTTTCCCGCGCGCGGAACCGGATACCACGAATTCATCCTCTCCTACACGAACGGTGTGAGGCCCCTGCGGGTCATTCAAACTCAGGAACCGGCACGGCAAGCCGCGCTCCATAGCGAAGCTCGCAGCAACTGCGGCGATGTGGCGTCCAGCGCGTTGGACCCCTCCCGGGGGAAGGAGTTCGGGGAACAACCCGATGATCATTTCTTTTCGAACGAGCTTTCGCGCCGGGATGCTCGCTGGTATCCCATGCTGCCGCGCGCCTGTTCGAACAACGCTTTCATCGCTGCTGCGTTGATTTCCCAGGTGAGCTTTTGCGCGGTGCGAGCCGCATTTTCTGCCAAGCCGCGGCGAAATTCCGAATCGTCCATCAGCCTCCTGATCCAGGCCGCTAGGGTCCGCACATCGCGCGGGTCTTCGAGGACCAGGCCATCCTCCCCATGAGAAATGATTTCAGCGCAGCCGGCGTTGCGCGAGACGATAACGGGGAGACCACACGCCATCGCCTCAGCGGGAGGCTGCCCGAAGGAATCCTCTAAGGAAGGGCCCACGTAGGCGTCGGCTGCGGCGTAGTAAAATTCCACGTCGCGGCGCGGCGGCAAAAAATGCACACGCCTAGCCAGGTGATGACGATGAATTGCTGCCTGGAATGGGGAAGCATCGTCCTCCCCGGCTACGAGCAGCACGAGATGCGCGTCCTGTAGAATTCCGGAAGCATCCAGCAAGGAGGGTAGCCCCTTATTCTTCCAGCCGTTGCCGATGAGCAGCAGCGCAAAATCGTTTTCCGCCAGCCCGAGCTTAGCCCGCGCTTCCGGGCGCAGTGCCGCACGCCGCACGGGATTGAACCAAGAAAGATCGAGCCCTGTGTACACGACCCGAACCTTTTCGGTGCGGCCGTAGTAGTAGGCGAGGTCCTTCGCCACTTTCTGGGACACGGCTCCCAAGAATTGCTTCGGACGGCTGTAAACCTGCCCCTCGAGAAACTGGACCAGTTGATAGTAAAGGCGCCGGTGAATGACCCGCGGCCAGGCCCTCGGAGGGTTGCGCGAAAATCGCAATTCACCGCGGACATTCTCGAGCAGCCGCGCAAACACGACATGCACCGTGATGGCATCGGCATCGAGGCAGTTGATCCCCGGTGAATACACTACGTCCGGGGCCAAGCCGCGCAGCCAGCGATCGCTCCAACGCCAAAGGTGATTCGCGGCAACCCACCACAGAAAGGCGAACAAATGAGGTCCAGGCAGGGCGGGAATGCGGTGCCAGGTGATCCGGTTGAGATCCACGTCTTCGACGCGGTTGCTGTACACGTGGATTTCGTATTCGCCGGCGAGCCGCTGAATGCATTCGGCAACGTTTCGCTCGGTGCCGTGAAGTTTGTCGATAAATGGAGATACAACAGCGATGCGGGGTGGGGGCATGCCATCGCCCTACAGTCTCACCGGCATGATCTTGCGCCGCCGCCCATGTGAACAGAGATGCAGTAGACCCAACAACCTGAAATAGTACTAGCCCGGGCAGTGAACCCTTCGGCCGCCAGGATTGTGCCCGCCATGAAGAGGTCAAACATAAGGCCTATCGGCCTCCCATGGCAAGCTCCCAATGAGCCGCGCCACGCATATGCTTGGGGATCGGAACGGGCTGCGGCATTTGCGCCAGCTGGGGGAGACGGAACAAGACACCCAACAGCAGCCACATGTATGCGTTGTTCACGAAATTCTGGTAGGACTGGACACCGAAGTACATCAAAAGAAGTGTCAGGACGATTGCGTTCCAAAGGAGCGCAAATCCGATCGGAAAATATACGGTCTCGCGAAGCCTCCGGACAACCTTCCACCCGGCCCACAACATGGCCCCAACCCAGTAGAGCCACAAAAAAGGCGCGACGATGCCCATTTCGACGATAAGGCCTCCGAAGCCGTTCTCGACACCGATGTTCGGAATCGGCTGATCCAGAAAGCGCGCCACGTATTGGGATCCCAGGGAATTAAGCCCTGTTCCATAGCCCTCAATCCACCGCTCGTGCTGAAATGCCAAAACCAGATTGTTCATGGGGTAGTCCCAGCTCCGGCTCACGAGTTCCGAACCTTCACCTTTATATGACAGCGTCTCCGATACGAAGGCCCAGTGGGCACCCATCACATTCGGATAGACTTCCACCATCAGGATCAGGGCGACTGCCGCAATGAACAAGGAGCGGCGGAGCGCTTTCACGAGACGATGGCCTTGCCCCCAGCGCCACGGAGCGCCCCAAAGGAACGCCGCTGTCATCATAAGGGCGCTGATGGCAACGAAAACGACCGGCGTTCGATTCCCTGTAATGACGACGCCTACCGTAACCACACCGATAGCAAGAAATCCCCATTTGGCCCCACGGCGGCGGCTCAGCAAGAGGTATCCCTGTGCGCCCACGGCCAGAATCCAAATCAGGATCAAGTACTGCGAGAAGCGTCCCACACTCACAAAAACGGACGTGGTTACAGGAACATCCAGATGGGTTACGGGCGAGCGGCGGGTAAGACGCGTGAGTTCCACAAGCTCGGGCGCCAGGTCCGTGGGAGTTAGAAAATCAATTCCCACAACAGACTGAACAATCCCAAGACCGGCGACTAGAATCCCCGTAATGATGCTGATCTGGAGGAGGCGGTCCAAATCCTCAGGTTTCTCCATCATCGCGTAGCCGAGCAGCATCAGCGGCGCGTAATAAAAGTAAAGTTTCATCCCCAAAAAGCCGTACAAAATGCTGGGAGTCCAAGGATTGAAGATCTGAATGAGGGCATAGCAGAAGAATATGGCCAGCGGGAGGAGAAAAGGAACCTTGAACGTCATTACTTGACCGCGGCGCTTGGCGACCAGGAAGGAAATATAGGCCACACCGACGATCAGGTCTTTGGTGAAGTAGACGGTCATGCTGTTGCCGAGGTATTTCCTCGCCAAATCTTCGAATACCAGCCAGACCAGGAACAAAATGACTCCCGAGCGCCAGTCGGTCATGATGTGCAAGATAATTGCGCACGCCACAAGACCTGTCCCGAACGAGAGCAGGTTTCTATCTGATCCGGCCACGATCCAGGCTGCCAATTCCCAAATGACCCCGATCAGCACAAGGCCCATCGCCAAGGCCTGGATTTGGCGCTTGCTCGTAAACGAACCGATTCCAAGCTGCATTTTGTGCTCGACTCTGCTGAGTCGATCCCCCGGGAAATTATGAGCGCCCGCCCAGGGCACCGCAACGGCCAAGCCTTCACTCGATTCCA
>WNFB01006729.1_pt1 | contig 10313 bp, 8 predicted proteins | sample 5400501 | NCBI WGS metagenome assembly WNFB01 (sample SAMN13153341, study PRJNA577476) | soil metagenome | isolation source: 200 cm saprolite under Douglas fir tree site 2 hole 1 | place: USA:California | collected 2015-04-18 | reverse complement strand
GAGCACCAAAGGATCCTGTTACAACGGCTCGGCATGAGGTTGCCCATCGCGTTAGAACAGGCACAAATGTAGTGGAAACTTCCTTATGTCCACATTGATTCCAAAGACTTTATTCGCGAAACTGCGGAAGTTCGGCTAGGCGGAGAGATTTCCGAAAGAGCGTGACATACGCTGCGGGGTAGGCCCAGCGAGCCACTCCAAATGGGAAGCGCCGCATACAATTCCTCGCTTGCAGCACGAAAGGCTGGTCGGCTGATTCTAAGCTTTCCAAAGGCGGCTTGGCAAACGAGAGGGACACTCACTCCATACGGTCTGCAATGATGGACTGGCCATGCACTTCAACGTTAATCGCGGTGGGTGGGCGTAACCCTACACCTTGGACGACAGCGCCTCGAGCCCAGACGTCGCCGCCAATAGAGCTCACATTCAGCGGATCGTACACCGTGTCATCACAGGGGCTGGCGACCATGGGATGTTTTGCGCGGTATCCGTACTGCTTGGCCAGGAGGCTCAAATCCGTCACGAACTCCAAGTCGCACCGCCCATAAGGCTCTTGGAGCGCGAACCCCCAGAGTCCACTAGCGGGGAGCCGAATCACCATAGCATCCACGCTTTGATGAGTTATTGGGTGGACGAACGTAAACTTCTTTGCAGCCCAAGGCTTGGCAAGCTCTTCCACTGAGGCCGCGACCGTCGGACCCTCTGGAGCAGACGGCAAAGAAAGCACCGGAGGCGGAGGAGCCTCGGGCGCAGACGTTTCTGCTGGATCGGGCACATCAGCGTGAGATGTGCTGCGTTGCGTGCTCTTGATCCACCACGCGACAACCAGAGCCAGAACCACGCCCCCAGCGACGATCCCTATAATCCGGGCTGGCTGCCCCACGCTTGCGCCTGCCGCTGTGGGCAAAGGCGCTTGGTGAACGCCTGGGATCTTCGGCATGTCTGGACGGAAACGGTCAAACGCGCCGGCGTCCCTGTTCGGAGGCTTGTTGGGAGGTTCGTCTGGCATCGTGTTCAGTATTTCCGCATGCGGATTTTGGCGCCATTTCGCTCGTACTGGACTTCGTCCATGAGCCGGCTGATCAGGAAGATCCCGCGCCCGTGGTCGGAGAAGAGGTTCTGCCCATCGGTGGGGGAGGGAATTTGCGTGGGATCGAACCCGTCGCCGGGATCACTCACCACGATCAGGATTCCCTGTTCCTGGTCGCCCGTCACAGAACACTCGATTTTCTTCCTCGGGTCACACTTGCAACCGTGGAGCACTGCGTTGGCGAGCGCCTCTCGCAGGGCCATCTCGATTTCAAACTCCTTTCCCGCGGCATATGCCAACTGCTCGACCAGCCGCAGCACGGCTTCAACAACGGGCGAGATCGCGTTCACGTCGGCCGGGAGCGCCACTTCAAAGTGCAGGGGGGAAGACCGTCCAGTTGCCTTGTGGCAGGGAGAGTTATCTTTGGACATGGTGTGTCTCTCGGGTTGCCAAATGCCAGGATGCCGTCCCTCCACGAAGCAACCGAAGGGGCATTACTAGGGAAGAACCCAGAACCGGCGGCTTTCCAGCCTGCTACATAAATTTTATGTAATCGCAGCCCTCCGTACAAGTAGGGGGGTCGTCCGGTGAGCCGTTAGGGTACACCTATGGACGGGTGTGCCCTACCCGGATGAGGTCCCTGCTAAGGGGTTGGTTCAAGTGGCGGGCTCCATCCTATTTTCCTCTGAAATGCAAGACAGATAATGGATTTCGTGTCTCAAAAATCAGGGCAGTCTGTTAACTGCCCGGAAACCACCTTCGGGATTTTTCATGGACACAGCCCGGCCGCAAAGGGAAGATGAAATGCGCGTGATTTGGGGAATCTCGGGAGTGAAGGAGAGTCATCCATGCCTAGATTACTGACACTGTGCGCCGGAATTTTGTTTCTGTCACTGACAGCGGCGGCGCAAGATTTCACGGCGGCGCTGGACGCCACCAGCCCAACGCCCGAGGCTGCAGCACCCGCACCCGCTTCACTGTATCCCTCGGAACGTTATCCCTGGCAGCTCGGGATGGGCTTTCAATATCAGCACTACAACGCGTTAGGCTTTAGGTTTCATGATCTGGGATTCAATACGGGCATGACCCGCTACCTGACCAACTGGTTCGGCACGGAATTGAACACCACGATGGGCTACGGACATACTGGGGGGTCGCCCAGTTTCGTGGCGAAATCGTTCTTTGTGGGCGGCGGACCTCACGTGGCCGTGCATAATGGTTCAAAACTGGAGCCGTGGGGGCACGTGTTGGTAGGTTTGGAGCGCTTCCGTTTTACCGAATACAACTCAGGGGTTGGCGCCAATTCCGGACTGGGGTTCATGGCTGGCGGCGGCGCGGATTACAAGCTTGGCGCCCGCGTCTACTTCCGGGTGCAAGCCGACTATCTCGGGACTCGCTTCCAATCTGCGATGCAGAAGAACTATAGCGGGGGTGCCGGGCTGGTTTTCAATTTTTAGTCCTAATCTTCGCGATTTCCTTCGGCCGGTTTGGAGCGTGAATCCTAGCTTCAAACCGGCCTTTCCTTTTATTTTCTGAGTGAATTCATCATCCCACTACGGGGTGAGCAGGGGAAGACTAGGCTGGCAAAGAGTAGGGGCCGTGTCTTAGCCTGAATTCCGAAGGTGGATCTTGTACTTCACCTTCGATCGCCGGGAATAGGACGCCACTACCTGTGACGTAAGAACGCCGACCCACTCAGTGATTTACACGAGTCACGGGTCACGCGCGCGCCAAGCGGCTCAACTTCGGCATTCAAACTAAGCCGCCGCACCGTGGCATTTCTTGTATTTCTTTCCACTTCCACAGGGGCAAGGGTCATTCCGCCCAACCTTCGCGCCGGTGCGAACCGGCTTGGGGGCTTCGGCCTGGGCGGCGCCGGCTTGGAATTGCAGTTGCTGCTGCTGGCGTCGCTGGCGTCGCTCGATTTCGCGGGCTTCGTCTTCGGGCCGGGCAGGCTGGACAAGGAAAAGGTAGCGCACCGTCTCCGTGTCGATGCGCCCCATCATGTCTTCGAAGAGAGTGAACGCTTCCTTCTTGAATTCGACCAGCGGGTCCTTCTGCCCGTAGCCGCGGAGGCCGATGCCCTCCTTTAGGTGGTCCAGCGTGAGCAGGTGGTCCTTCCACTGCGTGTCCACGATATCCAAAATGATGCGGCGTTCGAGCCACCGCATCACAGCCTCGCCGAACAGTTTTTCTTTTTCGGCATAGCGTTCCTGGACGCGCTGGACAAGCCACTCGGCCAACTCCTTGTAATTCATGGAGGCCGGGTCGAACCCTGCCGCCTTCAGGTCGAGGCCAAATTGGTTCAGTACTTCGGCCAAAAACTGAGTGACGTTCCATTTTTCCGGATGTTCATTCGCCGGGCAAAAAGTTTCGACCAACTCGCGCGCAATGTCCTCCGCGATGCCCAGCGCGTAGTCCTTCTGATCCTTGCCTTCGAGAGCGGACCGGCGAATCGAATAGATCGTCTCGCGCTGCTTGTTCATCACGTCGTCGTATTCGAGCAGGTGCTTGCGCGCCTCAAAGTTCTGCGCTTCGACGGCTTTCTGCGCGTTCTCGATTCGCTTGGAAATCAGCTTGGACTCAATGGGGATGCCTTCAGTCATGCCGAGCCGGTACATGAGCGCCTTGACTCGCTCACCGCCGAACACGCGCAACAAATCGTCTTCGAGCGACAGGTAAAAGCGCGAAGAGCCGGGGTCGCCTTGGCGGCCGGCGCGCCCGCGGAGCTGGTTGTCAATGCGGCGGGCCTCGTGGCGCTCGGTCCCCAGAATGTGCAGCCCGCCCAGCGCGATCACCTCGTCGTGCTCGGCCCGGCATTGCTCGACGTACTGGTCGTAGATCGGTTTCCATTGGTTCGCGGGTACCTGGAATACTTTTCCTTCCTGCTGGAAGAGGGCCATGTTCGGCGATGCGTCCCCGTTCGAGTTGTCTCCCCCGATGACTGCAGAGGCGGCCGTGTAGGGAAGCGCAATTTTTTCACGCAGGCAATGTTCACGGGTCATCGCTTCGGGGTTGCCGCCGAGCAAAATGTCGGTCCCGCGGCCGGCCATGTTGGTGGAAACGGTTACCGCCCCTTTGCGCCCCGCCTGCGCAATAATTTTGGCTTCGCGTTCGTGCTGTTTCGCGTTCAATACCTGGTGCGGGATGCCGGCTTTCTTCAGCAGATTCGAGAGATGCTCCGATTTTTCGATCGAGATGGTGCCGACCAGCACCGGCTGTCCGCTTTGGTGGATCTGCCGGAGGCCGTGATCGTGGCTGTTGTCTTCCTGAAGGATGCCGTTGACCACGGCTTCATATTTTTCCCCGGCGGTGCGGTACACCACGTCCGAATTTTCATGGCGGCGCAATGGACGGTTGGTCGGGATGACCGAGACGTCGAGGTTGTAAATCTTGCCGAATTCAGCGGCTTCGGTTTCCGCCGTGCCAGTCATGCCGGAGAGCTTCTTGTACATGCGAAAATAATTCTGGAACGTGATGGTGGCGAGCGTCTGGTTTTCGCGCTCGATCTTGACGTTCTCCTTGGCTTCGACGGCTTGGTGCAAGCCGTCCGACCAGCGCCGGCCGGGCATTTCGCGTCCCGTGAACTCATCCACGATGACGACCTCGCCGTTCTTCACGACGTACTCGACATCGCGCTTGTAGAGTGTGTGCGCGCGAAGGCCCTGGTACACGTGATGAATGGTCTCCATGTGCTGCGGATCGTAGAGATTCCCCAGACCGAGCAGGCGCTCGCACTTGCTGATTCCTTCTTCGGTCAGCGTGGCGGTCTTATGCTTTTCGTCTATGGTGTAGTCAATCTCCTGGATCAACCTGGGTATGATCTTGTCGATGCGGTAGTACTTGTCGGTGGATTCTTCGGCGGGCCCGGAGATAATCAGCGGCGTGCGGGCCTCGTCAATCAGGATCGAATCCACTTCGTCCACGATGCCGAAGTTGTGGCCCCGCTGGACGCAATCGGCGAGGTCGTACTTCATGTTGTCGCGCAAGTAGTCGAAGCCGAACTCGTTGTTCGTGCCGTAGGTGATATCGGCGCCGTAGGCGGCGCGGCGCTCCGCGTCGCTCAGGTCGTGGACGATCACGCCCACACTCAGCCCAAGCGAGCGGTAGATGGGGCTCATCCACTCGGCGTCGCGCCGCGCCAGGTAATCGTTCACTGTGACGATGTGAACGCCACGCCCGGTCAGCGCGTTCAAATAGGCCGGCAGCGTCGCCACCAGGGTCTTGCCTTCGCCGGTCTTCATCTCGGCGATTTTTCCTTGGTGCAGCACGACGCCGCCGATTAACTGCACGTCAAAATGCCGCATGTTGAGCTTGCGGCGGCCCGCTTCACGGGCCAGGGCGAACGCGGGTACCAACGCAGGTTCAAGCGCCGCTTTCGAGCGCTCTTTGTATTCGGGATCGTCCAGCGGAAGGTCGCCAAGCCGCTCCTGCACCTTCGCGCGCAGCTCAGGAGTTTTTGCCTTGAGCTGATCGTCGCTGAGTTGCTCGTATTCGGGCGCCAGCGCGTTGATGGCGTTCACCATCGGCTGGATCACCTTCATGTCGCGCTCGTGCTTGGTGCCGATGAACTTAGCGACGACCCGGTCAATTACAGTTTCGACTTGGATAGCCATGCTTCGGTGGTCCTCGGAGAACGCGTCGGGTTTCGGCGGCGGGCCTGGGGCTTTTCATATTCCACGATACGAGAAAGAATCCCACGCTCGTGAAACATCTTCTCTGCGCGCACGCTCGAAATTTAATTGTACCCTGTCCGGCAATCGAGGCGCAAAGAGAGCGGCTGCACGGTGCGGGGTCAGTTTCCGAGAATCGCGTTCTATAATGCGTTCATCGGGAGATGGTTCAGCGGCTCGATGAGAGTACCTTTCGCGTCATCTGCCGCCATAAACTCATGGCTCCGGTGCTGACTTATTCGGAAAATCGAACGCGGAGGCAGCGTTGCCCTTGCGCCGGTCAATTGTGCTTTGCGTGTTGTTGGGAGTGCTTATCTTCGGCTGGCTCAGGTGGCGGGATCTCTCATCGCGCCGAAAGCTTAGGGAAACGCCCGGGCCGACAATCAACAAGCAGCCGGTCACTTTCTTGAACCGCACGTTTGATCCGGCGAGACCGCCGTCCGATATGCCGCCCCTGGCTTCAGGGGAAGACGCAGAGTGCGATTCCGATTTCCTGTCCAACGCCAGTGTCGGCGGGCAGACCCGGCAAACGGATGCCACGCACGCGACCGTCACGATTACGCAGATCAAGGTGACGCTGCAGCTCAACATCACCATCTGGGTGCCGACCGGGGTAACCCAACACGTGATCGAACATGAGGAAGGCCATCGCCAGGTCTCGGAATATTACTACCAGGCCGCCGACAAACTCGCCGAGCGAATCGCCGCGACGTATATGGGCAAACAAGTAGAGATCACCGGCACGGATCTGGATGCCGAATCCAGCAAGATGCTCCAACAAATGGCCACCGATATCACCGATGAATACAACAAGGAATTAAACCCAGGACCAACGCAATTGCTCTACGACGCCATCACCGACCACGGCCGGAATGAGGTCGTCGTCAAGGATGCTGTCGCGGCGGCCCTCAAGAACATAACGATGGCGTCAATTCAGCCGACGGCAAATCCAGGAAATTGAACCTGCAACACCGAATCCCAGGCCGAATGGGCGTCAAGGTCTCGCCGCGGTGCTCTGCGACGATGGCGTCAGCGCATTTCGAATCAGTATCGGCGGACTGACCGTGGGGGCGATCTCAGTCGGCAACTCCGGATAATTCGGCTTCTCAGGACTTTCCTCTTTCCGACATTGCAACGTCCACTCATTTATATTTTTCGGGCAAAACTCTCAATGAACGTGGTTGAATTGCCATAATAATTCCGAGGGTCTGGAGAAGCCAAGAGCGGACGGCAAATTCATTGCAAAGAGTTCTAAGTTGGTCCTACACTGCTCAACCGGAAGACCTTTGGACCGGGGAAGTCCGACGCCGTGGGTAAGACCTGTAGATGAATTTGCCGATTCCTATGTCTGTTACTTCCACCTTAGGAACAAAGGTGAATCGCGCGTCGAGCGACCGGCGGTTCTACGCCGGGGTCGCGATTGGAACGGCCATTATCACCTTCGCTGGATTTGCACAGACCTATTACTTGAAAGGTCTATTCGGAACACCGCAGCTGCGGGTGCTCCTACACATTCATGGGCTGGTGATGACCTCTTGGCTTATGTTGTTTTTCGTTCAGGTGCGTCTCGTCGCAGTGCACCGCACGGACTTGCACCGGCAATTGGGAGTGGTTGGGGCTGTGGAGGCAGGACTGGTCCTGGTGGTCGGCACAGCCGTGGCGTTGAGTCAAGGGCACCTTCACCTCATCGAGAATCAGGCATCATCAGAGCCGCCTCTCGTTTTCCTACCTGTACCCCTTGGCGTTTTGCTCTTATTTGGAGTTTTTGTGACGGCAGCGATCCTTTTGCGGAGGCGCGCAGATTACCACAAGCGGTTGATGGCGCTTTCCTGCCTGAGTCTTCTTCCGCCCGGTATCGACCGTCTGCCGTTGCACTTTATCGACACCGCCGACCGATTAACGCTATTTGGTTTAAACGACCTATGCGTCGTCATGTGTCTGGCGTACGACACTTTCAAAAACCGCCGACTTCATCCGGTGTGGGTCTGGGGCGGTGCAATGTTCGTGGGCTTGCAAATTCTCACCTTGATGATGAGAGACACTGCTGTATGGCTACGGATTGCAGGATGGATGTTGAAGTGATTGGCAGGGCTACAGCAGGCTCTGACAACTCCCGGTAAGTGGTCTTCTCGGAATGTATGGTCCGCCAAGCGGAGGATCATCAATTTTCCAGAAGCCGATTGATTAGGACGTGGACGCGAGCATCGGGGAGAAGCGGCTTTTTGGCGCAGTAGAACCTTGAGCAAGTTCTTGATTCTGACCTGTGAATCAATCGTCCTTCGGTTGCTGCGGGCGGCTGCGGCGCCTTGACTTCCAGCCCGGGGAGAGTTCTACTTACCGCGATTCAATCACCTGCAGGATTCCGGGGGCGAGCAAGAGGCTTTGGACCCCCTCCCGTAGACGGAATCGAACGAAAAGGCTATACCGTAGCGCGGGAGGGAATCGAGGACGGCGATATTCTGTGGGCAAGAGAGTTTGCTGATCGCGGAGTAGCGGAGGAGACCATGCCGGATCGCAGGAGTTTCTTGAAGGCCGTGGCGGGCGCCTCGGCCGGAATGTTCGTGACAGGAGGCGGCGGATTTGTGGATGCCGCTGTCCCATTGCCTCAGGCCGCCCCCGCCACGCGCCGCCAGGTGTTCATAGGAGGCCGGCGTATAAAAGTCATCGATGTGCACGCTCACTGCGTCGTGCCGGAGGTGTGGGACGTCGTCAAGGACACGAAGTTCGCTGCCAATGTCAGCAATCGGGCGCGTGGACCCAACGTGATGGGGCCGGAGCGCCTGCGGTCGTTGGACGAACGAGGAATCGACGTTCAGGTGTTGAGCATCAATGGCTTTTGGTTCTATAGCGCCGAACGCGAGCTCGCGACCCAGATCGTCAAGCTGCACGACGAAAAGCTCGCGGCTTGGTGCGCGGCCCACTCGGATCGCTACGTTGCCCTGTCGTCGGTCGCGCTGCAGTATCCCGACCTTGCCGCGGAGCAGTTGGAGCACGCCGTCAAGCAATTAGGCTTGCGCGGCGCCGCCATCGGCGGTCACGTGGAAGGCGAGGATCTGTCCTCGCCCCGGTTCGACCCGTTTTGGGCGAAGGCGCAGGAGCTTGGCGTCATTGTGTTCATGCATCCCCAGGGCGCAGAGAACGTCATTCGGAAAGACGGATTGAAGGGTAAGGGGGATCAGGGCAACATCATCGGAAATCCGCTCGAAACCACCGTCTTTCTCACCCGCATGATGTTCGACGGAACGCTGGACCGCTTTCTGGGGCTGAAAATCTGTGTGGCTCACGGCGGCGGCTATCTGCCGTCCTACCTCGGGCGGACGGAAGTGGCCTGCCAGATGCGGCCTAACGCCGACTGCTCGAACAAGCTACACCCGAGCGAATACCTCAAGAGACAAATCCCCGTCGATTCGATCATCATTTCACAAGAGGGCTTGCGGCATCTGGTGGCTGAAGTCGGCGTCAGCCAAGTGGTGTACGGCACGGATGAGCCCTTTAACTGGCCCCTCACCCTGGATGTGATCTTGAATGCGAAGTTCCTCAGCGACGCCGAAAAGGAAGCGATCCTCGGAGGGAACCTGAGTAAGTTACTTCGTATTTGATCGCGCCAAGTTCTACTATCCGCTGGTGTGAGTGCGGGACCTGCTCCCAGAGAAGCAGGTTCAAACTCACCACGGGAAATACACAGCGGCTCGATTGTCAGCACTTCCAGAATTCGGCGGATGACGAGCTTTAATTTTGTCCAGCGGCTCGCGCGAGGAAAGCCTGCCGCCGCCGGGTCATTTCTTCCGGAGATACGTCCTCCACGTGAGTGGCGATTCCCCACTGCTGTCCGAACGGGTCGGTGAACCTCCCGTAGCGGTCGCCCCAGAACATATTCTCCACGGGCATGTTCACGCGAACTCCGCCCGTAACCGCGCGGTTGAAAATGTTATCCACGTCCGGGGCGTACACAAACAAATAAATGGGATTGCTGGCGCCCGCTTCCGGAGCTGTAGGGACTGTAGTATCCATCGGGTCGCTCACGAAGATTTTCGAGTCGCCGATTTTCAACTCCGCGTGCATGATCTTTCCACCTGGGCCGGGCATCCGCATGATCTCCGTCGCGCCAAAGACGGACTTGTAGAACTCAATCGCGCGAGCGGCCTCGCGGCAGACCAGACTCGGAGTGATCGAGTGAAACCCTTCGGGGATCGGCTTTACGGCACTTGTAATGATGGCCTCCTGAATGTTGGCTGGGTGCGTTCGCGTTCACCGCTCTTGCGGTGACGTGACGCAGAGGTGGGAATTTTGCGGCTCCCGGAACAAGCGTGTCAACACAAAGCAGCTTGAACCATCGGATTGAAGCCCTGCCCTACAAAGCCTGCCCTTCCTAATTACGTGTTTCGATTAGACGCCGGGGGACGTGGGGACTCTTTGACGATCCGGGGCATCCGGGTAAGCATTTTCAAGCAGGAGTTTGCGCAGCCGGGCACGCTCCTCGAGTTCCATGTCCGCGATTTCGAAGCCGAACCCCTGGGAGCGCGCGTCGCGCATCAGGACGTACGCACAGATCGGATTCCGCCCGGAGCCGATTCTCAGAGAAGCCAGGGCGCCGGGTTGGAGTTGCTTTT
>WNFB01006726.1_pt1 | contig 10313 bp, 9 predicted proteins | sample 5400501 | NCBI WGS metagenome assembly WNFB01 (sample SAMN13153341, study PRJNA577476) | soil metagenome | isolation source: 200 cm saprolite under Douglas fir tree site 2 hole 1 | place: USA:California | collected 2015-04-18 | reverse complement strand
ATGGGGCCGGCTGCGGCGGAGTACGCTCCGTGCCCGAGGTTAAGCTCTCTTTCGGTTCGTCCATGAGCGGAAGTTTCCTGAACACTCCCCGGACATGGTAAAACACTCGCCTTCTCTCTATGGAAGGATTTTTCACTCGCGAACGCTTCGGGCGGCCGCAATTCCTGGCGGGACTTCTACTGCTCCTATTTCTGGCGCAGTGCGTGTGGCTGGTGAACCGCAGCCTGCGCTTGAGACCGGAGAGCAGCGAAGTCTTCCGGATTCGTGAGGGTTTGGGGCAGTGGCATGGCGAATGGATCGCTGGCACCCCTTCCGGAGCGGGGCTGGAGGCAGGGGACAGTCTCCCGCCCGCGTGGGTTCACAATGAAGGCTACGACTCCAATCACTCGGCCCTCTGGTATCTGATCGCCTCCGCGCCGCTGCTCGTCTGGCCGGAAGCCATGCCAGGTGATGGTTACTGGAGTTGGCTGGCGGGGGCGCCGTACTTGATCTTCGGTCTTCTGCTGGGCGCCTCGCTTTGGTATGTCTCACGCCGGCTCTACGGCAATGCCGGGGGCTACATTGCGCTGGCTTTGTACTGCTTTTCTCCCGGGATGATCCGCGCCGGCGCGCTTTGGTTTGCTCAACCGGAGATGGCGGGGGCGTGGGGCGCCTTCGGAGCGATCTTCACCGCCATTGCCGTGGCCCACACGCTGTATGCGCCGCGCGAGGTGGTGCTGTGGAATTGGCGACGCATCCTGCTGCTCGCGCTGTCGTTCGTGCTGGCGGTCGGATCGCAGTTCTCGCTGATCGTCGTGGTTCCGCTCGCGCTCGGATTCATGCTCTATGTCGCGCCCACACGGCGTGCTGCTGCCGCACTGATCTGGGCCGCCGCAGGGGGGACCGGCTTTTTGCTCCTGTATGCGTCTTACTTCTTCCATGCCCACGTTTTCTGGCAGGCGATGCGCCACGCGTCCTTTCTTAACTTCGCCGGGAGAGCGTTCGCCATGCCGGGGGCTTATGAGAAGACACTTGCAGAACTCGGGCAGAGCAGCCCGGCGCTGGCGGTCGCGCTGACGGTTGCGTTGATCGCTTACGTTGCCTGGCCCCGGGCGCGATACTTCGGCAACACCGCCCCATTGCTTGTGGCCGTCTTTTTCCTGCTCTTGCGCGTGGGCACGCCACATGATCCCGGTCTCGGGTTTGGACTGATGGCAGTTCCCTTCCTGTTCGTCTTTGTCGCCGGGATTTCGTCAGACCTGCTGGAGACCCGCCAGCGTGGCTTGGTGCTGGCCTGCCTGTGGGGGCTGCTCACGGCAAATGGGCTATGGAACGTTTGGGAGCTCGCGCGAGCCGGGCGGGGATGACCCGGGCTTGCGCCTTTGGTTGCTCTTGGAAGATTGATCCATCTTCTCCCATTCATTTCAGGCAGTTAGCAACAGCCCCAGGGTGTTGAATGTTACCTGGCCTGCGGGAAAATAATTAAAAAACGCAACTAACCCAGTGCCAAGAGGTTCTAATTACTTAGGGATAGTCCGTCTGGGGAGACGCGCCATGCTTGCGGAATTGGAGTATGATTTCCTTGTGCGGCGGCTGATTCCAGCCACGGTTGCGGTTCTTGCAGTAGGCGTTCTGCTGCTCGTTCTGACTCCGGCGACACAGGCGCAAATCAACGGCGTCCCGGCTTCGGTGACTTCCACGGGATTTGGCGGCCACTTCAGCAACGCTCCCGGAGTGCCGGCGAGTGTCACCTCGCTGGGCCCAAACGGTTTTCAGCCCCGAAGCCCATTCTTTAACGAACCGGCGTGCTGCATCAACCCGCTATTTCCGTTGAACCCGAACCCGCCACGGTTCACACATCGGCATCATCACCACGTAGCGTTTTTCCCGGTCGCAGTGCCGGTTTACACAATGCCATACACTCCGGTGGTTGTTATGCAGCCCGGAGCGGACGATGCGGTGGACGAAGAAGACTACAACGGCGGCCCGACGATTTTTGACCGGCGAGGTTCAGGACAGTCGAGCCGCCCGGCCCCTGATCGTTATGTAGAACGTGCGCATCGCGACGAGAGGGACGCGCACCCGGCCTCTGCCTCCACGGCGCAGCCCGCGGAGACTCCGGTCGCCGACCAGCCGCCGACTGTGCTGGTGTTCAAGGATGGCCACCAGATAGAGGTCGCGAACTATGCGATCATCGGAAGCACGCTTTACGATTTAACCGAGGGACATCGGCGCAAAATCGCGCTCGCCGACTTGAACCTGCCCGCTACGGCGAAGCAGAATGACGACCGCGGTATTGATTTCCAGTTACCCGCGGGCTCTGAAAAGAATTAACCCATGTACAGGCCGTTGGCCATCGCGCTGCTTGGAGTAGCGGTTTTCACATCGCCGTTGCGCGCTCAGATGCGCGGTGTGCACGCAACCGCAGCAGCTCCGCCCCAGGGAGCCAATCCTTCCCCGGGGCACGGCGGCATAACCTTTAATTTCGGCCACTCGCGCTTCACGCACCGATTCGGCGGTCCGCGCACGGTCTTCCTTCCGACTCCGTACTTCTATCCCGATTACGACGATTACGCCCGAGAGCCTGAAGCGCCCCCGCCCCAGGTAGTGGTCGTGCAGGCCGCGCCGGCGGCGGCCCAGACGCCGGAGGCGCGCACAACGGAGCCGCTGCTCCTCGAATGGCAGGGTGATCACTGGGTGCGGGTGACGAGCTACGGTCAATCAGCGACTGTGGACTCTTCAGAGGAATCGAACCGGCGGTCTGCTCGACCCGTGCGCAACCGCGCAGCGGTCCAGCCGCCTCGCGAACTTCCACCCGCTGTTCTCGTGTTTCGCGACGGGCGCAGGGAAGAAGTGAGCAGCTACACCATCGTAAGCGGAACCATGTACACGAAAGCGGACTATTGGACCAGCGGTACCTGGACAAAAAAGATCCAGATCGCCGATCTCGATCTGCCCACCACCTTTAAACTAAATCAGGAGCGCGGGGTCAATTTCGCCCTGCCTGCCGGACCCCACGAAGTAGTGATCAGGCCGTAGTCTCTTGGCTAACCCCACACCGCAAACGAGAAGCGCAGGGCTCGTTCTTCGCCCCGCGATGAACCTCGTTTGTGACCACCCGATTTCGTCTCCGCATGATATAATTTCTATCAGACACTAAGCCTATAACTTCCTGTAAATGCAACGATTTACCGGAGTATCGCAGCGCGGGGAACCGGTCCCACTGTGGACCGACCTGCGTGCATAGAAGTCGTAGGCTTCGTAGGCTCCAGCGGCTATAGCCGTTGCTCGAGAATAACTTTCGGAGTGGCTAAGAATTTATGGCAGATGAGCAGAACCCGCAGTTACCTCTGACTCCTCCCGGCGACGGCGGCATCCCCGGCGCCGCGAACATTCAGCCCGTCAACATTGAAGAGGAGATGCGGCGGTCGTATCTCGACTATTCCATGTCGGTGATCATCGGCCGCGCCCTGCCCGACGTGCGCGATGGGTTGAAGCCCGTGCATCGGCGCATTCTGTACACCATGCAGCAGATGGGCCTCGCTCCCAACCGGTCCACCCGCAAGTGCGCCAGAATCGTCGGCGAAGTCATGGGCAAGTACCATCCCCACGGGAACCTGGCGGTTTACGATGCGTTGGTGCGACTGGCGCAGCCTTTCGCCATGCGTTACCCCCTGGTAGATGGTCAGGGAAACTTTGGCTCGGTGGACGGAGACCCGCCGGCTGCCGACCGGTACACCGAGGCGCGCCTGACGCGGGTGGCCAGCGCCTTGTTGGAAGATCTGGATAAGCAAACGGTTGACTTCCGCCCGAACTACGACGGCAACGAAATCGAGCCCGACGTTCTGCCCACGCGCATCCCGAATCTTCTAGTGAATGGTTCGGACGGGATCGCCGTTGGCATGGCGACCAAGATCCCGCCACACAATCTGACGGAAATTGTCGACGCCACGATTACGCTGGTGAACAACCAAGCGACTCAGTTGTCCGAGATTCTGCAAATCGTAAAAGGCCCGGACTTCCCAACCGCCGGCATCATTCACGGCAAAGCCGGAATCCTCGACGCTTACAAGAATGGCCGCGGCCGCTTCATGATGCGCGCCAAGGCGGCGATTGAAAACATCACCAAAGACCGGCAGGCCATCGTGGTCACCGAGATTCCTTACCAGGTGAACAAAGCGAGGCTGGTCGAGCGCATCGCGCAACTGGTGAATGACAAGACCATCGACGACATCTCCGATATTCGCGACGAGAGCGATCGCGACGGCATGCGCATCGTAGTCGAACTGAAGCGCGGCGGTGAGCCCCAGCTCGTGCTCAACCAGCTTTTCAAGCACACCTCGATGCAGGAAGGTTTCAGCATGATCTTCCTCGCCGTGGTGAATGGGCAGCCCAAGGAAATGGGGCTGATCCAGGCCATCAAGCACTTTATCGATCACCGCGTGGACGTGGTCCGCCGCCGCACGGCTTTCCTGTTGATGAAGGCAAAAGAACGCGAGCACATCCTGGAAGGCTATAAGATTGCGCTCGATCACGTGGACAACGTGATTACCATCATTCGTGGCAGCGCCAATCGCACCGACGCTCGCGAAAACCTGGTCACTTACTTCGCCGGCAAGAAAATTGACATCAACACCACCGGCCGCGCTCCCAAGCTCGATCCCGAGAAGCCCTTCACGGCAACACAGGCGGACGCCATCCTCGAATTGCAGTTGCACCGCCTGACCAAGCTCTCGATCGACGAAATCACCAAAGAATTGAACCTCACTCGCGAGAGCATCACCGAATACGAATCCATTCTCGCCTCGGAGAAAAAGCTGCGTGGCGTGATCGTGAAGGAACTGGAAGAGGTCAAGAAGCAATACGGCGACGAGCGCCGCACCGTGATCGAAGACGAGGCCGCCGAGATCCAGCTCGAAGACCTAATCGCCGACGAGCAGGTCGCCGTCACCGTGAGCCATTCCGGTTATCTCAAGCGCACGCCCATCTCCACCTATCGCATGCAGCGGCGCGGCGGCACCGGGCGCACCGGCATGAAGACGCGCGACGAGGACTTCGTCGAGCATCTCTTCATCGCCTCCACCCACGCCTACATTCTCATCTTCACCAACAACGGGCGCGTGTACTGGCTCAAGGTGTACGAAATCCCCGACGTGAGCGCCGCCGGCAAGGGCAAGCACGTCGGCAACCTGGTGGCGCTGCAGCCCGGCGAAACCGTGCGCACCATGCTGGCGGTGCGCAAGCTTGAGGAAGAAAACCGCTATATCTTCTTCGCCACGCGCAACGGGCTGGTGAAGAAGACCGAGTTGAAAGACTTTTGCCACGTGCGCTCCAATGGCATCAACGCCATCAACATCGAGCAGGGCGACGAACTGGTGGCGGCGCGCCTCACCGACGGCCAGCAGATTGTTTTCCTGGCTTCGCACGACGGCCAGGCCATCCGCTTCGACGAAAACGATGTCCGCCCCATGGGCCGCGCCGCTTACGGCGTCTGGGGCATGGACCTGGCGAAAGGCGACTACATTGTCGGCATGGCCACCACGCCCAAGCCGGGCGCGGGCGCCTCCCCCTCTCACGGCGATGTAGGCACGGGCGTCTCGCCCGTGCAAGGCAAGTCCGATGTAGCGACGGGCGTCTCGCCCGTCCAAAAGAAAACGGGAGGGCACGACGTGGCGAAACCGGGAGGGCACGACGTGTCGAAACCGGGAGGGCACGACTTGAGTCGTGCCGATGAGCCGCCCACAGACTCCGGGGCTTCAGCCCCCGAGGTGGTGGATGTCGGCAAGAAGGGCTCGCTCATCCTCTCCGTCACCGAGAATGGATACGGCAAGCGTACCCCCGCCGACGAGTACCGCCTCATCGGGCGCGGCGGCAAGGGCGTGATCAACATCAAGACCACGGCGCGTAACGGCAAAGTCGTGGGCATCTCGCAGGTGGACGAGAACTCCGAGGTCATGCTGATCAGCCAATACGGCAAGATCATCCGCATGGACAGCAAGACGATTCGGGAGTCGGGACGGTCAGCGCAGGGAGTGCGGTTGTTGAATATCGAGGCCGGCGACCGCGTGGCCGCCGCCGTGGTCATCCCGCCCGAAGACGAGAACGGCAACGGAGGGTCGCTGATTCAGTAGATGATCGTGTGGGTTGGGTATTGTGTGGCGCGGGCACTCCTGCCCGCGAAAAGTATGGGACGCGAGAAAATCGTGTCCCTTTTGTTTAGCCCGCCACTGTCAAGAATTTCAGAGTTGGAACCATCCGCTCGGTATGAGATGAAAGGTTGACGACCCGCTTTCCTTGCCTCTCTCACCCGCCGTGCTGTACCTTGAAATTCAGTGGAGCACGCCTGCTATCAATGTGGTGCAAGCGTCGAAGACGGGATTGCCTTCTGCCCGCAATGCAATGCCCCGCAGATTCGCATAGCCGGGGCTGAGGCCATCGCACAGCTGGGAGAAACCTCGGAAGCAACGGCCGCCCAGTCAACCTCCTACGCTGGTGCGCTGCCGGCAACGGGAATCCAATGGTCGCAGGGGCTGCCAGCGTCGGCCATAGCCGGCCTGGTCGCAGCAATTCTCATGATCATTCCCCTCGGAGCCTTTGGCCTGGGGATGCTTGCTGCCGGGGCCCTCTCGGTCGTCCTTTACCGGCGACGGAATCCGGCCGCCAATCTCACTCCCGGCATGGGGGCGCGCCTGGGCGCGGTGAGCGGGGCGCTGGGATTCGGCATCTTCGCCATCTTCACGTCGGTTGAGGTGGTCGTCTTCCGCTCCGGCGGGCAACTGCGCGCGGCCCTGCTGGAGGCCGTCCAGCAATCCGCCGCCCGCAGCTCCGATCCTCAGGCGCAACAACTGCTGGAGTACCTCAAAACTCCGCAGGGGCTTGCCCTGGTGATGGTCTTGGGTTTGATCGTGATGTTCGTAGCCTTCCTGGTCTTTTCCAGTCTGGGAGGAGCACTGGGAGCAGCCCTGCTGCGCCGCAAAGAGCGGCTATAGGCTCCCGGTGAAACCGCAAAGCAGCAATCTGAAGGAGTGCTACCTTAGTGACGTGGAGAAGGCCATCCTTGAGCAGTTACGGTAAACTATATGCGCAATAGCCCCCCCAAGAAAGGCCCACAGATGGCGACGCGGGTGGAAAAACCGAAGTCAGCAATGGATTCGCTGGCTGACAGCTTCAATGACATCGTCTCTCAAGCCAAGGAGCGCATGTCAGAAAAGAAATTCAAGCACGCAGAGGAGAAGTTCGACCAAATCGCTAAGAAAGTCCGCGCTTCTCGCGGACGGCGGCGCGAAACTGCATAATCAGCGCGTGCAGTTCATCCTTGCCGACTTCCGGCTTGTAAACCTTCACTGCTGCAACAAAGTCACCTTCGGTCCCAAAGCTAATAATATCCTCCAGCTTCCGTTGTAATTCCCTGCGGCGGCGCAGCTCGTCGGCGTCTGTTCGTTGTTCTTTTGGCGGTTTCCAGCGAGGTCGTGCCATGGGCCCTCTCAACAACGGAATCTCTTTATATAACTTTCCTCTAGCAAGAAGTTACCCCGTGGATGTTCGCCATCTATTCGCCTACAGACAACTGCGGGCTAGGTTGGACCTCGGACCTTAGAACATTCTTCTGTTAGTCCACCCCTCCTTGCTACGCAACGCTTGCCCGCGTATGATGCAGCGTTCATGAGCCCACGAACCTCGCCCCGCCCAGCCAATCTGCGCGAGAAAGCGCAGCTAATGTCCGCCTCGGAGATCGAGCGCACTCTGGTCCGCCTCGCCCACGAAATCATCGAGAGAAACAATGGATCCACCGACCTTGGCCTGGTGGGCGTCCGCCGCCGCGGCGTACCCCTGGCGCAGCGGCTGGGGCAGATGATTCAGCGTATTGAGAAGAGCCCCGTGTCCGTGGGCACGCTGGATATCTCGCTTTATCGCGATGACCTGTCCACCGTGGGTCCCAAGCCGGTGGTGCAGAAAACTGAGATCGGCTTTTCCATCACCGGCAAAAATATCATCTTGGTGGATGACGTCCTTTACACTGGGCGCACGACGCGCGCTGCCCTGGACGCGCTGTTCAGCCATGGTCGCCCCAAGCAGGTGCAGCTCTGCGTCCTGATCGACCGCGGCCACCGCGAGCTGCCCATTGAGGCTACCTTCGTCGGGCGCAGGGTGCAGACCAGCGACTTGGAGATCATTGAGGTCAAATTGCGCGAGGTGGATGACGCGGAAAAAGTTCTGCTGGTCGAAAAGCAAGCTTGAGATAGTCGATGGAGGCACGGGCGTCTCGCCCGTACGTTAGCTTAGGCAGCACATGAACAAGGCCGCACGCGGTTCCCTGCTCGGCATCGAACACCTGGAGGCGGCGGAGATCCTGGGCCTGCTCAAGCTGGCCCGGCGCATGAATCCGCTCAAGCCCCGCCCCTTGCTGCGCGGCAAGCGCGTGCTGCTTCTTTTCTACGAGCCTTCCACCCGTACTCGAAGCTCTTTTGAAGTGGCCGCCAAGTCGATGGCTGCGATGACCACTCTGGTGCTCTCCAGCGGATCGAGCGTTGAAAAGGGCGAGTCGCTGCTGGATACCGGCTACACGCTGCGCGCCGTGGGCGCGGACGTCATCGTGATCCGCCACCCCCACGCCGGCGCTCCTCTGCTGATGGCGACGCACCTGGATATTCCCGTGATCAATGCCGGCGATGGCATGCACGAGCATCCTTCGCAGGCTCTGCTCGACGCCTATACGATTCTGCGCCACAAGAAAACGCTGAAGGGACTGCAGGTGGCCATTGTCGGCGACATTTATCACAGTCGCGTGGCGCGCTCCGCCATCCACCTGCTCAGCAAATTCGGCGCTCGCATCACCCTTTGCGGGCCGCCCGAATTTCTGCCGGAACTAGCCACCACTCTGGCGTCCGGCCTGCACATCACCCGCACCGTGGAAGAGGCGGTGCGCGGCGCCGACGTGATCATGGTCTTGCGGGTGCAGAAAGAACGGCTCGCCGGCATGAGGATCAGCCTGCAGGACTACGTTTCGAGATACCAGATCACCATGGCCCGGCTGAAGATGGCGAAGAAGGATGCCATGGTGATGCATCCCGGGCCCATCATCCGCGGCCTCGAACTCACGTGGGAGGTGGCCGATTGCCCGCAATCGGCAATTGTCGAAGAAGTACGCAACGGAGTGCCGGTGCGCATGGCAATCTTGGCTAAAGCACTGGGGAGAGCAAGATGAGCTGGGGCTGCATGGGCGATGTAGGCACGGGCGTCCTCGCCCGTGCGGAGGGAAACGTCCGAGGACGCGCGTCTCTACATCGAATGAGGATGATGCGTGAATCGTAAGGAAAATCACAACCTTCTAATCAAGGGCGGCCGCCTCATCGACCCCGCCGCCAAGGTCGACGCCCCCATGGACGTCCTCTTGCGCGAGGGGCGCGTCGCCGAAGTCGCGCCGCCCAACAAAATCCGCGGCAGCGCCGACGAAAAGTTCGACGCGCGTGGCCTGATCGTCGCTCCTGGCTTCATTGATCTGCACGTTCACCTGCGCGAGCCCGGTCAGGGCTATAAGGAAAGCATAGCCACTGGCACTGCGGCTGCGGCCGCCGGCGGATTCACCTCCGTCTGCTGCATGCCCAACACTCACCCCGTCGTGGACTCGCAGGAGTTGGTAGCCTGGATCCAGCAACCTGAGCGCGGTGCCGTGGTCAACGTGTTTCCCATCGCCGCCGCAACGCATGCCAGCAAAGGCGCCGCCCTGACCGATTTCCGCGGCCTGCAGCGTGCCGGCGCCGTGGCCGTCACCGACGACGGCAAACCCATTCTCAGCGAAACCACCATGCGGGAAGCGCTGCGCCTGGCGGCCGAGATCAATTTTCCCGTCATTCAGCACGCGGAAGATACGCGCATGACCGAACACTGCTCGATGAACGACGGCCCGACTGCATTCCGTTTGGGCCTGCGCGGTATGAATGCGGCTGCTGAGGCGTCCATCGTCGAGCGCGACGTGCAACTGGCCCAGCAATTCACCGGTGCGCGTCTGCATGTGGCGCATGTCTCGACGGCTGATGCGCTCAAGGCCGTGCGCCGTGGTAAGCGCAGCAGGGCGCGCGTCACTTGCGAGGTCACGCCGCATCATTTCGTTCTGACCGACGCCGACGTCGGCGATTACGATACCAATTTCAAGATGAACCCACCGCTGCGCTCGGCCTCCGACCGCGAGGCGATTCTCGTGGCGCTGGCAGACGGAACCGTAGATGCCATCGCCACCGACCACGCGCCCCACGCGCCGCAGGAAAAGATTGTCGAATTTGAGCGCGCACTGTTCGGAATCACGGGACTGGAAACAGCCCTCGGCCTCGCCATCA
>WNFB01006725.1_pt1 | contig 10317 bp, 8 predicted proteins | sample 5400501 | NCBI WGS metagenome assembly WNFB01 (sample SAMN13153341, study PRJNA577476) | soil metagenome | isolation source: 200 cm saprolite under Douglas fir tree site 2 hole 1 | place: USA:California | collected 2015-04-18 | reverse complement strand
GCCGCCACGGCCGGGGCGCGCCGTGCCCGTGCCCAGCCTGTCACCTTGGAGATGACGGCGCGGCGCTCCCTTGCCAGGCCGGGCATGCGGGCACGGGACAGGTCATTCCGCCCGGTGACAAAGCTGCCGGGCACCGTCGTGCGACAGCACATTGCAGACTGTCCGCGACACGCCCTGGGAGTCGCTCACCGAGTCGATTTCAAGGGAGAGCGCCAAGGTCACCAATCATCCGCTGCGAGTCCGTCGCGGCCAAAGGCCCTGCAGGGGCGGCGGTCGTCGGCCGCCTGCGGCTGCCTGCTACGCAGTGTGAGCCCGGCCCATGCTGCCTGGAGGCTCGTGCCGGCGACAGATCGATTATTTGCGGCTGTGTGCGATCCGGGATCGGCGTCGCGTCGAGCACAGATCAGCCAATTCTGGTTCCTGCGGGAGAGGGGTTGGTCGGCCTCGGCGAATCCGGTCGTTCGGAGCTTGAGGCTCCTCGCTTCAGTAAGCGACTCGGTGCGGCAGTCCTCCGCAGGGCGCGGACGGTGGCCTGATCGTGGTTCCCGCTGATAGTCCTTCCACGCTTGCTTGATCGCCCCAACTGGTGGCGCATGTGCGCAGCACGATCGCCGATCAGCCAGAAGTCGCCGACTAGCAGGCCCTTCGGGTCGCTGAACGACTACCTCCTGATCACTGCGCGCACCCACTGGATCGCTAGACACCCGTTTCGGGCGGTGGGTAGCTTGAGGTGTGGTGCTCATGCGGGCATGGTCGTGTGGCGAGTGGGAGGACATCCTCAGCCGCAGTTTCGTGCCGCTTGCCACGCCGGTGACCGGGCCGGACTTCTCCGGGAGTGCCGACCACCGTGTGGTGGGCGAGGGCGTCGCGGTCACCGCGGTTCGCAATGAAGCCTGCCGTTCCGAGCGCACTTTCCGGCACATCGCCGCATCCAATGACGATGACGTCATCTTCTCCATGCAGCGCATGGGTGTCTGTTACGCGAGTCAGCAGGGCAGGACTGCCCAGGTCACCGCCGGGTGCGGTGTGCTGTACACGACTGGCCTGCCGTGGTCGCTGCACATCCCGGATGCGAACGAGAGCTTGGTCATCCAGGTGCCCCGCGAGCGACTCGGCCTGTCACGGAAGCTAGTCACTGGCCTGAGCGCGGTGACCGTTGATGCCACGGAGCCTGGATTCAGGCTCGTCAGCAGGTATGCCGCGGCGCTCTTCGACGAATCCGGCGGCGGCGACAGGAGCGCGTATGGCCGGATCGCTGTCGACCTGCTGGCGGTCCTGGTCTGGCAGATGGCCAACGACAAGGGCGCTGCTGTTAACCCGGCCGATATCCACTTGGCTCGGCTTCAGCGGCTGGCCCGGGAGAATATCGCCGACCCGCGGCTGGGCGTCTCGCTGCTCGCCTCGATGGCCGGCGTCTCGGTACGCACGGTGTATTCGGCGTTCGCTACGATCGGCCTCACCCCCGCGGAATACATCCGGCGCCAGCGTATCGAGGCGGCGGCGGCGCGGCTGAGTTCGTCTGGTGTGTCCATCACCGACATCGCGATCAGCGTCGGATTCAGCGACGTCACCACCTTCGGCCGGTGCTTCAAGCGGCGGCACGGCATCACCCCCTCCCAGTGGCGAGGGGCGGCCCGCTAGAGGTCGTCACCGACTGCACAAACCGCCGAATCAGGTTGCAGGCAGCACCTCACGGTGTGAGTCCTGCGCTTTCTACTGTCGGATTACAGGCGTCGCCGGCAACGCAGGCGGCCGCCCAGTCCGGGATCCCGTTGGGGCGGACCGGGCGCTGGCCGGGAGGTTGCGACCGCGATCGCGTTTCTGCTGTCCGGTGACGTCTTGTGCATCACGGGCATGCCTGGCGATCAAGGCGGCTTCCTCGCCTGAGCGCCTCGCACCACAAAGACAGCCGGCCACTAAAGAACAAAGGAGCGATGTCTCATGGCTCTTCCGGTAAATGAGCGGCAGGCCGCCACGATCAGCCCGGAGGCGACGGCGTTCCTGCGGAGCCAGCCGTCGTTGAGCGGGCCGCCTTCCCTCTACGCAGACATGGCTTCCCCTGCTCAGGTTCCCGTCTTCCGTGCGCAGTTCCAGGAGCAGGAGGACATCGTCGAGGAGAAGATCATCTCCGACAACGACCTGGTCATCGAGCGTGACACGATCACCGGGGTTCCCGTGATCATCGTGCAGCCCCGCCAGACCGCGGAGGACATGCGGGGCAAGGCGGTCCTCAACATCCACGGCGGGGGCTTTACCATCGGCACGGGCCGCGAGCGCACGGCCCTGCTCACCGCAGCTGAGCTGGGCGCGACCGTCTACTCGGTTGATTACACGCTCTCGCCGGAAGCCGCGTTCCCCGTAGCAATCGAGCAGAGCCTGGTGGTCTACCGGGATCTGACCGCCCGGGTCGGTGGGCGCAACCTCGCCGGGGTTGCAAGCTCGTCGGGTGGGCAGATCATGCTCGCGGCGGTCAACCGTGCCCGCAGGCAGGGCCTGCCGATGATTGCGGCGCTCGGTCTCTACACACCAGCGTCTGACATCTCCGGTGACGGCGACTCCGGCGTCGTGAACAGCGACCGCGACCTCATGCCGACCGACCTGGCGCTGGCTTTCGCCCATCTCAATTACGTGCCAGGCGCAGATCTCCATGACCCGGAGGTCTCACCGATCTGCGCCTCGTACGACTCCGGCTTCCCGCCGACCGTGGTCAACACCGGCACGCGCGACTCGCTGATGAGCAATTCCATCCGCCTGTACTGGGTGCTTCGCGAGGCGGGCGCCGACGTCGAACTCCTCGTCTCCGAAGGCATGTGGCACGGTTTCAACTGGGAACCCGCGCTCCCCGAAGCCATCCGCGCCCGAACCGCCGTCTATGACTTCCTGCGCTCCCGGCTGTCACGGGCCCCGGCTTCCAGCCGCGGATCCGGATCGGGGTGAGTAGCAGTGACGACGCGGAGCGCAGGTGCGCCGGTCCCGGCAGGCGACACCATCGACATTGTGCTGGTGGTCAACGGGACGGCCCGCGTTCTGCCGGTCGAGGCACGGGTCAGCCTGCTAGATGCGCTGCGCGAGCACACGGGGCTGACCGGGACGAAGAAGGGCTGTAACCAGGGGGCGTGCGGCGCCTGCACCGTGCTGGTAGACGGCCGGCGGATGGTCAGCTGCCTGGGCCTGGCGGTGCAGTACAGCGGGCTGGAGATCACCACGATCGAGGGCCTGTCCGCTGGCGGCACCCCGCACCCGCTACAGGCCGCTTTCATCCGGCATGACGGGTTCCAGTGCGGCTACTGCACGCCCGGGCAGATCTGTTCTGCCGTGGGCATGCTGGCCGAGCACCGGGCCGGCTCGGCCAGCGCCGTGACCGCCGACGCGGCGGCGTCGCCGTCGCTGTCCGACTCCGAGATCCGCGAGCGGATGAGCGGCAACCTGTGCCGTTGCGCCGCCTACAACGGCATCGTGGACGCGATCCGCGAGGTCGCGGACAGCCAGGTGCAGCGGTCGGACGGCCCGGTGCGGCGATGAGGCAGTTCTCTTATGTCGCTGCGGCCGATGCCGGCTCGGCCGTGGACCTGATGACACGCACGCCCGGGGCCAGGTACCTGGCCGGCGGCACGAATCTGGTCGACCTCATCCGCGAGGGTGTGGAGCAGCCGGTCATGCTCGTGGATGTCACCTCGCTGCCGCTGACGGGGATCGAGGAACTAACGGGCGGCGGGCTGCGGATCGGGGCGCTGGTGCGTAACAGCGACCTGGCCGCTTCCCCGCTGGTCCGGACTCGATTCCCGGTCGTGGCCCAGGCTGTCCTGGCCGGGGCATCGGCCCAGATCCGTAACATGGCCACCACCGGCGGGAACCTCTTGCAGCGCACCAGGTGCGGGTATTTCTACGACCTCGCGGCGGCATGCAACAAGCGGGAGCCCGGAACCGGCTGCGCCGCGCTGGGGGGCGGGTTCAACCGGATGCACGCGGTGCTGGGCGCCAGCGACAGCTGCATCGCGGTGCACCCGTCCGACCTGGCCGTCGCGCTGGCCGCCCTTGACGCCGTGGTCGAGGTCGCCGGCCCGGACGGCGCCCGCCGGATCACGCTGGCGGACCTTTACCGCAGCCCGGCTGACGCGCCGGATCGCGAAACGGTCCTGCAGCCCGCGGACCTGATCACCGCCGTGGAAATCCCGGGCCTGCCGGAGGCGGCGAACTCGCAGTACCGCAAGGTCCGCGACCGCGCCTCCTACGCCTTCGCGCTGGTCTCCGTCGCTGCCGTCCTGCGGGTCGAGGACGGCCAGGTGGCGTGTGTCCGCCTGGCCCTGGGCGGCGTTGCGCCACGGCCCTGGCGGGCGCACCTGACGGAACGAGAACTGCTCGGCCGGCCCGCCACCGAGGACTCCTTCCGCGCGGCGGCCGAGGCCGAGCTCGCCCCCGCCACACCCCGCGAGCACAACGCCTTCAAGCCCGAACTGGCCCGGCGCACCATCGTCGCGGCGCTGCGCAGGCTGACCACGCAAACGGGTGCGTCATGACACAGACACAGGCTCAGACGGCCACGCAGCGCGTCACCCCGATCATGATCGGCCGGGCTGTCGACCGTGTCGATGGCCTGGCGAAGACCACCGGGGCAGCGCCGTTCTCGACCGATTATCCGCTGCCCGGCCTCGCCTACGCCGCGCTGACCTACTCCACCATTGCCTGTGGCCGCATCCTGGCCATCGACACCAGGACGGCGGCGGCGCTGCCCGGGGTGCTGGCGGTGATCACTCATCTGAACGCGCCGGCGATGAAGCCGCCGCCGAGGCAGAGCATGCTGAACCTCGTCTCGCTGGCGCCGGGCACGAGCGTCAACTACCTCAACACCGACGAGGTCCTCTTCAACGGCCAGCCCGTCGTCCTGGTGGTCGCCGAGTCGATCGAGGCAGCCGCGGAGGGCGCCGCGCTGATCGACGTCCGCTACCAGGCCTGTCCGGCCGCGGTCGATTTCGCCGTGGAGCAGGCGAATGCTGTACCGCAGAAAAACACTATGGCGCAGGTGGGCTCGGCGACGAAGGGGGACGCGGAGGCGGCGCTCGCCGCGGCGCCGGTCTCGGTGGATGCCATCTACACCACGCCGCAGCACCAGCACAATGCGATCGAGCCGCATGCGGCCACCGCACGGTGGGACGGCGACCGGCTGACGGTCTACGACGGGACGCAGAACATCGACTGGACCCGCAGGCACCTCGCCCAGCGCTTCGACGTCCCGGCCGGCGGGGTGCGGGTGATCTCCCGCTTCACCGGCGGTGCCTTCGGCGGCAAGACCATGGTGTGGGCGGGCACCGTGCTCACCGCGCTGGCCGCCCGGGTCGTGCAGCGCCCGGTCCGGATGATGCTGACCAGGGAGGGCGTGTACCGCACCGTCGGCGGCCGCACCCCCACGATCCAGCGTGTCGCGCTGGGCGCCGGCCGCGACGGGCACCTCACCTCGCTCATCCATGCCAGCATCGCCCAGGTCGGCAGGACTGGCGGCGGGCCGGAGCAGGTGACGTCGGTCTCCCGGGACATGTACGCGGCCCCGAATATGGCGATCCAGCAAAGCAACGTCACGATGGACGCGGTACCGAACACGGTGATGCGGGCGCCCGGGGAGGCGACCGGAACCTTCGCGCTGGAATCTGCCATGGACGAGCTCGCCGTGGCCCTGGGCATGGACCCGATCGAGCTGCGGATGCTGAACGAGCCCCTGGCCGGGCCGCTGCAGGGCAGGGCCTTCGCGCACCGGCACCTGCGAGAGGCTTATGCCGTCGGAGCCGAGGCCTTCGGCTGGCCACACCGCACACCCGGACCCGGATCCATGCGAGAGGGCCGCCACCTGGTGGGGATGGGCGTCGCCAGCGCCTGGCATCCGTCCTGGCAGTTCCAGGCGAATGTAACCGTCAGCATGTCCGCTGCTGGGAAGGTGGTGGTGCGCTGCGGTTTCCACGAGATGGGCATGGGCGGGGCCACGGCCCAGGCCCAGATCACTGCCGACCTGCTGGGTGTGCCGTTCGACGCGGTCACCGTCTCCTACGGCGACTCCGAGCTGCCGCTCGGGCCGGGCGCCGGCGGGTCAGGGCAGACGGCGAGCGTGGCGGCGAGCCTGCTGACCGCCTGCGGCAAGCTGAAGCAACGCCTGCTCTCGCTGGCCAAGGACTCGAGAACATCGCCGCTGCGCGGTCATCGTCTCCCGGACCTGCAGGCCCGTGACGGGGGACTGTTCGTCGGCGGCACCACCACCGGTGAGACTTACCCGGCCATCCTGGCGCGGACGGGCCGGCAGACGGTACAAGAAGCCGTCGGCTCCGGGTCGCGGGTCGGCAGCCTGCTCGGCCAGGCCAGGTTCACGGCCAAATTCCTCCGCGACAAGCGGCACTGGATCAAGGCCGCCTGCGGCGCGCAGTTCTGCGAGGTCCGGGTGGACGCCGACACCGGCGAGATCCGCATCTCGCGCTGGCTGGGTGTCTTCGACGTCGGCACGGTCATCAACGCCAAGACCGCCGCCAGCCAGCTCCGGGGCGGGATCGTCATGGGCATCGGCATGGCACTGTCCGAACGGACCCTGGTAGATCCGCGCACCGGGCGGATCGCCAACCCCAGCCTGTCCGAGTACTACATCCCGGTTCACGCCGACATCCCCCGGATCGATGTCCGCTACCTCAACCACCCGGACCCGACCATGCCGCTGGGGCTCACCGGGGTCGGGGAGGTCGGCATCACCGGTACCGCCGCCGCCGTCGCCAACGCCATCTACCACGCCACCGGCAAGCGCGTCCGTGACCTGCCGATCACGCTGGACAAGCTGCTTTAACCGCAGGCCGTCGGCCGCATGACGCCGCACCAGTCGCCCCATCAGGAAGGAAACATTGCCATGACTGTGAACGGAACCGTCCTCGACGGATTCGAAGCCGTGCGCGACGCGTTCGGACAAGCGCAAGCCGACGACGAGGGCGGCGCGCAACTGGCCGTCTGCCACCAGGGCCAGCTCGTGGTCGACCTGTGGACGGGCCAGGACGTCACCGGCGGCCGGCCCTACACCGGCGACTCGATCAGCATCCTCATGTCCGTCAGCAAGGGCATGACCGCAACCTGCGTGCACCTGCTCGGCCAGCGCGGCCTGCTCGACGTGGACGTCCCGGTCGCCCGGTACTGGCCGGAGTTCGCCGCGAACGGCAAGCAGCACGTCACCGTCCGGCATCTGCTCACCCACTCCGCCGGCCTGTTCGGCTTCCCCGTCGAGGCGCGTATCGGCCCCCGCGAGCTGCTCGACTGGGACCGCTGCATCACGGTGCTGGCCGCGATGGCGCCGCTGTGGGAGCCGGGCACCGCCTTCGCCTACCACGCGCTGACGTTCGGCTACCTCCTCGGCGAGGTCGTCCACCGGATCGTCGGCCGGACCGTCGGCCAGTTCTTCGCCGAGGAAATCGCCAAGCCGCTCAGCCTCGACCTGTGGATCGGCCTGCCCGAAACCGAGGAACACCGAGTCGCTGACCAGTTCAGCAGCCTGCCCGAGGCGGACCCGCAACAGACCCGGGACCAGTTGCAGGCACTCGGTATCGACACCGCCAACCCAGTCGTGGTGACGATGCTCGCCTCCTCCAGCCTCGGCGGCGAGGAGGCTATGCGCCTGCTTAACTCCAAGGACGGGCACGCCGCGGAAGTGCCATCAGCCAACGGCATCGGCACCGCCCGCTCACTGGCCAAGCTCTACGCCGCCCTCATCGGCGAGGTCGACGGCGTGCGCCTGCTCCAGCCCGGCACCGTGGAACGGGTACGGATGGCCCAGACCGACGGGATGACCGCGCCGGAGCCGCTCGCGGCGATCCCGCAGCAGTTCCCGCTGCGGTTCGCCCTCGGGTACGAGGCGCCGCGCACCGGCTCCCCCCTGTTCGGCGACTCGTGCTTCGGCCACGCCGGCCTGGGCGGCCGGCTGGCCTTCGCCGACCCAGCCACCGGGGCCGGTGTCGGCTACACCTGCACCAACAGCCGCTGGAATTACGCCGAGGGGCCGGACGCCCGCTGGCTGCCCTGGACCGCCGCGCTGCGCGACGCACTACAGCTCTGAGTTCCGCTGCTGTACCCATCACGAGCGAGACCCGTTTTCGAAGGAGGGCCATGCGTCGCCTGCCCTATACCGACCAGAGCACATTTCCCCCCGAACTGCGCCAGTTCCTCGCCCAGGTGCCACAGCACGCAGCGTTCGACATGCTGTCGCACTCGGGTGGCCACCGTGCAGCCGTTCCTGCTGCAGGGACAGGCCCAGTTCACCTCCCTGGCACTGCCGGCGCGCACCCGGGAACTTGTCATCCTGATCACCGCCAGCGCGGCCGAGTGCGACTACGAGTTCATCCAGCATGTGCCGATCTCCGAAGCGGAAGGGGTGCAGCCGAGTGTGCGAGAGGCGATTCACCGCCTGGACTTCCACGACCCGGCGCTGTCCGCGTATGACCGCGCCATGACCCGGTTCGTCGCCGAGCTGGTGGCGCGCCCCAGGGTGGGGTGAGGACGTCTTCGCCGCCGTCCGCGAAAACTTGACCGAGCGGGAAATCGTGGAAGTGCTCCAGGTGGCCGGCTTCTACTGGTCGTTCGGTCGCGTGTGCACCGTTCTGGACGTGGAGATCGTGGGCTGCGACGTTCTCGCCTGAGCAGATGACCGAGATGTGGGCAGACCTAGCCGCTGAGACCGAGCAGCAGGCACGCGAATGCCGGGCCATGCTCAGCCAATCTCGTGAACTGCTCGACCAGCTCAGGCCGCCGTCGCTAGAGGACAGGCTGCGCCAGATCGCCGAGTGGACCGGCCTCGCTCAAGATCTCGCCCAGACTGCAGCCTCGTCGTGACGCGGCAGCGGCGGTCACTGCCCCATTTGGCCGGGCGGCTGACGACGCGTTACAAACACAATCGAGCAGTAGATGCGCACCGACGAGCGCTACTCTCCGTGTGCCGATTTCGAACTTTGTAGCCGGGCCCGGTTTGGGTGGGATCGCCGTCGTACGCCACGCCTCCTCAGTGCGACAGAATGATCGTTATACACGGCTACAACCGCAGAGAGTTCGCGCTCGATAGCCGTCCATATCGGCGGATCGGGAGCGCGCAAGCGTCCAAGCCCGTGGTCACATGCCGTGACGAAATCGGTCCGCCTGTATAACTCGGATATCTTAAATCTGGCGAGCCGGGCTAGCCCCGGCCGTCACTGGCGACCCAGCGCGTCCTTTTGACAACGCTGGCGGCCAGCCGGGACGATTCCGCACATGGCCAAGACCGTGACTGTAGTGATCACCGACGACATCGACGGCTCAGCCGATGCTCAGATGCTGACGTTTGCCTACCAAGGCCAGCAGTTCGAGATCGACCTGGCCGAGAAGAACCAGGCTGCCTTCCTGGCCGCCCTGACGCCCTACATCGACGCCGCCCGTGTCGTCCCGGCCGGGCGGCGCCCGCGCGGGGCCCGGGAAGCGCGACGATCTCGCGGCTCATTTTCGGTGGACCGGGCTGCCGTGCGCGCCTGGGCCGGGAAACAGGGTATCCAGGTTGCCGGGCGCGGCCGGATCCGGGCAGACGTGCTGGAACGGTATGCCGCTGCGCACGAGCGCTGACAGATCTGAACCCACGGGCGCGGCCGTCCCGATCGTCACGACGGCTGAATCAGCCCGGTGTGATTGCCGCCAGGCCATCAGCCCCGGCATGATCGGGCCGGAAACACCGTTAGATCCACGGCCCCGACCGGACGATGCCAGGTCCGCCACCGCAACCTGCGATCGGGGCGGATTTGGCATGCAAGTGGTCAGTTCGTTGCCCGATACGGCAGGAGTCAGCCTGCGCAGGTATGCCGGCCATTGACGGCACCGGCCTGCGACCCACCGGACCCGGGGGAGAGGGCAGTGACAGTGGCGGGCACCACGATGCCGGCAGTGACATTCCGGGGCAGTGCCGTGCGCGGTGAGCCCGGCGATCATCATCGGGTAGCTGTCGTCTCGATACCGCCGCGCGCAGGACAGCAGGCGCCCGCGCCGGATTCCCCGTTGAAACCACCGGGCAGAACGCCGGGCCGCAGAGCAGGAGGCTAGGACTTGCCTAGAGCCGGTGTTCCTCTCGGCCGAACTTGTCGGTTGCCCATGACTTTCGATGGGCCGGACACGGCAGTACCGATAACTCGCAAATCCCCAGGTCACGCGCACGTGAAGGTGCCACGGCAGATCTGAAATCCCAGCCCCGCGCCGCCACGGCCGGGGCGCGCCGGGCCCGTGCCCGGTTTGTCACCGTGGGTTATGACGGCTCGGCGCTCCCTTGCCAGGCCGGGCATGCGGGCACGGGAA
>WNFB01006724.1_pt1 | contig 10318 bp, 6 predicted proteins | sample 5400501 | NCBI WGS metagenome assembly WNFB01 (sample SAMN13153341, study PRJNA577476) | soil metagenome | isolation source: 200 cm saprolite under Douglas fir tree site 2 hole 1 | place: USA:California | collected 2015-04-18 | reverse complement strand
CGCCAGATCAGCTTCGGCGGAGCTCAAGGCATTCTTCGCATCCTGCGACTCGATGCGCGCCACCAGCTGGCCGGGCGAAACGGTGTCGCCGACCGAGACGCGGCGATCGATGAGGCGCCCGCCGATGCGGAAGGCGAGGTTGGTCTGGTTTTGCGCCTGGACCTGCCCGCTGAGTGAAACTGGCTCACCTGCCGTGCCGTAGCGGATCACGGTCGTCTGCACGGGGCGAACCAGGGGGGGCGCTGGCGCGTGCCGGCTGCAGCCGGTAATGACGAGCGCACAAGCCACGAGTACGGAGGATTGCACTGCAAGTTTCATGTGCACTCCCGTGCCTTCAGCGCTCATCGCGATGAACGACGTGCGAGGTGCCAGCGTGTCATACTGGGCGCGTCCTTCCGCGCTGACGCGATCGGCTGCCGCATAAGCCGCCTGAATCAGCGCCCGACCCACTCCCGCGCCGCGCGCCGCTGGATCGACGAAGAGATCCTCCAGGTAGCACACCTCCGTCAAGACCCAAGACGAGGGGTGAAACAGGTCATGGACGAAACCGACGAGTCTCCCGCCATCCTTGTGCTCGCCTTGTTCGGCGGACCAGCGCGCCGGTTGGGTCATGGCAGCGAGTTCCTTTCCTTCGTTGATGCGACAAGGCTCCGGCCGGAAGCGAGGCGGAGCTGGGCCCGCGCGTTCGCCAGCTCGGCGTCGGCCTGGATGCGGTTCACGTCCGCGGTGAAGGCATCGCGCTGCGCCTGCAGCAGATCGAGCTGCGTGATGTTCCCCACGGCATACCGGGTACGCGCTTGCGCGGCGGCCTCGAAAGCGGCTTGCCGTCCCGCTCGCGCCGAGCGGCTCTTGGCGATCCCGGCGGCCACCGTATTCCACTGCTGGTGGATGGCGTCGCCCGAAGAGAGCCACACGCGAAGCTCGCGGGCACGCTCCACGTCGGCGCTCGCGTCCTGCCTGCGGATGTTGGCGAAGGTGGTGAGGTCGAGCGACCAGGTCAGCGTCAGGCCCGCCTGGTAGCTCCAGTCCTGGCCGGTGAAGCCGGGGGCATTGGAACCGGTCTCGGCGAGATACCCTGCGATCGACGGAACCAGCGTGAGGCGCTGCGCGGTCGCGAGCTGTTCCGCGCTGCGCGTCGCGCGCGCGGCGGCGATCACGGCGGGGACGGTCGGAAGCTCCCTCTCGAACTCCGCCAGCGGCGCCTCGGGGCGGAGATCGGGATCGAGCTCGACGGAGCTCGACAGGTCGGGGCTCACGCCCGAACCGGACCCCAGCGCACGGCTGGCCACGGCAACCTGCAACTCCGCGGAAGCGACCTGCTGCACGCGCTGCTCCACCTCGGCGCGCGCCCGGTCGACCTCCAGAACGGCTGCAGTCCCCGCGCGGTAGTGTTCTTGCGCCAGACGCAAGGCCTCGCGCGACACCAGGAGCGCGTCGGTCGAGGACGCGACCAACGCAATGCTGGCGACGAGTTGGTAGTAAGACTGCGCGACTCCGGCCTCGACGTCCAGTCGCGTCGCATCGAGCTGGCGGGCCGCCGCCTCGACCCCCGTCCTCGCCGCCGCGATCCGCTCGAAGTTGGTGAAATCCAGCAGCGGCACGGTCGCCGTCCCGACGCCGGTCCACTGGTTCTTGGGGAGGAGCACGATGGTCTGGTTGGGACCACCGATCGCGCCGAGATCGATCTCGCTGCTGTACTGATTCCGGTCGTACTTGCCGACGAACGAAACGCCGGGCAGCACGCGGCCCAGCGCAACATCCGCTTCCGCGCCCCTCTCGCGAAGATTCGCGCCCGCTTCGAGAGTGGCAGGGTTCCGCTCGCGCGCTCCGGCCGCAAACACCTCGAGCCTTTGCAGCGCCATCGACGCCCGGGGGTGCAAGGCGAGCACCACGGCGACAAGCGCCAGGCAGCGCAGCGATCGTCTCGGTCGATTGAACATGTCTGCCGCACCGGCCAGTGCAGCGGACGTGCCAACCAAGGATCAGAGCGAACCGGGAGAACGCGTTCGCTGCCAAGATGTCGAACCGCCTGTCGATGTCATCGACACACTTGACATCGACATCGCGGATCGAGATCGGCCTGACCCCGCCGGAATCCCGATGGCGGCTGGTCGCGCCGGCCGCGCGAACCTTCAATCCGGCCACGACGGGGCACGCGGCGCCTGACGGCTGCAACGCACCGCTTTCTGCGGAACCCGGCATGGTCCGTGCAGCGATTCGCCCCGCGATGTCGATCGGTACGCTTTTCCGACAGCCCACGCGGCCACCGGAGCCGGCGATGAGCGACGCGCTTCCGGTCGTCTACCTGGCGAGGCACGGTGAGACGGCCTGGACCATCTCTCGTCAGCACACGGGAGTGACCGACCTGCCGTTGACCCCGCGGGGCGAAGCGGAGGCCGTCCGGCTCGGAGAGCGACTCGAGGGAGTGGCGTTCGCCGCGGTGATCACGAGCCCCTTGCAGCGGGCGGTCCGCACCTGCGAGCTGGCTGGCTTCGGCTCCGCGGCGGAAGCCGAGTCTGACTTGCTCGAATGGAACTACGGCACCTACGAAGGCCGCACCAGCGCCGAGATTCGCGCCGAGCGCCCCGACTGGCAGTTGTTCCGCGACGGCTGTCCGGAAGGGGAGTCGCCGGACCAGGTCGGAGCGCGGGCCGACCGCGTGATACGCCGGGTGCGGGCGATCGGGGGGGACGTGCTGCTCTTTTCGAGCGGACACTTTCTCCGAATGTTCGCCGCGCGCTGGCTTGGGCTCGAACCGGGGGCAGGCAGGTACTTCGTGCTCGGCACGGCCAGCCTCAGTGCGATGGGGTATGAGCACGATCGGTCCGAGCCGGTGATCCGGCTCTGGGACGAGATGCCTCACGAACGGCGCGTCAGCCAGGCGCAGGTGCGGGAGCACCGGGAGAAAGCATGAGCGCGAGAAAGGCAGCAGTGCTTCGAGCAGCAACATCCTCGGACAACCTGGAGTCGCTGCGCCGGCAATACGGAGGTCCGATCGAGCTGACGGGTACCGCTGATGCGTTCTACGAGCGGCACCTGCTCTTCGACAACGTCGCCGATCCCGCGGCCACCGGGCTACGTGAGCGCTACGAGGCGTTCGCGCGCTCCGTCCGGGACGTCCTCTCGCAGCGATGGGTGCGCACGGAGCAGACCTACGAGCGGGTGAACCCCAAGCGCGTCTACTACCTCTCCATGGAATTCCTCATCGGCCGCTCGCTGACGAACAACATCACGAATCTGCTGGTCAGTCCCTTCGTGAGCGAAGCCGTCAAGCAGAAGTCGCTGAATTGGCTCGGCCTGCTCGAGGAGGAGCCCGACGCCGGGCTGGGGAATGGCGGGCTCGGGCGTCTGGCCGCGTGCTTTCTCGATTCGATGGCCACCCTGCAGCTGCCCGCGATGGGGTACGGGCTCCGGTACGAGTACGGAATGTTCCGGCAATCCATCGAGGATGGTTGGCAACACGAGCAGCCGGACAACTGGCTTCGTCGCCCTGACCCTTGGGAGGTCGCGCGTCCCGCCGACAAGGTCGAGATCAAGCTGAACTGCTCGTTCGAGGTCCGGGGAGGCGCGCTGAGCCCGATCCTCGGCCGGCCATCCACGCTCATCGGGCTTCCGTTCGATCGGCCCGTGGTGGGCTATGGCGGCAAGACGATCAACACGCTGCGCCTCTGGGCCGCGGGCGCGGGCGATTACTTCGATTTTCAGGCTTTCAGCCATGGCGACTTCGTCGCCGCGCTGGCAGAGACGCTCGCGGCCGAGTCTCTCACCCGGGTCCTCTACCCTGACGACTCCACCACCCAGGGCCAGGGGCTGCGGTTCGTGCAGGAGTACTTTCTCGTCGCTTGCTCACTGGCCGATCTGGTCCGACGATTCCGGCGCACCAATGCCGAATGGAGCGCACTCCCCGAAAAGGTCGCCATCCAGCTCAACGATACCCACCCGGCCATCGCCGTACCGGAGCTGATGCGGATCTTGCTCGACGAGGCGCGCCTCGGCTGGGATCAGGCGTGGGACCTCACCCAACGGACGCTCGCGTATACGAACCATACGCTGCTGCCCGAGGCGCTGGAAAAATGGCCGCTCGAGTGGTTCGAGACGCTGCTCCCTCGCCACCGCGAGATCATCTTCGAGATCAACCGGCGCCTGCTCGATGCAGTCCGGCGCCGCTTTCCCGGCGACGAGGGCCGTGTGGGACGTACGAGCCTGATCGAAGAAGGCCCGAACCAACACGTCCGCATGGCCAACCTCGCCATCGTGGGCTCGCACAGCACGAACGGCGTGGCGGCGATCCACTCCGCTCTGTTGCGCTCGACCACGGTGAGGGACCTGGCCGAGACGTTCCCCGAGCGCTTCGGGAACAAGACCAATGGCGTGACGCCGCGGCGCTGGCTGCTGCTGGCAAACCCGGCGCTCGCCAGGACCATCACCGAAACCATCGGCGACGACTGGATCGCCGACCTCGGCCAGTTGGCGAGGCTCAAGCCGCTCGCCGACGACCTGGGCTTCCGCGACGCGGTTCGCGCGGCCAAGCGAGCGGCCAAGTCGGCCTTCGCGGAATGGCTCCGATCGACCTCGGGCCAAACGGTGGATCCGGAGACCATCTTCGACAGCCAGGTCAAGCGCATCCACGAATACAAGCGGCAGCTCCTCAATGCGTTGCGGATCGTCGTGCTCTACAACCGCTTGCGGGAAAACCCGACGCTCGAAGTGACGCCGCGAACGTTCCTGTTCGCGGGCAAGGCGGCGCCCGCCTACCACCTCGCCAAGCTCATCATCAAGTTCCTGAACAACCTCGCCGCGACCATCGAGGGCGATCCGGCGGTGCGCGGGCGGCTCAAGGTCCTCTTCCTGCCCGAGTACTCCGTGTCGCTGGCCGAGCGGCTCATTCCGGCCGCCGACGTCTCCAACCAGATCTCGACCGCCGGCTACGAGGCGAGCGGCACGAGCAACATGAAGTTCATGATGAACGGCGCGCTGACGATCGGCACGCGCGACGGCGCGACCATCGAGATGGCGCAAGAAGCCGGGGAGGAAAACTTCTTCCTCTTCGGCCTGACCGCGGAACAGGTCGCCGCCAGTCGCGCTTGGTACGACCCGCGCTGGCACTACGATCACCAGCCAGAGATCCGCGCGGCGCTGGACCTGATCTTCTCCGACCACTTCAGCCCCGATGAGCCCGGCGTTTTCGCGCCGCTGCGCGACACGCTGCTGACGCGCGACTACTACATGCACCTCGCGGACCTCGCCTCCTATCTCGAGGCCGACCGCAGCCTCTGCGCGTTGTACGCGGACCCGGACGCGTGGGCGCGCAAGGCCATCCTGAACGTCGCCAGCTCCGGAACATTCTCGAGCGACCGCACCATCGCCGAGTACGCGGCCGACATCTGGCACGCCAAGCCGTGCCCGGTGTCGTAGTGGAGAAGACATTGGCTCGCGACACGAACGAACGCCCGAGGATCTCGCCCCTGGCGGGCAAACCCGCGCCGAAGGTGATGCTGGTGGACCTGGCGCGGCTCGAACAGGCCTATTACCAGCGCAAGCCCGACGCGGGTGATCCGAACCAGCTGGTCCGCTTCGGCACCAGCGGGCACCGCGGCTCATCGTTGCGCGGCTCGTTCACCGAGGCCCACATCGCGGCGATCACGCAGGCGATCTGCGACTACCGCCGTGGTCAGAGGATCGACGGCCCACTCTACATGGGGAAGGACACGCACGCCCTGTCCGAGCCGGCGCAGCGCACCGCGCTCGAAGTGCTGGCGGCGAACGGGGTCGAGACCATCATCCAGCGCGATGCCGGCGTCACGCCGACGCCCGTCATCTCGTGGGCCATCCTCACATACAACCGCGGCCGCGAGGCGCACCTCGCGGACGGGATCGTGGTCACGCCCTCGCACAACCCGCCGGAGGACGGGGGCTTCAAATACAACCCGCCCCACGGCGGACCGGCGGACATCGTCGTCACCGAGTGGATTCAGAACCGGGCCAACCAGTTGCTGCGGGCCGGCAACGCCGGCGTGAAGCGGGTGCCGTTCGCGACCGCCATCAAGGGGGCGACCACGCACCAGGAAGACTTCGTCCTGCCGTACGTGCAGGACCTGAGAAACGTCGTGGACATGGACGCCATCCGGGACGCCGGCCTCGAGCTGGGCGTGGATCCACTCGGCGGAGCGGCGAGGCCGTACTGGGAGCCGATCAGCTCGGTCTACAAGCTCTCCATCGCCGTGGTGAACCCGGTGATCGACCCCACGTTCTCGTTCATGACGGTGGATCACGACGGCAAGATCCGCACGGACCCCTCGAGCCCGTACGCGATGGCGCGGCTCGTCGCCCTCAAAGACAAGTTCCGCGTCACCGTCGCCAACGATGCCGATTCGGACCGGCACGGCATCGTGACGCGCTCCGCGGGCCTCTTGAACCCCAACCACTACCTGGCGGTCGCCATCAGCTACCTGCTCGCGCATCGCCCGCGCTGGCCGGCGTACGCCGCGGTCGGCAAGACGGTGGTGAGCAGCAGTCTCATCGATCGCGTGGTCGAACGGTTGGGTCGCCGGCTGTACGAGGTGCCCGTGGGGTTCAAGTGGTTCGTGCCGGGCCTGTTCGACGGCTCGTGCTGCTTCGGCGGCGAAGAGAGCGCCGGGGCCAGCTTCCTGCGGCACGACGCCACCGTGTGGGCGACCGACAAGGACGGCCTGATCATGGGCTTGCTGGCGGCGGAAATCACCGCGCGCACCGACAAGGATCCAGGCGAGCACTACCGGGACCTGGCCGCGGAGCTCGGCACGCCGTATTACACGCGTATCGACGCGCCGGCCACGCCCGAGCAAAAGGCGCGACTGCAGACGCTGTCACCCGAGGCCGTCCAGGAAGAGACGCTCGCCGGCGAGCCGATCACCGCCAAGCTGACCCGGGCCCCAGGCAACGGCGCGGCGATCGACGGCCTGAAGATCGTGACCGCCAGCGGGTGGTTCGCGGCCCGGCCGTCGGGCACCGAGAGCATCTACAAGATCTACGCGGAGAGCTTCAGGGGCGCGGCGCACCTGGACGCGCTCGTGACCGAGGCCCAGGAGCTCGTCAACACCGCGATCGGCGGCCGCACATGAGCCTGCTTCCGTTCGATGGCGGCCGTATCATGACTCCAGGGAGGTGACACGATGAAAGCCACCGAAACGCTCCACGACGAGGGCCAGAGTCTCTGGCTCGACAACATCACCCGCGATCTCCTGAAGACCGGCACGCTGGCGCGCTACATCGACGAGCTGTCCGTCACGGGGCTTACGTCCAACCCGACCATCTTCGACCACGCCATCAAGAACAGCTCTGCCTACGACGCCGCGATCCGGAAGAAGGTCAAGGAAGGCAAGTCGGGCGAGGAGCTCTTCTTCGAGCTGGCGCTCGAGGATCTGACCCGGGCCGCCGATCTCTTTCGACCGGTCTGGGACCGGACGCGCGGCGTGGACGGCTGGGTGTCGTTGGAAGTATCGCCGCTGCTGGCCCACGACACTGCCAGCACGCTCGCCGCGGCCAAGGCCCTGCACGCGCGGGCGGGGCGACCCAACCTCCTCATCAAGATCCCGGGCACCAAGGAGGGGCTGCCGGCCATCGAGGAGGCGATCTTCTCCGGCATACCGGTCAATGTGACGCTTCTCTTCTCGCACGAACAGTACCTGGCCGCCGCCGGCGCCTTCCTGCGCGGGATCGAGCGGCGCGTGGCCGCGGAGCTCGACCCGGAGGTCGGCTCGGTCGCGTCGGTGTTCATCAGCCGGTGGGACGCGGCGGTCAAGGACGGCGTGCCCGAGGCGCTGCGCAATCAGCTCGGCATTGCCATCGCGAAGCGGACGTACAAGGCGTACCGGACGCTGCTCGGCTCCCCGCGCTCGCAGCGCGTCTTCAATGCCGGCGCCCGCCCGCAACGCCTGCTGTGGGCCAGCACCGGCACCAAGGATCCAGGCGCGTCCGACATCCTTTATGTACGGGCGCTCGCCGCGCCGTTCACGGTGAACACGATGCCCGAGGGCACTTTGAAGGCCCTCGCCGATCACGGAGCCCTCGGCGGGATCCTGACCGCCGACGGTGGCGACTCTGAGGAGGTGTTGGCCCGGTTCGCCGCGGCCGGCATCGATGTGGACGCCCTCGCCACCCGGCTCCAGGACGAAGGCGCCAAGTCCTTCGTCGCCTCCTGGCGCGAGCTCATGGACGTGATCGCCTCCAAGAGCGCCGTCCTGGACAAGGCAAGCTGAGCGGAAAGGAAGACCCATGACGAGAATGTTGCCACTGACCGCGCGTCAATCGTGGAAGGCGCTCCAGGCCCACCAAGAGAAGACCGGAGAGCTGCACCTCCGCACGCTCTTCGCCGACGACGCGACGCGCGGCGAGCGCCTGACCGCCGAGGCGGCCGGAATCCACCTCGACTACTCCAAGAATCGCGTCACGGACGAGACCCTGGCGCTGCTCCGTCGATTGGCCGAGGAGTCCGGCCTGCGCGACCGCATCGACGCCATGTTCCGGGGCGACAAGATCAACCTGACGGAAAACCGGTCGGTGCTGCATATCGCCCTGCGCGCCCCGCGCGGCACGTCGATCGTCGTGGACGGCAAGGACGTGGTGCCCGAGGTCCACGCCGTCCTCGGCGCGATGACCGACTTCTCGGACCGGGTGCGGAGTGGCGCGTGGAAGGGGCACACCGGCAAGCGCATTCGCAACGTCGTCAACATCGGCATCGGCGGCTCCGACCTCGGTCCCGTGATGGCCTACGAGGCGCTCAAGCACTACAGCGATCGCGCGATGACCTTCCGCTTCGTGTCGAACGTCGACGGGACCGATCTCGTGGAGGCGACCCGCGACCTGGACCCGGCGGAATCGCTCTTCATCGCTTCGTCGAAGACCTTCACGACGCTGGAGACGATGACCAACGCCGAGAGCGCGCGCCAGTGGTTGCTCGCGGGCCTGGGCGGCGACGCCAAGGCGGTGGCCAGGCACTTCGTCGCCGTCTCCACCAATGCCCGGAAGGTGTCCGAGTTCGGCATCGACACCGCGAACATGTTCGGATTCTGGGACTGGGTAGGCGGGCGCTACTCGATGGACTCGGCGATCGGTCTGTCGACGATGATCGCCGTCGGCCCCGAGAACTTCCGCGCTCTCCTGGACGGCTTCCACCAGATGGACGAGCATTTCCGCACCGCCCCGTTCGAGCGCAACCTGCCGGTGCTCCTGGGCCTGCTCACGGTCTGGTACGCGGATTTCTTCGGCGCCGAGACGGTCGCCGTCCTGCCCTACGAGCAATACTTGAAGCGCTTCCCCGCGTACCTGCAGCAGCTGACGATGGAGAGCAACGGCAAGCATGTCACGCGCGAGGGGGCCGAGGTCAGCTACCCGACCGGCCCCATCTACTGGGGAGAGCCAGGAACGAACGGGCAGCACTCCTTCTACCAGCTGATCCATCAAGGGACCCGTCTCATCCCCTGCGACTTCATCGCCTTCGGCCACGCCCTGAACCCGCTCGGCCGGCACCACGACATGCTGCTCGCGAACGTGTTCGCGCAGACCGAGGCGCTGGCCTTCGGCAAGACGCGCGAACAAGTCAAGGCCGAGGGCACGCCGGACAGCCTCATTCCCCATCGGGTGTTCCGGGGCAATCGTCCCTCGAACACGATCCTCGCCGAGCGGCTGACGCCGGAGACGCTGGGAAAGCTCGTGGCGCTCTACGAGCACAGCGTGTTCACCCAGGGCGTCATCTGGGACGTCGACTCGTTCGATCAGTGGGGAGTCGAGCTGGGCAAGGTGCTGGCCCAGCGCATCATCCCGGAGATCGAGAGCGAGACGGAGCCCACGCTGGGCCACGACAGCTCCACGAACAACCTGATCCGCCGCTACCGGAAGGTGAGGACCGCGAAATGACCACCGTGGGCTTCGACCAGCCGCTGTACGTCCTGCCCTTCGATCATCGCGCCTCTTTCCAGGCGAAGATGTTCGGCTGGAAGGGTGCGCTGACCCCCGAGCAGACCGCGCAGATCGCCGCCGCCAAGCAGGTGATCTACGACGGCTTCAGGGCCGCCCTCGCCGCCGGCGTGCCCAAGGACAAGGCCGCCATCCTCGTCGATGAACGGTTCGGCGCAGCCATCCTCCGCGATGCGGCGGCCCAGGGCCACATGTTCGCCAGCCCCGCGGAGAAGAGCGGGCAGGACGAGTTCGCATTCGAGTATGGCGAGGACTTCGCTCGGCACATCCAGGCCTTTCAGCCGACGTTTTGCAAGGTGCTCGTGCGCTACAACCCCGAGGGCGATCCGGCGCTGAACCGGCGACAGGCGAAGCAGCTCGAACG
>WNFB01017474.1_pt1 | contig 10320 bp, 6 predicted proteins | sample 5400501 | NCBI WGS metagenome assembly WNFB01 (sample SAMN13153341, study PRJNA577476) | soil metagenome | isolation source: 200 cm saprolite under Douglas fir tree site 2 hole 1 | place: USA:California | collected 2015-04-18 | reverse complement strand
GCGCTGACCACGCTGGTCAATCCGCAGCTCAAGCAGCACATGGCGTTCTGGGAAGGCGAGCTTTCCAAGCGCGAATGGTTCGCCGGCAACGAATTCACCGCCGCCGACATCCAGATGAGCTTTCCGCTTGAAGCCGCCGCCGCGCGCGGCGGGCTCGATCAGGGCCACCCCAAGGCGATGGCATTCCTGGACCGCATTCACGCCCGCCCGGCTTACCAGCGCGCGCTTGAAAAGGGTGGACCGTATTCGGTGGGGCGGTAGAAACTCGTCATCCTGAGGTGCTCGCCGTCTTCGGCGGGCCTCGAAGGATTGGCTACGTCATCGCCGTCGCCCATCGAGGCGCGCAAGGAAGAGCGCGCACCTCAGGGTGACGGCTACGGCTGTAAGGCACGCGCCCCGAATCGGCAGCGCTTTTAGTGCTACTTCTGCACCTGGCCGACCGAAGGCAGCGCCCTCACGGTGACCCCGGGCGGCGGCACGTCGTCGTCGGGCACAAAGAAATCCGACATCAGGGGCACGGATTGATCGACGCGGTAGTGGTCGAAGGCGCGCACGCCGCTGGCGTAGAGCACCTTGTCGTCGATGCAAAATTGCCCGGTGAATTCCCGCGACGGCTTTGTGAATATGACATGGGCGGCGTCGCCCATGATCTCGGGTTTGCGGCTGGCGCGCATCATGGCGTCGCCCCCTAAGAGATTGCCGACCGCGGCGGTGGCAATGGTGGTGCGCGGCCACAGCGCGTTGACGGCAACGCCTGAGCCCTTCAGTTCGGCCGCGAGACCGAGCACGCACATGCTCATGCCGAACTTCGCCATGGTGTAGGCGGTGGAGTGCTCGAACCATTTCGCTTTCATGTCGAGTGGCGGCGACAGCATCAGGATGTGCGGGTTTTTCGATTTCTCCAGATGCGGGATGCAGTATTTCGACACCATGAAGGTGCCGCGGGTGTTGATGCCCATCATCAGGTCGAAGCGCTTCATGTCGGTCGCTTGCGAGTTGGTCAGGCTGATGGCGCTGGCGTTGTTGACGCAGATATCGATGCCGCCGAATTCGGCGACGGTCTTATCGATCGCCGCCATCACCTGGGCTTCCTCGCGGATATCGCAAAGGATCGGCAGCGCCTTGCCGCCGGCGGCGCGGACCTCATCGGCGGCGGTGTAGATCGTGCCCTCGAGTTTCGGATGCGGCTCCGCGGTTTTCGCGGCGATCGCGACATTGGCGCCGTCGCGCGCGGCACGCAACGCGATCGCAAGCCCGATGCCGCGGCTGCCGCCGGATACGAACAGCGTCTTGCCCTTGAGTGTGGTCATCGAAAGAGCTCCAAATCGATACGGAACGCGTGAGTTTCGTACCTCTCCTACCAGGAGAGGGAGCACGCTCCGGCAGATTCATGTCACGATAAAATGAAGAAGGCCGGTGTGTTCGATCGCTGCGATTTCGATCGCCCGCGCTGGCCCGGCCGTACTCATAATGGATGTTCCCCCGGCGAATTCTGACCGACCTTTCGGTCCGCCCCGCGTTGGCCGGTTGGCGCGGAGGATACCCAAATCCTACGCCGATCCCTGATGCTGTCATCAGGCAAATCCACAATTCACCGTCGGCAACGGGTTTATTGCCCGGCGGCCTCCGCGCCACGGGTACGCGGATCGGGGGCGCCAAGCAATCCATTCGGCGTCACCGCGATCGAATTGGCCGAGGTCTGGCCGAGCGGCTCGATCACCTGATGGCCCTTGGCCTTCAGCTCGGCAATGGTGTCGTCGGCAAAGCCGCGTTCGATCCGCACCACGTCCGGCAGCCATTGATGGTGCAGGCGGGGAGCCGCCACCGCGGCTGCGACGTCCATTTGATAGTCGAGCACGTTGACGATCACCTGCAGCACCGTGGAGATGATGCGGCTGCCGCCGGGCGAACCGGTCACCAGAACCGGCTTATTGTCTTTCAGTACGATTGTCGGCGACATCGACGACAACGGCCGTTTGCCGGGGCCGGGCAGGTTGGCCTCGAATCCGACGAGGCCAAAGGCATTGGACGCACCCGGCGCCGCGGTGAAATCGTCGAGCTCGTTGTTCAGCAGAACGCCGGTGCCCTCCGCGACCAGGCCGACGCCATAGGGAAAGTTCAGCGTATAGGTGTTGCTGACCGCATTGCCCAGGCTATCGACAACCGAAAAATGCGTGGTGTTGCTGCCTTCGCGTGGCGGCTTTGGCGAAAATACGTCGCTCGACGGCGTCGCATGGTCGAGATCGATGCTCGCGCGCTGTTTGGCCGCGTAATCCTTCGCCACCAGGGTTGAGGTCGGCGCGTTGACGAAGGCGGGATCGCCGAGATAGCGCGCGCGGTCGGCATAGGCGCGCTTCATCGCTTCGATCAGGAGATGCAGCGAGGGTGCGGTGCCCTGCTTCATGTCATGCATCGGAAAGCCTTCCAGGATGTTCAACGTCTCCAGTAGCACGACGCCGCCGGAAGAAGGCTGAGGCATCGAGACGATGTCATAATCGCGGTACGTGCCGCGCACCGGCGCGCGAATGACAGCCTGATAGGATTTAAGATCGTCCAGCGTCATGATGCCGCCGGCGTCACGAACTGCCTTCACCAACTTTTCAGCGCAAGGCCCTTCGTAAAACCCACGCGGCCCTTGTTCGGCAATCGCCGAGAGCGTTGCCGCCAGATCGGTCTGAACCAGGGTGTCGCCATCGTGCAATGACTTGCCGTCGCCGCCGGAAAACATTTTTGCTCCCGAGGGCCAGCGCGCCAGCCGTCGCTGCCCCGCCGACAGCGTGTCGGCAAGGTCATCGGCGATCGCAAAACCGTCGCGCGCGAGAGCGATCGCCGGCCGCAGCAATTCCGCAAGCGTGAATTTGCCCGAGCCGTATTTCTCCAGCGCCAGCGCCAATCCCGCCGGCGTCCCGGGCACCCCGATGGCGAGCGCGGAGTCGCGCGATTTCACGATATCGGGTTTGCCGTCGGCGCCGAGAAAAATATCCGGAGTGGTCGCCGCCGGCGCGGTCTCGCGATAATCGATGGCGACGTCCTCGTTATGGTCCCTCGAATGGATGACCATGAAGCCGCCACCGCCGACGTTTCCCGCGCGCGGATAGGTCACGGCCATCGTAAAACCGGTTGCCACCGCCGCATCGACCGCATTGCCGCCACGCTTCAGCACATCGGCGCCGATTTGCGCCGCGAGCTTTTCCTGCGCGACCACCATGCCGTGTTCGGCGGGAACGGCATGAACGGCATCGGCGGCAGGCGGTGTGTAGAGGTCGCGGCTGCGCTCCTGGGCTTGTGCAGGTACGCAAAACGCGACAATCAGCACGATTGTCGCAAATATCCGGTGTCGTCCGGCTGCAAGGAAGCTCATCAAAAATCCGCCTTGAGTAAGAGCCAGTTTGGGTCAGAGAAAACGCAAGGACTGTCGCAACCCGGATGCTATATGGGGGGCCGATGCTGTAAGCAAAACGCCTCGTCGTAATAGGTCAAGGATATTTCGGGCATGGCGATGGCAGTTTCAGACGCACTCAATGTTGATACGCAGCCGATTTATCCACGCCGTGCCGCTGTCATCAGCTGGATTTTCTTCGATTGGGCCGCGCAGCCTTATTTCACGCTGATCACCACCTTCGTGTTCGCGCCGTATTTCGCCACCCATGTGGCGTCGGATCCCGCCAGCGGACAGTCGCTGTGGGGCTTTGCCACCGCGGCCGCGGGGTTGCTGATCGCGCTGATGTCGCCGGTGCTGGGGGCGATCGCGGACGCCAGCGGCCGACGCAAGCCGTGGATCGCGGCGTTCGGCGCGCTGCTGGTGATCGGCTCCTGCCTGATGTGGTTCGGAAAGCCGGGCGACCCAAAGGTGATTCCGCCGCTGCTGCTGGCCTATGCGATCGCCACCGTCGGCGCTGAATTCGCCACCGTATTCAACAATGCGATGATGCCGTCGCTGGTGCCGCCGGACCAGATCGGACGATTGTCCGGTACCGGCTGGGCCACCGGCTATGTCGGCGGCATCCTCAGTCTCATCTTGGTGCTCGGCTTCCTCGCCGCCAGCCCGGACACAGGGCGCACGCTGTTCGGTTTCATGCCGCTGTTCGGCCTCGATCCCGTGACGCATCAGGGCGACCGCATCAGCGGTCCCTTGACCGGCGTCTGGTTCATCATTTTCGTGCTGCCGATGTTTATACTAACGCCGGATTATCCCGCCAGGCATTCGCCACGCGACGCGCTGCGTGAAGGATTGATCGAACTGAGGCAAGGCTTGCGCGAATTGCCGAAGCAAAAATCGATGGCGGCGTTTCTGCTCGCCAACATGATCTACACCGACGGCCTGGTGTCGCTGTTCGCCTTCGGGGGCATCTATGCCGCCGGCACCTTCGGCTGGAACACGATTCAGATCGGCACTTTTGGCATCCTGCTGGCGATCGCCGGCACCTTCGGAGCCTGGCTCGGCGGCAAGCTCGACGACAAGCTCGGGCCGAAACGCGTGATATCAGGCAGCATGCTGATCCTGCTATTGTCGATCGTCGCCATTCTGCTGGTCGACAAGGATTCAATCCTGTTCGTCAAGGTGGCAGCCCCGGCGCCGGGTGGCGCGCTGTTTTCTGGCGCCGCCGAACGCGCCTATCTGGTACTCGGATGTTTGATCGGCGCCGCCGGCGGCCCGTTGCAGGCGGCGTCGCGCACGCTGCTGATCCACATGGCGCCGAAAGACCGCATCGCCCAATATTTCGGACTGTTCGCGCTGACCGGAAAGGTCACGTCGTTCGTCGGGCCGCTCTTGATCGGTGTTGTCACGGCAGTGACGGAAAGCCAGAAGGCCGGCATGGCGGTGCTGGTGCCGTTCTTCGCGGCTGGGTTGGTATTGCTGGCGCGGGTGAGGGATTGATTCTCCCCCCGTCATGCCCGGGCTTGACCCGGACATCCATCATATTTCAAAGAACATTTTGCGAGGAAGATGGATTGCCGGGAGCGCAGACAAGTTTACGCAGTCTGCGCAAGGCAGACTACTATGCCCGGCAATGACGAGCGTCGCTCAATGCCTGAAATGCCGGACGCCCGTGAACACCATGGCGATGCCGGCATCGTCGGCGGCCTTGATGACCTCATCGTCGCGGATCGATCCGCCGGGCTGGATCACGGCGGTGGCGCCGGCTTCGATGCACGCCAGCATGCCGTCTGCGAAGGGAAAGAACGCGTCCGATGCGACGGCAGACCCCTTGGTCAGGGGCTGGTCGAGCTTCAACTCGGCGGCGGTATCCTGCGCCTTGCGCGCGGCGATGCGCGCCGAATCGACTCGGCTCATTTGTCCGGCGCCGATCCCGACGGTGGCGAGATCCCTGGCATAGACGATGGTGTTGGATTTGACATGCTTGGCGACGCGGAACGCGAATGTGAGATCGTGCAGTTCGGACTCGCTGGGCGCACGTTTGGTCACAACTTTCAGCGTGATGTCGTCGACCACGGCGTTGTCGCGGCTCTGTACCAGCAATCCGCCGGCGACGGTTTTTGCAGTCAAGCCCATGGCGCGCGGATCGGGCAGACTGCCGGCGAGCAGGAGGCGCAAGTTCCGCCGCTTGGCGATGATTGCAATGGCCTCTTCGGTCGCGTCGGGTGCAATGATGACTTCGGTCAAGATTTCAGTGATGGCGCGGGCGGCTTCGGCATCCAGGATGCGGTTGACGGCGATGATCCCGCCATACGGCGATTGCGTGTCGCAGGCAAACGCCTTGCGGTAGGCGCTGACGAGGTCGGCGCCTTCGGCGACGCCGCACGGGTTGGCATGCTTGACGATGACGCAGGCCGCGGTGCGTGCCGGATCGAATTCCGCGATGCATTCATAGGCTGCATCGGTGTCATTGATGTTGTTGTAAGACAGTTCCCGGCCCTGTAGCTGTCGCGCTGTCGCGACGCCCGGGCGCTTGTCGGGCGTGCGATAGAACGCGGCAGTCTGATGCGGGTTCTCGCCATAGCGCAGCGGCTGGATCAGCCGTCCGCCAAAGGCGCGGAAATCCGGGGCGTCAATCTTGAGCTCGCTTGCGAACCAGTTCGAGATCGCGGCGTCATAGGCGGCGGTGCGGGCATAGGCCTTTGCCGCGAGCCGGCGGCGCAGGGTGAGCGTTGTCGCGCCCTTATTGACGGCGAGTTCATCGAGCACGGCCTGGTAGTCCTGAGCCTCGACGACGACAGCGACATCGTCGTGATTCTTCGCCGCGGCGCGGATCATCGCAGGCCCGCCGATGTCGATGTTCTCGATGCACTCCTCGAAGCCGGCGCCCTTATCGACCGTCGCCTCGAACGGATAGAGATTGACCACCAATAGATCGATCGGCGCGATGCCGTGATCCTTCATCGCTTGCACATGCTCGGCGTTGTCGCGGATCGCCAGCAGTCCGCCATGCACCTTGGGATGCAGCGTCTTGACCCTTCCGTCCATCATTTCCGGAAACCCGGTCAGTTCGGAAACATCCCTGACCTTCAAGCCGGCGGCGGCAATCGCCTTGGCGGTGCCGCCGGTGGAGACGAGATCGATGCCGTGGGCGGCAAGCGCGCGGGCGAATTCTGGCGGTGCCGCCGGTGGAGACGAGATCGATGCCGTGGGCGGCAAGCGCGCGGGCGAATTCGATCAGCCCGGATTTATCCGATACGGACAACAAAGCACGGGTCACGCGGCGCGGATGGTCGGTCATTCTACGGTCCTATTCATAAGTTCTGCCGCGTAGCACGGTTTTGCCGTCCACGAAACCGGCGCCGAAAAATCCCTTCCCAACATGGGGAACGCGGCCCACTACAGCGGCAATTCCGGCTCGCGGCGGGTGTTGCGTCTTGCCGGCGCGGCGGAGGCCGAGGCGGTCGAGCGCACAAAACTCCAGCGAATGCTGGGCGCCTGCCGCGAATCCTGCCGGATCACGATCTGGGCGGTGCGGCGGGGGCCGTCATTGCCCGCCAGGAACACGCTGTCCTCGACTTCGACCTTGTCGTCGAGCGCCTCGAAGGTCCAGACGTCGCGGTTCGGCAGCACCAGCATGACGCCGCGCGCGTCGCTCAGCCGGCTTGCCTTCACCGAAGGATGCAGATGAAACCGCAGCGCATAATCGGTCTCGGTGCCTTTGCTCCGCCCGCCCGGCGCCGGCGCAAGCGTGTCCTCGCCATCGAGCCTGGAACCATCATCCGCGATCATCAGGATCCGGCGATGCATCACGCCGAACCGCGCGAGATAGCCGTCATGCGATGCCGTCAGCAGCACGCCGCCAGCGACCGCCTCGCGATAACTTTCCACCTTGGTCGGGCCGCTGACGACCGGGGCGCCCTGCAACAGCCGCTTCATCGCCGATAGCTCGACGAACTGGCACGACGACGTGTCGTGACAGGCCAGGGTCGAATGCGCCAGCGTGCTGCGCGCGAACGGACGCCAGCTGTCACGGCCGGTGGAGGGCATGCCGCAATTGATGACGATCCGGCTCGGCCCAGAGGACAGTTCAAACGAGAGGCAGCCGGCGTGGGCGTCGTGACTGAGGCTCGGTGGCGGTGGCGGGCCGGTGTCCATGATCACCGTCGTCGCGCCGGCATCGAGGCGCTGAAAGCCGGTGTGCGGCATGCTCGCCATCGGCGCGCCGTGGGTGTCGTCATAGGCCAGCAAGGTCGCCAGCAGGTCGGACGGCGCGCTGCTCATGCCGTTGAACAGCGCGAAGCTGCCGTCGCCGTGGCGGAAGAAGCGCAGCATCGGCATCATGCGGTCGATCGCGTTCAGTAGCGCTGGCGGCGGCGCGACATTGCGGGCGGCGAAGGTCTGCCGCAGCGGCAGCAGGTCGATCAGCAACTCGATCAACGCGCCGGGATTGCGCGAGACGTGGCCGCCGTCGGCGAGGATCTGTCGCGCCAATTCGTCGGAGAGTTTGCGCGTGGCGGTGCGGATATGCCGCGCCTGGTTGGCAAGGCAAAGCGAGGCGTAGCAGAGCGCGATCAGCACCTGCAGCCGCGGCACGCCATCGGGAAGATCGAGCATCGAATAACGCAAATAACGGATCTCGCGCGTCAGTCCGCGCAAGTAGCGTCGATAGAATTTGCCGTCGGTATCGCCGAGCACCAATGGTGCCTGCGACAACAGCGAGATGACGCGGCGCGCCATGACGTCGGCGCGGCGGGCGACTGGGCGCTTGTGTGCCGGATTTGAAATCCAGTCGTCGACCAGCGAGCGTGCATTGGCACGGGTCAGCGCGGTGTCGGCCGCGCGCAAATGCCGCAGCCATCCGAAGCCGAGCAGCGCCACCTCCCAATCTTCCGACGGCGGTTCGAGATCGAAGATCGAGCGCCCATGGCAGGTCACGATCTTGCCGGCAAACACAAAGCGGCCGGCATAGATCTCCGCGGCGCGGGTGGCGTCGGCGGTGCGAAGATCATGCGGGGCAATGATCAGGCGATCGGTGCGGCCCGGCCACAGTCCCGTCAGCGCCACCGAGCCGCCGCTGACGCGCGCCACCATGTTCCGCGCGAAGCGGCCCATGATCAGCGTTGAAATGCGTCTGCGTTGAGCGACCGACACGCCTTGCCTTGATTGGGAGGATCCTCTTGCGAATCCTTTTAATCCGGAAACGCGCGCGAGACACCATCTTGAAACCGCGCGAATCAGCGGGGTGGTGCGGAAATACGGTGTAATATCAGGATTTAACCAGCCGTGCCGCGTAGAAACCGTCAAGCCCGCCCAGCCGGGGGTCGTGGTGCGGCAGATGGCAGGGCAGGGCGCGCAGATCGCCCTCCGGGGTGAGGAGCTCGGAGAGACCGGCAACCTCGCCGGCATCGATCGGGGCGCGACGCACCGCCGATTCGGTCGCGAGCAGGGCTGATATCGCCTGCTCGCCCTCTTCCGGCTCCAGCGAGCAGGTGCAATAGACCAGCGTGCCGCCCGGCCTGAGCAGCGCGACCGCCTTTTGCAGCAAACGCTTCTGCAGCGTCATCAGCGCGCCGATATCGGCCTCCTGCCGGAGCCACGCGACGTCAGGGTGCCGCCGGATCGTGCCGGTCGAAGCGCAGGGAGCATCGATCAGGATGCCGTCGAAGCCGCCGCCGCTGTTTCCCCCTTGCCACTCGGCCGCGTCGGCCGTTACGGTTTCCGCCTGCAGCGTCAGCCGCGCGAGATTGTCGCGCAGCCGCGTCACGCGATTTGGCGAGCGGTCGATCGCGGTGACGCGCGCGCCGGCATGCGCCAGCTGTGCGGTCTTGCCGCCGGGCGCAGCGCAGAGATCGGCGATGGTCTTGCCGGCGACGTCGCCGAACAAGCGTACCGGCAATGCGGCGGCGGCGTCCTGCACCCACCATTGCCCTTCGGCGAAGCCCGGCAGCATCGTCACCGAACCCTGCAACAGCGTGCGCACGGTTCCCGTCGGCAGCGTCTCGCCGTGCAGCCGTGTCGCCCACTGTTCGGCATCCGATTTCACGGTGATATCGAGCGAGGGCTCGTAGCCGATTGCGACCGCGATGTCGCGTGCGACGGTCTCGCCAAAATGCGCGATCCAGCGCGTCAGCAGCCACGGCGGGACATCGAGTGTTTGCGACTTGACCTCGTCGATCAGCGGTTGCCCCTCACGCGCGCAGCGGCGCAGCACCGCATTGACGAGCCCGGCGTATTTCGCAGCCCGCCGATCCGACTGCACCAGCCGCACCGACAGATCGACCGCCGCATGATCGGGCACATCCATCCAGAGAATTTGCGCGGCGCCGATCAGAAGCGCACTTTGCGCGCGCGGCGCGTCGGTCGGAACGCCGCGATCGAGCAGCCGCGACAGCACATGGCCCAGGGTACCGAGCCGCCGCAAGATCGTCGCCACCAGCCGCCGCATCAAGGCGCGGTCGCGATCGGAGAGTCCCTTTAGTCCGGGATGCGCGCCGGCGCCGTCGAGCTGCTCGTCGAGCGTCCGGTGCTTGTGCAGCACGCCATCAAGAATATCCGCTGCGATCCGCCGCGCCGCGAGACCGGGCACTTCGGAGGGCAGGGCGAATCTTTGAGGGGGCATGGAGCGGGAACATCTCGGGGAATTGAATAGCGATTCGCGTTTTGAGCGCATGCCATCGAAAACGTCAGCACTTCTGACATACGAATATGCCAAATATAAGAATCGCTTTTATCATTTCATAGTTCGGGCGTGGCCTTTATTATCAAGGATTGAATGGAACGAGGGTTGGTTGGTGCGGTGGGTGGAAACTCTGAAATGACAGACGATGCTTCACGTCCTGCCGCGCCCGCATCTGCCGAACCACGCAAGCCGCTCACGCCGGCGGCCAAGCGCGCGCTCGCCGAAGCCGAAGCGCGCAGAAAAGCCGCCGAGGCCAACG
>WNFB01006723.1_pt1 | contig 10320 bp, 9 predicted proteins | sample 5400501 | NCBI WGS metagenome assembly WNFB01 (sample SAMN13153341, study PRJNA577476) | soil metagenome | isolation source: 200 cm saprolite under Douglas fir tree site 2 hole 1 | place: USA:California | collected 2015-04-18 | reverse complement strand
TCCACTGCGGCGAGAGTGGCGTCCACGATGCGTGCGAGCGGAGTCAAGCGCAGCTCGCGCAGCTTCGGCTCGCTTACCACCACCAACGCCGCGGCGCCGTCGGTGATGCCGCTGGAATTGCCGGCGGTAATGGTGCCGGTTTTCGAGAAGACCGGCGGGAGCTTGGCCACGGTCTCAAGCGTGGCGTCGGGGCGCACGTGTTCGTCCTTGTCGAGCCGCGTGACGTGGCCCTTCTTGTCCACGCGCTCGACAGCCACGATTTCCGCTTGGAAGCGGCATTCCTGCATCGCCAGCGAAGCGCGCTGGTGGCTTTCGAGCGCGTAGCGGTCCTGCGCGTCTCGCGGGATCTTGTACTGCTCGGCCAGCAGCTCGGCCGTTTCGCCCATGATCATCTGCGAAATGGGGCAGAGGAAGCCGTCGCGGTACATCGCGTCCACCAGCGGCTGGTGGCCCAGCTTGAAGCCCCAGCGGCCTTCGACCAGGTACGGCACGCGACTCATGGACTCGGCTCCGCCGGCCACGACAATCTCCGCCGCGCCCAGGTGAATCTGCTGCCACGCCAGCATCAGCGCGCGCAGGCTCGAAGCGCAGGCCATGTTCACCGTGAACGCGGGAACATCGTCGCCCAGGCCCGCGCGCCAGGCAATCTGCCGCGCTGGATTCGGGCCGCCGCCCGCCCCGCGCGCGTTGCCGAAGATCAATTCGTCCACGCGCCACGCGCCCCGAAGTCCCGCAATCGGGCTTGTAGGGGCGCTGCTTGCTGCGCCCGCGGCGTTCGCAGCGAGGCCGCCGCCCGGCTTTCGCTCCGGCGGCGCCTCGCCAAAGGCGCGCTCGAGCGCCGCCCGTACAGCGATCACTCCCAGGTCGGCGGCGGTGAGGTCAGCCAAGCCGCCGCCGAATTTCCCGATCGGCGTGCGCACCGCGCTGACAATGTAAGCTGCGCGCGTCATCGTCGTTGAAAACCTATGTAAGCTGCGGGCTTCAGCCCGCCCGCGCCAGTCTCAAACTGGATGCTAGCACACCCCATCGAAGCGGCGCAGCCTCGCGCGACCACTTCTGTTGTCGTTCTGAGCGCAGCGAAGAATCTCTCCGGCAGTTCTAGCGTGCCTCGACTGTTCTCGAAGAGCAGAGGAAACGAAAAAGGACACGGTCCGAGGCCGCAGGGGTAGAATTGCAGGCCTGAAGGAGTGTTGGAGATCAGGAGCTGCTCATGAAAAGCGGAACCGCTTTCCGAATCGTCAAGGAGATCCTCAGAGAAAATCGTGAGAACGGAGAACTCGAAGGTGTCTTGAATCGGTCGCGTGTTGCAGCCCTCAACCGGATTCTACTGCTCGCCGAGCCAGAATTCCTGGGGCGTCGGCGGGGCACCCAAGTGGTTATTTATCAAAAGCGACCATCAGCCACGGTTGGTGTGTTGAAATACAGGCGCGTAGCGGCCCTCAAGCTCGCAGGTTAATAGTCGGGCACCTCGTCTTCTGCATCTACTGAGGAGAAAATGGAGCTGACGCTGCCCACTGCTGGCTTGGAACACTACAAGAGTGCTTCGCAGCGCACCCGCGTGGCCACCGAGGCTTGGGCGAAATCGAATCTCTACTGCGTCAACTGCCCTTCACCAAGACTCAGGAGCTCTCCTACGAATACCGCAGCAATCGATTATATCTGCCCACGCTGCGACTCACCCTTTCAACTAAAGGCTCAATCCCGACCATTCTCAGAGCGGCTTACCGACGCAGCATTCGAGCCAATGCGTCAAGCCATCCGGTCGGGCAGAACACCCAACCTTCTCGTCCTTCACTATCGCCCCGAGGAGTGGAAGGTCTGGAATCTTATCCTCGTGCCTCGATTTGCATTCTCTTACTCCGCTCTGGAAAGGAGAAAGCCGCTCGGACTCGGGGCCCGTAGAGCAGGCTGGGTTGGTTGCAATATCCTCCTTTGCAACATCCCACCCGATGCGCGAATTGCGATTGTGCATGACGGATTGGCAAGCAGTGCCGACACAGTCAGACGACAGTACGCGCGGCTAAGGCCACTCGCAGACCTGAGCCTTGAAAAGCGGGGGTGGACCCTCGATGTCCTCAACGTCGTACGTTCATTGGGCAAATCGCATTTTTCTTTGTCCGAGATCTATGCCTTCGAGGATAAACTTTCGCGTCTGCATCCTGCCAATCTCCACGTTCGCGACAAGATTCGGCAACAGCTACAGGTTCTTCGTGACCTGGGTTTCGTCGGTTTTCTCGGCGGCGGTAATTACCGGCTTTGCTAGCGCCTCACCACTTCCGGCATTGCATGGGGTGTCTTCGCGGTATCATCCGGGCGTGGCGGCGGGATTTGGACCTATTGCGGGACTCAAGATCGGCCATGCCTCGGCTGCGCTCGGCACAAGCGCGCAGGATCCTTCGACTGCGCTCATAAGCCTGTGCTACGCGAGGCGGCGTTTCTGCCGGGCGGACGCACGGGCAGAGGCACAGGCTATAAGCCTGTGCTACGGGAGGGTGCTGCTCGCGCTTGACCACGGCCAATCTTTGGGTCGCCTACAGAGTCCGGCCTTCACTGGATTCCACTCGATGTAGTTTCTGATGCGTTCGAACTCCGCGGCATTGCGAATCCAGTGGTCAAAAGATTCTTCCTGCCAGAAACGCTGCCCCGTGCGGCCTAAGAGCTCATTTGCCTTCGATGCGGTCGGTCTTTTTATGCCGCGCGTGATGCGTGCCAGCGGCGCGCAAGGGGACACCAGGATGTGAACATGGTTTGGCATGACGACGAACGCATGCAAGTCGAAGAGATTTGGTTCACGCTGGCCGCGCCGGAGCGCTTCCCCACGCAACGAGCGATGCGGGGGTCGGCGAGCCACACCAGCCCGATTCGTGCCTTGCCAAGCTCGCGGTCTAAGAGAGCGTATCGCTTTCCGGCACTCATGTGCTTCTTCGGCAAGACGTCCCAAACATACGCAGGCAAGCAGCCATATAGCCGCTAGGTGACAAATAGTGCCTTCCCGGCCGGATGCCAGTGTGGGAGATTTCTTTCATAGTAACTCCCCGGCTGCATGGGAGTACAGTAGCACAGGCTTTCAGCCTGTGTAATGTGTGCACGGCACGAGCCGCACAGGCTAGAAGCCTGTGCTACCGGAGGTGGCGTTTCTGCCGGGCGGAGACACAGGCAGAGGCACAGGCTACAAGCCTGCGCCAGGCTCTGTTAGGATGCCGGGCGTGGCGGCGGGATTTGGACCCATCGCGGGACTCGAAATTGGCCACGCGCAGGACGACCGCGCGTTGACCGGCTGCACGGTTTTACTCGCCGAAGCCGGCATGGTGGCGGCGTGCGATGTGCGCGGCGGCGCGGTGGGCGAGCGCGAGTTGACCACTCTCACGCCGGGCCATGTGGTCGAGCGCATCCACGCGCTGGTATTTGCCGGCGGCAGCGCCTTTGGGCTGGAAGCAGCCGCAGGCGTGATGCGCTGGTGCGAGGAGCGCGGCATCGGCTTCGACACGGGCGTGGCGCGGGTGCCCATCGTGCCGGCGGCCGTCTTGTTTGATTTCCGGATTGGCGAGCGCGGCCATCCCGCAAACCCGTCAAGGACGGGTGCAGGCGGGCCGACTCCGCGCCCTCGGCACCCGGACGCGGCAATGGGCTACGCTGCGGCTGAAGCCGCCGCCCAGGCAAAAGCCGACGCGCACGTTGCCGAAGGAAACGTCGGCGCAGGCACCGGCGCCACGGTCGGGAAACTCTTTGGCATCGAGCGCGCCACCAAGGCCGGCGTGGGTTGTTGGACCGAAGAGCTACCCCATGGCGTGCGCGTTGCCGCGCTGGCGGCGGTGAACGCTTTTGGCGACATCCGCGATCCCGCGCAGCGCGACAAGATTATCGGCGGCGCACGCCGTGCGAAAGGCTCGCGGGAGTTTGCAGACACGGCTGCGGCGATGCAGCGCGGCACGGTGCGCAAGGGCTTTACGGACCCCAACACGGTGCTCGTCGCCGTGGCTACCAACGCCGCGCTCAGCCGCGTGGAGGCCCAACGCTTGGCGGTGATGGCGGCGGCAGGAATGGCGCGCGTGGTCTCGCCAGCGCATACCACGTTCGATGGTGACGTCGTCTTCGCGCTTTCGGTCGGGAATGCCAAAGCCGACGTGAACACGCTGGGGGCTGTCGCGGCGGAAACGGTGGCCCGAGCGATCGTCCGCGGTGTCACACAAGCGCGGTCGGCGGGCGGCGTGCTCGGCGCGGCGGGCTAGTGCCGCAAGGAGGAAAACTCGACACGCGAAGCTCGTAGGAAAGCGGAAGAACTGACACGCGCTGCTTCCTGCCTCTAGCCTCCAGCCTCCAGCTTCTAGTATCCTCTCGTGCCGATGCACGACCTGAACTATTTCCGCGACCACCTGGACCTGTTCGAGCAGATGGCACGCCACCGCGGCGTGCAGCTTGACCTGGACGGCTTCCGCGCGCTCGACCGCGAGCGCCGCGAGCTGATTACTGCCGCCGAGCGGCGGAAAGCGGAGCGGAACAAGGCCAGCGAGGAGATTGCCCGGCGGAAGAAGGCCGGCCAGGACGCCGCGAGTCTGATTGGAGAGATGAAACGCGTCTCCGATGAAATCAAGCGCGACGACGAGCGGATTGCGCAGCTCGACGAGCGCCTGCGTGAATTCCTGCTGACGATTCCCAACCTGCCGCACCCTTCGGTCCCGGTCGGCGCAGGCCCGGCGGAAAACGTCGAGGTGCGCCGCTGGGGCTCGCCGCCGACGTTCACCTTCCCGCCGCGGCCGCACTGGGAGGTCGGCGAGCGCGCCGGCATCCTGGACCTGCCGCGCGCCGCAAAGATCGCGGGCACGCGCTTTGCGCTGTATCGCGGCGCCGGAGCAAAGCTGGAGCGAGCGCTGGCGAACTTCTTTCTCGACGTGCACACCCAGCAGCACGGCTACACGGAGATCCTGCCGCCGTTTGCCGCCAACCGCGCCTCGCTGACCGGCACAGGCCACCTGCCGAAATTTGCCGGCGACATGTTTCGCCTCGAGGGCACTGAGCTGTGGATGACGCCCACGGCCGAAGTGCAGTTGACCAACCTCTACCGCGACGAAACGCTGGACGCCGACGCGCTGCCCATCAAGGTCTGCGCGTGGACAGCGTGCTTTCGCTCCGAAGCCGGCGCAGCCGGGAAAGACACGCGCGGCATCGCGCGGCAACACCAGTTCCAGAAGGTGGAACTGTTCAAATTCACGCGGGCCGAGGAAAGCTATCCAGAGCTCGAGACGCTCGTGCGGGACGCCGAAGCAATTCTGCAGCGGCTGGGACTCCACTACCGCGTCGTCGCGCTCTGCACCGCCGACATGGGCTTCGCCTCGGCGAAAACCTACGACCTCGAGGTGTGGCTGCCGTCGGCCGGCGAATTCAAGGAGATTTCCTCCTGCTCGAACTGCGAAGCTTTTCAGGCGCGCCGCGCCGGTATCCGCTACAGGCCGAAGGGCGGAAAGAGCGAGTTCGTGCACACGCTGAACGGTTCGGGGCTGGCGGTCGGCCGCACCTGGATGGCGCTGGTGGAAAACTACCAGCAGGAGGACGGCTCAATCGTCATCCCGGAGGCGCTGCAGCCTTATATGGGCACCGACCAAATCACTGTGTCGGCGCATTCGCCACTCTAGACCTTCCGCGGCCTTCCGCGGCACGCCCCCCCGGCCCCGCTGCTGGCGCTTGAACACATCTCCTTCTATATCAAGCAGATACGTCGGCTTCCCTTTCTGGTCTCACCCGGCCTGTGCCCGGGGCATCCCGCAGGGTTATTCTTGGTTTTTCATTGACACCGCTTTTCGGGGTTGACTAAATTTCGCATTTCGTGCAGCTTGCAGTATATAGCAAAGGGTGGCGCGGCCGGCCTGGCGCGGCGGGCCGAGCCTGGAAAAGCCGCCGGAAAGCGTGAAAAGCGCCGTGGCATTTCTGGCTCGGATCGTAAGATTTCTACTGCTGCTGGTGGTGGGCATTTGGCTGGTGCGCAAACTTTTCTCTCTGCTCGCTGCGCCTGGGCCCAAGCAAGTGCGCGCCGCCTCGCCGCTGGTTCCCAAGCCGCTTTACCGCGATCCGTGGTGCGGCACCCATGTTTCCGCTGAGATTTCGCACCCGCTGGAGCAGGGGGGCCAAGTACTGCACTTCTGCTCGGCCGAATGCCGCGAGCGCTATCAGGCGGCGCAGCGGCGCGCGGCCAGCGGGTAAACGGAAGGAGAGAAACCTCTATGGCCACGTTCGCAAAAGCTGCTCCTCAGCCGGTTGTCCCGCGGATGGCGCCGCGCGAGGACCTGAACCCGTTCCGCATTTCGCAGATCCAGTTCGACCTCGCCGCAGAGTACCTGAAGCTCGATCCCGGGCTGCGGCAAGTGCTGCGCACGCCGAAGCGCGTGCTGGAAGTGTCTATCCCCACCAAGATGGACAACGGGCAACTAAAAGTGTTCACCGGCTATCGCGTGCAACACAACATTGCGCGCGGGCCAGCGAAAGGCGGCATCCGCTACCATCCCAACGTCACCCTCGACGAAGTGAAAGCGCTGGCGGCGTGGATGACCTGGAAGACCGCCACGGTGAATATCCCTTACGGGGGCGGTAAAGGGGGAGTGATCTGCGATCCGAAGCGGATGTCGAAGGGCGAGCTGGAGCGCATGACGCGGCGGTACGCCAGCGAGATCCTGCCCATCATCGGACCGGAGCAAGACGTCCCCGCGCCCGATGTCTATACGGATGCGCAGACCATGGCCTGGATCATGGACACCTATTCGATGACGGTGGGCTTTTCGGCGCTGGGCGTGGTGACGGGCAAGCCGGTCTCGCTCGGCGGGTCGTTGGGACGAAACGAAGCCACCGCGCGCGGCTGCCTGTTTGTGGTCGAAGAGGCGTGCAAGGTCAAGAAGATTCCGCTGCGCGGCGCGACCGCCGCCATCCAGGGCTTCGGCAACGCCGGCGCGGTTGCCGCGCGGCTGTTTGCCGAGAAGAAAGCCAAGATTGTGGCCGTCAGCGACTCGCGCGGCGGCGTGTACAACTCCCGCGGCATCGACCCGCTCAAGGCTATCCGCTACAAGGAGCGCTCCGGCACGGTGGTCGGCATGCCCGGCGCGTCGCGCATCTCCAACGACGACCTGCTCGCGCTCAAATGCGATATTCTGATCCCGGCGGCGCTCGAAAACGCGATCACGCTGCACAACGCTGACCAGATCAAAGCGAAAATCGTTGCCGAGGCCGCCAACGGACCCACCACGCCCCACGCCGATGAAATCCTGGCGCGCAAGGGCATCTTCCTGCTGCCCGACATTCTGGCCAACGCCGGCGGGGTGACGGTCAGCTACTTCGAATGGGCGCAGGACCTGCAGGGCTACTTCTGGGAAGAGAACGAGGTGAACGGCCGGTTGGAGAAGGTGATGAAACGCGCCTTCAACGACGTGCACGACACCATGCGCAAGTACCATACGCACATGCGCGCTGCCGCGTACATCCTGGCGGTCGGGCGCGTCGCTGAGGCCACGCTGGTCCGCGGTTTGTTCCCGTAGTTGCCCGCAGACGGCTTTCCGCAGATTCGGCGGGTTCGGGCTGCTCTTCTGCGCGGCCGGGCTTGTGCTCCGAAGCGGGCTTGGCCCCGTTTCTTCTTTTCTACGAGCCTCCGTTTCAAACGAGATCTGCGACGCGCGCGCAAAAAAATTCTTCTTGCGTTGCGGTGAGGAACGCGCGTACATTTTGTTTTGCCGGTTGCGTCGCCGTAGCGATCGAAGCCGGCCCCGCTTTCTGCGGGGTGCCTAGCGCGGAGGGCACCGAGCGTTGAGCAATCACCACAGCAATCACCACAACCCAACCCCGCCGATTCTCCTCACCATTGCCGGGTTTGATCCCTCGGGCGGCGCGGGCATTGCGGCCGATCTGAAAACATTTGCGGCGCACAACTGCTATGGTGTGGCTGCGGTGACGGCGCTGACGGTGCAGTCCACGCTGGGAGTCACGAGCACGCACCTCACGCCCGCGGCGACGCTGCGCGCGCAACTCGACGCGCTCGCCGCGGACATTGCCATCATCGCGGTGAAGATCGGCATGCTGGGCAACAAAGCCAACGCCGCGGTCGTGGCGGAGTTCCTCGACCGCGGGCAGTTTGCCCACGTCGTGCTCGACCCGGTGGTGAAGACCACGGCCGGCGGCCCTGATTTGCTGGATGCCTCCGGGCTGAAATTTTTGGCCGAAGAGCTGATGAAGCGCGCCACGGTCGTCACGCCGAACATCGCTGAAGCCGAGCTGCTGACGGGCGTGGAAATCAAGGACGTGGCGGCGATGGAAGCGGCCGCGAAGAAGCTGGTCGAACAAGGCGCGCGCGCCGCGGTGGTCAAGGGCGGGCACATGGAAAAGACGATTGACGTGCTGTTTGACGGCGCCGAAGTGCTCGCGCTGGGCGGCGACCGCGTCAAGAGCGAGAACACGCACGGGTCGGGCTGCACGTTTGCCTCGGCGATTGCCGTGCAGTTGGCCACGGGCCGCGCGCTGCACGAGGCGGTGCTGCTGGCCAAGGCTTATGTCACCAAGGCCATCGAGAAAGGCTTCGTCATCGGCAAAGGCCCGGGGCCGCTCGACCATTTCCACCGCATCCACTACGAGCCGCCGCCGCGCGGCGTCCACGAAGTGCCGCAGCACGGCCTGCATCCTCCCGCCGAGCCCGCCCTCCGCTAGGGCGGAATACTCTTCTCTGGCCAGCTCCGAGGCTCCCTGCTCGGGGTAAGGAAACCGATTTTGCCCCCAGGCGGGAGCCTGGCGGCTGGGACGCCGTCGGGTTTGCGCGTCAGTCTAGGCGCGGCCGACGCGCTCGAGGCGAAGCGATGAATCCCTCTTCGCGGAGAGATCCTTTGCTCCGCTCCGCGAATGACAAACCAGATCCCGCGCCCGCGCGGTAATTCCTTCGCTAGCGGCGGAAGACGATGCGACCTGAGATGATCGTCGCCATGGGCGCGCCGCGGAAGCTGCGGGCGTCGAACGGCGTATTGCGCGAACGGCTGGCGGATTCTTCGGCGCGGAACGTCCAGGGATGGTCGGTGGAAAATAGCGTGAGCTCGGCCGGCTCCCCTGAGCCAATGCGCCGCGTGAGGCCGAGCACGCGCGCCGGGCCGGTGGAAAACAGCTCGACCAGCCGCATCAGTTTTAGGTCGCGCGCGCGCACCAACTCGTCGAGCGCGAGCGCCAGCGCGGTTTCGAAGCCGATCACCCCGAAGGGCGCGCGGTCAAATTCCACGTCTTTGCTGGCGGGCTCGTGGGGCGCGTGGTCGGTGGCGATGGCGTCCACGGTGCCGTCGGCCAATCCCGCTGCGAGCGCCTCGCGGTCTTCGCGCGAGCCGAGCGGCGGATTCATCTTGAAGCGCGCGTCGTAGGCCACGTCGTCGTCGGCAAGCGTGAAGTGGTGCGGCGTGACCTCACAGGTCACCGGCAGGCCGCGCTGCTTCGCGGCACGGACCAGCTCGAGCGAGGCGCGAGTCGAGAGGTGCGCGATGTGCAGCCGGCCGCCGGTCAGCTCCGCCACCTGGATGTCGCGCGCGACCGCGATCGATTCCGTGGCCGCGGGCATGCCGTGCAGGCCCAGCCGCACCGACTGCCGCCCTTCGCGCATCACTCCCCCGGCCGCCAGCGAAGCGTCCTCGCAGTGGTCAATCACCGGCAAATCGAGCGCGCGGCAGTAGTCCATCACCTGGCGGAGCAGCCGCGCCGTGGCAATCGGCCGGCCGTCGTCGCTGACCGCGACGATGCCCGCCTGTTTCATCGCCGCAATTTCTGCCAACGCCTCACCCTTGCTGCCGGCCGAGGCCGCGCCGATGGGCCAGACGCGCACGCCCCCGGCGGCTTGCGCGCGCTCCAGGATCCCGCGCGTCACCGCGGCGTTGTCGTTCACCGGCTTGGTGTTCGGCATCGGGCAGACGGCCGTGAACCCGCCGCGGGCCGCTGCGCGCACCCCCGTGGCAATCGTCTCGGAGGTTTCCTCGCCGGGCTCGCGCAGGTGGCAGTGCAGGTCGATAAAGCCGGGAGCGACCACCAGACCTTCGGCGTTGAGGATCTCCGCCTGGGGCGCGTGGATCTGCTTTCCGACCTGCGCGATGCGCTCGCCGTCGAGCAGCACATCGAGCGCAGCGTCGGTCTGGCTGGCTGGGTCAATCACGCGGCCGTTCTTAATCAGCAGCATTGCCAGCATCCTTCGAGTCGCCGGGCGCTCCCCCGATCAGCAGGAACAGCAAAGCCATGCGCACGGCCACGCCGTTGGTGACCTGCTCGAGCACGCATGATTGCGGGCCATCGGCCACAGCGGGGTCGATCTCGAGCCCGCGGATCATC
>WNFB01011768.1_pt1 | contig 10321 bp, 10 predicted proteins | sample 5400501 | NCBI WGS metagenome assembly WNFB01 (sample SAMN13153341, study PRJNA577476) | soil metagenome | isolation source: 200 cm saprolite under Douglas fir tree site 2 hole 1 | place: USA:California | collected 2015-04-18 | reverse complement strand
CGTCCTGGGCGTCGGCGCGCTCGGCCAGGTCTTCGCCGCCCAGCGCCGGATCATCTTCTTCCTGGTCGGCATCTTCCTCGCCCTGCTCGGCGTGGGCATGCTGTCGGGCCGGCAGTGGATGCTGCCGATACCGACCCTCCGGCTTCGGGTGGCAGGCAACAGCGCAGGTTCGGTCTTCGTCCTGGGATTGGTGTCGGGCATCGCGAGCTCCTGCTGCGCCCCCGTCGTCGTCGGCGTGGTCGCGCTCTCGGCGCTCGCGAATTCGGTGCCGGGGGCGCTTGGACTCGGCCTTTCCTACGTGTTTGGCATGGTCTTTCCACTCTTTCTGGCGGCGCTGTTCTGGGACCGGCTGCCGGCCGGCGCCGCCCGATGGCGTCCAAGACCGTTGCAGATCGGCAACCACCGGATTCCCTGGTCCGAACTGGTCGCCGGCGTGATGTTCCTCGCCATCGCTGCGGGGGCCCTCTACCTTGCGATCAGCGGCCAGATGAGCTACTCGCCGGCCTGGCTCACGGGCTGGAACCGCTGGGCCACGGAGCGAGCCGGGGATCTGGCGGCGGCTCTGCGGGGTCTTCCTCTACCCATACAGGCGGGGCTCCTGCTTCTGCTCGCCGCCTCGGTCGCGCTACCCCTGTTCAGCACGTGGCGCCGCCGCCGCTGGCTAAGCTGAGGGTATGGACATGATGGGTGGCGGCATGCTGTGGTTCGGCCTCATGATGATGCTCTTCGGCCTGCTGGTCTTCGCCGGGATCATCCTGCTGGCCGTCTGGGCGATCGCGCGCTTCGCAGGGAGCGAGCGACAAACATCGAGCACGACGTCGGGTTCGCCAGAAGACCCGCTGACGATCCTGCAACGGCGCTACGCGCGAGGCGAAATTACCCGCGAAGAATATGAGCGCATCCGGTCGGACTTGAAAGGCGGGACGAGTTGATGAGCAACCGGGTGCTCCTCTTCGCGGGCCTCGCTGCCCTGGTCGTGGGACTCGCCGGCTGCGGCGCCTCCCTCGCCCTGGCCACTGCAAACAGCGCATCTCATGGGGGCATGATGGGCTCCGGCATGATGGGCGCAAACATGGGCAGCGGGATGTTGCCCAGCATGGCCGAACCCATGATGGTGTGGACCCAGGGTGCGGGCCCGGTCTCACGACCACAGGATGCCCTACCAGCAGCCCTCGCGGCGGTGCGGGGACGCGGCTGGGACTGGCTGACCGTGGACGAGGTCCATATATTCCCCACGTTTTACGAAGTGGAGTTCAACGACCGCGCCGGCTTCAAGGGCCCCGAGGTCTATGTCAACCGCTTAACTGGCGACGCAGGGCCGGAGATGGGTCCCAACATGATGTGGGACTCCTGGTACGGAATGATGGGCGCGAGCTGCGCGTCCCCCAGGGCGGAATCCGATGCTCGGGCGCTTGCGGCCAGGGCCGCCTCCGTTGCCTTAGGGGACGGGGAGCAGCACCACGGCTACTGGGAGTTCGAGCTCAAGAAGGACGGCGCCGTCGTCAACCAGATCAACATCCAAGGCTGCACCGGCGCCGTCATCAACGAGCAGATGTGGCAGCCGGACATGCAAGGGACGTACGCGCCGAGCGGCTAGCTGGCCGAAGCACCCTGAGGCGACCAGGTCATGAGGGGAACCCGCCGGTTCCTCGCCGCTGGTGCCTGTGCCTTCGCCGCGAGTCTGCTGATGCCGATCGCGGCATCGGCCCACGCCTTCCTCGTCCAGACGAGTCCGGCGGCTGGACAGCGACTCTTGGCCAGCCCACCGTCGCTCACGCTGCGGTTCAGTGAAGCGGTGGCTCCCGGGGGCATCGAGGTCACGGTGCGCAATGCCCGTGGCGAGCCTGTCAAGACTGCACCGCCCAGCCGCGCTTCAGGTGGTGACCTCGTCGCCGTCCGGTTGCCTGTTTTGCCCCCTGACGTGTACGAGGTTCACTGGCAGGTGGTCTCAGCGGATGATGCGCATTTCAGCGCCGGCCACTTCGCCTTTGGGGTTGGCACGAAGGCCAATATCCCGGCGGCGACACAGGCCGCGGCGGAGCCGACGGACTGGCTCCAGGCAGTGGCCCGCTTTCTCTTCCTTGCCAGCGTTGCGTTTGCGGCGGGCCTTCTGGTCAATGCCACCTGGGTGTGGAGGACCGCCGGATTCGCGGAATCTTCCGAATCCGGTCTTGTCCTGGGCATCCCACTCGCTGCCGCAGCGCTCGGTGCCGGCACGCAGCTTGGGCTCTTTGTTTGGCGGCTGAGGTCGGGCGGTGACTCGGTCTTCGCTTCGGCGCCGTGGCAAGCCTTCTTCCAGTCTCCAGCTGGACGCAACGAACTCATCGCCTTCGTGTCCGTGCTGGTCGCGGCCGGAATCGTATTCGTCCGGGGTACCCGTCGGCTGGTGCTCCTCCCGCTTGCCCTCGCCGCCGTCGCCGCCGCGTTGACCACTCATCCCGCGTCGGCGCGAGCCTGGTGGGGACTGCCCGCAATCGCGGTCCACGTCCTGCTGACCGTGCTCTGGTTTGGCATGCTGGCTCATCTCGTCGTCGTGATCGCCATCCGGCGCCCTGCTCTGCCGCGGACAACCGTGCTGCCGGCGCTGCGGCGATACGGGCGACTGGCCCTCTGGAGCGCTGCTGGCGTTCTGGTCACGGGACTGCTCGCCGCACTGGCGGAATTCAGCTCACTCGCACAGCTCATCACCACTTCCTACGGGAAGGTGCTGCTGCTCAAGGTGGGCGTCGTGCTGGTGGCACTGCTCGCCGCTGCCACCTTGCGGCTGCGCGCGCTTCGAGGTACAGGCGACGACCGCATCGGCATGATCCGAGGTCTCACCCGTGCCGAGGCAGTCTTGTTGCTCGGGGTCTTCGCCCTGTCCAGCCTGTTGGGCGCCGTGGCACAGCCGTCGCTCGCCTCCACGGCGGTCGCCGCCATCCCGGAGTTGGGTCCGCCGCCGCCCAACGGTCCAGCGGTTGACCTCGCAGGCCAGGCCGGCTGGTGGGAAGTCTACCTGGCTGCGAGCACCGGCCAGCTCACGGTGACCGCCATTAGTCCGGGATCCACACCGCCGCCGGATCTCAGCCTATCGCTCATGCGACGTGACCCGACAGCCGGCTGGTCGCCCCTCGGCGCGACAGCCTGCGGGATCGGCTGCCTGACGGCGCCGGTCCAGTGGACCGTTGGCATCACCGAACTCGAGGTGCTCGCGAGATCGCATCGTTTGCCCGGTGGGAAGATCGACTTCAGTGTGGTGTGGCCACCGGTCGCCGGCGACCGGAGCCTGCTGGCCGAGGTGATCAAGAGGATGGAGGATCAGCCCAAACTCTCCGTCGACGAGCGGGTGACCAGCGGTCTCGGCGCCACGGCCCGCGGCCTCTACACCATGCCGGGCTCGGCATTCCTCCACGGTGAGCCGTATGGGCCTGACACGGGCGTTCTCGAAGCGCTCCCAGAACGCGACGGCCTCAAAATGCTGGTCGTTTTCTTGCCCGGCTCACAGATTTGGGTCGAGCTCTCTATCGATGCCAGCCAGCGCCTGCGTGCCGAAACGATTGTCGATCCGGGGCATCTCATCGAGCGCAGCTTTTCCTACCCGTGAGCTGCTAGAGAATGGCCTTCAGCTGCTTGGAGAGGTAGTCAGGGTCGAGCGCAAACGGCGCGAAGGCGCTGACTGACCCATCACGCGCCACGAAGACGCTGACCGGCAGGCCGGTCGAACTCAGCCCGACCCCGTACGTGTCAGCGACCCGCCCATCTGGGTCGAGGAACGGGACCGGCTCCAGCTTGAGGTCCGACCAGAACTTTCGGACCGCTCCGGCCGACTCCTTGTAATCCACGGCGACCACCGTAAAGCCCTGATCCCGGTGGGCGCGATATGCCGACTCGATCATCGGTAATTCCTCCCGGCAGGGCGTGCACCAGGTCGCCCAGAAGTTGATCAGAACCGGCCTGCCCTTGAGGGCGGCGAGGCTGACCCGATGACCGTCGAGGTCGGTCACGGTGAAGGCAGGCGCCTGTTTGCCGACCTGCACCCGCCCGTTGCCCGTGATCCGATCGGGCCTGGCGCCGATCGCGACAGTCGAGGTCGCGCCGAGGTCCTGCAGCGGCGGCGTGAAGTACGGCAGATAGCTATTGAGCAGCGTGAGCCGGTTGCTGAAGATCAGTAATCCCATGCTGATGAGGAACACGGCCGCGACGCCGTTGAGGACTCGGCCGGCAGCATAGACGTTTCTGACGACCCGCGTCAGCTGGCCCGCGATTCCGGCCGCGACGAGCAGAGGAATGGCCATCCCCGCTGAGTAGGCGGCGAGCAGTAGGGCACCCTGCGCGGCGGTGGCAGAATCCGCGGCGATGACCAGGATCGCCGCGAGGATGGGCCCCACGCAGGGCGTCCAACCGATGGCGAACGCCATGCCGACGGCATATGACGCCCAGGGCGTCCTTGGCAAGCGGTGAGCGATATCGAGGTGGAACTCCCGCATCAGCCAGGGCATCACCCCGACCATTGCCACCCCCATGACGATCAGTGCGACCCCCGCCACCCTCAGGAGGATCGACCGGTACTGGGTGAGGTTCGCGCCCAGGAGACCTGCCGCCGCACCGAAGAGGATGAATATCGTGCTGAAGCCCGCGATAAACAGCAGGGCGTTTCCCAAAACCGTCAACTGCTGGCGGAGCGGTGGCACACCGGGTTGGCCGACAGCCCGCCCACCGAGATAGGTGATGTAGGCGGGAATCAGCGGTAGGAAGCACACCGAAATGCAGGAGAGGAGTCCACCGAGGAAGGCCACCCCGAGATAGCCGGTCATCCGCCCAGCAGCTTCGCCTGGATGAGCCGCTCAAGCTTGTCCTCGGTCGTTTCGCCATCCACCCGCGCGGCGATCACGCCGCGGCCGTCCACGAGGACCTTGGCGGGCGGACTGTCTACTTGATAGGCGGCAGCCAGCTTCCCGTCGGGGTCATAAAGGCTGGGATACGGTACGTGGAATTCCTGGACGAAGGCCTCGGCGGCGGCGTGGTCGCGGTCCAGGAAGTCCACCCCGAAGAACTGGACGCCCTGGGCGGCCAGGTCGGTTGCCATCCGGGTCACGTATGGCTGCTCGTGCCGGCAGGGACCGCACCAGGATGCCCAGAAGATGAGCACCGTGCGGTGGCCTCGAAACACAATGGTCATGCCCTTTCCTGCCAGAGTCGTTCCCGACACTGTGGGGGCCGAGAACCCGGTCTTGCCGGAGGGTGGCGCGGACGCGACGTCCTGCTGGAGCGTGCAGGCGGAAACCAAGATCGAACACGCAATCATTGCGACCAGCAGCCGTCCCTGGGTCAGCTGTACCATGCTCCTCCGGCCACCGATACTACCGGGCTATCGTAGCAATCTGCGCGCGGCTACTGACCAACCAGCTGTTTCCTACTAGCAGCTGATAGTATTGGACGGCGCTTTGGCGGCGACCGATCGTGTGGCATGGGCAAAAACCGAAACGACAGCAAAGAGCTCCGAAAGGCGCAGCGGGAGGCGGCGGCCCAAAAGGAGCGGGCGCGCGACCGACGGAATCTGATCCTGATCGGCAGCGGACTTGGCGTCGCGGCGCTCGCCATCCTTGTCATCGCAGCCGCCCTCGGCCACTCGCCGGATTCCCATCTGGCTTTCGCCGCCCAACCAGCGGACGCGGTGGCGGGTCAGGCCGTCCCCGACGAGGGGACCCCGCACCACGTCTCGCCCACTAGCCAGATCGCATTTAAGTTCTACCCGCCCGCCTCAGGCTCGCATTTCGGCCAGCCAGATGGCCCGGTCCCCTGGCAGTCACACGGGCCGCTGGTTGAGGGTCAGTACCTCCACAATCTCGAGCATGGCGGCGTGGCCATCCTTTACAACTGCCCAGCCGGCTGCTCCGACCTCAAGGGAACTACGTCGACAACCTTGCTCCCTACGATCCGGCCTTCCACGAAATAAAGATCGTTCTGACGTCGTACGCGCGCGGCATGGGACAGCACCGAATCGCCCTCGTTGCCTGGCATTGGGTCGAGTTCTTAGACCAGTACGACCAGGCGGAGATCAGCCGCTTTTACGAGGTACACGTGAACACGGGCCCAGAAAAGATTGCATGAATCGTCGACCTATCTTTCCGAAAACTCCGATCAGCGAAGAGACGTCGCGAGCCAGTAGACGATGTCCGCGATCAGTACTCCTGAGGCCGCCACGATCGTGAATGGGCGTCCAAGCGAGGACTTGCGAGGTTCCACCCGAAGGGGAAGGAGAAACTGCCTACCAAGGGCATAGGTTGCCAGGCCAGCCGCGAAGATGGCTCCCGGCACGGAGGGTCTGACCAGGAGGTCCAAAAGCAGGGCGGCAGACCCGATGCCCAGGCTAAGAAGTGATTCCAGCAGCTGAGTGGGGACTCGGCGGACCCCGATTCGGCCGTCGGACGACCATATACCCCACCGCGAAGCCGTGGGCCGGCCTGCGCAGCAACCCGTCAGGAAGCATCCTGGTCGGCCAACCACCATGCCGAAGAACAACCCCGGCGTTGTGGCATCGAGAAATTTTCCAATGGGCACGTGCAGGAGCGCGAGGCCGGCCGCCGCAGTGATGGCCGTACCGAGGAGAAATCCCTGGATGCAGAGACCCTGAGTCGGCAGTCCACGCTGGACTGGGCGCGGTTGCTGGGCGACGAACCAGAGTTTTGCGCCGACCAGCCCGGCGAGGCTCGCAACCAGCATGACCAGGAGCGACGATGGCACGTCGATATGCACCCGGGCCAAGAGAACTGCCTGAAGGGCAAGCGTAACCGCGAAACCACTCAACACCAACGCCGGCCAGGCGCCGGTGATTACTCCCGGGCGGCTGGCAAAGGCAGGCAGGCCTGTCTTCAAACGCAGCGGGAGCCCCGACGGCGTGGTTGGTAGTCCCCTGGGCCACAGCCTCGGCCGTGCCTGTCCCGGGCTGGTCTCACCCGGATATGGCCTAACCAGTCGCTCCTGGCCCTTCCGGCTCAACTCGGCCCTTACAATCCACTCGCCCGGGTTGATATCCCGAATCTGAGGTGTCACTGAGATCGGGCCAGACCCCGGAAGGATGCCTTCAACCGTCGCCAGGTGATCAAAGTGGTCACGCGACTGCGGCTTTCCGACCACCCCCTCGCGGCTCCCGGAAAATCTGATCGACGCAACGAAGGGCTTACCGCGCTCCACAGGCTCGAACCAATAGCTTGGCGCCAAGCCTTCCTCAAGGACTTCTTTCTCCAGAGTGGCGCCACACTCCCGAGCGCCCGAACCGTGATAGGCGTTTGGGCCACGATTGGCGTTGGAGGATGCGCTTGGTGGTGTGACCGGCGGTTTCGCACCGGTCCTGATCGGCGTCGCGGCAGCTCTAGTCAGACGCCTTCGGCGCACTTGGCTTGGTAAATCTCCTTGCTTGCTGAACAGGGATACATCGTCAATGCCCGTCCAGCCATCCGCAACGGCGCGAACCGTCGGACAACTATGACTAAATAGTACTAGCACGCCCCAGTACGCCGGGGGGTCTTAACTTAGGGCAAGTGTAGCTGGCTGGCCTCTAGTTCAAGCGCTCGACGAGCTGGCCGCTGATCAGGAGCTCGATGCAAAAGGGGCTTGCCGGATTGCCCAGGGTCCAGTGGCCCACACTCGCGCCGCCGAAGCTTTGAATCGTCACAGGGAAATTCCTCGGGACTGCGTCTTCCGACGTCGGCTATCTCGCTGGCGAGCTTATTGTCGAACCTGTCCTAATGGGATGGTGCGAACGCTCCCTTTGATACCTACATCGCGGTGAATCGCCGACCGAAACTGGCATGATCCCATCGTGACCCACACGGCGCACGAGGGCATCCTTCGCCTGGATCGATCGAGCTCGCGCGACGAGGCGAACCGGAGCCGCGCCATGCGGGCGATCGTCGTGTCGTCCCTCGGTCTCCTCTTTACGAGCACCCTCGAGCTGGTCGTCGTCGTGTTCTCGGGTAGCGTGGCGCTGCTAGCCGACGGCCTGCACAACCTGGGGGACGTATTCACGACCGTCGGCGTGTACTTCGGTTTCCGCGCGTCCCGGAGGCCACCGAGCCGGAAGTACCCGTACGGCTACGGCCGCGCCGAGGACCTCGCCGGCATCCTCATTGTGGCGGCCATCTGGGGCAGTGCCGTCCTCGCCGCAATCCAGTCGTACGACAAGTTGCGGTCGGGTCGGGGCACCACTCATCTGACCTTGGGCATGCTCGCTGCCTTCATAGGCATTGTGGGGAACCAACTTGTCGCCCGCTATAAGGGACGCGTGGGTCGCGAGATCAAGAGCGCCCCGCTAATCGTCGACGCCCGACATTCCTGGCTCGATGCGATCGCATCGTTCGGTGCGCTGGTGGGCCTCATCGGCGTAGCGCTCGGCTTTCGGCAGGCTGATCCGCTCGCCGGCTTTGCGATCACCGTTTCGGACGATTCCCGGCGTCAGTAGCGTTAGCGATGTACGAATCCGGTGGCTGGGACGCCAGGCGGAAATGCGCCTCGTCATTCACGTGGCCGCCACCATGCCGATAACCGAAGCACATGAACTTGCCCATCGGGTGCAGGAGCGCCTCCGGGTCGAGCATCCGGACGCACGGGAGATTATGGTTGAACCCGCTCCGTCGATCGCCGACGAAGGTAGCCTCACGACGACGGCCAGCTAGGCGTCCGCCTCCATTGAACCCCTCTCCGCTCGAGGGGGCACTGCAGGCTGACCAGGGTAGTGGCGGATGCGCCGGCGTCCTAGGATGGTTTCGTAACCATCAGCCAGACGATCAGGATGATGATGAGGCCGCTGCCGCCACCGGTCAGCTCAAACAGGCGCTCCCGTCGAGCCCAATTCTTCGACGCCAGACCGTCGTCGTCAGCTGCATCGATCAGGCGGCGCATCAGCGGCCCGACGACCACGTAGAGCAGAACGAGGACGAGCAGCAGGAGGCCGACGGCCGCTCGTATCCAGAACAGGGCCAGCGTCCACCGAGATGCCGCCATCCACAACCCAGTGACGAGCAGCACGATCAAACCGGGCCGGGTGAGGACATCGTCGAGAAACTTCGCGCTCCGAAGGGCAAACGGCAGATGCGCTGGGCTTCGCATCGCAAGGCGGAGCCAAAGGCTCGAGCCGGCACTGCTACCGACTGCCACGATCGCGACGAGGATGTGGACGAACTTGACGACAAGGTAGACACTCATGGCGACCGCCCTAAGGTAACGGACTCAGCCGGCGTCTCCTCAACCTTGTACCATCGCCAGTTCTTCGCTAGCAGAGTCGAGAACGACCGGCGCTCGCCGCGACCGTTTCGTCTGCGGCTCGAGCTAGCCTCATGCGCTTCCCGGCCCGTCGACGGAAGACTTGACCAAGTGGCAAACGCCTCGTGGGTCGCAATCAGCCGGATCGAGCCGACGGGCGCGCTTCGTCAGCGCCTGAAGTTCGCGCCTCAGCGACTGTAGCTGGTCAATCCGTTCATCCAGCTCAGCGCTCCGCCGCTGCAACAGTTGGTAGACGTGATCACAGGGGGTCGCGCCGCGGTCTCGAAGTGCGACCACCTGCCGGATTTCCCCAAGGCTTAGACCGATGGCCTGACCAGCCCGGATGAACCCAAGGCGGCCGAGGACGTCTGGGCGGTAGTCACGATAGCCAGACGGGGAGCGTGAGGGCGCCGGCAGGATGCCGATGCGTTCGTAGTAGCGCAACGTCTTGCTTGTCACCCCGGCCTTACCGGCAAGCTCGCTGATCCGCACGAGATTGAGCATACGACTTGACCTTCCCCTATAGGGGAGGGTCTACGATTTGCGTGCTAGGCATGATGCAGATCAAGATCCTTTACTTCACCGGCTGTCCGAACTGGGAGACGGCCGCGGCCAGGGTCCGCGGGGTCTTGGCCGAGCTCGGTCGGGCGGACGTAATGGTGCAGGGTGAGGACGTCTACCAGACGGCGCACCTTCCCGCAGAGTGGGGCGGCTCGCCGACGGTGCTGCTCGACGGCCGCGACCCATTCGCGGCAGCCGACGGACGGCGGGCTGGTGTGGCGATCGACGGCGGCCGGCATTCCGCCCTGGCTCGCGATGCATGCCAAATCTACCGGAATGAAGCCGGCTTCGAAGGTGCCCCAAGCCTTGATCAGCTGCGGACGGCACTGAGTCGGGCGCTCACGGAACGACACAAGATTAATAAGGAGTTGATTGCCATGAGCCCAACCGAGACCGAGACGACCGTTCAGGACCTGGCGCACGCGATCGCCGCCGCGACCATCGACATCGACGAGCAGGGCCGCCGCATCGGGATCGCGGTCTATGACTTGCTCGCCCACGGTGATCCGGTCACCCCCGC
>WNFB01006721.1_pt1 | contig 10321 bp, 10 predicted proteins | sample 5400501 | NCBI WGS metagenome assembly WNFB01 (sample SAMN13153341, study PRJNA577476) | soil metagenome | isolation source: 200 cm saprolite under Douglas fir tree site 2 hole 1 | place: USA:California | collected 2015-04-18 | reverse complement strand
CAGCTCGACCTGCTGCTGGCAAAGTTTCCGTGGATGGCCCACGCGTTCCTCTATGACGAAAAAGGAATAGTAATGCGTTCGCGACCCGAACAGATGAGTGATAAGTACATTCGCGAAGAGCATGACCGGCAAGCTGAAATTTTTCGTGGGTGGTTTGGGCTGGAAGGCAAGTCGTTGGTGGAGATGTTGCACAAGAAAAGCCGGCCCATCAATTTCTCTTCTGATCATACAAAGAGAGACGGGGAGGCCGCTTATCTCTTGACTGCTTACTTCGTTTTACCCCAGCTCCCAAACGACCGGGTGGTCCTTGGCGGGGTTAGCTTCGATCCTTGTTTCCTGAAAGGAACTCTGTTTCCGCAAGCTCTCGACGAGCAGGTCAACCAGAGATTGAGTGAACAGAGCGGAAACCAAATTGCCATGATGATCTATCCCGCGGAATCCGAAATGGCACATGACATGAAGCCGCTGGCCGCTACGGCTGGTTGGGGCGATGGCAAGCCCGAAGTTTCGCGCAAGTTCGACGATGTTTTCCGCCCGCTGGCGCTGGGCATCAAGTTTCAGGGTACCAGCGTAGAGGCGATTGGCCGAACCTGGATGCACCAAAGTTTTCTCATCCTCTGCATCCTCTCGCTGCTGATCATCGGCGGTCTGGTGCTGACCAAACACATCGTCAGCAAGGAAATGGCGCTGGCGCGCCTGAAGTCCGACTTTGTTTCGAACGTCTCGCACGAACTGCGCACGCCGCTGGCTTTGATTCGCCTGTACGCAGAGACGCTCGAGCTGAGGCGCATCACTACGCCGGAGAAGAAACAGGAGTACTACCGCATAATTCGCAAAGAGAGCGAACGGCTGACGGCGCTCATCAATAACATCCTCGATTTCTCGCGCATTGAGGCCGGCCGCAAAGAATACGAATTCCGCGAGACTAATATTGCCGAGCTGGTTCAGAACACGCTCGATTCGTATCGCTACCAAATCGAGCAACAGGGTTTCGCGTTTGCGGAGAGCATCGACCCGGACATCCCGGCCGTGCGCGTGGATCGCGAAGCAATCGCGCGGGCGCTGGTCAATCTGGTCAACAACGCGCTGAAATACTCGACTGACGAAAAGTTTTTGGGCGTGAAGCTCTACCGGGAGAACGGCTCGGTGAAACTCGAAGTGCTTGACCACGGCATCGGCATCACCCGGCGCGAGCAGTCAAAGATTTTCGAGAAGTTCTATCGCACCGGAGACCCTCTGGTGCACAACACGAAAGGAAGCGGTCTGGGTCTATCGCTGGTCCGCCACATCACGCAAGCGCACGGCGGCGACATCGCCGTGGAAAGCACGCCCGGCAAAGGCAGCAAGTTTACACTGTCGTTACCCCTGGCATCGGCTACTCAGCAAACTAATGACGTAGGATCATCCGGAACGAGCCCATCATGAACAGAAAACTGAAATTCAACGAGCAATCAAACGGCGGCCCGAACCGCGATACCCCGAACCGGAACCCCGCCGAAAATGCCGGCAGGAAAAACCGCATCCTGATTGTCGAAGACGAGCCGGCGATGGTCGCCGGCCTGCGGGACAACTTTGAGTACGAAGGCTATGACGTGCTCAGCGCCGCCGATGGCGCCGAAGGTCTCGCTCGCGCCCTCGCCGACAATCCCGATCTCGTAGTGCTCGACGTAATGATGCCGCGGATGAGCGGTCTCGACGTTTGCAAACAGCTAAAGGCGCAGCGGCCAGCGCTGCCCATCATCATGCTCACCGCGCGCGGCCAGGAGATCGACAAAGTTGTCGGCCTTGAACTGGGCGCCGATGATTACGTGACGAAGCCGTTCTCAATTCGCGAACTGATGGCCCGCGTGAAAGCTGTGCTGCGACGCGCTTCGCCGCAGGCACCCGCGCCCGAGATTTATCGATTCAGCGATATCGAAGTCAACGTCCGCGCTAACGAAGTGCGACGCGCCGGCAACCTCATCGATCTCTCAGCGAAGGAGTTCGCGTTGCTTGCGTACTTCTTATCAAACCCCGCGGAAACGCTCAGCCGCGATCGGCTGCTGGACGCCGTGTGGGGTTACGACAATTATCCGAACACGCGCACAGTCGACACGCACATCGTCCATCTCCGGCAAAAGCTGGAACCAAATCCTGAGGAGCCGCGTTTCATACTTACCGTTCATGGCAGCGGTTATAAATTCGTTGGTTGATTTCAGGTACATTGTTCAGAGTGCCGACTTTAGTCGGGCTCTTATTAAGCGAGAAAGAACCCAACTGAAGTTGGTACTCTAAACACCGTCAGGCAGAGACAAGTTCTCATGAGTCAGTCACTCTTCCCCAGAGGCATCGGCACCAAGCGGGCTCTTGACGCGCCCGTGTACGCGCCGCGACCGAAGCGCTCAACCAAACCGCGCCGGCAGGAGTTGGAAGTTAAGCTCGCCGCGCTCCAGCAGGATTACGCTGAACTGCACACCGCGATTTTCGAAGCGGCGCAGGTGCACCGGCGTCTATGTGCGCCGCGTCTGGTTCGCCACGGAGACTTTGAAATTGCCAGCGAGATTTTTGCCGTGCGCCACTTGCCCGGTGATTTCTTCACCGTCGAAGAAACGAACGACGGCGTCATCCTCGCGTTGGGTGACATCTGCGGCAAAGGTCTGGCGGCCGGAATGTGGACCACGCATCTGGTGGGACTGCTGGGCGCGCACACGGCCGCGACCTCCCAACCGGAGTCGATCGTTGCCGGCGTGAACCGAGATATCTGCCGGATAACTTCGGCGGTGCCTTTGGCCAGCATGTTTCTTGCCAAGCTGGATCCGATCACCGGGCTGGTTGAATATTCGAGCGCCGGACATCCTCCGGCTATTCTCTTGCGTGCCAATGGCGAATTGGAATCGTTGTCGGAAGGGGGACTGTTGCTGGGCGTTCTTTCTGATGCCGCGTACGTCAGTGGATCGTTCAAGCTGGGCGCGGGCGACGTATTGATGGTCTATTCCGACGGCATCACTGAGTCACTCAACAATGCGGGCGAGGAGTTTGGTTACGCGCGCCTTGAAAAGCAACTGCGCCGCGCGCAAAGCGGCGCTGCTGACACAGCCGGGGCTGCCGACACGATGCTGTTTTCGGTTTTGGGCGCGGTTCAGGATTTCGCCGCCACGCGATCACTGGTAGATGACATGTCTCTGGTAATCGTTCGTCGCGATGGTAGCTGACATCTGCCGTTTGTCTTCTGCCCACTTCCACCTAACCCGTTTCTTGAGAGAGAATCAACCGGCACCATGGAAAACAATAAGCGTCCTGGTCTGGGAAACGGCAAAGTCTGCTATATCGAGATTCCGGCTATCGACATCGACACGTCGGCATCTTTTTATAGAGAGGTCTTTGGTTGGCGAATCAGACAGCGCGGCGACGGCCATCTCGCCTTTGACGACACGGTAGGTGAGGTGAGCGGCACATGGATTGTGGGCCGGAAACCGTCAACTGACCCCGGGCTGTTGATCTACATCATGGTTGACAGTGTCGCGGCGGCAGTTGACGCCGTCATTGCTAATGGCGGCAAGATTGTGCAACCCATCGGCATGGACTCACCAGAAATCACCGCAAGATTTAGCGACCCGGCGGGAAATGTGCTCGGCCTCTATCAGCAACCAGCTGGCACAAACTGACAGCTGAAATCTGGAAGGAACGAATCGAGATAGATTTAGCCTGCGCTAAGCGCAGGACGCAAGCCCCATTGTTGATGCGGACCGGCGCCGCGAGACGGCGGGGAAAAATTCCACTCCGGAGGTGACTTCGAAAACAGAATCCAGGCGCGTGACCTCCAGTACCCTGCCGATCAGCCTGCCCACATTCATTAATTTGAAGCCGATTCCTTTTGCTTGAATCTGATTGCGCAGCTCCAACAAAACGCCCAAGCCGCGGGCGTCGACAGTACTCACTTGCGCCAGATCCAAAACGACTGTGCTGACATCTGACTGGGCCACTGACACGGCCTCTGAGAGGGATCGCACGGCCTTGCGCAGAGTTTCCGTCTCACCGTTCACGATTTGGCCCTGCATGCAAAGAAAAACAACGTGACCCAAATTCCTGGCGCGTATTTTCAACATAACCATCTCCCTGACCTTTTGGTGCGATTCTTTTGACTAGTTAGTGCAATAACCCTCGGTTTCGTTTCACTTTTATTTCCTTGTCTAAAGATAAGACGGCTGAAGCCGGATTCGGTTAACTCTTAGCGAAATCTTTTTCGTTTACGCCTCCTCAAAATTTTCATTCATTCCCCGTTTTCAAGCGATTGATCGGGCCTTGCCTCGACCAACCGGGCCGTTTCAATTATCTACGAGAAGACCGTCAGAAAGGTTGCCCAAAATACTCGGCCAAGACAAATTCCGCTTCGTGTGATTTCGTGGATTGTTCGGATTCGTGGTTATGCGACGATCCACGAATTCATACGAATTAACACGAAAAGTCGGATCCTCGGGTGACGATTCTGAATGCGTCTCACCCCAGGCCCAACAGCTTCGTTACTTCCGAGTGGGCGACCACCGCCGCGGGCTCACGCTGAAGCGCAGCCTGATACTTCTCTTTGAACACTTCATCCGTCGATGAAGTGAACAATAGACTGGCTTGGGCCAGCAGGCCCCGCACATCGCTCAGCGTCGCAGGTTCCTCGGCAGCAAGCATTTCATCCATCTGCACCACCAGCGCAGAGATTTGGCGCAGCCAGGCAAACTGCGGGTGATTGATGACGAGTTGTAACAGCTCGCCGCTGGTGAGACGCCCAACGTTACGCTCGAAATCTGCGCGTTCCATTTCTAAAAGGGTCTTGTGGAGATGCAATAGCTTGCTGCGCAACTCGCGCAGACGCTTCAGCGTTGACTCCGGCAAAGGGTTGCTAGTTTCAGGAGGCTCATCATTCATAGTCTTGGAATTCTAATCGAGTCAGGTTCAGGTTCAAATAACGGGCCGGCAATACCGCGAAGCGGTTAACGCTAGACAAGAATTGGCCTGAGGAGGAAGTCCAGAGCTTGGGTTGTGACCGACCTATCGAGAGGATTGGTAGGCGCGTGGGGACTTGAACCCCAGACCTCTGCCGTGTCGAGGCAGCGCTCTACCAACTGAGCTACGCGCCTATTCGAATGTATTTAGGCGCAAGAGCGTTCTACGTGTCAAGTGCTCTACCCCTGAGCTTACGCGCCTGGAGATCCATCGATTATTCCGAACAACGAAGACGACGGCGAAAGTAACAAACGCCCGATTAAAGTGTCAACCTCAATTGTCGGGCTCTTTGTCAGAAGCACCTGCTCGGGCGGATGATCTCCTTGAATTCAAGTGAACCACGAGCAGGATCGGACCACGACCCCAACTCAAGTCAATAAATCGACCTCGCTCACTCAAACTAAACATTGATGGAGTCAAGGCGGTTCGTCTAAACTACGATCGTGAAAAAGACTGAGAAGCGAAACGATCTCACCGTGGTGAGATCGCAGGTCAAAGCCCTGCTCGCGCGTAGTCCCGCGTTCCGCTCGCTAACACCAGACGTGCGCAGACAGATCGCCGGTGACACGGTAAAGGTCGCCAACTATCTCGCGGGTTCGGCCCCGAGTCGCGGAACTGACAAACCTGTCGGAGAAGTAGACTTTCCCGGTTTTGTCTCCAGCTTAATCAAGGGCGTGTTCGACGCGATTGTGGACGCTTCAATCAAACAGATGGAAGCTTACGCGCAACTAGTTGCCGGCGTGGCAAAGTCTTTGAATGAGTTCAGCGATGCGAATCTCAGCGACAACCAGGCTCTTGGTCACTTGCTTGATCGATTACCTCATTTCTTCGGGAGCAGCCGCCGTAAGCCGAAACGCTTGCCGGTGCGTCTGGCAACCAGCCGCCAGAAACTGCTCGCCACCATGATGCTGATGGGGATAAATCGAATCGTGGTTACGGAAGGCAAGATCTCCGCCAAACAACGGTGATCAGGATCAATCGCAGAGTCCTCAACGTCTCTGCGAAACCCGGGTAGTCTCGGCTCGCTCCCATTCATCATAGAGCTCCGCGAGCCGCGCCTCCGTCTCTTTGTACTCATCGTTAACCGCAACCAGTCGGGTGATGTCGCGCGCAATTTCCGGCTCTGACATTTTCCTGGACAGGTCGGCGAGGCGCTTTTCCAAGTCCGCGATTTCGGCTTCGATGACCTCGGGACTGCGCGGCTTCTTGATGATCTTGACGCGTGACCCGCCCGCAGGTAGTACTGACTTGCGCTTTGATCCATCCGCCGGCAAAGACTTCTTATTCACGCGGCGCGAACCACCCGCTACCGCAGATGGATCTGACTTCCCACCACGGCGAGTAGCACCGGGCGCCGACGCTGCTGATGCTGATTCGGTCAATGACTCGCCCTTTAGCCGGGCGGCCTTCCAATCGTGAAACTCCGTGTAGTCGCCGTTGTAATGTTCGACGTTGCCGGCGCCGTCGAGCGCGAGAATTTGCGTAGCTACCCGATCCAGGAAAAAGCGGTCGTGACTGATCGTGATGATCGTTCCTTCAAAAGCGTCGAGTGCTTCTTCCAGAGCTTCGCGCGAAGGAATGTCGAGATGATTTGTCGGCTCGTCGAGCACCAAAACATTTACGCGCGAATAAATCAACTTGGCCAAAGAGAGTCTTCCCTTCTCTCCGCCGGAAAGATCGCCCACGTGCTTGTAAACGTCATCGCCGACAAACAGAAACTTCGCCAGAAAAGATCTCAACTCGCCCGCCGTCGCGCTCGCCGGCGCCACGCGCCTCAGTTCCATGATGATCTCGTTACGCTCATCGAGGTCTTCGAGCTGCTGCGCGTAATAGCCAATCTGAACCTTTGCGCCCCAGCGCAGCTCGCCTGACAACGGCGGAAGCTGGCCGAGCACGGTGCGCACAAACGTAGTCTTGCCCGATCCGTTCGGGCCGATCACGCCGAGACATTCTCCCCGCCGCAAGATGAGCGAAATGTCGCGCGCCAGAGTTTTATCCGGATACCCAACGCTCGCTTCAGTCACCGTTAACACGTGCGTCCCCGATCGATCGATCTCCTGCAAACGAAAATCACCGGAAGACTGGTCGGCCCGCACGGCGTCGACGCGTTCGAGGCGTTGCAGCATCGTGCGGCGCGATTTTGCCTGCTTGGTTTTTTGCCCGGCCAGGTTGCGGCGGATGAACTCTTCGGTCTTGGCAATCAGCCGTTGCTGATTGTCGTAAGCGCGTTGCTGCGCCTCGCGCCGCTCTTCGCGCTCAATCAGGAAGGCCGAGTAGTTTCCGACGTAGTTGGTCGCGCGCCCGTTTTCCAGTTCGATGATGCGCCGGCAGGCACGATCCAGAAAATAACGATCGTGACTGATGATCACGAAGGCGGAAGCGTATGTTTGCAGAAACTCTTCCAACCATTCGACCGCAGCGACATCAAGATGATTCGTCGGCTCGTCGAGCAGCAGTACGTCCGGCTCGGCCAGCAGCAGGCGCGCCAGGCCCAGGCGGTTTGTCTGACCTCCCGAGAGCTTCTCGGTTTCCATTTGCCAGGTTTCGCGATCAAAGCCAAGCCCTTGCAGGATCGCTTCGGCTTTCGCCGAATACTCAAAGCCGCCTTCGCGCTCGAATTCGTGTTGCAGATCGCTGTAGCGCTCCAGAACTTTTTCAAGATCGCCGGCTTCGGCCATGCGATGCTCGAGTTCATGCATCTCGTGTTCGAGTTGCTGCAGATGGCCGAAGGCCGCGAGCGCCGATTCGTGCACGGTCGAACCAGGTTCGAAGTGGACGTGTTGGGAGAGCAAGCCCAGTCTCAAGCCACGCGCGCGCACGACTTCACCCCGATCAGGCGTGGCTTCATCATCGACCAGCCGAAAGATCGTCGTCTTGCCGGCGCCGTTTCGTCCGACCAATCCGACATGCTCGCCCGGATTGATCTGCAGCGTTACGCCGCGCAGAACTTCCTGCGCGCCGTAGGATTTGTGTACGTCAGTAAGGCGAAACAGCATGTGGAGTGCTGCGACTTGTCGCAGCTTTGGTACTAGCCAGCCACCAATGGAAAGCGGTGACAAGTCACCGCACTCCAAAAAAAGAGAACGGGTGCAAGCATGAAATTCTCGCTCGCACCCGCTCGGTCTTGCGCAAACTCTTTCAATTACTTCTTCGCCGGAGACGCCGCCTTCGCCGGAGACGCCGGTGCCTTGGCCGCCGGCGATGCGCTTGATGCCGCCGCCAGCGTTGCGCTTCCGGCCGGTTTTACCGCATCAGGCGAAGCGGGACGCAAGCCCAGATTGCTCGGATTGGTCAGCATGTCGGCGGCGAGATTATTCACGATTTTGGCCTCCGATATTGCTACTTCGAGCAAAGCCGTGTTCAAGATCTTCTTGCGCTCGTCAGTTAACTTGACCGCGATCTGCTGGCGCACGCCCTGACTTTCGAGCGTTAAATTCTCGGTCTGCAGGTGCTTCTCCTGGAGCTTAAAGATATACCAGCGACCACCGGGATACTGTGGCGAATTGAACTTCACCGGCGCCGTGTAACTCCCGGCCTGCATGGGGCCGAAGAATTGCGACACCAAATCCGCCGGGAAGCCGGTGCCCTTCAAATCTTCTTCAGTAGCAAAGCCAATGTCGCCGCCGTTCGGTACACTTTGGGCGTCCTCGCTCTTGGCCCGCGCGATCGTTGCGAAATCCGCGCCGTTCTTCAGTTGCTGGTAAATGGCGTCGATCTTGACCTTCGCGTCCGCCTCAGTCTTAGCATCGTCGTTCCTGATGCCGGTCTTGCTGTTGTCCGCGGGATCCACCGCAATCATCGCCAGCGCTACACCGCGGGCGTTGACGAATTGCGGTTTGTTCGCGTTGTAGTAATCCTCGACTTCGCGATCACTGATGCTGATCTTGCCCGCATATTTATCTTGCAGCGCATTGATCGCCAGGTCTTTCTTCCCCTCTTCACGCAGGGCTTCGGTGGTCAGGCCCTGCTCTTTGAGTTGCCGATCAAACTCTTCCTGAGTCGCGCCGGTCTGCTGCTTCCGCTGGTTAATTGCGGAGGTAATCTGCTCCTCGGTCGGCAAAAGTTTTTCCTGCTCAGCTCGCTGATAGAGGACTTCGCGCTGAATCAAGCCGTCGAGCACCGTGAGCCGCGCCTGCGCCAGATCATGCGCCGACATCTGAGACTCTTTGCCCTCTGCCTGTTGGTGGATCGCGCGCTCGACCTCTTTGAGCATGATGGGCTTGCCATTGACACTCGCCGCTACGGTCGTATCAGCCGTACTGCCGCCACTCGAAGAACACGCCGCAAAGGCAAAAGCGATTAGGCCAATCAGCGCCAGGAGAGTGAACTGTTTTGAAAATCTACGCACTTGGTTTAGCTCCTTCAGGATTTCGGAAAGTTGTTTCGTTCGTCATGCGGCTTTGGCTATCTTGCCGCCCTTGATGCATCTGGTGCACACGCGCATTCGACGAGCGCCACCTTGCGGAAGTTGCACGCGAACCAATTGCAGATTCGGATTGAACCGCCGGGGTGTCCGGTTGTTCGCGTGCGATACGTTATTGCCAAACTGCGGTCCTTTGCCGCAGGCCTCACATTTCTTAGCCATGATGATAACCTCTGGTAGTCTCGAATACGGCCTTCGTGTCAGAACCCGGAGCGGTAGCGACGGGATCGACACGCAACTTGATTTTATGATCCGGTCGCTACCGCTCCCGGTTCTGACACCGCGATGGCGTCGATCTCGACCCGGGCATCGCGCGGCAGCCGCGCCGCCTGCACCGTCGATCTGGCCGGCCGATTGTCGCCAAACAAGCGGCCGTAGACCTCATTCATCGCAGTGAAGTCATTCATGTCCGCGAGGAACACGGTAGTCTTGACGACTTGATCTAGTCCAACTGCCGCAGCTTCAAACACCGCCGTCAAGTTCCGCAGCACCTGCTCCGTTTGCTCGGCGATGCCCCCGGCTATGAACTCGCCCGTCGCCGGATCGATTGGAATCTGCCCCGAAGCAAAGATCAGATTGCCGGCGCGGACGGCCTGTGAATACGGCCCAATGGCCCGCGGCGCTCGATCGGTGGCGATAATCTCTTTCACAGGCGGCTCAGGCAGCGTTTCGACGGCCAAAACAAACCTGTACTTTAACAGAAAGATGCTTAAAATGGGAAACTCGAAAAGAAGTTGGTGGTCTCTGCGGAACACCTGAGAGGTAATGGGAGTTACCGTCACATTGGTGTTTGCCGGGCGGGGCTCTCGATGGATCACTGGCTCTTAACCGCAGAGGGCGCGGAGGCTTTTCGCAGAGGACACAGAGGAAGTCAAGGAATGATGACTGACTATGAACTCACGCAAACAGTCATCGGTTGCGCGA
>WNFB01007206.1_pt1 | contig 10322 bp, 8 predicted proteins | sample 5400501 | NCBI WGS metagenome assembly WNFB01 (sample SAMN13153341, study PRJNA577476) | soil metagenome | isolation source: 200 cm saprolite under Douglas fir tree site 2 hole 1 | place: USA:California | collected 2015-04-18 | reverse complement strand
GCCAGTTTGGACACGGATTGGCCGTGCTGGCCATCATCGGCACGCTGGGCATACTCCTGTTCCCGGCGGCGAATGGACCATATTGCGTGACCCACGGTCCGGTTACGGCGTTCCGGGCGGTGCGCATCGGGCTGATGCTGATGCTGTCCCTGGTGCTGTCCGCGACAGCCCCGCTCAGAGTCGCTCGTTGCCCGTCTTTGCTCTTATCTCTCCTTTCAGCTCGAAGCGCTCACGCGCCAGCTCACGAAGCGGGAAGCCAGGGTTCGCCGCTACTGCAAGCCTCGTCCATTCTTCGCTGCTAGCTAAGCATTTCGTTCCGAGCCGCCGATGTGGGGTTTGGAGCCAACGCACGACTCCTGCACACGTGTAGAGAAGACCTCACTGGCTTGGCGGTCCGCCGGAACTAGCCCTTTCGTCAAGTTTGCCCCGCCACAATTCCTCGTCTCATTGCGGGGCAAGCGGGGCAGTCGTAGCATGGCAGACTGGTTCTTGAGGGCATTAAGAGGTCTGATGTGACGGCTGCTCCGCTTTTATTCTTCAAGCGGATATTATGAAAACCATGGCACTACTTCTCGCGCCCGCTGGCGGCGGGATGTCGACGTCTGGGCCGCAGATCCGGTAAACGAGAGGCAGGCCTCGAGGAGAGCGGAATGAGGCGGTTGTTCGCGGTCGTGGGATCGGCGTTCTTTCTCCTGATTGCGCCGGGAACGGTGGCCGGGCTGGTGCCGAGGTGGATCTCCCATTGGCGGATGCAAGCGCCGCTGTTGGGTTTTTCCGCTTTTCGCCTCGTCGGAGCATTGCTCATTGCAGCGGGCATTCCCGTGCTTCTGGACTCCTTTGCCCGCTTCGCGCTGCGCGGGCTGGGGACTCCGGCCCCCGTTTTCCCGACGCGTTACCTGGTGGTCAGTGGACTTTATCGCTTTGTGCGCAATCCCATGTACGTTGCCGTGGTGGGGGTGATCCTGGGACAGGGGCTGCTTTTGGGCAATGTCGCTGTCCTGGGCTATGGAATTCTTGTCTGTTTGGGCTTTCACCTGTTTGTTGTGGGCTATGAGGAGCGTGCGTTGCAGCGTAGTTTTGGGGCGGAGTATGACGCATTCCGCGCCAATGTTCCGCGGTGGATTCCACGGCTGAGTCCGTGGCCGGGCGGCGAACGCAGGCGTTAAACTGCGGAAAAACTCCGGGTTTGTCATCTCTCGCGGCTAAAACTGCCACTGGGCAACTTTCTCACTTCACGCCGGTTCCAACCACTTTACGAGGTTTGCTCTTCCCGGGCATTCCTGATACACAAATGAGGGTAATTATGGACCTCGATCACGTCCGGTTTGCTCAGGCGATTCGAGGGTTGCGGAGAAACAGGGAGAAAGAATGCGGATGAAGGTTCGCGCGTTGATAGGTCTGCTGTTTCCGGTTTTGCTGGGCTTTCTCGCAAGTTGCGGCAAGAGCACTTCATCCGTGGGTTCCGGGACGGGGTTCCTTTTCGTTACGACGGACGCCAATCTGGTTTCGCCTTTCACCATAAGTCTGGGTTCGGGGGTCATCACCGCCAATGGCAAGGGTGTGACCACGGGAAACCTTCCACTCGTTCCAACCGCCATCGTCGTCGCGCCTTCAGGGAACGCTCTGTTCGTGGCCAATAGCAACCCAGGGAATAGCACCGTGCCGCCGGCTGCAGGCAATATCACGAGCTACACGGTGAAGGCAGATGGCACACTCACAGCGGTCAGCGGAAGTCAGCCGTTGGGAATAAACCCCTCGGATATGGCAATGGATCCCGCCGGACATTTCCTGTTCGTGGCCAACCAGGGAGTGCAGAGCGATGCGTCAGGCACCATCTCAGTGTTTTCGGTGCAAGATACAACCCTCACGCAAATGTTTCAGACGCCCACGGGTACAGCTTTGGCCGCCGCGGGCCCGGTTGCGGTTGCAGTCACACCTGACGCCAAGTTCCTGTACGTCGCCAACCAGTTCGATGCGACCGTGACTGAGTACAAGGTGGACCAGAACTCCGGCGCCTTGACGCCGGTCGGAGCTCCTTACGCGGTCCGCACTGCGCCTTCAGCCTTGGCCATCGTTTTGTTCCCGGATACCAAAAATCCCACGGGAGAGTTTCTGTATGTCGCCAACACGGGCTCCAGCAACGTCTCTGCTTTCGCTATTTGCGATCAGGCGACGGCAAGCTGCAACAGCAGCAACGTGAACAATCCGGACGGCACCCTCACCGAGGTTCCACCCTCAGGCTCTCTTCCAGGATCTCCCTTTCCGGCTGGGACGGATCCGATTTCCATTGCCGCGGATCCTACGGGAACCTTCCTCTACGTTGTGGATAAAATGTCGAACCAGGTTTCTCAATATACGATCAGCCCAGGCACCGGCTTTTTGACGGCGCTATCCTCGCCGACCATCTCCACCGGGTTAACCCCGGTCTGGCTGGCCGTGCGTGCCGGAACCTCGACCGTAACCGCCACAGGAGGCACCAGGAACTTCGTTTACGTGGCGAACATCGGCTCGGCCTCTATCTCGGCCTATGCTTTCGATTCGATCACCGGCCTGCTGGGTGTGGTAGGCGCACCCGTGACCACGCAAGGCCGGCCCTTAGCCATCGCCGTGAAGTGACGGCGATTCGCGGGCGTATGAGCCCGCGGCCGTCAAGGCGCTCACTGAAGAGCCGCGGCATATGTCGAACCTGGATGTCGAAACCCTGGCGCGCGAACTCCTGTCGGCGCGCGAAATGGGCGCGATGGTGCATGCGCCTCCCTCGTCGCGTCCCGGTTTCGATTTCCATCTCGATAAAGCGTATGAGGTTGAATCCACCCTCAAGCAGTGGCGCGTGGCCAGCGGACACAAAACCGTGGGCCGCAAGGTGGGCTACGCCAGCAAAGCCATGTGGCGCGTGCTCAAATTGGACACCCTGGTTTGGGCGCATATGTACGACGATACCGTTCATGAGGCCAACGGCAACTCCGCTACCCTCGCGCTACCGCGTCCCCGTTCGTTGAAGATTGAGCCCGAGATCGTCTTCGGTTTGAAACAGCCAATCGCCTCGGAAGCAGCCGAGGCACAGTCCGCTCTCGAAGCCACCGATTGGCTCGCCCTGGGATTCGAAATCATCGACTGTCCTTTCCCCGGATGGCAGTTTCAGCCAAGCGATTTCGTCGCCTCATTTGGGCTTCACGCGGCCCTGGTGATTGGGGAGCGGACCCGTGTGAATTCGCACATGATCCCCAAACTGGTGGACGAACTGGCGCAGTTTAAAGTGCAAATGTTCAAGAATGGTGAGCTAATCGAAGAAGGGTCCGGCAGGAGCTGCCTGCGAAGCCCCGCCCTCTGCCTTGCAGAACTCGCCCGTGCCACGCGACTACGCAGTGTGGTGCGGCGCTTCCCCGCCGAGCCTCTGACCACTGGGGAAATCGTCAGCTCGGGGACCCTGACCGCCGGACATGCCACCGCAGCAGGCGACCAATGGACGGCTAAAATCGACGGACTTTCGTTGCCACCCTTGACCTTCCACCTAACCTAACCAGCTTCACGCTGTCATCCTGAGCGAAGCGAAGGATCTATGTATTGCGAATCCTTCACAGGTTGCGGAAAAACGCCGGTTTCGACCAGGATTGGGAAGGGCCACCCGAGTTTACTCGTGCCGACGAGCCCCCTATTTTTGTCATTCCGAGCGGGCGAATGGTGGCCCACGCCCGATTTTGGCGTGCTGGGGTGATTTTCAGCCCGCGAGGAATCTGCTTTTCTGAGTTTCCAGCCTGTTCAGGCATGCGTAACTGCCGTTAAATCAGCGCCTTCAGGCGCTGTGGATCCTAAACGGGTTTCCGGTACCTAATCAGCCGGGCAACAGCTACGGTGCCGTGCCTTCTGGGTCGGGGACGGTGGTTGTGGCGGACGTGAACGGGGATGGCAAGCCCGACCTGGTGCTGGCGGGTGGGGCAGTGGGAGTGCTCCTAGGAAACGGCGACGGTACTTTCCAGCCGGAGGTCAGCTACAGCGGGGGCGGAGACGCTTCCGACTCGGTGGCGGTGGCAGATGTAAATCGGGATGGAAAGCCGGACCTAATCGTGTCGAACCAGACAATGGGCAACGGAACGCCGAATGGTGGCGTGGGCGTGTTGCTCGGCAATGGCGATGGAACTTTTCAGCCGGCGGTAGCCTACTACTCCGGCGGGCAGGACGCACATTCGGTAGCGGTGGGTGATGTAAACGGCGATGGCATACCAGACGTGGTGGTGACAAATAACTATATCGACGGCGATGCTTTCAAGGGCGGAACAGGAGTCTTGCTGGGGAATGGAGACGGAACCTTCCAGGCAGCAGTTGCATATGCGTCGGGCGGGTATTGGAGCGAATTCACTGCGATTGCAGACGTCAATGGTGATGGCAGACCGGATCTGCTGGTCTCCAGCCAGTGTCAAGTAAACGGAGGTACCGCTAACTGCGCAAACGGCGTCGTGAGCGTTCTGCTGGGAAACGGCGACGGAACTTTCCAATCGGCTGTGCGATACGCGTCGGGCGGCGGGTACGCCTATTCGATAGCGACCGGGGATGTAAACGGGGACGGCAAGCTCGACCTCCTCATAGCTAACCAGTGCACCAACAACAGCTGTACGAGCGCTTCAGTCGGCGTGCTATTGGGTAATGGCGACGGAAGCTTCCAGGCTGCACAGATGTTCGCCTCGGGTGCCTATCCGGATGCTTCGCTGGCAGTGGCGGACGTGAACGGGGATGGCAAGCCTGACCTGGTGGTGGCCAATCTGTGCGTCAGCCGCACTAACTGCGCCAGTGGCGGAGTGGGCGTATTACTTGGCAAGGGTGACGGAACTTTCCAACCTCCGGTCACCTACGGCTCCGGTCAGTTTAATGCCAATTCGGTGGTAGTAGGAGATGTGAATGGGGACGGCAAGCCCGACATAATCGTGGCTAAGCAGTGCCTCGGTGGCACTTGCGCCAACGGCACCGTAGGCGTGCTTTTGGGTAATGGCGACGGAACTTTCCAGCCTGTAGTGAACTACGGCTCGGGTGGACAGTATGCGTATTCGGTAGCGGTCGCGGATGTGAACGGGGACGGAAAACCCGACCTGCTGGTTGTTAACCAGTGCGTTACGAGTAGCAGCTGTGCAAACGGAGTGGTGGGCGTGCTCTTGGGCAACGGCGACGGAACTTTCCGTACCGCAGTCAGCTACGGCTCCGGCGGGCAATATCCCGATTCTATAGCAGTCGCAGATGTGAACGGAGATGGAAAACCCGACCTGCTCGTTGCCAATTATTACACCGGAAATAGTAACTCGAATGGTAGTCTCGGTGTGCTTTTGGGAAAAGGCGACGGAACATTCCAGCCGGTTGTCAGTTACGGCTCGGGTGGCGTGGGAGACAATTCGGTTGCCGTCGGAGATGTGAACGGAGACGGCAAGCTGGACTTGCTAGCAGCCAACCAGTGCGCCAGCAGCAACTGTGCGAATGGCGCATTGGGCGTGCTCCTGGGCAACGGCGACGGAACCTTTCAGCCGGCGATAGTCAGCGCGACACCGGTGATCAACATCGATTTCTTCGAGGCGCTTGCGCTTGCAGACTTCAACGGTGATGGCAAGCTGGACATTGCTTCCGGCGCTGGCAATTTTTTACTGCTCGGCAACGGCGACGGTACGTTCCAGTCACCTTTGATCTTGGGGGCCGGAGGCCCAGGAATCGCCGTGGGCGACTTCAATCGCGACGGCAAGCCCGATCTTGCCGTCGGCGGGGTTACTGTCCTGCTTAATATCAGTGCCCGAAATACGGCGCCGACGACAACGTCGCTGCTTTTCTTCGCTCAATCCGTCCAGCTTCAACCGAGTTGTGACGTTCACCGCCACGGTGACCCCGCAAGGTGCGGGCGCGCCGACGGGCGCGGTGACGTTCACCGATGGCGCGGCCACCTTGGGCACGGTACCGCTGACGAACGGAAGTGCGGCGCTGAGCACATCGGCGCTGGTCGCGGGAGCGCACAGCATCACGGCTTCTTATGGCGGCGACTCGAACTTCACTTCGAGTACTTCTGCATCGCTGTCCCAGACCGTGAACCAGGCAACCACCGCGACAGCTTTGGTTTCGAGCGCGAATCCGTCATACTTGAATCAGATCGTCACGTTCACGGCGACGGTGACATCGCAGTACAACGGAGCCTTGACTGGCCATGTGACCTTCAAGCAAGGCACAACCACCCTGGCCGCGGTGGCGCTGGCCAACGGTCAGGCTGCCTATAGCAAGACGTACACTACCACGGGAACGCGCTCCATCTCGGCCGTCTACTCCGGAGACGGCAACAACCTGAGCAGCGCGTCGGCTGTGCTGAATCAGGTAGTGAATTCTCTGCCTGCGGCTACCACTACAAAAGTGACCAGTTCGGGCAGCCCATCGTTCATCAATCAGCCCGTGACTTTCACGGCGACAATTACTTCAACTTACGGTCCGATCCCCAACGGGGAAACGGTCACGTTCTACGACGGCACGGCCAAGGTTGGAACCGGCACGACAACCAGCGGCGTGGCCGCGTTCAGCACCTCCACCTTGACGGTGAAAACGCACACCATCAAAGCGACTTACCCCGGAGACGCCACGTTCAAGGCCAGCTCGGGCACGGTGACGCAGGTAGTGCATCTCTATCCCTCCACCACGAGCGTACCAACTTCCAGCCTGAATCCATCGACCTACGGGCAATCGGTGACATTGAGGGCAACCGTGACTTCTACTGCTCCATCCACTCCCACCGGAACCGTGACCTTCAAGAACGGAACGACGTCTCTCGGATCAGCCACCCTCAACGCCAGCAGCGTTGCGACCCTGACCAAGACGAACCTGCCTGCCGGGTCGCTCTCGATCACCGCCGTTTATAACGGCGACTCGGAAACCGCCAAGAGCACGTCGGCGAAGCTGGTGCAGACCGTCAATCAGGCGAGCACCACGACCGCGGTTAAGTCGTCGCTGAATCCGTCGTCGCTCGGTCAGTCGGTGACGTTCACGGCCACGGTGACCTCGCCAACGACCACGCCGACCGGATCGGTAACCTTCCTGGACGGTACGAATGCGCTGGCGACGGTGACGCTGTCTGGAGGCAAGGCGAGCTACAGCACGTCAACACTGAGTGCGGGCTCTCACAGCATCACAGCGGTATACAACGGGACGGCCAACATCCGCGGAAGCACCTCATCACCGCTGGTGCAGACCGTGAACTGAAAGCCTGCCGCCCGAGCACGGGCGAATCAGCTCGCGGCTCAATATCGGTCCGAGATGGCCTTGGATGAACTCCGTAAAGCCCGCGCTATGACGTTCTTGCCCGGATTTTGAAAGTCCAATCAGGCCCGCCGTATCCAAGATGGAACGGCGCACTGATATGTACATCAGCACGCTCCAACCCTTCGTTCGCGCCATGGGAGGGGAGTTGAAGATCACGGCTGTCTTCCCCGAGGGAGGCAAGATCGAGATCAAGCAGTTCGATCAGGGAAAGAAGGCTGCCGCGGCAACCTAGGCGAACGGGAGTAGGGTGATCATCGGCACGCACCCACCCTCGCTACTAGCTATCTGTAAGTCCCTGATTTTGGAGAGGTCAACCACATTGGACCGCAGAGGTTTCTTATAGGGTCTTGTCCTCCCGATTAACAATTCCTGGCCACTGTCCCCCGCATTCCTCATTAGAATAGAAACGCGACAGATTGGACGTGCTCTTGGGGCTTACCTAAGGCATTATCTCGATATGGACAAATTTGTGATCCGCGGCGGAAATCCGCTGCTGGGGACAATTCGCGTCAGCGGAGCCAAGAACGCCGCCCTGCCGGCCATGGCCGCCGCCCTGCTTGCGGAAGAACCGGTTATCCTCGAAAACATTCCGCAAGTGCGCGACATCGAGACCACGCGAAAGCTGCTGGCTGCAATGGGAGCGGAAGTCGAACTGGGCTACGGGCGCGCGCAGCACCGCACCACTCTGTGCTGCCGCAATCTGGTGTCGCCCGAAGCGTCCTACGAACTGGTGAAGACCATGCGCGCCTCGACCCTGGTGCTGGGGCCGCTGGTGGCGCGCTGCGGCCGTGCCCGCGTCTCTCTCCCTGGAGGCTGCGCCATCGGAGCGCGGCCCATTGATCTGCACCTCAAGGGACTGGAACGCCTGGGCGCGATCATCACGCAGGAGCACGGCTACGTGGAAGCCCGCGCGGAACGGCTGCGTGGCGCGGAGATCGTCTTCGACAAGATCACTGTGACCGGAACGGAAGAGCTGCTCATGGCAGCAGCGCTCGCCGACGGCGAAACCGTCATGCAGAATTGCGCCCGCGAGCCCGAAGTCGCTGACCTGGCTGACCTGCTGAACAAGATGGGCGCGCGCATCGAGGGCGCAGGCACGGCAACCATTCGGGTGAAAGGCGTTGCCACACTGCACGGCGCCAAGCACCGCATTATTCCCGACCGCATCGAGGCTGGCACCTTCATTGTGGCCGGCGCGCTCACCGGCGGCGACATCAACGTGGCCGGCTGCGAGCCGCGCCATCTCGGAGCCCTGCTCCACAAGCTGGACGAGGCCGGCGTGAAAACCGTGCACAACGCGGATTCCGTCCGCGTCATCAGCGACGGCCCGCTGCGCGCCGCCGACATGGAGACGGAAGAATATCCCGGCTTCCCCACCGACATGCAAGCTCAATACATGGTGCTGGCCACGCAAGCCGAAGGCACCTCCATCATCACCGAGAATATTTTCGAGAACCGCTTCATGCACGCGCTGGAACTCGACCGCATGGGCGCGAATATCAAAATCGAGGGCAGCCGGGCAATCGTCCGCGGCAAGACGCCGCTGAGCGCCGCGGCGGTGCAAGCCTCCGACCTGCGCGCTTCAGCATCGCTGGTGCTGGCGGCTCTGGTGGCTGACGGCGAGACCATCATCGACCGCGTCTATCACATCGACCGCGGTTACGAGCATATCGAGGAAAAGCTGCGCGGTGTGGGCGGGCAGATCCGCCGCATTGGCGAGATCCTGCCCAAGCGCGCGGTCGCGCCGGCAGTTAGGGCGTAATCCCCCACCTTCTCCGCGCTACCGCGCCGTGTCGGCGCCTGCGGTCCCCAACAGCCTTCCCCGGAGCAAATCTTCGACGTCGCCAATCTTGTCACCCAGCAGGTTCAGCTTGCGCGCCAGGCCCTGAATCTCAGATTCGGCACGGCGGTTGACGTCGTAGTCGAGCTCGCTGCGCAAGCGGTCCTTTGTATCTTGCCGGTTCTGGCTCATCATGATGACGGGCGCCTGGATGGCAGCGAGCATGGAGAGGAACAGGTTGAGCAGGATGAACGGATATGGATCCCAGCCGGATGGACCCAAAGTAGAATCGATGGCGGTGTAAACGCCGATGGCAAGGCAAAACGCGATGATGAAAGTCCAGGATCCGCCCAAGCGGGCGACCGAGTCGGCAATACGCTCGCCGAACGTCGCCTCCGTCTCGATCACCTCGTTCGGGTCGCGGGCCGCGCGAACCCGCACAAGTTGCTGGGCAGCATGGAACTGACGGCCCAGCACCGTCAGCATATCCATCCCCGCGTGCGGCTTGCGCTGCAAAAGAACCGCGATATCTTTCCGGTCCACTTCCACGCACTCCGTTTCTTCCAGGGCAATCGCATCGGTTTGATGGGGCGTCTGCTCCAGCATGGAGGCGAACCCGAAAAACTCGCCATGCGTCGGCTCGTCCACCACCACTTCCTGCTGGTCCTGGTCCACGGTCGTGACCCGGACCTTGCCCGAGACCATGACGTACGCTCGTCCGCCTGCCTCACCCATCTTGTAGATGCGCTGGCGCGGGGCAAATTTCCTAAGCTCCACCTGGCCGGCGCCAAAATAGCGGTTTCGTCTTCATCCAGCAGCGCAAAGAGAGGAACATGTTTCAACACTTCCGGATTGCACGCCATCGCTCACCTCATCCTCTAGAAATGGATCATGCCCGATCCCTCCAGAGCATTTCATAACTGAAGGAAAGGCGACAATAGAGCTTAAGCGGTCCCTCCGAACTGGCCAGTTTTTCAGCAGCCCGCTCCGAAGCCTGTCAAGACCCCAAGCTTGGGCTTTTTCCCGCAAGTAACTGATTCAAACCTGGAAATATTCCTCGCACCCATGTCCCATTTTCCCTGCCCAATCTGCTATTCTGAAAATAGGGATAAGAAAATCAAGGCGCAGGCGCCGTTTCCATGAAAACGGGGCTTGCGCCTTTCTCTTTCTAGGACCATGGGCCGAACCAAGGGCGCTTCACGCCGACTCACTCCAGCGTCCCGCCCGAAGACTGCCCGGCAGCGCGAGGCCACTACCAAGCGCCGCGGCG
>WNFB01006718.1_pt1 | contig 10323 bp, 9 predicted proteins | sample 5400501 | NCBI WGS metagenome assembly WNFB01 (sample SAMN13153341, study PRJNA577476) | soil metagenome | isolation source: 200 cm saprolite under Douglas fir tree site 2 hole 1 | place: USA:California | collected 2015-04-18 | reverse complement strand
CTCCCACGATGGGGTTGGGCAGCGAGCTCGGATCAAACCCCTTCCCGGGATCCCGGACCACGATCAGCATGCCACCGCTTTCATCGCAGGCTACATCACACTCGATGATCTTTGAAGGATCGGATCCAGCCCCGTGTACTACGGCATTCGCCAGCGCTTCGTTCAGCGCCAGTTCGACGGCATCCTCGCGCCCGTCGACACATTTTATCTGCTTCACTATGCTCATAACCCCCTGCACAACCGGATCAATGGCATCCTTGTTGGCCGCCAGTGTGACGGACAGTTTAAGCACCAGCTTGCCTGATTCCAAATCACATTGAGTAGAAATCTTGGGCACGGAGGCGGGTTGCATGTCGTCCATTAGAAGCTATCTTGAAGCAGACGGATTGTACGCTCCATCCTACACGGGCCGCAACAGTTGCGCTTATTCCTTTAGTACCACCTTTTCCGGTCCTGCTAGATTCTCCAACTGCCGCCGCCAGTCGAGCCCCTCTACGAATTCGCGGGATTGCCGCCATCCTGGCCGCACCTTAACGAATAACTCCAGGAAGACTTTGGTTCCCAACATGCGCTCGATTGCCAGCCGGGCGGCCGTCCCGACCTTCTTCAGCATCTGCCCGCCTCTGCCCACCAGGATCGCCTTCTGCCCTTCTCGCTCGCAGTAAATGAGAGCCGCAATCCGTGCCATCCTTTCGCCTTCTTCGAATTGCTCAATCACTATGGTCACCGCATAGGGTATTTCTTCCTTGGTATCAAGCAGGATCTGCTCGCGGATGATCTCCGCTGCCATAAAACGTGCCGGCTGGTCGGTGATTTGGTCTTCGGGAAAATAGCGCGGACCCTTAGGAAGGACCTCGATGACCTTCTCGAGAAGCAACTCGAGTCCATCACGTTTCAGTGCGGAAATGGGGATGATTTCCTGGAAATGATGGCGCTTGCGATATTCGTCAATGATCCCCAGCAGCTTTTCCTTTTCCCGGCCGAGCCGATCAATCTTATTTAGCAGTAGAAAAGCTGGGGTACCTGATTTTTTTACCAGGTCAAGGACGAATTCATCGCCGGGATCGCATCTTCGCATCACGTCCGTGATGACCAAGATGAGGTCGCAGCCTCCCAGTGCTTGTCGCACTTCCGCCATCATTTTGCGGCCCAGAGAGCTGTCGGGCTTGTGCACTCCAGGCGTATCAATCAGAATTACCTGCCCGCTGGTCCGCCCCGTCTGCTTGGCTAGGTGAACGATTCCCAAGATGCGGTTGCGCGTGGTTTGCGGTTTGGGACTGATGATGGCTAGCTTCTCACCGACGAGCGCATTCAGCAGCGTCGATTTGCCCGCGTTGGGCCGGCCGAGAATGCAAACGAATCCGGAGTGGAAGGCCATCAAAAATGGCGAGGGCCCGACTTGACAGACTGCGGAAAAACTGGCGCATGCGTGCAGCCCCGTGGAAGAGCGGGCCCTTCAGGGCCGCGAAAGCCGTTCGGAATCAGTGACGGCTTTTAGCCGCTGTGGCAGCGATTTGTCGCGCAGGCGCGTTTTTCCGCGGTCTTTGAGTCGTGCGAAAAATGCCTCTACGAAGATATTGGCTTTAACCGCTTAGGTCAACGATGCAAGTATCGCGGGCGAGGGCGCCCGCGCACACAATCCAACACGGCTATATCAGCTTCATCTGCCTGGGGTGGACCGTGGTAATCCGCACGCGCTCGACTTTGCGATCGGTTGAGTCCAGCACTTCGAACCGCAGGCCATCATCTTCCACGACTTCACCTTTTTGTGGGATTCGTCCCGCCAGTTCGCTGACCAGCCCTGCCACGGTGGCCGATTCCTTACCTTCGGGGCGGATGCCGAACAACTCATCGAGCCGGTCCACATCCATGCTGCCGGGCACCACGTAGGAGTGATCGCCCTCGCGTACGATCTGCGACTTCTCGTGTTCATCGCCGATCTCGCCAACAATTTCTTCGATCAGATCCTCGATCGTCACTAGCCCGGCGACACCGCCGTACTCGTCCACCACAATGGCCATACGGACGTTTTTCTTCTGCATCTCGCGGAGCAGATCGCTGCCCAGTTTGCTCTCCGGCACAAAGTAAACATCCTTACGCATAAGCGTGCCCACAGTCCGTGTGCGAGCTTCGCTATCCGGCACCTGTAGCACGTCCTGCGCGTAAACGATTCCTTTAATATTGTGAATACTGCCTTCGTATACGGGCACGCGCGAGAAGGGCTTGGTCTTCAGCAGTTCAATAAACTGTTCTACGGTGGTATTCACCGGCACGGCCATCATCTCCGGACGCGGCTTCATGGCCTCGCGCACCGTCTTGCCGCTGAACTCCACCACTGATTGGATCAGGTCGCGGTCACTTGCATGGATGATGCCTTCCTCCTGCCCCGCCTCGATGAGCGCATCGACTGCTTCGGCCGGGCTTTCCGGCTGCTCTTCCACATGTTCCTTGGTCAGCGATGTCACGGACTGCAGGAACCCCAACACGAGTGTTGCCGGCAAGACCAGGTAAATGAGCATGCGAAGCAACAGCGTCCAGCGCGTCAGCCATTGGCCTTTGGTACGGCAGAAAAACACAAACGGCAGGAATTGGTTGAATACGATGACGATGAGCACCAGGGTAAGCGTGGCCTGCAAGATTTCATGCACGCTCCAGGCGCGATCGCGGAAAACAGTGAAGCCGATCAGCATCGCAATCGCTGCGGTGATGAGCTGGGTGAGGATCGACATCGAAAGCGATGCTCGCGCCCGGCTGACTCGCAGCCTCGGTTCGACCTTCTGTTCAAAAACATCAATATTGTCTTGGAACTCGCGCGAGAGGAATTTCCCGATTTCCTGGTATACGCGGTCGACATAAGAGACCAGCACCAGCAGCCCGAGCAAAAGCACAAACGCTATACCGACCGCGATCATCTGCTCCTCCGCGTTGGTCGTGGGACACGGGACGATGCTGTGCGGGCGACCGCCCCCTGCCGTCCCGGCCGAGCAGAGCTCGGCTCCGCCTTCGTGGCGCGGGGCTGTGTGGTGACTCCGCCTGCGGTTCCGACGGATTTGCTTTTGCTTCGCGCTCTCCGCGGTTCTTGTTGGTGCACTCTGCGATTCAAGCTTTCCCTATCGGCTTGTTGCTTTCTTGCAATCAATCCTGTTGGCACTCCCAGTGCGTTCCGCAGCCGTTCTTCACGGCTTGCCATTTCGCCGCGATCACGCTCATGGTCATACCCGGCGAGGTGCAGCACGCCATGGAGCGTAAGGATTCTAACCTCGTCTGCCGCCGAGTGCCCCAGTTGGCGCGCGTTTTGGGCCGCTATGTCCGCGGAAATAGCAATATCTCCGGCAAAGTCTTTCACCAATCCAAAGATTGGAGGAAAAGATAAAACGTCCGTAGGCCCATCCTTTCCCCGAAACCGTCTGTTCAGTACGCGTAACTCATGGCTTGTGGTCACGAGCACGTTCACCGTCCCTCGCAAGCGTGCAGCACGCTTGGCACGTGCCACAAATCGCTCCAGCGCCGATTCACTCAGCCCTGCCACTCGTTTTCGTAAAATTACCATCCAGGTAGCGTCGGCATCTTGCCGGTTGTCCGTTCTACTTCGCTCACGCAACCTATGTTGGGCATCCAGATCGTCCCTGAGCGCAGCGCAGGAGCTATACATTACTGATCCTTACGACATGCATAGGCCCTTCGCTTCGCCCAGAATGACACGCTACTGGCAGTTTTAATCCGACTTCGCGCGACTTGACAATCGTTTGCATCCAAAACAAACAGGAGGGCGCCCTTGGGTACCCTCCTGACGGATCAATCCTATCTTACTCTCGAACCGGGTTTTCTTCCGATGGAGCCACGGCAGTCTTCTCCTGCGGGGGAGTGGTTTCCCCGGCCCCGTTCGTCTTCCCGTTCGTATGGCCCTTTGCGTCGAGCAGCAACATCTGTTCTTCCGCCACCCGCGTCTTGTGCTCGTCATACGCGCGAATGATGCGCTGCACCAGGTGGTGGCGGACGACATCGCTCTCGTCAAAGTACACAAATGCTAGCCCCTCGACTCCTTTCAGGATGTCGACAGCTTCCAGCAGGCCGCTGCGCCGCGCATTCGGCAGGTCGATCTGCGTGATGTCCCCGGTGATCACCGCCTTTGAGTTGAATCCCAGGCGCGTAACAAACATCTTCATCTGTTCCGATGTCGTGTTCTGGGCTTCGTCCAAGATCACGAACGAGTCGTTCAGTGTCCGCCCACGCATGAACGCAATGGGGGCGATCTCAATCACGTTCTTTTCGAGGTAGCGGTCGACCTTCTCCGGATCGAGCATGTCGTAGAGCGCGTCATAAAGCGGGCGCAGGTAAGGATCGATCTTGTCCTGCAGCGTGCCGGGCAAGAATCCCAGCCGCTCACCCGCTTCTACTGCGGGACGCGCCAGGATGATGCGGTTCACGCGCTTCGCCAGCAGCGCCGAAATAGCCATCGCCACCGCCAGGTAGGTTTTGCCCGTACCCGCCGGCCCGATGCCGAACACCATGTCGTGCTTCTCGATGGCTTCGAGATAGCGGCGCTGGTTGACACTCTTAGGCTGCACCGTGCGGCGCCCCAGCGATCGCTGTCGGCCTGCCTCGGCCAAACTCCGCAGCGTGGCTTTGGGATCCGCCATCAGCACGCGCAACATGCTGTTCAGGTCGCCGTTGTTGAAGGTGTATCCGGAGCGTTGCAGGAAATCGTAATCGGCGAAAACTTGCTCGGCCCGGGCTACGTCGCGCGCTGCCCCCTCCAGTTCGATGGAGTCGGACCGCAAATCGATGTTGATGTTCAACCCATCTTCCAGCACGTGCAGATTTTCGTCTCGCGTGCCGAACAGGGTCTCAACGTGGTGGCTGATATCAATACTCTTCTTCATTCAGTAGCTGGCGCTTTCCCTCCTGTCGTGTGGGACGGGCACCCTCGCCCGGCCGGGCCGATCCGCAGGGTCGGCAGCATGCAAACCCTGCACTCGCCCGATGCTTAGATGTATTTACCCCATAGTAGGCGTACTTATACCCCAGCTTTTTGCCAGGGCAAGATTGTTCTCTCTGGATATGGAACCAGCCGGGGTGCTCGCTCCCAAGGTGCAAGCAACTGCCATTGAGGATAGGGTACCCCGCTCTGGATAGGGAGTCAATGGTGCGACCCATGCGATTCAATTAGTTGATCATAGGGATCGAACAGATGCTGCAAAAGATGGGGAAGTTCGGTGATAGTCCATGCTGCCTATGGTACCGTGGTGGCAGAACCCGGCTTAAAGCCCGCCCCTCCCAGCACCTGTATGCACTACTGCAGCTGCGCCAGACGCTGAACAAATTCTAGCAATCGCGCGGTCGCGGGAGCACCGTCGTCATTGAAGGTGACGGCATGCTGTCGGCCCTGGTCAGTAACAGTCACTTCATATTTCAGGAAGTCTGCTCCCACCTTCTGGCCCGGAGGGTTCGGTGGGAGATTGAAGAAATTGACATCACGGACAAGATTTTCGACCTCACCTGCCGCGGCTTCGTTCGTGTTGGCTGTGTCCACGGATGCGATTTGCTCGCTAACCCCGGCATAGCCTCCGCTGCGTTTGACCGAAACCTTCATCAGCCACCTTTGAAGATCCCTGGGGAACGTTGGGTTCCCCAGGGCATTGGGCTCTCAGGCTAAGACTCTCAAGCGGCCGCCCGCCTGCTTGCTGTCGCCTTGAGCGCCTTAAGTTCAGCCTGCGCTTCTTCCGCCGCGCCGTGGTACTGGGGATGCCGCATGGTACCGCAACACCCCGCACGATTCTGTACCGTTTTGGGTTGGTCGGTCACCCAGGCTTCCAAGGTGGTACCTGCTTTGTGCTCAGTGTCTAGCGCCACCGTAGCGTGCAGTACCTCCCGCACCGCGAAGCGGTTGCGGATGAAGGTGCCGTACTGCGCCGGTTTGCCGTCCGCCGCCACGATGGTCAACATCTGGTTGGCTACGTCGGCAAAGGTAGCATTCTGGGCGGGGGCCGCTGTAATCGACCGCAGCAGCAGGCCGCGCAGATATTGAGCAGAGTCATAAAGCACAAAAGCATCATCGTTCTTCGCCGGGTTCCGCGCGAAGGCGAAAATGTCGGCGAGGATGTCATAGATGGCACCCGTAAACACTTGCGAGATGGCGTGCACCTCGTTGCCTACCTCGCTCAGCTTCAGGTCATTGTCCGCATTGCGCAATCCATTAGTCCGGCCCAAAGCGAGCCCGAACTGCTCGGCCAGGTCGGAGAGGAACGTTTTGTCGTGCAGGTTGGCCTTGGTCTGGGCAATGATGGCTTCCACCTGGTCAAACTGCGACAGCGTCAGGAAGATGGCACTGAGGTCGCCAAACGACTCGTGCAGCCCGCCGGTTTGGGGCAGGTTGCTGGAGTCCAGCCAGTGCGGCTTCAGCCCGTCCAACACTGCGTGGCCTGTCTCGTGGGACACGATGTCCAGCGAACGACAGGTGAAGATGTTCCAGGGTGGACCGGGAGGGTCGCCTGGTTTGTTGAAGAAGAAGAATTTGAGCGCCTTGTCCGCACGACTGTAGAAGGCGTTCATGGTAACTCCGGCATGCGGAAAGACGTTTAACGGGTCTGTGTTCCCCCCGGTGTTCCACTCCCAGAGCACCGCAGTACCCAAGGCCCGTTGATACATGGTTAGGGTCTCGCGCACGACCGCAAAGGTGTGTACTGCGTCGAACGCGTCCGTGCCCGGCGTCTCGATCAGGTCATCGAATACGTTCGGTGTGACGGTGGGCAGGCCTTGGGTGTTGAGACGCGCATCGTGCGGCCCAGCGAAAATATGACCCGGCAGAAACGACTTGCGAATCCCGATCTCCTGCACCGACGGGTCCTGCTTCCACATCAACACGCGGGCACCGGGGAGCGGTCGCGGGAGAGGAATGGGGGTTGGCCGAGGTATCCCCGGGCCCACTGCAGCGCGCATCTCCTTTCGCCGCGCCCGATAGCTGATGGTGGGAGTTGGGAAACCCAGCGGTATAGTGAAGGCCCTGGTAGGAAGATCAATTTTAGCATCCGCCACGGTGGCGGACACCTGACGTTCGATTTCTGTGCTTTCGCTCCCAAATTTCATTGTTCTAACTCCTTTTCTTTCGGCGCTCATGTTGAGCGTTCGAATGGCTGGTTAGAGTTGAGAGGCCCGTGTACCGTCTTGGCGATGACTCGAGGAGAAGCGAAGCGGAGTAAGAAAAACCTCCAACGAATCTTTGCTCAGCCTATCACGAAGATTAAGGTTGTCCAGCGGGATAGGAAAAAATTCTGTGGACAATCTAAAGTTGACTCGGCGCTTACCCTAAGGCAGTGAAAGGGAGGGAACCGGCCGCACCGGAGCCAGAAGTAGGTATTACGCCCCTTCTCCCTGGGCGTCTGGGAGGCTGGCTGGAACCGCCCGCGTCCTCGCCCAATGACGGAGCGCCTGGATCTCCTCCGCCCGCGTAGTCGAAAGTGGCACCGTTTGTGACAACGTATCGAGGAGAGTTTGCGAAGTCAGATAAGACTCGCTTAGGGGTAGGCCTTTTACCCGCCCGGACGGGTCGGAGTTCCGTCGTCCCACGGCTTGCTTCTGTGAATACGCGGCATACAGTGCCGTTTGCACGACCGACTCAATTTCCGCGCCCGAATACCCATGCGCTGCCTTGGCCACGCGATCCAAATCAAAATCTGCCGGGTTGCGTTTTCTTTTGGCCAACTGAATCGCGAAGATTTGCTTGCGCTCCGCATGGTTGGGCAGATCCACGAAGAACAGTTCGTCAAAGCGCCCCTTGCGGATCAACTCTGGCGGCAGCGCCGTGACGTTGTTACATGTCGCCGCCACGAATACCGGGGCCTTGCGGTCCTGCAGCCAGGACAAGAACGCCGCCAGAAGTCGCGACGAGACGCCCGCATCCGCCGACGCCGAATCCGGCCCGCTCCCGGCAAAGACTTTCTCCAGTTCGTCAATCCACAACACACATGGAGCCAAACCTTCGGCGACCTGAAACACCTTCTGAATGCGCTTTTCGGTTTCGCCAACGTACTTGTCGTACACCGCAGCCGTATCGAACTTCACCAGCGGCAATTTCCATTCGCCCGCGACCGCCCGCGCACACATGCTCTTGCCGCAGCCCTGCACGCCGAGAATGATCATGCCTCGCGGCGGCTCCAGACCAAACGCACGCGCCTCATCCTCCCAAGCGCCTCGCCGCTGTGCCAGCCAGTGCTTCAGATTGTCGAGCCCACCTATGTTGGCCATGGTGTCTGACACTTCGACAAAATCCAGCATCTCCGAGCGCCGCAACAATTCTTTCTTGGCCTCAAGAACGTCCGTCACCGTCTCGGCGCACAAGCCGTAGCGTGCGACTAGAGTCTGCGAGATGGCCCGCTCGGCCCCTTCTTCGGTCAGGCCACGAAGATTGTTAGCCATGGCGTCCAGGCCCATGCCGTCCAGCTTGCCCTGGAATGTATGAGTCTTCGACAGTCTCGCTAGCGTCTCGTCGATGATCTGACGCAAGCGTTGGTGGTCAGGCAGCGGTAGATCGAGGAATTCAACCAGGCTGGCAAGTTCCGGAGGGACCGTGATCGCGGGGGCGGTGATGATAACGGTGCGCCGATTGGTGGAAAACTTCTGTCCCACATCGCGGAGTCTCCGCACTACGACCGGATCTTCCATATGGCGGTGGAAGTCTTTCAGAACAAATACCGCCTCAAGGGTGATGGTTTCCAAGTTGGCCAGTGCCTGGACAGGATCTTGAGTGTTGTAGATGGCAGCATGCCTTGAGTCCGGCGCATCCGGATCTGCCGCATGTCGTGCTGCATTGATACGCGCCTGAAGCGCCACACCAGATGGCAATGCGGGTGAGTTGCTTCCTGATCGCGTTAGCCCGTCGGCGATCGTCCATTCGAAAACCGCCATATTGAGGTCGGCGGAGGCCGTTCGCACCAGTTGAAGGGCGCGGGTCTCCTCCACCGTCTCCATGATCACGATGGGAGTAGAAGAATTGATCAGGACCTTGAGGCGCTCGACAACGTCGGCCATATCCGTTTGACCAGTCAAGAGTTGCTCCCGTACAATAACGTATTCGGCACCCACCCGAACATCTCTCTGGCAAAACGAAGGTAACCGACCAGCATGGCTAATCATTTTTCGGCGCTGAAACGCGCCCGTCAGACCGAGAAACGTACCGAACGCAACCGGGCCAGCCGCTCCCGCCTGCGCGGGGCCCTACGCGAGCTGCGCGAAGCTTTAGCCGAGGGGGACAAGCAGGGAGCAGAGCAGGTCTATCGTCAGACCGTATCCGCCCTGGACAAGGCCATCCAGAAGGGCGTAATCCACGAGAACACCGCCTCGCGCTACAAGTCACGGCTGAGCGCCCGCGTGAATGCGTTGGGCAAATAGCTCTCAGTGGTCAGCCATCAGCCTTCAGAAGCAGCATTCTTAAATCTGAGATCACTGCGCGGTTAAAGTACCACACCGAACTTTTCCATCAACGCCTCCCTCCACTCCTCTTCTGATGGCAGCACTCGTTCTTGCTTTTTTCCATTACGCGTGACGATCAGTTTCATGTCCGATAGCGTGATCCGTCCCTCGGGAGTAGCTATTGTGCACAAGCGCTTCCGGGTAAATGGAGACTCGGGCGAGGTCTGGTGGTAGTGACACATCCCAGCGAACTCCCACAGGTACCGCGGCTTGAGCGCAAACAAGTATTCTGTTTTCCACGATCCGCCAGGCTCGGCCCTCTCCACGTGCAATGATTCGCCGAAATCAACGATGCGGAACCTCCGCCCATCCGGTTTCTGCTCGATTCCGGTTTTCAGGCGCAGCGGCTCCATGAAGGAATCGCCGAATCCCACATCTGCCAACCATGGTTCTTCGAAGCAGCGCCGCAAATGCGCCATTCATCTCGTAGCAGAAGCCACCCCGGCGCCGCTCCACGATCTTGCGGACAAAGGTATCCTCGTCGCAGACGATCTGGCGGCCCAGCGGAATGTCGAGATTTTCAAATGGCACGGCCAGCAGATGCGCCCGGTGAATTTGCCGTAGGGTTGGCAAAGTGGCTGTTACCGGCCCTGTGTAACCGATGCGCCGCAGATAGGCTGCTATATCCACTCTCTCTTCAAGATGGGATTTAGGGCCCACGAGATTCTGAATCATGATTCAGTCTCAGATTGCTAACTGGCAAGACTACTAGCTATCTGGCTCTGTTGACATCCTTTGTGCCACTGCTTGCATGAGGGCAGGCTTGAGCTATGCTGCAGGTAGCTCGGGCGGGACCGCTGCAAAACCATGGCCGAAGTTGGTTTGGTGCGCTTTGCACAAGTGGCTTTGGATGTA
>WNFB01006715.1_pt1 | contig 10326 bp, 9 predicted proteins | sample 5400501 | NCBI WGS metagenome assembly WNFB01 (sample SAMN13153341, study PRJNA577476) | soil metagenome | isolation source: 200 cm saprolite under Douglas fir tree site 2 hole 1 | place: USA:California | collected 2015-04-18 | reverse complement strand
CGCCGGATGGCGCCCAGGTTGTTGAAGATGCGAACGCCGAACGCAACGATGGCGGCGATCGACAGGTCCACCCCCAGCTTGTCGCCGAAGTAGGTCAGGCCTGCCGCCAGGGTGGTGTTGGTGATCAGGCCGCTGAAGAAGACGCGCGGCTCGAACGTGCCGGCCAGGTACGCCTTGAGGGCTCCAAAGATCGAGTCGAGCGCGGCCAGCAGCGCCACCGCCGTATAGCGCGCATAGCTGATCGGAATCGTCAGGGGCGAGAGCAGGCCCAGCAAAACTCCCAGGAGCGCGAACACGAGCGCGACGACGATTACTTGCATGTGGCTGGCGGAGACGGCGACGGCGGCGGACTCACACTCGGGGGCGGCGAGGGCTTAGGCGACGGCTCGAGCGACTTGTAGCCCACAGCCGGCTCAGACGGATTCATCACGTTGACGTACTCGAGGTCGATGGAGTTGTAGTCGACGTTGCCATTGCCCGCGATCGCCTTCAGCGCTGCCAGCTTGTCACGCAGCGTTGCGAACTCCTCGGGCGTCAGCACGCGGCCAAAGTAAACCCTCCAGCCACGTTTGGAGACAAGCGTCAGGTCTCCGCACGAGTCGAATATGAAGCTCGCGACCTGCTGCCCGATGAGACCTGGAAAACCGCGCTGGATGTTCACCAGCGCCGTCAGCAGCACCGGATCGAGCGGCTGCCTACCGATCTTGGGGTCGGCTCCGCCCGGACCCTGGACCTCCACCAGAGCTCCACCGGATGTCGCCGACCCCAGCACGACAGCCTGGTTGGAGAGCAGGAACAGCTTGCCCGTCGAGCCGGCGTGATATGCGGCCACCGGCTCCCACTCACTGATCCGCACCACGACGGTCCCCGGCAGCTGGGGTTCCACGGTCGCAGCCCTCACCCACGTCTGGTTCAAAAGACGCTCGCGAGCGGCCACCCCGTCCACCCACAGCACCGACGCGTGGTCCCCAAGCCCCGCGGCCGACAGGAGTTGGGTGGACGTCAGGTGCTGCGCGCCAGACACAGATAAGGCCTGCACCGAGAGCGCCGGCCCGTACAGCAGCCAACCGAGAAGAACGCACTCTCCCGCCGCCGTAACAGTGGCCAGCAGTCGCCACGCCCAGTGCACATCCGGCTCCCGAAGGGCGCGCTCCGAGCGCGTCCACAGCTGACCCTTGAGTGGTTTGGTCGGTTCCATGCCACGTCGCCAGTCGACCCGAGGCAGCAGCGAGCGGCGGCGCCGGAACTTCACTTTGCTTCCGACGGTCCGACGTGGTGGCGGTGGCGCTGGACAGCGTGGTCGACCAGGCGCTGGCAGAGCTCGTCGAACGCGACACCACCTGCTCGCGCCGCGTCGGGCAGCAACGAGAGTTCCGTGAGGCCGGGCACCGTGTTGACCTCCAGGATCCACGGCGCGCCCCCCTCGTCAACGATGATGTCGACGCGCGCCATGCCCGAGCAGCCCAGCAGTGCGAAGGCGCGCCCGCTGGCCTCGGCTGCCCTCGCCCGAGCCGCCTCTGGGATCCGCGCCGGGATGATGTGCCGCGACCTGCCGGCGGTGTACTTGGCGTCGTAGTCGTAAACCGGGTTCTCGCTGACGATCTCCAGGGTGGGCAGGACCTGCACGTCGGGCGTCGCCAGGACGCCGACCGTGATCTCGGTCCCCACCTGGAAGCGCTGGACCAGGATGCGACGGTCATAGCGTCCGGCGAGCATCAGACCGCTGGCAACCTGGTCGGGGTCGCCCGCGATCGTGAGCCCGATCGTCGAGCCCTCGCGCACGGGTTTGACGACCACCGGCAGGCCGAACCGGGAGACCAGCCGATCGACCAGATCGGCGCCGACTCCCTGCTTGATCTCCAGCTCCTCGAACTCGGGGACGTGGAGCCCCGCGCCCGCCATGGCGGAGTTCGCCCGTGATTTGTCCATGCACAGTGCTGAGGCGAGCACGCCCGACCCGGTGTACGGGAGGCCGAGCAGCTCGAGCATCCCCTGCACGGTGCCGTCCTCCCCGAGGCGTCCATGCAGCGCGTTGAAGACGCAGGCGAAGGCGCCGTCGCGCAGCACGTCCCAGGTCCTGGCATCGAGGTCGACAGGTGTGACATCGTGACCCCGCCCGCGCAGTGCGGCCTCTACCTGTGCTCCGGATCGCAACGACACCTCGCGCTCGGCCGATCGGCCCCCGCGCAGGACCGCCAATTTCACCGCCAGCTCCCCACCAGTTCGACTTCGGGTTCCAGCTCGACGTTGAACCGGCGCCGCACCGCAGCTTGTGCGCGCTTGATGAGTCGGGCCACGTCAGCGGCTTTGGCGCTGCCCTCGTTGAGGATGAAATTACCGTGCAGCTCTGAGATGACCGCGGCGCCCTCGCGGGCGCCCTTCAATCCGGCGGCCTGGATAAGCCGGCCGGCTGAGTCACCCATCGGGTTCTTGAACACACTGCCGCAGTTCTTGGCCTTGATTGGCTGCGTGAGACCACGCTCGCGCGTCAGGCGCGCCATGACCCGCTTCGCCTCCTCCCCATCGCCGTGCTGGAGCTGGACCACGGCCTCCACCACAAGGCCTCCCTTGAGATCGCCTTCGCGCACAGCCGACGTGCGATAGCCAAGGCTCAAGTCGGCCGGGTTCCATGTCCTGCGGCCGTTGCCCGGGACGTAGCCGCAGACCTCGACCAAGACGTCGCGAATCTCCTTGCCCCAGCAGCCGGCGTTCTGGTAGACAGCACCGCCGACCGTGCCGGGCACCCCGATCGCGAACTCGAAACCTGTGAGGTCTGCGTCGGCTGTAAGGCGAGCGAGCCGCATCATCTTCAGGCCCGCTCCGGCGCGCACACGCGTGCCATCGATGTGGACTTCGCGGTTGACTACGCGCACGACCACGCCCTCGACCCCGGCGTCAGCTATGAGCAGGTTGGTGCCCGCGCCTAGCAGCAGGTAAGGGATCCCGCGCTGCACGCAGCCGTCGAGCAGGCGCTCGGTCGCGTCCGGCCGGCCCAGCTCGACGAAGAACTCCGCCGGACCGCCGATGCCGAACGACGTACGCGAAGCTAGCGGCTCCTTCTCCCGCATCCCAGGGACGGCGCGCAGCCAGGCGAGTCTAGACGCGCTGCGCCAGCTCATCGCCCAGCTTGCGGATGTCGCCCGCGCCCATCAGCAGCAGGAGGTCGTCCGGCCCTACCAGGCCCTCCAGCGTCTCGCGCGCTCGCTCGAACGAGCCCACGTAGATTCCGTTTGGCAGCAGGTCCGCCAGGTCGCTGGCCTGGACCCCCGTGGGGTTCTCCTCACCTGCGCCGTAGACGTCCAGCAGGACGACCCTGTCAGCACCGGTAAACGCGCGCGAGAAATCCTGCATCAGCGCCGCCAGCCGGGAGTAGCGGTGGGGCTGGAAGACCACGATCAGCCGGCGGTGCCTCAGCTCGCGCGCGGCCTGCAGGGTAGCTCGCACCTTGGTCGGGTGATGTCCGTAGTCGTCGTAGACAGCCGCGCCCTGGAACACACCGAGAAACTCGAGCCGCCGGCGCGCGCCCGGGAACCGCGCGAGTGCTGCCGCGATTTCAGGAAATCTCACCCCCACCTCCAGGGCCATGGCCGCCGCGGCGGTCGCGTTCTGCACGTTGTGGCGGCCGGGCTGGCGCAGGTTCACAAGCCCGAGCTCGCGGCCCTCGTGGTGGATCGCAAACGGACGCCGGTCGTCACACCGGTAGTCGGCCAGCTCGCTGAAACCGTATGTGATGCGGCGCGCCGGCGACTCCAGAGATCGGGCGCGGGCATCGTCGGCGCACAGCACCGCAAGGCCGTCGGCTGGAAGGCCGGCGGCGAATTCCGCGAACAGCGCGTGTACTGCTTCGACGTCCTTGAAGTGGTCGGGGTGATCGAACTCGATGTTGGTGACGATCGCGCGCTTGGGGTGGTGGAGCACAAGGCTGCCGTCCGACTCGTCCACTTCAGCCACCAGCCAGCGCGAATGTCCGGCGCGTGCGCTCGATCCGTCACCGACCAGGACCGTGGGGTCCAGACCGGCCTCGGAGAGTATGTGACCGGTCATGTGCGTGACGGTGGTCTTGCCGGCGCTGCCCCCGACCGCGATTGAATCCGAGCCCGCGATGAGCTCAGCCAGCATCTCCGCGCGGGAGACAACCCTGACCCCCATGGCTCGCGCCGCGTCGAGCTCCGGCGAGTCCTTGATGGCCCCGCTGTAGACGAGAAGATCCTGGAAGAGCACGTGCTCCGGATCGTGGCCGAGCTCGACCCTGACGCCCGCGTCCTCGAGCTCAGCGGTGGTGTCGGATGCATTCAGGTCGCAGCCGCTGACCTCGTCTCCACGAGCCAGGAAAACCCGTGCGAGCGCTGACACCCCGGCTCCGCCGATGCCCATGAGGTGGACCTTCACCTCTGGAGGTGGGCCCGGGGGGCTGACCGAGAGATTTGGCGGATCGGCGGCCGAGATGGGAGGAGCCGACGAGCACCGGAGCGCGCGCATCGCCTGATGCGTAAGCGAGGAGCGCAGGAGGCGACGCTGCAGATCGGTCGCCTAGACGTCAAAGATCCGGTCGGCATCCCCGAGCTCACCTCCCTGCCACCACCTCATGGACAACGGCTAGGACATGCTCTGCGGCGTCGCGGCGGCCTGCAGAGGCCGATGCCGTGGCCATCGCCCGGAGGCGGTCCGGCGTGAGCGCGTCGATCGCCTCCACCAGGCTCTCGGGCGTCAGCTCGACATCGCCAACGCGCACGGCAGCCCCTGCGTCGACGAGCGCGGCGGCGTTTTCCTCCTGGTGGCCGCCTCCGAAGGTGCCGGGGACCAGCACCATGGGCAGCCCGACCGAGGTGACCTCCGCGATCGTCCCCACGCCTGCCCGGCTGACGACGAGGTCGGCGCGCGCCATCAGCCCTGTCATGTCGTCGGTGAACGTAAGGCCGCGATAACGCGGGTTCACGTGCGCGGCGATGCCCTCGGCTCCCTGTCGCCCGGCGACATGGAGGACCGCTTCAAATCGTCGTAACAGCTCCTCGAGGGCCTCCCACACTGCGGAGTTGAGGTTGCGGGCTCCCTGGCTGCCGCCGGTGACGAGCAGGGTCTTCGGTGGGACAGCAGGCGTGCGCAGCTCGAAGCCTTCGCGGAGAGGGACACCAGTCATCACAACGCGGCGCGCCCGGATCCGTTTCTCGGTGCCAGGCAGCGTGGTGCAGATGGCGGCGGCAGCGCCGGAGAAGATGCGGGTCGCGAGACCAGGCCGCACGTCTTTTTCGTGCAGCACGTATGGGATGCGCCTCATCCGCGCCGCCGCCACGACCGGCACCATCGCGTAGCCGCCCATGCCAAGGACGACGTCGGGACGGAATCGGTCGACGATGCGCAGTCCCGCGCGCAGTGCAGTAGGGATGACCCATGGCAGGGCGAGGTTCTTCCAGACGGCGTCGCGGTCAAGCCCGCGCACCTTCACCGTCTCGAGCTCGAAACCGGCCGCGGGCACGAGCCGCTCTTCGGGCCCGCCGGCGCGCCCGACCAGGAGCACTGCACCGCCGGGTTCACCAGCGCGAAAGGCTCGCGCGACCGCGAGCGCCGGATAAAGGTGCCCGCCGGTCCCGCCGCCACCGATCAAAAGCCGCAACTCCGCCGTCCCTCCTCTTTTCTTTGATTCCGAGCCCGGAGCTCGAGCCGTATCGAGCGATGCTCAACAGCACACCAACCGCCGCCAGCGTGCTCGCGATGGCGGTGCCGCCGTAGCTGAAGAAGGGAAGCGGCACGCCGGTGATGGGGAGGGTGTTGGTGACCGTCGCCATGTTCAGGAGCGCCTCGAAGGCGACCCACGTCGTGATGGCTGCGGCGAGCGCCACGCCGAACCGGTCCGATGCGCGCAGCGCGGCCCGGTAGCCGCGAAAGGCGAAGAACAGAAAGCCTGCCATCACCAGCGTGGTGCCGATGAGCCCTGTCTCTTCGCCGACGATGGCAAAGATGAAGTCGGTGTGCGGCTCGGGCAGCCAGCCGAACTTCTCGACCGAATGACCGATCCCGACTCCGAACACGCCACCCGATCCAAGTGCGTACAGCGATTGCGTGGACTGGAAGCCGGCGCCGAGCGGGTCCGCGAATGGGTTTTTGAATGCGACCAGTCGCGCGATGCGGTATGGCTCGAGCAGGGTGAACGCGAGGAGACCCAGGCTGAGGGTGGCCACCAGAAGCACGACGTGGCGGAACCGGCCGCCGCCGGCCCAGTACGCGCTCATGAAGATTGCCACCATGACGACCGTGGTCCCGAGGTCCTTTTCCAGCAACAGCAGGGCCAGCACGCCGGCCAACAGCGCCGCAAACGGCAGGACCCCTTTGTCGAAATCGCCCAGCTGACTGGTCTTGCGGTCTACCCAGTGGGCGACGAACAGCGCAAACGCCAGCTTGCCGAGCTCCGAAGGTTGGAAAGCCCCCAGCGGCCCCGCGTCGAACCACCTGCGGGCGCCGTTGACGGTCACACCGAGGTGGGGCACCAGGACCAGCATCATCAGCAGTAGGGCGGCCACAGCGGCGGCCGGCGCGAGGGGCCGCAGGCGGCGGTAGTCGACGCGGCTCAGGACGAACAGCGCGGCGAAGCCGACCACCATCCAGATGGTCTGGCGCTCGGCGTAGTAGAAGGCGAACTGGTGCTGCGTGTACGCGAAGGCGACGCTGGCGCTGGTGACCATCACCAGGCCGCCGCCACACAGCAGCACGGTGACAAATAGAAGCCATCGGTCCGGCGTCCTTTCCGCGCGCGCGCCGGCGCTCACGGTGTGCGCGCCCGGCGCGCGCTCGGCGACCCAAACCTCTGGTGGACCAACGCCTTGAACTGACGCCCGCGGTCCTCGTAATCCTTGAACATGTCGAAGCTCTTATAGGCGGGACTGAGGAGCACGACGCCACCCGGCCGCGCCAGGCCGGCCGCGAGCTCGATCGCCTCTTCGAGGTTGGCCGCCCGCTTGACAGTCGGATGGCCGTGCAGCTCCTCTGCGAGCAGACCTGCCGAAGCACCCATCAGGACCACGGCTTCGGCGTGGGCTTTCACGTCCGCCGCCCACGCGCCCAGCTCGAAGCCGCTTCCGTGACCGCCGGCAATCAGCACCAAGGGCGTGTCCGGGAAAGCCGCAAGGGCGACGCGTCCTGCGTCGGGATTGGTGGCCTTGGAGTCGTTGTACCAGCGCACGCCCATCCACTCGCCCACGAGCTCGAGGCGGTGCTCGACTCCCTTGAAGGAGCGAATGGCGGCCTCGATCGCCTGATCCGGCAGACCGGCGATCCGGCCTACCGCTGCTGCGGCCAGAGCGTTCTCCACGTTGTGCCGGCCGGGCATGGGCATGGGTGGGATGGGCCGGTGGCGGTCGAACCAGACGACCCGCGCCTGGGTGCGGCCCGCCACCCGGCGACAGACCTCGTCGCGTCCGTTGAGGACGGCGAAGTCGTCTGCGCCGGCGAACTCGATGGCGCGCGCTTTGAGGTCGATGTAGCGATCGAAGGTGCGGTGGCGGTCAAGGTGATCGGGAGTCACGTTGAGGATCACGCCCACGTGCAGGCGCGGCCTTTCGACTGATTCCAGCTGGAAGCTGGACAGCTCCAGGACCACCCAATGCTGAGACGTGACCTCGTCCAGACGGTCGAGCACCGTGTCGCCGATATTGCCCCCAACCACGACGGGCAGCCCGGCCGCGAGCACAGTCCCCGTCAGGGCGGTGGTTGTGGTCTTGCCGTTGGTGCCGGTGATGCCGACGACGGTGCCGGGGCACAGGCGCAGAAAGAGGTCGATCTCGCTCGACACCGTCATGCCGCGCCCACGGGCCCGGACGAGGAGGTCGGAGTCCCACGGCACGCCGGGGCTTGCGTACACGACATCGACGCCGTCGAGGGCGGCGAGCGTGTAGCCGCCCACGCTCACATCGACTCCGGCTGGCAGGAGCGCGATCGTGGGCTCTAAGTCCGCCTTCGATTTCGTGTCGACGACTCTCACCCGCTCGCCGCTGCGAACCAGGTGGTTGGCGAGCGCGACGCCGCTGCGCGCTGCTCCCACCACCAGCGCGGTCACGAGAGCAGCCGCGCCACCCCGGCCGCGGCCAGCGCCGAGACGAGCCCCGCGCCCCAGAAGGAGAGCGCGATGCGGTTCTCAGACCAACCCTTGAGGTGGAACGTGTAGTGGATCGGGGTCATCGTGAAAACGCGGCGTCCGCCGCTGGCCTTGAAGTAGGCCACCTGAATGATGACAGACAGGGTCTCCAACACGAACACGAGACCGATCAGTGGCAGCAGCACGATCAGCCCCTGCTGAATGGCCATCGCCGCGACCGCAAAGCCGAGGCCGAGCGCGCCGGTATCGCCCATGAAGACGCGAGCGGGATAGCGATTGAAAACCAGGAAAGCGGCCAGCGCACCGCACAACGTCATCGCGACCGCCTTCTCGCCGGCCGGCGCTCCGGGAAGCAGCAGCACCATGAACGCGAGGGCGATGACGGAAAGGCCACCCGCCAGCCCGTCGATGCCGTCGGTGATGTTGACCGCATTGGTCGTGCCGACGATCGCGATCACAGCCAGGGGGAAAAGCAGCCAGGGTGTGGTGGGGAGCAGGAGCTGGTGCGAACCACCTTGCGCCAGTGCGATGGCGGCCACCGGCAGCGCGAGTGCCACCTCGATCGGGAACTTCAATCGGGCCGCGATGCCTAGCGTGCCGACCCACAGCTTGCTGCGGTCGTCCGCGAGACCGAGCAGGCCCCCTGCGATGAGCCCGGCCATGGCCGGCAGTGCACCTGGATGCCCTGCGATCGCCGCCAGGACGCCGCCGGCCACGCCCATGGCGACGAAGAGGACGCCACCACCAGTCGGCGTCCCCGCCTTCTTCTGATGGCTCTCCGGCAGTTCGGTCTGGATCACCTGACCAGCCTTCCAGCGTCGCAGCATCCGAATGGTGAGAGGAAAAAGAAGAAGCGCGATCACGTAGGCGACCGCGAAGGTGAGCAGGGACAGCGTCACCGGAGGAGCTCTCTCACCACCTCATCCAGGCGCATGCCATGCGCGCCCTTGACGAGGACGCGATCACCGGCTCGCGCGTTGTTCCTGATCCATGCGACGGCAGCGGCCTGGTCAGAAACTACCTCCGCACCTGCCGACTCGGCGAGGATGCGGCCGCTCTCACTGTCGACGACGGCGACGGTGTCGAACACCTCCGCGGCTTGGCGGCCGATCAGCCGGTGCGACTCATCGGTCAACGAGCCCAGCTCGCGCATCTCACCCAACAGCGCCAGGAGCCGGCCTTGTCGCGGGCGCTGCGCCATCACCGCGAATGCCGCCCGCATCGACTCCGGACTGGCGTTGTAGGTGTCGTCCACTATCGAGAACCCACCCGCCAGCACGGACTCCTCGAGGCGGTGCTCGACGGCAACTCCGGCGACCGCTTCAGCGCCTGACTGCAGCTGCACGCCGGCCGCCTCCCCGGCGGCGAGTGCGGCCACCGCGTTCAAGGCCTGGTGGCGGCCTTCGAGTGTGAGCCGCACGTCGACGCCGCGGACCGTGAAGGCGCAGCCACCCTCCCCGAGCAAGCGGTACCCCTCCGCCCGGTACTCGCCCTCGGCAAGCCCAAAACTGGTCACGCCGGCCGCCGACATTCTTGCGAGCAGGGGGTAGAACTCGTCCTCCGCGTTGAGGACGGCGCGTCCAGATGGGGGCAGCCCAGCAACCAGCTCGCCTTTGGAGCGCGCGAGCTCTTCTCGCGAAGAGAAGAACTGCATGTGCACGCTGCCGATGTTGGTGATCACTCCGATGGAGGGCTTCGCCAGCGCCACAAGCCGGCCGATGTCGCCCAAATGCTGCATGCCCATCTCCAGCACGAGCGCGGTGTGCTCGGGTTCGAGCCCGAGGATGGTCAAGGGCACGCCGGTCTCGGTGTTCAGGTTGCCCATCGTGCGCAGCACCACGTGCTCGCGCCCGAGGACCGCGGCCAGCATTTCCTTGGTGGAAGTCTTGCCGTTGCTGCCCGTCACCGCGGCCACGAGAGGCCTGACCCGCGCGAGCACGAAGGCCGCGAGCGCGTAGAGGGCGCTCCAAGTGTCCACGACCACGACCTGCGCCACCCCATGCTCCTGGGGGACGCGATGATCCACAACCACGGCAGCGGCGCCGCGCCTCACCGCGTCGGCGACGAACCGGTGGCCGTCGAGACGGGAGCCTTTGAGGGCGAAAAAGACGCCACCCGCCAGCACCTCCCGCGAATCGGTGTGGAAGGTGGCGAAGGTGTTACCGACCAGGGTGCCGCCGGCCTGCCCGCCCTTGGTCGCCTCGAGCATCTCGAGGAGCGTCAACCGCATCTATCTAAGT
>WNFB01006714.1_pt1 | contig 10326 bp, 11 predicted proteins | sample 5400501 | NCBI WGS metagenome assembly WNFB01 (sample SAMN13153341, study PRJNA577476) | soil metagenome | isolation source: 200 cm saprolite under Douglas fir tree site 2 hole 1 | place: USA:California | collected 2015-04-18 | reverse complement strand
AAGCGTTACGCCGGGGAGGCTTCACAGAGAACGAAATACAGCAGTTGAGTCAACTGCGTAGAGATCGAACCGAATTAGAGATGTCTCCAACCTCTGTGGAATACCAGCGCCTTGCATTTGTGCGCTGGCTCGTTGCTACTGGGAAATTGTCGGACCAGCTCGCTTGAACCCAGGAGTATTCGGCCAGCCGTACAAAAAAGGCAAGATTGAAGAAGAAAATGTGCTGCCGGTGTGCTACACTTTCTTTTGAGGGAGATCTAGCCCTCGACAGAACTGTCTCTCCAAATTGAGACGCACAACGAGTTTTAACGGATGTTTAACGGATGGATGCTCCGAATAGTCATCTAGAAAAAAGAGAGTGAGCCAATGTTCAAAGATACGAAAGCATTTTCCGGTTTTTCAGTCAACGACGTGCAAAAAGCGAAGGAGTTCTATGGCCAAACGCTTGGGCTAGACGTGTCCGAATCGTACGGCCTGTTACAGCTCCATATCGCTGGGGGGACGACCATCTTGATGTATCCGAAGGATAACCATACTCCAGCCACCTTCACCATCCTGAATTTTCCTGTCGCCAACATTGAGCAAGCGGTAGACGACCTGGCCAGGAAGGGCGTGCATTTCGAGTCCTACCATGAAGGAGACCTGGTGACAGACGAAAAGGGGATTTTCCGCGGCCAGGGTCCGAAGATCGCGTGGTTTAAAGACCCCGCCGGCAATCTATTGTCTGTGCTTGAAGAGTCGGAATGACGAGCAACACCATACGGATGAGATGAAACGGAGGGAATAGACGATGAGCACTGCAGGATTGTCCAAGATGCGGCTCGGCCGCATGCACGATGTTATGACCGGCTATGTCGAACGCGGTGAAGTGCCCGGCCTGGTCACGCTGGTCAGCCGGCGGGGCGAGGTGCATGTCGATGCGATCGGGACGAGGGCGATCGCAGACAGCACCCCGATGCGGCGTGACACCATCTTCCGCATCTCCTCAATGACCAAGCCGATCACGGCTGCGGCAACGATGATCCTGGTGGAGGAATGCAAGCTGCGGCTGGACGAGCCGGTGGATCGGTGGCTTCCCGAACTGGCCGAGCGCCAGGTGTTGAAGCGACTCGACGGGCCGCTGGACGACACGGTGCCCGCGAACCGGCCGATCACGGTGCGTGACCTGCTCACTTTCCGCATGGGCTTCGGGCAGATGATGGCGCCGCCTATTACCTCTCCCCCGGAGAGGGTGGCCTATCCGATCCTGCAGGCCGCCAGCGAGCAGCAGATTGGCATGGGGCCGCCGAGTCCGTCGAGCATGCCTGCGCCCGATGAGTGGATCCGCCGCTTGGGACAGCTTCCGCTCATGCATCAGCCGGGTGAGAGGTGGATGTACAACACGGGGTCCGACGTGCTGGGCGTGCTGCTTGCGCGCGCCTCGGGCCAGCCGCTGGAGACGTTCTTGCGCGAACGCATCTTCGAGCCGCTCGAAATGCGCGACACCGGTTTCTGTGTGCCGGCGGCCTCGCTCGACCGGCTGGCGACCAGCTACTGGACCGATCCCGAAAGCGGGGAGCTTGGGGTTTATGACGGTGCCGAGGGCGGCCAATGGAGCCACCCGCCTGCCTTCCCGTCGGGAGCTGGAGGACTGGTTTCGACCATCGACGACTATCTGGCCTTCGGCCAGATGATGCTTTCCCAGGGCAAACACGAAAGCTCGCGCATCCTGTCGAGGCTTTCGGTGGAGCTCATGACGACCGACCAGCTGACGCCCGAGCAGAAGGCGGGGGACGGCCTGGTCCCTGGCTACTTTGACAGCCACGGCTGGGGGTTCGGCGTGTCTATGGTCACCAGGCGCGATGACGTGGCGGCGGTACCCGGTCGTTACGGCTGGGACGGCGGCCTGGGCACCTCCTGGTATTCAGACCCCAGGGAGGAGATGGTCACCATCCTGATGACCCAGCGCGCCTGGACTTCCCCCAGTCCACCGGACGTCTGCCTCGATTTCTGGACTTCGGCCTACCAGGCGATCGACGACTGAGGCGCCTCATGGCGAGCGACGAGCGCAATCGAAAAGTATAATCTACCATCCAAAGAATTTTTGTAGCTTTGATTTAGGCTTATCTTTTTGTGTTGCCTTCAACACTTTTTTCGTCATAGAGATACGCAGCATACGACCTGCTACTCCGATTACAATGATCACGAGAAATAAGCCTACATAAGTGAGAATTTGGGTAAAATTCATGTATGAGCCTCCTTCAGCTTGCAGGTCTTATAACGACCTGCTAATAAAATGTCTCTGCCATACAAAACTCTGCTGTAATAAGTATACACAATTTTACCCCTGGCTTGCCTGGAAAACGCCTTATAGTCTCAAGGCCAGCATCGAGGAGAATAACCATGCTCATGGGAACAGCTTCCGTTCAGACAGTCGGTCTTCATCTAGGGCTTGTTTTAGGTATTCCCACGTGCTGCGCTGCTCCTGCTCGTCACCTTCGCGCCAGGACCTCAGCAGCTGGATTAAAGCGCGATTCTTTTGGGATTGTGCCGCGCTCTGAGGAAGTTCCTTGTTCTCAATCTCGCTTTGAGACGCTGTGCGGGGTGGTTCATAAGCTAGACGTGCCAATGTCTGTAGCCATAAAGATCCACTCGGCGTCACGGAGGAACTCTGTGTCTCCCGCAGGGAATGCGAAAGCCCTGAAAAAGTCGTTCCAGTTCCAAAAGCGCCAATGAAGGGCTCATGTGCTGCTCGGGAATTAATGATGCTTCTCAAGATCATACTGCTCATTGTGGCCTCCTATTCAAGAGAGCTTCTAGCTTCTCACCTTTCGCTGAGGAGAACACTTCCCAAACGTCGGCATGTAAGCGATCCATTTTGTAGAAAGAGCGACGAGAGGGAATGGGTATTTCACCTACAGGAATGACACGGCCCTCTCGTCGTGGCTTGAACCAACCAGACTTACAACTCATAGCCCTGGTTGATCCAATAGCGCCAATCCTCAATGGCTTGTTGGGTTTCCTCATCCACGTGAATGCCCTCCAATTGCATTAAGGGAATGGCGAGCTCATGGGGTCTCCAGCGGGTCATGACAAACATCTCGTGTCGGCATTCTTCTTCTGGAGCGATTCCCACGACGTCAAGTTCATCTCCCGGTTCTAACGGTGAGATCGCGCGGCGAGCGACACAGTGGGCAGTAAATGGAAAGTGCAAAGTGTCGGCGAGGTAGTTATACCATCCTAACGCTTGCTCTTCGGGACCATACGCATCGACAATAATCTCCATCCTGATGCGCTCTTCACGTTCGTCATCTTTGTCTTGGCGAGCCATATGTCTCCTCCTCTTGTAGCTGAAAACCTCATCTCGATACACTGTCTTTGAAGCCTTGCTCGTGTCACCCGTAGTATACCAGATGCCGAGTCATCTTTATGCGCTCCATCATACCTTTCCTCACTCTTGAGTGAGGACCATACGCACCACCATCCAACGCCTCCTCAAGCCCCACTTGATTGTCCCGCCTGCCGCCCCTCCTCCACCCTCTCGTCGGGTGCAGTCCACATACAGAGGATGCTCCCCAACGAACGTGAGCAGCGAGTGGCCTACTTGCTCTTTCACTGTGGCTTGCAGCCGGGGGAAATTGTACGTGGCAACCCGCAGGAGTTCAGCGATGTGCAGGAAGTTGCTCGCTTAAGGCGCGACATCATCGCACGGCTTGTGCGGTCTGGATCAAGTCTATTGGAACGATGACACGTGAGCCCTGCAGCAAAAACGCGCGACGGTCACACGATTAACCATGGTTTACCTTTACCGCAATGCGCTCGGAGGAAAGGTGGTATGATAATTGTTAGACTGCATGAAGCAGCGGGAAAGGAAGAAACGCATGCTAGATACTCCCGAGGCAAAGAAGATCTTCAAGGCCTGTCACCGCTTTTTGACGCATGGGTATCCGAAGACTCCCCGGCAGGTTCTCAGCGAGCTTGCAGAGACGACCGACCCAGAACTGGAGGCCGACCGTTATGGACAGGGAGACGTCATCGCTCGCTTCGAAGGCGAAGTTGCCGCGTTGTTGGGGAAAGAGGCTGCGGTCTTTATGCCGAGCGGGACGATGTGCCAACAGATTGCCCTGCGCATCTGGGCTCAACGCCGGGGAACATGCAATGTCGCTTTCCATCCGAAGAGCCACCTGGAAACGCATGAAGAGAAAGCCTACCAGAGGTTGCACGGACTACATGGTATCCTGGTGGGGTCTGCCGACGCTCTGCTGACACTCGATGATCTCAAGGCGATTACGGAACCGGTGGGGGCCCTGCTGCTAGAATTGCCGCAACGCGACCTTGGTGGGCAACTTCCCAGCTGGGAAGCGCTGAATGAGATCACTGTGTGGGCGCGCGAACGTGGCATCCCCACGCACCTGGATGGCGCCAGGTTATGGGAATGCCGACCATTTTACGGACGTGAGTATGCCGAGATTGCGCAGCAGTTCGACAGCGTGTATGTCTCCTTTTACAAAATCCTTGGCGGAATTGCGGGATCGGTTCTGGCCGGCCCTGCTGACGTGATTGCCGAGTCGCGCACTTGGCAGCGCAGACACGGGGGCAACCTCATCCATTTATATCCATTTGTGCTTTCGGCCCAAAGGGGATTGAGAGAACGGCTGGGACGTATGGAGGCATATCATGCGAAGGCAAAGGATATTGCCGCCTTTCTCGCGCCGTTTTCGGAGATCGAGATCGTGCCAAACCCGCCGCATACCAATATGATGCACCTCTTCATTCGAGGGGAACGGGACAAATTGGAAGCGGCCGCCCTCGACATCGCGCAGGAGACAGGTATCTGGCTATTTTACCAGCTTGCTCCCACACTGCTCCCTGGCTATACCCTGTTTGAGTTGACCGTTGGTGAGGCCACACTTGACTTGAGCGGCCAGGAAGTTGTTGAATTATTTCAGATGTTGCTTACGCGGGTCAGGGCGTAACTCTCATACACGCAATGGTTAAATACGTCAAATTTTATCCAGCGCGTTTAGATATTTGGAGCGAATGCCTGTCACCCCTTCGCTTCGCTCAAGGGCAGGCTCTGAGCCCCTTCGCTTCGCTCAGGGGAAACTCCGCGAAGGGGCTGGCTCGCCGGATGAAGAGATCCTTCGCTGCGCTCAGGATGACAGGGCTGGACCTTGCTGGATGACAGGGCTGGACCTTGCTGGTGGTGAGGAACTGTCACGTTCATTTGAACCATGCCTAATAGAGAGAAGGAGGGATTTCCCCTTTGATGCAAACAACCCAACGGCAAGCGCAACCTGTTCTGGTTGGCACGTCGCTCCCCCGCCAGGACGGGCCCGATAAAGTGACCGGTCGGGCACGTTACGCGGGAGATCAGGCGCTGCCAGGTATGCTGTATGCACGCCTGGTCACCAGCCCGTATGCCCATGCACGTCTTCTGAACATCGATACGTCGGCCGCCCTGTCCATACCAGGTGTTGTGGCTGCTTTTACTGCTGAAACACTGGAGATGGCCCAGGTGAACCTGCTCTCCCGCGCGCAATCTCCACTGGCGCAGGATGAAGTAGTGTGGTGCGGACACCCTGTGGCCATCGTGGTCGGCGAGACGGAGGCGAGCGCCCGGGATGGAGCCGACGCCGTGGAGGTCGATTACGATCCGCTGCCTGCTGTCATCGATCCCGAGGCCGCCACGCGGCCAGATTCACCTCCAGCTCGCTCTCGCCGTCCGCTCGAAGCTGCTGAGAGAGAAGGACACACTGGCATTCCTCAAGCCGTACCGGTCGAGGGAGACGGGCTTTCACCGAATGTCAGCCAGACACCCCCTCTGAAGAGGGGAGATATCGAGGCTGGTCTGCGCGAGGCCGAGGTGGTAGTCGAATGCCGCTATCGGACGCACCCGGTCCACCAGTCCTATATGGAGCCACAGTCGGTCACCGTCGCGCCGAGCCCATCCGGCCATCACCTGGTGATCTGGCCCAGCACGCAGGGCCTGTTCAATGTGCGCTCGGCAGTCGCCCAGGCGCTCAAGATGCCTGAGCGGCAGGTGCGCGTCGAGCCTGTGCCGATTGGTGGGGGATTCGGCGGGAAGGAGACGCTGCTTGAGCCGCTGGTGGCGGCGGTAGCGCATCGCCTGCGCAAGCCGGTACGATTGGTCTACACACGCCAGGAAGACCTGCTGGCCGGGAACCCGGCACCACAGACGGTGATCACCATCAAACTCGGCGCGAAGAGGGACGGGACGCTCACCGCTATCCAGGCCAGGATGATTCTTGATGCGGGCGCCTACCCCAATCCTCTTGCCGGCTTCAGCGGCTTCCATTTCGCCGGGGTCTATCGCTGTCCCAACCTGGACATCCGCTGCGACGTGGTGCAGACCAACAAGCCTGGTACTGGTGCCTATCGCGCCCCGTCCGGTCCGCAGGCGTATTTCGCCCTGGAATCGACGGTGCAGGAACTCTGCCAGCAGTTGGAGCTGGACCCGCTGCAGTTCCGTCGCATCAATGCCCTCAAAGAGGGCGACCCGAATCTGATGCGTGGACACTGGCCGCGCATCGGCCTGCTCGAATGCCTTGAGCGGATCCAGCAGCACCCATTGTGGGTGCAGCGCGAGCAGGCCAGGCAGCAAGCGCCGGAGGAACTGAAGGGCTGGAAGATCGGGATCGGCCTCGCCGTTGGGGGCTGGCAAGGTGGAACGGAGCCTGCCGCAGCCCTCTGCCGGCTGGAGCAAGACGGCACGTTTACCGTGGTGGTAGGCAGCGTCGATGTTTCCGGTTCAGATGCTTCGCTGGCCCTGATCGCTGCAGAAGAGTTGAGCATGCCCGCTGAAGCCGTGAATATGACACACGATAGTACCGACTCTATGCCTTACAGCGGCCTCTCTGCGGGCAGCAAGACGATCTACACAGTGGGATCAGCGGTGCTGGCGGCGGCACGTGACGCACGCACCCAGATCTTCACCATCGCGGCTGAGATGCTGGAGGCATCCGCCGAAGACATGGAGCTGCGGGATGGAAAGGTGATGGTCAAGGGTGTGCCAGAAAAGTATATCACGTTGCAGCAGATCGCAGCGGATTCGATGCGCTTCGGCGCTCCCTACGAGCCGGTCTTCGGTCGTGGGCGCTCGGCCAATCGCGTCTCCTCGCCGGCGTTCGCCGCGCACCTGGCGAAGGTCGCCGTGGATCCTGAGACAGGCGAGGTGCGCGTGCTCGACTACGTGGCGGCCCAGGATGTTGGGCGCGCCATTAACCCGGCGGAGGTGGAGGGGCAGATCCACGGAGGAGTGGTCCAGGGCATCGGCTGGGCGCTATTGGAGGGAATGGTATACGACGAAGATGGACAATTGCTCACTTCGACGCTGATGGACTACGCGCTGCCGCACAGCCAGGACGCGCCTGCCATCACGCCGCTGCTGGTAGAGGTGCCGTCTGCGCTTGGCCCGTTCGGCGCCAAAGGTGTGGGCGAACCGCCCGTGGTGCCGGTGGCCGCGGCCATCGCCAATGCCATCAGGGACGCGGTCGGCGTGCGGATGACGCAGCTCCCGATGACGCCCGAGCGCGTCTTTGCCTCCTTAAGAGAAGCAAAATGAGAGGACAGAGAGCTATGAACCTCAACCGCGATTCATCCGGTTAAGGTAAACGCGGCTCAACATTGTCAGCAAGGTTTGCGATAAATGCCGATTTTCGCAACCTTGCGCGAGGAACGCTCTATCTCAAAGGAGATTCGATCAGCATGGAGACCTCACCCAAAGAGCAGAGAGGGCGCCCCGGTCAGTCAGCCAGCGGCGTTCTCCCCGACCTGGCCGACCGGCCGACCGGGCGTCTTCCGTTCCGTCCAGTTGGCGCGCCCATGCGGTGTCCTGCCCCAACCTCGCCGCTTCAGGCTGCGCCCCCCGCTGTATCCCTGGGCCAACGGCTGGAACATCTCGCCAGGGCGGCCTTCATCAATCCGAACTTCGCCTGGCTCTGGTGGGGGCAGGCCATCTCCAGCGTGGGCGACTATGCCTGGGATACCGCGCTCGTGCTCTGGGTGGCCTCCTACCTGGTCGCGGGCCAATCCTGGGCACCGCTGGCCGTCAGTGGCGTCGTCCTGGCGGCCGCCCTCCCACAAATCGTGGCGGGCCCCCTGGCGGGCGTGTTCGTAGACCGGTGGGATAAGCGGCAGACCATGGTCACGATGGCGGCCCTGCAGGCTATCGTCGCGGTGCTGCTGGTACTGCCCGCCGCGAACTTCTCGCTGCCCTTGATCGGCCACGTGCAGCTCCCACTCTTCTGGCGACTCGGTGTCGTCTACGCCGACGTGGCCTTGCTCGCCATCTTCGCCCAGTTCTTCATCCCGGCCCAGCTCGCCCTCATCAAGGACATTGTCCCGCAGGCGCGGCAGGACCAGGCGCTCGAGACGTTCCAGGCCATCCAGGGTCTGGCGGTCATCATTGGGCCGCCGGTGGCCGCCGTGCTCGTCTTCGGCCTGGGCGTGGTGTGGGCGCTCGTGCTCAACGCGCTCTCGTTCGTGGTCGTGTTCCTGGCGACCCTCGCCATCCAGGCACCGCCCTCGGCCCACAGCCTGGCGCCTGGCGAGACCGGCCACTTCTCGCGCGAGTTCCTGGATGGGGTGGGCTATGTCGCCGGCCACGTGGTGCTGCGCACCATCCTGGTCGCCGAGGTGCTGACCTGGCTGGGCTTCGGTGCGTTGCAATCCCTGGGCTATTTCTTCATTACCGAGAATCTACACGCCCCCGCCAGCGACTACGGGCTGCTGGGGGCAGACTTCGGCATCGGCGCTGTAGTGGGGGCAGTGCTCGTGGCGATCGTCGGTCAGCGGATCGGCCTGGCGCGGCTGCTGTGGATCGCCCTGGTCACTTCCGGACTCTTCGTCATCGTCATGTCGCACCTGACCAGCCTCTATCCGGCCCTGGCCGCGGCATTCCTCTTCGGTGTCTCCACCACAGCGGTTCTCGTCACGGCTGGACCGCTCGCCCTCGATAGCACCTCGCGCGAATTCGTGGGCCGGGTCACAGCGGTCATCAACCCAGTGGGCAGGCTGGCGGCGCTGCTCTCGGTTGCCCTGGCGGGGTCGCTGGTGAGCACGGTCTTGCGCGGCTTCCACGCGAGCGTGTTGGGCATTTCGTTCGGCCCCGTAGATTCGGTGTTCACCGGTTTGGGGCTACTCGCAGTGGCTGGCGGCATCTATACGCGAGTGAGTCTGCGCAGCATGATAGCCAGGCCCATGCCCTCATCTGGCGAGCCTTCGCCTGGCCTGACAGGAGTGGAGGGCGGGACAAAACCGTAGCTTCTCTGAATTTAGGACTTATTGGGGGAAGTTAGTCTGAGTCTGGTGTTTCTTCATATAACTCAGATAGAGGAACATTTAGAGCCTTAGCTATACGCTCTAATGTGTTAATGGTAGGGGAATAGGATTTATCATTAATAATGCGTGAGACGGTACTAAACGATAGGTCCGACATTCTTGATAGCTTGCTCATGCTTATATTCTTCTCTTGCAACACCTCTTTTAATCGTATCCTAATCATAAGCCTCTCATAGCCCTATCGTTTCCTGGTATTCTAACAGGTTAAAGCCTTGACGTGCTCACTCAGATAAGCTATAACGTATGTGATAGAGCATACCAGCATTAGAATGCAGAGATGCAAGCATGCAAGCATAAAGGAGCACGAGCAGATGACAACACAAGATCAGAGACCGTTACCAGTTGGTACAAGGCTTATCTACTACAATATGCAACAATGTAGAGAAATGGAAGCTATCGTCAAGGATGCTGGTTACGTTATACTGTGGATTATTGACCAGGAACATAGCAAACAAGATGAACACTTTATTAGCTACAAAGATATCGTTCAGGTTATAGAGGTTGCTGATTTATGTTAACAATAGTGGGGGATATTGTAATGCGTCCAGATCAACAGCGCGTTCTTGCTATACTATTGCTTATTATTGCTGTTGCCTTGCTTATTACGAGCCTGTGGAAATTGCCGGGCATCGAACTTTCCGCTTATAATGCTCTCAGAAAGAATGCTAGGAGCAGCGACACGTTTTCTCGAAGAAGCGTTTTTCAAATTGACTGCAAAAGCAAGATCGTCTACCAGGACGCGCTAATCAACTAGCGTTCCTGGCCTATTCATGCAGAGTAACTTTTAAATGCGGACACCATCACATCTACCGAGAGGGCCGATACATCGGCGGTGTGCGCGATAAATGACTCTGTTGGTAAATTCTGTCTAGACAACTAGACAGGGAGAAAGAGACAGCAACACATGTTGCATAACAAACTTTTACGTGTAATACAGGCACACCTGGTGGGTTTCTCGACAACATCGTGTTGTCCTGTAAGCGC
>WNFB01006713.1_pt1 | contig 10326 bp, 4 predicted proteins | sample 5400501 | NCBI WGS metagenome assembly WNFB01 (sample SAMN13153341, study PRJNA577476) | soil metagenome | isolation source: 200 cm saprolite under Douglas fir tree site 2 hole 1 | place: USA:California | collected 2015-04-18 | reverse complement strand
GCCCCGCAGATGGTCAGCGAGCAGTACATCCTCGATCTCGAGCGCGAAGCCTTCGTCAGCCTCTGCGGCGAACGCAAGACCCAGGAGCGCGTCGCCCACACCCTCAAAACCGGCAAACCCCTCCGCAACTAAGGTAGCCCAGGATTAACGGGCTTTCTGGCGCGGCCTACAATCTGATCAGCCCATAGCTCAAAGTGTCATTGCAGCGAAATACGGCACCAGGGAGATAACCCTAACCCAGCTTCCGCAGTTTGGGGCAACAAATTTAGCTCAGCGGCTGAAGCCGCCGGTTTGCTGGCCCGCAGTTGGCACGCTTGAAAGCGTGCCCTGACGCTCAGGGCCAGCGGCGAGGCAGACTGCGGCGGGCAAACCAGCACAGCGGCTTCGCAGAACGGCCAAAACGAGCCGCACTACCACCGCAAAGGGGCCAGCGCGAACGTGCCGTTGACACGACGGGGCAGGAGGGTTAGGCTCTCGGCCAAGGGGAAGCTCAAAACGGCAATTCCGGCTCATATTCAGGCCTGAATAGAATCAAGCACTCAAGAACGATCAAGGGGGCGATGGAACCACTCGCGGAAAGGGGAAAGGCGATGCCTACAGCGATTCGACTCCACGTCAACGGCCGACCGGCGAGCGTGACGGTCGCCGATCCCGACATGCCGCTCCTCTATGTGTTGCGCGACAACCTGGGACTGCACGGGCCGCGTTTCGGCTGCGGCCTAGGACAGTGCGGGTCTTGCACCGTACACATTGACGGCGAGTCGGTGCGCTCCTGCATGATGCCGCTCTCGGCGGTCGGCAAAGGAAAGATTGTAACCCTCGAAGGCTTGGGCACGCCCGACAAGCCGCATCCCATCCAGAAAGCCTTTATCGACGAGCAGGCTGCGCAGTGCGGTTACTGCATCAACGGCATGATCATGGAGGCGGCGGCCTTCCTCGCCAGGAACAAGAACCCGAACGAAGCCCAGATCAAAGAGATACTGGCCAATAATCTGTGCCGTTGCGGTACCCATCTGCGCATCGTCCGGGCAGTGAAGCGCGCGGCCAGCGCGATGCAGAAAGGAGCCTGACATGCTTGCTCATCAGACGAGCCGCCGGGACTTTTTGAAGGGCACCGGTCTCCTGATCGTCAGCTTCTCGATTGCACGGGTCGCGCCGACCTTCGCCCAGGGCGGGACGGGAGCCAAAACCGTTGCCCCTGAGGAGCTGGATGCCTTCCTCTCGATCGACCCCCGTGGCGGTGTGACTGTCTATTACGGCAAGGTCGATCTCGGCACCGGTGTGCGCACGGCCATCACCCAAATTGTGGCCGAGGAGTTGGACGTGCCGCTCTTGCGCGTCGAGGTTGTCGAAGGGGACACAGCACTCACACCCGACCAGGGTCCGACTTACGGTAGCCTCTCCATCCAGAATGGCGGCGTGCAGATCCGCCAGGCCGCGGCCACCGCTCGGCGCGCCTTGATGCAGGAAGCGTCGCAGCAGCTTGGCGTACCGGCCGGGGAACTTATGGTCGTAGACGGTACGGTGCGATCGCGCACCGGCGACAAGCAGGTGACCTATGGCGAACTGATCGGCGGCAAGACATTTGCGCTGAAGGTTGACAAGCAAGCTCCGCTCAAGGATCCGGCGTCGTACAAAATCGTGGGGCAGTCGGTTGCCCGCCTGGACATCCCGGCAAAGGTCACGGGCCAATTCACCTACATGCAGGATTTCCAGGTGCCGGGCATGCTGCATGGCCGCGTCGTGCGGCCGCCAGCCATCGGCGCCACGCTGTTGAGCGTCCAGGAGGGCTCGGTGAAGGGCATCGCTGGTCTGGTCAAGGTCGTGCGCAACGGTAATTTCCTGGGCGTCGTGGCCGAGACCGAATGGGGCGCCATCACCGCGGCGCGGCAACTCAAGGCGACCTGGTCCCACTGGGAAGGGCTACCGGAGCAGAGAAGACTCTGGGAGCATGTCCGCGCCACCAAGATCAACAAGGACGACGTCACCAGCAACGTGGGGGACGCTGTGCAAGCGCTGCAGCAGGCCTCCAAACGGCTCAGCGCCACCTATGACTTTGCGATTCACACGCACGGCTCGATCGGGCCATCTTGCGCCGTGGTGGAAATCAAGGACGGCAAGCTCACCTGTTGGTCTGCCAGCCAAGCCACGCATAACCTGCGCAAACAGCTCGCGGCCATGCTCTCGATACCGGAGAGTGACGTGCGCGCGATGTACGTCGAAGGCTCTGGCTGCTACGGTCGCAACGGCCATGAGGATGCCGCCGCCGACGCCGCGTTGCTCGCCCGCGTCGTAGAGAGGCCGGTGCGCGTGCAGTGGATGCGCGCCGACGAGCATGGCTGGGACCCCAAGGGGCCACCGACGCTTGTCGACCTCCAGGCCGGGCTCGACCCGAACGGCCACGTGGTCGCGTGGTACTCCCAGTTCTTCATCCCCGAGGGCGCTGCGGGGAACGTCAAACTGGTCGCGGCCGAACTGGCGGGCCTGCCGCACGAGACCTCGATGAGTCCGGGGAACATCATCCAGAACTCGGCGATACCCTACGCCTTCCCCAACGTGCGGACCGTGGCGCACCGGCTGGCCGAGACGCCCCTCCGTCCGGCATGGCTTCGCACCCCGGGACGCATGCAGAACACTTTCGCCAACGAGGCGTTCATGGATGAACTTGCCGCCGCCGCCGGCGCCGACCCGCTCGAGTTCCGGCTGCGTTACCTTAACGATCCGCGCGGTGTCGAGCTGTTGAAGCGGCTGGCACGCTTCGCCCGGTGGGAAGGCCATCCGTCGCCGAAGCGCCAGAGCGGCCACGTTGCCACCGGCCGGGGCGTCTCCTACGTGAAGTACGAGCTCACTCGCACCTATGTCGGCGCTGTTGCCACGGTTGAGGTGAACCGCAAGAGCGGAGAGCTGCGCGTCAAGCATTTCGCGGTGGTGCAGGATTGCGGGCTGATCATCAACCCGGACGGTGTCAAGAACCAGGTCGAAGGGAACGTGGTGCAGACGGTGAGCCGCACGCTGAGGGAGGAGGTCACCTTCGACCGATCGGCGGTGACGAGCCTCGACTGGGCAAGCTATCCCATCTTGACGTTCTCTGAGATCCCGGACGTGGACATCGAGCTGATCGATCGGCCGACCGAGAAGCCATGGGGTGTTGGCGAGCCAGCTACCGCGGTCGTGCCCTCCGCTATCGCGAACGCGGTGTTCGACGCCGTCGGGGTGCGACTGCGCTCGGTGCCGTTCAAGCCGGCCAAAGTGCACGCCGCCATCCAGGGCGCCTGACGCTCCTGTCAGGGCACGGCTTCAGCCGTGCCGAAACGAACGCACACAACCAAGGAGTTTTAACCCTTGAGGAGACAAATTTACCTCAGTGGCTGAAGCCGCCGCTTTGATGGCCCGCAGTCGGCACGCTTGAAAGCGTGCCCTGACGCTCAGGGCCAGCTTGAGAGGGGGTTAACAGCCCCTGAGGTCGCGTTCGGGTCGGCCCGGCCCTCAGATTGGCCATTATGAGATAGCTTCTAGCCCTGAGTCATAAGTACGAGCATCTTGTTGAGGTGTTGGGGGGCGATTCCAGTACCAGCCCCGTAAATTCTGGGCCTATAATGACATTAGACGGAACGAGAGCCCTATGACCCAAAGTAGAAGATGCGGCCCAGCTAGAACTCAGTAAAGTCGAATATGTGGTTTCCCGTTCGCATCAAAAGTGACCTCTTTTGTGACGCTAGTCCAATGTTCTGGCGAATCCAAATAGGGAGCGACCTCATGAAGCGTTAGGAATTGAGGTCTTAGTTGTACGGGAACGCTATCCATGGAAGTTCCTTCTGTAAATATGGCGACTCCATCAAAGTTAAAAAGTCCATAAGGGCGCGAAAAAGTGTAATCCTTTCCGTCAGCATGTCGCCTAACTTTTGCTAAGATAAAAACTCCGGCCCTGCTCGGACCCTCGGTGAAATTCGCGGCTACCTCCTTGAATGTGTCGAGATATGGATTGAAATCAAGATGTATAGGAAGTTTGCTTTTCCTCTTGAGTCGCATAGGTTGATTCCTCACGACGTTTCCAATACTCTTTACAATTATCCCTGTGCCCCTTTGTGCCAGGAAATATTTCTGCGAAAGCTCCATCACATCTGCATCCTCCAAGCCACTGTTGTGCAATATGATGGTGTATAGGCCTTTTATCCGCCCGACGTCTGAACGTGTAGACCACACGATCTTGTTCTCGGGCTCGATATGAAGTACTGGATCGTGCAACACGATTTCTGGTTTTGATGGTGGAATCGCATTCAATGAGATCGGCGGTGCTGATACCAGGGACACTGAACTACTCAGCTCCCATGTCAAGTATAGAGCAAACATTGCAACACCACACAGCATGGTCGCTAATCCATAAATCTTTGGACGATAGTACGGGATCGGTTTACTTATAACGTCGAACATTGCATGCTCACCAGACGCTAAGAGAACTGGTGACTTCCGCTGTACAGCAGACCGCTCCTGTTCCTCTCGAATCTCGCGAATGAGGACAACCGCACTCATCCAAGCATGCCAGATGATGATGACACAAATAGCCCCGACCCACGGTAGAACACTTTCCCAAAAGTGTTGTTTGAAGCTGCCCTTCTTAAACCAATAGATCAAGGCAAAGAACAGAACAGCGCTGTCAACGATTTTCTCTGTCACAGTTCTGAAAAATCCTCGGAAGAATAGGTGGAAGAATCTGAGAGACAGAGGCGCGTTCATAATATAAAAGTGTACATACATTCGTGTATGAAGTACACAGTCGCATAAAAGCGCCCTAGAAATCCCAGGTTTCGATTGTATAGGTTTCGTACACGCGCTAGACTGCTCTCGAACTTCCGCTTGCATGACCGTACGTAGTATCGCCAGAGGAAGTGGCGCTGCCGGACGCACTGTCATTTTCCTTGGACTTGGACTTGTGAATTCGTACGTTCCTGATTCGTATTTAGTTCGGGAATCCTCAGATGGAGGGCAAATCACGGAAACTGCTTCTAGACGCAGCCTTTCCCGCACGGCTTATGCGACAGGCTTCCGGGGCGCCCATCAACCGTCGCGCCTGGGGACGTTGCCTTGCCTGTTCGCTGACTTGTAGCGACGTGGCGTCGTTCCTATCCGACCCGGCAACCATTACTCCGGCCATTTTGGCCGTTGACTCTCGCGCAGCCGCGGCGCATGTTACTCGGGGCCCGCTTCGAAGGAGGAGCACGCCATGCGGTTTGCAACCTTTTTGCTTGACGACTGGTTGAATCACTATAAGTACGCCGACCCGCCGGTCGAGTTCGACTTGGCTTCAAGCACGGGCCCTATTTGGACGCTCCGGGAACTCCTCGGATTGGATCCCAACTACTCCCTCGAAACCCTGCTTGACACCCAGTTGGTTTACATGCGCGTCGAGGGCACCAAAGCCTTGTGCGAGTGCATCGCCGAAACGGAAGGAGTGCAGCCGGAAGACGTCCAAGTCACAACTGGGGCGGCCGAAGCTCTTCTCCTTCTCTTCACTCTTGCCGCCGAACGCGGCGCCAATGTTCTCGTGCCTTCACTGGGTTTCCCGAGCTTCTATGAAATCCCTCGGGGCCTCGGGCTCGAAATCCGCTATTACCATCAGCGCCGCGAAAATCAATTCCGGGTTGACCTCGACGAAATCAAGAAGCTCGCCGACGCTCGCACGCGAATCCTGCTCGTCAACACGCCGCACAATCCCACAGGCGCGACTCTCAGCGATGAAGAGCTTGCCGCGCTCCACGAGTTCTCCGCCGAGCGCGGCATCCAGTTCGTCTGCGACCAGGTCTACCATCCGGTCTACCACGGGCGCCAAACCGCTTCCGCCGCGCGGCTGCCGCACGCAGTCGTCCTCAACGATTTTTCAAAAGCTCTGTGTCTCCCGGGCTTGCGCCTCGGCTGGATCGTGGACCGCGACCCGCGGCGCCTCGAACAATACTGCACCGCGCACGCTTATTTCACCGTTTCCGGCACTGCCCTGGGCGAGCCGCTGGCCACCCTTGCCCTCCGCAACCGCGAAAAGATTTTTGCGCGCGCCCAAAAGGTGACAACCGCGAATCTCTCGCTCCTTGACGCATTCTTCTCGGAGCACTCCGACGTGATTCGATGGATGCGGCCTCAGGGCGGAATGACGGCATTTCCCTGGCTAAATTCCGGTGAAGATTCTCGCGCCTTCTGCACGGAGGCAGCCCAGCAAGGCGTCTTGCTCGCCCCGGGCGATTGTTTCTCCATGCCCGCCCATTTTCGGCTTGGCTTCGCCGCTAGCGGCGAGCAGTTCCCCCGCGCCCTCGAGCGTCTCTCCGATCTCATTCGCCGCCGCCTGGCGCGCCCGCCTCAACCCGCCCTCCGGGGCGCGAAATCAGGGCTCGGTGGCGCTGCTTCATCCTGAATCCCCTGCCCACGTTGCAAGAGTACGATGCGTGATTAGGCTGACCGCAGTTAGGGCAAGACACGCTCGTGTGCTCGGGTTCACTCTCTCGTCCCAAAAAACGCGAAGGACACGCAGCGGGGCAGGAACAGGCGAGGGATAATCCTGTTTCTGATCGCGGCTCACAGAGTCTGTGTGAAAACCCCGACTTGACTGGGCCTCAGCGGCTAAAGCCGCTGAAGAGATATTGAAATGGCCCGACTTGTGGCACGCCTGAAGGCGTGCCCTGACGAAGAGTTTGAGTCTTCACACAGACTCTTACAGCCGCTTTGGAGTGTAATGCTCTGGCGCTCGTCCAAGTGCGCAACCCCTTTGCAATGCGCAGTTACCAAAAATGCGTCCGTAAACCATTTAGAATCTGCAGTTGCAAAAAGATTGGACTTAAAGTCCCCTCGAATGAACAGTTACAAGAAAGGGTGGGGGTACCCCCCACTAGAGGCCCCCGTAAGGCCCAGTAAAATAAAGACATCGAGGTTCCAGACCGACAGCTTCGAGAGAGCGCTTATGTCGTTTATGTGCTGCGCGTTGACTTGCTCACGAGCGCGGCCTAAGATGTCCGCCCCGGGCGAGTTCCCTCGCATGATCGGCCAAACGATCTCGCATTACCGCATTCTGGAGAAGCTGGGTGGTGGCGGGATGGGCGTGGTGTACGAGGCCCAGGACATCACCCTGGGCCGCCACGTGGCCTTGAAATTCCTCTCCGAAGAACTGGCCAAGACCCCCGAAGCGCTGGAACGCTTCCACCGCGAGGCACGCGCGGCCTCCGCGCTGAACCATCCCAACATCTGCACCATTCACGAGATCGGGCAGCAGGATGGTAAGTATTTCATCGTCATGGAGTTCCTCGAAGGGCGAACGCTAAAGCACTGCATCGAAGGTAAGCCGTTGGAGATGGAGCAAGTATTGGACTTCGGGATTCAGATTGCCAGCGCACTGGACGCCGCGCACTCTGAAGGGATCATTCATCGGGATATCAAACCCGCGAACATCTTCATCACTAAGCGCGGACACGCCAAGATCCTGGACTTTGGTTTGGCGAAGCTCAGGCCGGAGGGTAGTAGCACGCGGAAGCCGGAAAGTGTTAGCGAAGAGCGCCTTACCAGCCCGGGCACGGCGCTGGGCACGGCGGCATACATGTCGCCGGAGCAGGCTCGCGGGAAAGAGCTGGACGCGCGCACCGACCTGTTTTCCTTCGGCGTGGTGCTGTACGAGATGGCAACCGGCACGCTGCCGTTTAGTGGCGACTCCTTGGCGGTGACTTTCGACGGCATCCTGAACCGCGCGCCGGTGGCACCGGTCCGGCTCAACCCGGAGGTTCCGGCCAAGCTGGAAGAGATTGTTCACAAGGCGCTGGAGAAAGACCGCGGCCTGCGCTACCAGCACGCGGCGGAAATGCGCGCGGACCTGCAGCGGCTGAAGCGCGATACGGATTCCGGCCGCGCCACCGCCTCCAGCCTTGCTGCGGAACCTGAGCCAAACACCGGCGCGGAGGTTGTGGCGGGGAAATCCCCTGCCTCCGGAACTGCCGCTGCGCCTGCCGACTCCGCGTCGAGCCGCACCTTGGAGATCGCCCACGTGCTTTTCCTGGACATCGTGGGCTACTCCCGCCTGCCCATGGACCAGCAGGAGGAGGTTTTGCGGCAACTGCAAGACCTGGTGCGCGGCACGGGAGAATTCGTGCGCGCCGAGGCCAGCGACCAACTGATCCGGCTGCCTACGGGTGACGGCATGGCGCTGGTCTTCTTTGGAGACGCGGAGGCCCCGGTCCGCTGTGCTCTGGAGCTAGGCCGGGGCCTGCGCAGTCGGCCCGGCCTGCAGTTACGCATGGGCATCCACACCGGCCCGGTCTATCGCGTGGCCGATATCAACGCCAACCGCAACGTAGCCGGCGGGGGCATCAACATCGCCCAGCGGGTGATGGACTGCGGAGACGCGGGGCACATCCTGGTTTCGGGCGCCGTGGCCGAAGTGCTGGGGCAGCTCAGCGTATGGTCGAACCTGTTGCACGATTTAGGTGAAGCGGAGGTCAAGCACGGGGTCCGGCTGCACCTCTACAACCTGTGCACTGACGCGGCCGGGAACCCGGACCTTCCGCATAAGCTGCGCCTGGCAGAGGAATCAAAAGCCGACGCATTGTCGGCATGGCCAAGGAAGAAGATCAAGCTGGCGGCGGTTGCGGCAGGGGTGGCGGCGATGGTGGTGATCGGCGGGTTCGTCTACAAGCACAGGGTGCAAGCCTTTACAGAGAAAGACACCATCGTGCTGGCCGATTTTGCCAACACCACGGGCGATGCCGTCTTTGACGACACCCTCCGCCAGGGGCTGGCCGTCGACCTGGCCCAGTCGCCCTTCCTGAACATTCTTTCCGAGCAGAAGGTGCGCCAGGCGCTGCGGTTGATGGGCCGCTCGCCCAATGAGCGGGTGACGCGTGAGCTGGCGCAAGAGATCTGCGAGCGCAAAGGGAGCAAAGCGTATCTGGCGGGCTCGATTTCGGCACTCGGCAGCAGCTACTCCCTTATGCTCGATGCGGTGAACTGCCGAACCGGGGACTCGCTGGCACGGGAGCGGGTGGAAGCTGACAGCAAGGAGCACGTCTTGCCGGCGCTCGGCGCGGCCGCGACGAAGCTGCGTCGCGAGCTGGGCGAATCCCTTGCTTCGATTCAGAAGTTCGATGTTCCGCTGCAAAAGGCCACCACACCGTCGCTCGAAGCCCTGAGAGCCTACACTCTGGGTTATAAGGCCACGCGCCTGAAAGGCCCCGTCGAAGCCATTCCGTTTTACAAGCGCGCCGTCGAGCTCGACCCGAATTTCGCCTGGGCCTACCACGGGCTGGGTGTGATCTACGGCAGCCTGGGGGAAACGGGTGCGGCGAGCGAGTACGCGAAGAGGGCCTTCGAGCTGCGCGACCGCGCAAGCGAGCCGGAGAAGCTGGAAATTTCCGCGTTCTACTACTTCAGCATCACCGGGGATTTGGAGCAGGCTAGCCAAATCTATCAGTTATCGTTCCAGTCTTATCCGCGGGACAGCGCACCCCACCTGAACTTGGGCGTAATTTACATCATCATGGGGCAATTTGAGAAAGCAGCCGCAGAGACCCGCGAGAGTTTGCGACTGGACTCGAACTCCGTTACCGCTTATGGGAACCTCGGCAACATCTATCTTGCCCTGAATCGTTTCGATGAGGCCAAGGCCACGGTCGAGCTGGCGCTGGCGCGCAATCTCGATAGCGTCGATCTGCATCAGGACCTTTACGCCCTTGCCTTCTTGCAGGGTGATGCAAAGGCTATGGAGCAGCACGTAGCCTGGGCCGCGGGCAAACTGGGCAAGGAGGATCTTCTGCTGTCGCTGCAGTCCGACACGGAGGCGTATGCCGGGCATTTAGAAAAAGCTCGCGGGCTTTCCCACCGCGCTGTGGATGTGGCGAAACACTTCGATCTGAAAGAGCCTGCGGCGGACTGGGAAGCCAACGCGGCCCTGCGGGAAGCGCTGTTTGGCAACGCTGCGCAGGCCCGCCAGCGCGCGGCAGCCGCCCTGGCCATCGCTCCGGGCAAGGATGTGCAGGCCATGGCGGCCCTAACACTGGCCATTGCCGGAGATGCGGCGCGCGCCCGAGCGCTGGCCGATGACCTCGCCAAGCGCTTCTCGGCTGATACTATGGTCAAGAGCCATTGGCTGCCAGCCATCCGCGCTGAGATTGAACTCAAGAACGGCGATCCGAGCCAGGCCATCGAGCTTCTCCAGGCAGCGGCCACTTACGAGCTGGGCCAGCCCATGTTTTTTATCGACCGTGGGTGCCTGATTCCGGCGTACGCGCGTGGCCAAGCCTACCTGCGCGCGCGCCAGGGCAGCGCCGCCGCAGGAGAATTCCAGAAATTCCTCGACCATCG
>WNFB01032253.1_pt1 | contig 10329 bp, 8 predicted proteins | sample 5400501 | NCBI WGS metagenome assembly WNFB01 (sample SAMN13153341, study PRJNA577476) | soil metagenome | isolation source: 200 cm saprolite under Douglas fir tree site 2 hole 1 | place: USA:California | collected 2015-04-18 | reverse complement strand
CATCGAGGCGGCGGGCCTGAGATTCCGCCCGGTGATGATGACCAGTTTCGCGTTCATCCTCGGGCTGCTGCCGCTTGTCGTCGCGCGCGGGGCGGGGGCCGCGACGCGCCATGCGGTCGGCACCCCGGTGTTCGGCGGCATGATCGCCGCATCCGTGTTCGGGATTTTCGTCATCCCGCTGCTCTATGTGACCGCGGAACGTCTGCGCCGCCGGACGCGAAGCCGGAAAACCCAGTGATCGCGGCCCGGTCGAAGAAACAGGGGGCCGATGCATATCGTGCCGGATAGCTTCCTCGCGGGTCCACACGACCTTCACCGGACCGTCGGCATGCCGCGCGATCTGGACGGCGCCAAGGACGCCATCGATCGCCAACAAGCGTGCGGAGAAAGCTGCCGAGACCATAGGCGGGCGCATGAAGCTGGCGCACGGCGTTGGCTGCGAGCAACCATCCGAGAGGCGAACGGGTCGGTTTCGCGCCTGCGGCGCTCGACCCACCCTGCGATCGGAGAGATTCCGGACGGCGTCAGGTGCGTTCGACCAGCCGGTTCCAGGCGTGGCGGACCCGGTCCGTGAACACATGCCAGTTATGGTCGACCACGTCCCAGTTCACCATCGGCTTCGTCACGTCGCCGGCTGGGGCCTGCGCGGTGGCCACGGCCGTTCCGACCGTCATGGAGTCATAGATGTAGGCGCCGGCGATGGTGATGAAAATACCGAGAAGGACTCCCAAAAATACCCGCATCGGTCTCTCCCTCGAAACACGCGGTCCGGCTCTCAACGCGGGTGCGCCGGCCCGGTTCCTGCGACAGGGGCTATTTGGCGGATTTCGCCATCTCCTCGCGCTTCCACAGATCCCACGCGCGCAGGTGAACCTGATCGATCACCTTGTCGGCCTTTTCCGATTCCTCCGGCGCCAGGAAGGTGATCGGGCCGCCGATCTCGATCGCCTGCGTCTGCAGGCGCGCATTGACCTCGGTATAGATCGCGCGGAACACGGCGAGCGGCAGGCTCGGCCCCGCCACCGCCATGCCGTGCCCGCGCATCAGCACGACCGCGCCGCGACCCAGCGCCTCGGCCAGCGCTTTGCCGAGCTGGGCGTTCGAGACCAGCATGTCGGTCATGCCGCCGACCTTGCGGATCTCGAACACGGGCACCTGCGGCGAGAGAAACGCCGAGATGTGGAACATCGGCTGCATCGGCACCTGGGTGGTGCCGAAGGGAATGACCGCAGGGGAATGCGAGTGGATCACCGCCTTCACGTCGGGCCGGGCCTTGTAGATCTCGGCGTGAATGAAACGCTCCAGGTAGCCGGCGCGGCCGCGCGCGTCGACGGCATTGCCGTCGAGATCGTATTCCAGGATGTCGGCCGCCGTGACCAGGGCCGGAGCGAGCGAGCGCGACATCAGGAACCGGTCGGAATTGGTCGGATGGCGAATGCTGACGTGACCGAACCCGTCGAGCACGCCCTGACTCGCAAGCACGTGGTTGGCGATCACGAGGTCGTCCAGCAGCGCCGGTTCGACCGGTCCGCCGGAAGCCGGCGCGGGATTGCCGGCCGCCGTTTGCGCGCTGCTCGAGCCGGCGGCGCCGCTGAGGGCGAACCAGCCGGCAATCAGGGCTTGAAGCACCTGCAGGCTCTTCATCGGCAGCTCCCATTTTGTCGCATGGGCCGATGCCCAGCGCGGATCAACGCGCGGCAGCACTCAGCGGATCTAGCCTCGTGCCGCGCCGAGGATACTCCGGGTCGCCGCCTTCACAATGGCCGTCGCGCTCGCGGTATGGTAACGCCTACCGCGCTGCGCCATACTGGCGCGGGGAGCCGCAGCGGTGGATCATTGGCATGCCTTTCCCCGACATCGATGTTGCCGCCGGAACCGTCACGCTTGCGATTTGGCAATCGGCAATTCTCGCCGGACTGCTGCTTCTGTTCGTTTTTCTCGCGGTCTATCGCGCCCAATGGCCGACCGTAGTCGGACCGGCCGTTCGCCTGAGCCTGGCCTTGTTCGGCATTGTGGCGGCCTGGACCGTGGTCGATCGATTGGCCGAGCGCGATCGCGCCGATGAGCGCCGCGCGCTCGATCAGCGCATCCTGGAACTGAGCGCGCGCGCATTGGCCCCCGGCTCTGCGCTCGGATGCCTCGAACCGAACTTGGGCGAGACGATCGATGCTGCCTGCGAGAAGGCGGTCTTTGCCGACCCGGAGACGATTGCCGGGGCAACCGCCTATGTTGCGGGGAGCTTGTCGCTGCTGGCGGACGCCGCGGCGAATGGATGGGACGTCTACTACGACGCTGCACTCGCCGCGCTGCGCCACCGGCTCGAGATCGACCGGTTCGGCTTGGTTGCCCAGGTGCTGGCCGGGGAGGGCTGTAGCGCGGCGAAATGCGAGAAATTGGCGCTGTTCGCCGATGCGAATCGCGTGAGCGCCAATCTCAAGGCGCGGACCTTCGAGAATCTCGTCGCGCGGCATTCCGCCGGATGGCCGCAACCGGCATCCGCCGCGGCCCCCGCCGCTCCGGTCGCGGCGGCCCCGCCCCCGCCCGGTCCTGCACCAAGCGTCGGGAACGGGGTCAACTTTCCTTCGGCGGCCTCCATTCCGCCCGTCAGCATCATGACGGATGAGCCCTCGCAGCCGCCAAGCCAGACCGGCCCTGGGCCGGCTCCGGCGGCCGGCCCGCAAAAGCGGCCGCCTGCGCCGGCGCGCCCGGCCGCGCGCGCGCAGACGGCACCGGCGGCACCGGCGGCGCCGCCGATCCAGATCGGCCCGCCGCCCGCGGCCAACGCCGGGACCGAGCCGCCCCCGCAATGACCTGCCGGACGTTCTTGGCGGCGATTTCTCGAATTTCCGGGTGAGTCGACACCCAATGTTCGCGTCCGTCCTCATCGCCAACCGCGGCGAGATCGCTTGTCGGATTGCGCGCACCGCCAGGAAGCTCGGGCTGCGCTCGATCGCGGTCTATTCCGACGCGGACGCCGGCGCGCTCCACACCCGGCTTTGCGATGAAGCCTATCGCCTCGGGCCGGCTCCCGCGCGCGAGAGTTATCTAGCCATCGACAAGCTGGTCGAATTGGCCCGGCGCGCGGGCGCCCAATGCATTCATCCGGGGTACGGCTTCTTGTCGGAGAACGCCGAATTCGCCGAAGCCTGCGCTGCCGCCGGAATCGTTTTCGTCGGTCCATCCCCGGGCGCGATCCGCGCCATGGGACTCAAGGGCCAAGCCAAGAAGCTGATGGAACGCGCCGGCGTGCCGGTCGTGCCCGGCTATCACGGCGAGCGCCAGGAGACGAAATTCCTTGCCCAAAAAGCCGAGGAGGTCGGCTATCCGGTGCTGATCAAGGCGGTGGCGGGCGGCGGCGGCAGGGGCATGCGGCGCGTCGAGAAACCCGCCGAATTCGAAGCCGCGCTGCAGTCCGCAATCCGGGAGGCGCAGTCGGCGTTCGGCAACGGCCAGGTCCTGATCGAGAAGTACATAGCCTCGCCGCGGCACGTCGAGATCCAGGTGTTCGGCGATCGCCACGGCAGTGCCATGCACCTGTTCGAGCGCGATTGCTCGCTGCAGCGTCGGCATCAAAAGGTGATCGAGGAGGCGCCCGCGCCCGGCATGACCCCCGAGGTCCGAGCCGCCATGGGAAAAGCGGCAGTCGAAGCCGCCAAGGCCGTCGGTTATGTCGGCGCCGGTACGGTCGAGTTCATCGCCGACGGCTCGAGAGGCCTCCGGCGCGATGCATTCTGGTTCATGGAGATGAACACCAGGCTCCAGGTCGAGCATCCGGTGACCGAGGCCATCACCGGTCTCGATCTCGTCGAATGGCAGTTTCGGGTCGCCGCGGGCGAGAAACTACCCTCGCTCGATGTCGCCATGGCGGGCCACGCCGTCGAAGCCCGCGTCTACGCCGAGGACCCGGAACGGGGATTTCTGCCGTCGACGGGGAGGATCATTGCCTTGGAGTTCCCGGCGCGCGACGGCATTCGGGTCGACGCCGGGGTCGAGCAGGGGACGCAAGTCACGCCGTTTTACGATCCGCTGATCGCGAAAGTGATCGCCCACGGGGCGACCCGGCGGGAGGCGCTCGAAGCTCTGGCCTCGGCGCTCGATCGCACGCTCGTTGCCGGACCCCGCACCAATCTCGCTTTCCTTGCGGCGCTGTGCCGGGCCGAGGATTTCCGCAAGGCGCAATTCGATACCGGCTTCATCGATCGCAACCTGGCGGCGCTCGGCGCCGTCCCGAAGGAGCCTGATCGAGCCGCGGCCGCGAAGGGCGTGGCCGAGCTCCTTGCGCGGGAAGCCAAGCGGATCGCGGCACGCGCTCGATCCGCCTCGGAAGAGGCCGCCTCGCCGTGGAATTCGCTCGACGGTTTCCAGCTGTGCGGCGCCCGCGCCGTTTGGGTCCCGGTGTCGATCAATGGCGCTCCGGCATCCGCCAGCGCGTCCTACGGTCCGCAGGGCATTTACCGGCGGCCTCATCGCCGCGCCGATGCACGGCAAGGTGCTTGCCATCCTGGTCCGACCCGGTGCATCGGTAAGCAAGGGCCAGCGCCTTGCCGTGATCGAGGCGATGAAGATGGAGCATGCGTTGATTGCGCCGTTCGACGGTACCGTCGGCGAGATCTCGGCAACGCCAGGCGGCCAGGTTGCCGAAGGCGCCAAAGTGATGACAATCGAGGCAAAGAAGCCCGAGCCGGTTTGATCTCGCCCGACGATCATGGCCTTGCATCTGATCAAGCTCTGCGTCGGCTGCGACAGCGTCAGGGATCTCCGCGACTGGATTCGCGAAAAGTTGCAGGAGAAGAAGCGGCGCAGGCTGCCCCTCGAGCATTGGCATGTCACCCGCATGGTGCCGAAGCGGGCTGACGAACTCATCGACGGCGGCTCGCTCTACTGGGTGATCCGAGGCGAGATATTGTGCCGTCAGCGGCTCCGCGACGTGCGGCCGTTCCGGGACGGGGACGGCATCGGCCGATGCCGGCTGGTGCTCGAGCCGAGGCTGGTGCTCACCGAGCCGCGCCCGTTCCGGGCGTTTCAAGGTTGGCGCTATCTGGAGCCCAGGAGCGCTCCCAAGGACCTCGACCGGGCGGCCCCCGGCGCCGCCGCGATGCCGGAGAGCTTGCGGCGCGAGCTCCGGGACCTCGGCCTGCTGTAGCGCGGCTGCGTTCGAAACTCTCGCCGGCAGCCGGCCAACAGGTCGAAGAATACCCGATCGGCGCATTCCGGTGAGGCCCCGACGCTCGGCGCGGCACCGTGGCGTTGCGATTCCTGCACGCCCGCCCGGTTCTCGTCGTAGGATGTGCCGGGGGTCGGCCCAGGAATTAACCGGAAAAGATCGAGCAACGTGTACATTCGCTTGACGCCGGCACGGTTCGATTCGGAAAATGATTCCGGGTAAGGGGTGGCGTTATGTTGCTGCAGGCGCCGGTGGGATTGCCGCGGTCGCCAGCATCGACCTCGACAGCCGTCAAAAAAGCCTCACGCACTACATCGAGAACCGGCGCGCGTGGGCGCAACGTGCCGGCATCGAGCTGGAGCTGCCGACGCATCACCACATCGTGCGGGCGTCCGGCGCCAATGTCGATCAAAACGAGGCGGCGGAATTCGCCTGCTTTGCGGAAGCGATTACCGCCGTCGAGCATTGCCACGATTTCGTGGTCATCGACACCCCGGCCAGCGACAGCTACCTGATGCGGCTCGCCCATTCGATGGCCGACACGCTGGTGACGCCGCTCAACGACAGTTTTCTGGATTTCGACGTGCTGGGCTCGGTCGATCCCGCCACCTTCGCGATCACGGGCATCGGCCATTACGCGGAAATGGCGCGCGAGGCGCGCCGGCAACGCCGACTGGTCGATGGCGGCCTGACCGATTGGGTGGTCATCCGCAACCGGCTTTCCACCCTGGGGTCGCGCAACAAACGGCTGGTGGGGGAGAGCCTCAACGAGCTGGGGCTGCGGCTCGGCTTCCGCCTTGCCGAAGGCTTTGGCGAACGCGTCGTCTATCGGGAATTCTTCCCCCGCGGATTGACCGCGCTCGACAACCTCGACGAAGCAACGCTGGGCGTGCGCCCCAATTTGTCCCATGTGACGGCCCGGCAGGAGGTCAGAACCTTGATCGAGGCGCTCAAATTGCCTCTCGATGAGCGCGGGCGGCGGCGCGCCGCGGCACGCGCGGAATGGTTTGCCTCCCTCGACAAGCCGCTCGAAACCCACGACATCATGGCCGATTGAGGCCGCGCCGCTGGATTTGCGGGCCGGACATTGTTGGGCGCGGCACCGCCACGATCTGTCGATCCGTGGCCATTGTGCCGGGCCGGGGGGCACGCCACCTAGATTGCGGTTACAATCTTTTGCCGCCCCGACACATAGGGCTTCGATCGATGGCCAAAGACCGATCCGGCGATCCTCCTGCACCGGCAAGGGGCGGGACCGATCCGGTCCAAGGCGCATCCCGCGCCGAGATCGATGCCTTCGTGCAGCGCGCTCGCACGCTGGGGCCGACCAAGGAGGCCGGCCGCCGCGGCCGTCTCATCTTCGCTTTGGACGCCACGATGAGCCGGCAGCCGACGTGGGACACCGCGTGCCGGCTGCAAGCCGAGATGTTCCGGGAGGCGGCGGCAGTCGGGGGACTTGACGTCCAGCTGGTCTATTACCGGGGATTCGGCGAGTGCCGGGCGTCGGGCTGGGTTTCGAACGGCGAGCGCCTTGCTCAGCTGATGAGCCGGATCGACTGCCGGGGGGGCCACACCCAGATCGGCAAGATCTTGGCGCACGCGCGGCACGAGACCGAGAGAGCCAGGGTGCAGGCGCTGGTGTTCATCGGGGATGCCATGGAGGAGGCGCTCGATACGCTCGCCGCCTCCGCGGGCGAGCTCGGGCTTCGCGGCGTTCCGGTATTCCTGTTCCAGGAGGGCGGCGACCCCGTCGCCGAGCAGGCCTTTCGGGAAATCGCACGGCTTACCCGCGGGGCCTACTGCCGGTTCGACGCCGGAGCCGCTCACCAGCTTGCCGAACTGCTGCGCGCCGTCGCCGCCTACGCGGCCGGCGGGATCAAGGCGCTGACGGATCTCTCGACGCGGCGTGGAACGGCGGCGCTCAAGCTTCTCGGGCAGCTCAAGTAATCATGGCCAGTGTTCTTCTGGGCATTGCCGCTCTCGTCTTGTTGCTGTGGGCGCTCAACGCTTTCACGAAAACCGATCCCAGGGTCGCAGCCCGCGTGCTGAAAACCTCGGCAGGCACCGCCGCGCTTGCCGGCGCCGTCATCTTCGTGGCGCTGGGGCGCGTCGGCATCGCTTTGCCGCTGGGGATTGCCGGACTTTTTTTGCTGGGACTGTGGCCGGGCCGCATGGGCTTCGGCCGCCGCGCGCGCAAGAGCCCGGGACAGGTTTCCCGCGTGCGCTCGGCTTTCCTGGAAATGGAACTCGATCACGACACCGGCGCGATGCGCGGGCGCATCCTCGCGGGCCGCCACGAAGGCGTCGGTCTCGACGCGCTCGACCTTGCCACGCTGTTGGGGCTGCTCGCCGAAATCGACGAGGAGAGCCGCGCGCTACTTGCAGCGTATCTTGACCGCAGGAATCCCGGCTGGCGTGAGCACGCGAAGGCTGATGCGGCAACGGGGACCGGCGGGGCGCCGCGGACCGGGCCAATGACGCAGGAGGAGGCCTATCAGATCCTTGGCCTTGAGCCGGGTGCCGGCGCCGAGGAAATCGGGCGCGCGCACCGAACTCTGATGAAGAAATTGCATCCCGACCAGGGGGGGTCGACGTATCTCGCGGCGCGTATCAACGAGGCCAAAGACACTCTTCTTCGCCGTCATCGCTGAGGACTCCTGACGCAACAATACTCAGCGGTTCCCGTCCGGACGCCATTCCCTTGGTTCTTCTGCGCTCAGTTTCTGAGTGTCATACATGCAATATCGTTACGTTTGAAATAATGGCAGGCGGCTTCGGCCTTCTCTTTGTCGAATCCGGCGAATCGCGCCCGATACAGCTCCTTGGAGCCCTTCACGACCCGCTCGGTGAACCCGTCCGCACTCGCCAGCAGACTATGCGCCATGCTCTGCGCGGAACGCAGCCGCTGCTTGGCTTCCGCCTCGTCGGCAAAGGCGCCGAGTTGGATTATCCACCCACTGCGCGACATTGCGGCTCGCTGGATGGCCGGCGCCGGGAGGGCCGCCGGCGCACTTGCGGGAGCCGGTTCGCTTTCTGCCGAAACCCTCTGGACCGGTAGCGTGCCGAGAATGCCGGGACGCGCGCCGGGCGGCGGAGGCAGCGGCGCCGGCTCGCTCGCCGGCATGGCCGGGGCTCGCGCGATTGCCGCGGGCGCGGTGCTCGCCGCTGCGGCGGGTACGGGAGGTTGTGCCGCAACGGCCGCGGGGCCCGGAGGAGCTACGGCCCATTGCGGTGGCGCGATGTTTGCCTGCGGCGCCGGCGCGACCAGCGAACCGAGGGCCGAACTCTGGATCACGCGCGGCCGCACCGTGATGGTCTTTACCGGAATCGGCAGGATCGGCTCCGCCGATCCTGACCGCGGCGCGTTCGGCGCGGTCGAGGCGGCGTCGGCCCGCGTTTTCGGCGCCGGCTCGCCGGAGGTAATCCGAGCGGCGGGATCGGCGGCGGCAACACGCGTGTTAGCATGCGCGGGCTCGGACTCGATCGCCTCCGCGATCATCGGGACGGTGCGCTGGATCGAGGCCTCGGCGATATGCTCCTCGATCAAGTCGCGCATGCGCGCGTCGCGCGCGCCGCTGGAGGAGCCCCCGAACACGACGGCGACGACGTGACGGCCGCCGCGGCGCACCGAGGAGACCAGATTGAAACCGGACGCTCTCGTGTATCCGGTCTTGATGCCGTCGACGCCCTGAATACGGCCGAGCAAATGGTTGTGGTTGCGAATGTCCATTCCGTGAAAATGGAAGCTCGACGTGGCGAAATAGCGATAATAGCGGGGAAACCGATCCTGAACGGCGCGCCCGAGCAGCGCCTGGTCGCGTGCGGTCGAGACTTGCTCGTCGTCCGGCAGGCCGGAGGCATTGGTGTAGACCGTCCGGGTCATGCCGAGCGCATGCGCCTTGCGGGTCATCAGTCTGGCGAAATCCTCCTCACTGCCGGCAACCGCTTCCGCGATCACTACGGCAATGTCGTTCGCGGACTTCGTCACCACCGCCTTGATGGCATCTTCCGTCGCGATGGTCTGTCCCGGCTCCAATCCCAGCTTCGAGGGCTCCTGGGCCGCCGCGTGAGCGGACACCGGCAATCGAGAATCGAGCTTGAGCTTGCCGGCCTCGATCTGTTCGAACAGCACATAGAGCGTCATGATCTTGGTGATCGACGCCGGATGGCGCAGGCTGTCGGGGTTGCTGGCGTGGAGGACGCGGCCGGAATTGGCATCCACCACGATGGCTGCATAAGGCGGCTGGTATCCGCCATTGCCACCATGGTCGGCGTGATGATGGCGGCGGGAGCGCGCTTGTGCGGGATCGCCTGCGCCGCCTGCCAGGATCGCGACCGCGGCAAGGCCGACGAGGGCGCGGTGGATTGCGGGCAAAATTCGAGAACGATGGCGGCGCATCAACTTTCCCCGTCCCTCGATACGCGGGGCGCGCGCTCGGCGCCTCGCACCCGACGTTCCCTGTTCGTCTTGGCCCAGGCGTAACGGAAACGCCGGACACTCCCTCCCGCCCTGGGGACCCGGCGAACGGTCCGAAGGCGACAATCGATGACGCTAGGACGGCCCGGTTGCCAAAGCGTTAAGGATTTCGGGCCGGACAGGACCGAACCATTGCGGCGCAAACAAGACATCCGCTATTCTGCGCTGCGGTAAGAGGCACGCGGGGTCCGATCCCGGCCTGCCCGTGCTCGCACACGCGGATCGGGGACCCGACCGGTCTGCCTTGGGTCCTGTCAGCCGAGCGGCCCTGGCCGCCGCGCAGCCGGGGATCGCAGCGGCGCATCACAGAATCGGGATCGCCGCGCCTGGAGGCACCCGCATCGATAAGCCGCGACGACGGGAAGCGCGCTGTGTCGGCTGCGTGGCGGTGGGCGGCACGATTGCGCGCTGCCGCGGCGGCGGTCGTGTTTACCGCCTCCGGCTTCGAGATCGAGGTGAAGCCTCGAGCTGAGCCGCCGAAGCATCTTGCGGGATTCGGTCGCAGCGTCCAGCATTCGCCAAATCTCAGTGTAAAATGCTTGGCAAGGTGCCCGCGCAAACCGCGGCCGCCTTCTTGGGAGGCTTCGAGCCACGATGAAATTGCGGCCGAATGGGGACATCGGCGACATCGAGTTCCGCCCAGTCTGGAACTGTGCCCCGCCCATGCTTATTATTCCTTTCGGCATTT
>WNFB01006711.1_pt1 | contig 10329 bp, 7 predicted proteins | sample 5400501 | NCBI WGS metagenome assembly WNFB01 (sample SAMN13153341, study PRJNA577476) | soil metagenome | isolation source: 200 cm saprolite under Douglas fir tree site 2 hole 1 | place: USA:California | collected 2015-04-18 | reverse complement strand
AATATCAGCAGCGGCAAGGGCGGCGGCGCCATCACCGGCGCCATGTTCATCAAGGAATTTACCGGCGACACGCCCTGGATCCACCTGGACATCGCTGGCACGGCCTGGAACGATGACGCCAAGCCCTGGCTTGCCAAGGGTCCGACGGGCGTGGCACTGCGCACCCTCGTCCACCTGATTCTTTCTTATTAGGGTTGCAAGTGTGTAGGGGCGCGCTTCAACGCGCCTTTTTTCGTTTTCACCGTGGCACGAGAAATTGTGCCCTACATCTTTTCAGGTGCTTCGATCCCAAGAAGCGAGAGCGCGCGCACCAACTGCGCTTCCACCAATTCCGTCAATCGTAAGAGAAACGCCCGTTTCTGCTCGTCCCCTTCCGACAAGATGTGGTACTTGTGATAGAAGAGATTAAACGCCTGCGCCAGTTGAAACGCATATTTCGCCACGAACGCCGGCTCCTGCGCGCCAATCGCGGCCTCAACGGCGTAATCGAGGGAGCCTGCCGCAAGCACTAATTCCCAGAGCCGGGTCTCTTCCGGCCCTGCCAGGAATTGACGGGCGGTTACCTCTGTTACTTCAACGTTCGTTGCGCCGGCTTCCGCGCCCTTGCGGCGAATCCCGCGGATGCGCACGACCGCATACTGGCAATACGGCCCCGTTTCGCCTTCAAAACTCAAGGCGTCCTTGAAATCGAACGCGATGATTGCGTTGCGCGTGAACTTCAGCAGAAAAAATCGCAGTGCGCTGGCAGCGATGGCATGCGCCGTCTGTTTCTGTTCCGTCGCGCTCATCCCCGGATGGCGTTGCCGCACCTCGGAAAGCGTCGCCGCTTCCAGCTGATCGATCAGATCGTCGGCCTTCACCCCAAGGCCTCTACGCCCGCTCACTTCCACGTACGGTTTCTTCGCTTCTTCCGGCGAAAGCTCATAACCCATCTCCGCGGCGCATCGCGGAGTCAGGGCGACTATCTCATACGCGAAGTGAATCGACCGGTCCGCCTCCTTGACGTGTCCCAGCCTTCGCAAACCTTCCGCGACGACATCCTGCAGATACGCCTGCCGCGCATCAATGACGTTGTATACCGTTGCAGCGGCCTCGCCGAAAGGTGGCGCCGCCGCTTCGCCTTTGCCGCTCGTCGTAGCCCAAACCGTTTGCCCTTCGGGAGCATTTGCCCACTTCCGGTAGTGAAAGTCTTTGCCCAGCAGCCCGAATTTCCATAGTTGGTACGCGATGTCTTTCCCGACGTAGGTCACCGTCCCGTTCGAGCGCACGATAATCTTATCCTGCGGATTCTCATCCTCTTCCTCTTCGCTCCTCTCCTCTACACCCTTTACGTCCTGTTTCCAGGGCATGATCCAGCAGCCCGCCATCTTCCCGCTCGTGGTCAGATGAATCGCGCCGGATCGCTTCAGCATTTCGAACGCCGCATCCCAGAATTTCAGATGGAGAATTTCGCTTTCCCGCGCCAGCAGGTCGTAGCGAATACCGAGCCGCGCCATGGTGCGGAGATGGCAGCCGACAATCGCGTCGGCTACGACTTGCGCGACTTCTGCGTCTTGGCCGCTGCCTTCCTCGATGGCCGTCAGCGTCGCTGCACGTAGCCTGGCCGCGCGTTCCTTGTCTTCCGCGAAAAATTGCGTGGCCTTCGCATACAAATCCCAGCAGTAATAATCGAATCTTGGCTCAGTCGAGAGCATCCTGATGCTTACGGCCGGGCGTTTCTCCATTTGCAGGAAGCCGATGACCACGTCCGCCACTTGCACGCCGGTATTGTCGATATAGTTTTGAATCTGCACGCTGTTGTTCGCGTGGCGCAAGATCCGCGCCATGGTGTCTCCCAGCACCGCATTCCGCACGTGCCCGATGTGCGCCGCCTTGTTCGGATTGATGCTGGTGTGCTCGACGATCACCTTGCGGGTGGGGAGGGACGGCGCGCTTGCCCGTTCTGAAGGTGCCGCCTTGCCGGCCGTTCCTACCTCTTTCCGGGTTTCCTCCCAGAACGCTCCCCGATCTAGGTGCGCGTTCAGATAGCCCGCGCCCGCGACTTCGATCCGCGTGATTCCAGGAACGGTCCCGATTTCCGCCGCAATCTCCTGCGCAATCTGCCGCGGCGCGTGCTTCAGCCGCTTCGCCAGCTCAAAACAGACCGGCGACGCCGCCTCCCCCATGTCAATCTCCGGCGGGCGCTCCAGCACAATCGCCAGCTCCACGCCATACCTTTCCTGTATGTGCGCCGCCAGCGCCTCTCTCAATCGGTTTGTCAGTTGCTGGTACACGCGTCCTCAGGGAGCACAAATCATGTGAATTGAATCACGTCAGTATAGGAGATGCCCCCAACGGGGGTCAAAAAAATGCGAACGACCCCGTCTTCCTGGACTCCTTCGACAACCGGCAAGCGTCACAAGTTGCGAGTCAGGTGATACCTCTCCCGTTTGACACACTCCGGCTCCGCCGATAGTATCAATTCTTCTCCAACGGAACTTGGTAGGGACTGGCAGTTCCCGCGGTGGCGAACTCCCATGAAACTGGCCTATTTTGATTGCTTTTCCGGAATCAGCGGAGACATGACCCTCGGCGCTTTGGTGGACGCCGGATGCGGTGTGGAGCATCTTCGCTCCCAACTCCGCGGGCTTCAGGTGCCGGGCTGGGAAATCTCTGCCGAAAAAGTCTGGAAAAACGGTATGGCGGCAACTTGCGTCCGGGTCAAGTCTGAGGATCAATCACAGCATCGCTCGCTCCGCGCGATTCTTGAGATTCTGCGGAATTCGCAACTCGCTGCCGAGGTACGTAACCGCGCCTCAGCGATTTTCCAAAAGCTTGGCGAAGCGGAAGCCAGCGTCCACGATGTGCCTGTCGAAAAAATTCATTTTCACGAAGTTGGGGCAGTGGACGCCATCGTGGATATTGTCGGCGCGTGCATCGGCTTCCAGGTTCTTGGCATCGGGAAATTTGCTTGCTCAGCGCTGAACGTCGGCGGCGGCACTGCCAGAATGGCACACGGCATTCTGCCCGTCCCAGCGCCCGCAACGGCGAATCTGCTGCGAGGCAAGCCCACCTATTCCAATGGCGTGCAAAGAGAACTTGTAACACCCACGGGAGCAGCCATCGTTGCCACGCTCTGCGAATCGTTCGGACCGCAGCCGCCCATGAGTGTCGCCGCCATCGGCTATGGCGCGGGCACGGCCGATCTGGAAGGCCAGCCGAACGTTCTGCGCCTCATGATCGGGGAAGCGGCGGAACAGACCGTAGCCGGTTTCGACGAAGAGATTGCCATCATCGAAGCGAATCTCGATGACATGAATCCGCAGATTTACGGTTATTTTCTGGAGAAGGCCCTGGCTGCCGGCGCGCTCGACGTTTACACCACGCCGGTGCAGATGAAGAAAAACCGCCCCGGCACGTTGCTCACGGTATTGTGCAAGCCGCACGACACGAATACGCTGATGTCGCTTGTTTTTGCCGAGACCACCACTTTCGGAGCGCGCACTTACCGCGCGCAGCGCCGTATCCTGCCGCGCGAGTTTGTGAGCGTCGCGACCGTTTTCGGCGGAGTGCGCATCAAGATTTCCCGCGTCAACGGGCGCATCTTGCACGTCGTGCCGGAGTACGACGACTGCCGCAAGTTGGCGGTCGAAAAAAACGTGCCGCTGCAACGCGTCATCAGTGAAGCGTTGCGCGCCTACGAAGCGGGTGGAAAAACTAACTAAACATGGCTGCAGATAAGCCCAAGTTCTACATCACCACGCCGATCTACTACACGAACGGCTTGCCGCACATCGGCCACACGTATTCGACCATCGTTTGCGACACCATCCGGCGTTACAAGCGCATGCGCGGCTACGACGTGGTCATGACTACCGGCACGGATGAGCACGGCGTCAACGTGGAACGCGCCGCGAAACAGGCCGGTGTTTCCGAAACGGAATTTGTCGCCAAGATGGCCGCCGATTGGCGCGCCCTCTGGGATGAACTCGGGATTCAGGGTGACGAATTCATACGCACTACTGATTTAAAGCACGCGCACACCGTGCAGTGGCTCTTCCGCCTGTGCCGCGAGAATGGCTACGTCTACAAAGGCCACTACACCGGCCAGTACTGCATCTATGATAATGCTTTCGTCAACGACGCCAAGCCGGGGGACAACTGCCCCGATTGCGGGCGGCCCACCGAAACTATCACGGAAGAGAATTATTTTTTCAAACTTTCCGCGTTTCAAAAGCCGTTGCTCGACTTTTATCAGAAGAACCCGGGCTTCATCCAGCCCGATACTCGGCGCAATGAAATCATCAGCTTTGTCGAGGGCGGCCTGAAAGACCTGAGCATAACGCGCACCACGATTCGCTGGGGCATACCGGTCCCTGGCGAGGAGCCGCACGTTTTTTACGTTTGGTTCGATGCGCTTACCGCCTATCTGAGTGCCGTTGGCGGCCCACAGTACGAAGAGCACGGATACTGGCCCGCCGATGTGCACCTTGTCGGCAAGGACATCATCCGATTCCACACCGTTTATTGGCCGGCGTTCCTGATGGCCGCGATGTTGCCGTTGCCGAAACAGGTGTGGGCGCATGGTTGGTTCCTGATGGACGCCGCGAAGATGAGCAAGTCCAAGGGCAACGTCGTGCTGCCGCGTCCTATCGTGTACGTGCTCGGCATGGACGCGCTGCGCTACTACGTCTTGCGTGATACCGTCTTTGGCCAGGACGGCAATTTCAGCTACGACGCGCTCGTCACCCGCTACAACAGCGACCTCGCCAATGGTCTTGGAAATTTTGCCAGCCGCACCGCGGCGATGATTGAGAAGAATTTCAGCGGAAAGATTCCGAAACCTGGCTCACTCCAGCCCCAGGACGAAGCCCTCACGAAAGAAATACAGTCTGCGATTGGCGAGGTTCTTGAGCGCTTCGACAAATGTGGATTTTCCCTCGCGCTCGAACTGATTTGGTCCCTGATCGCCGCCGCGGATAAGTATCTGGCCTCCGAGCAGCCGTGGGCACTTGGCACTTCCGACACGGATGCTCAGCGGCGGGCCACAATTTTATGGACCGCAGCCGAGGCCTTGCGAGTTGTGACCGTGCTGGCCCACCCGGTTCTTCCGGATAGTACGGCGAGAGTCTGGACGCTTCTCGGCCAACCGGGACACGTTGGCTCGCAGGATCTTGACGGATTGCGCTGGGGCCAGCTCAAGCCGGGCACGCCCCTGGGTAAATCGCAGACACTGTTTCCGCGGATCGAAAAAGCAGAAGCCATAGAGAGGATGGAAGCGATGGAAAACGAACCGCAAAAACCGGCGACAGCGCCTGCACCGGGCACAACGCCCGGCGTAGCGGCCGCAGCGCCGCAATCCGCTCCAGAGAAAATCGGCATTGAGGACTTCGCCAAAGTCGAAATGCGCGTCGGCGAGATCAAAACCGCCGAGCGGATCGTCGGCGCGGACAAGCTGCTGAAGCTGACGGTGGACATCGGCACGGAGATTCGCCAGATTTGCGCGGGCATCGCGCCGTACTACGAGCCGGATAAATTGATCGGCCGCAAGGTCGCCGTGGTGACAAACCTGGCGCCTCGGAAGCTTCGCGGTGTGGAATCCAACGGCATGATCATCGCCGCGTCCGTCGGTCCGGAAGGCCGCCCTGTCCTCGCCGGCTTCCACGAAGACGTCGAAATCGGCGCGCGCCTCAAGTAAAGGTTTAGTGGGTAGGTGCGCAGCATGCTGCGTCCCACCCGTAAAGACTGTTCCATGGAATTGATCGACTCACACGCGCATATTGACTTTCCGCAATTCGCGGAGGACCGCGAAGCCATGCTCGAACGCGCCCGCGCCGCGGGTGTGACGACGCTTCTTGCCATCGGCACCGGGCCAGGCCCAGAGAAGCTCGATTCCGCACTACCATTTGCCGAGCAGCATGATTGGATTTATGCCACGGTCGGTATTCATCCGCATGAAGCGAAGGAAGTCACGGAGAAGCATCTGGAGGAATTGTCCAAGCTGGCAAAGCATCCGAAAGTCATTGCCTGGGGTGAGATCGGTCTCGATTATTTCTACGATCACTCTCCGCGCGAAGTGCAGCAGCGCGTATTTCGAGATCAAATGACACTTGCAAGGCAAGCCAAACTTCCCATCATCATCCATTGCCGCGATGCCTGGGGAGATTGTTTGGATTTATTGGAGGAAGTCTGGCGCCCCACGGGTCTTGGCGGTGTGCTGCATTGCTTCAGCAGCACGCTCGAAGATGCCCGGCGCGGAATAGAAATGGGATTCCTGATTTCTTACGCGGGGAATTCAACCTATCCGAAAACCCAGAACCTTCGCGACGTTGCGAAGGATTTGCCGCTGGAGAAGATTTTGATTGAGACGGACTCTCCGTATCTCGCGCCGCAGGCATATCGCGGCAAGCGCAACGAGCCCGCCTACGTGGCGGAAGTAGCGCGCACGCTCGCGACTGTGAGAGACTTGTCGCCGGACGAAGTTGCCGCCGCTACTTCCGACAATTTCCGGCGTTTCTTTCGTCTTGCCCGGCCGCAAATTATCACGGCCGCTGAATCTCGAAGGTAAACGCAGGCCAGGAGGAAGGCCATCGCGCTGCTCACGGTGAAGGAGGTTTTTGATCTCGTCCGCGACGACCTGCTTTTGGTCGAAGAGGAGCTCTCGCGGCAAAGTGCCGCGGCCTTTCCGCCCGTCTCGGATATCACCGCGTATTTGCTGGGCGGGGGCGGGAAGCGCCTGCGCCCGGCACTTCTGCTTCTTTCTGCGCGTTATGCTGGCGGAAGGAATCTCAGCGCGATCCGCCTGGCCGCGGTCGTGGAACTTCTGCACAGCGCAACGCTGATCCACGACGACGTCATCGACAGCGCCGACACGCGCCGCGGCCGCCCTTCCGCCAATTCGAAATGGGGCAATCATCGCAGCGTGCTTACCGGCGACTGGCTGTACATGCAATCCTTCCAAATGGCTCTGGAAGAGCGCAATTTCCGCATTCTGGACATTCTGATCGACTTGACGCAGAAAATGGTCGAAGGGGAGCTGATCCAGCTGGCAAAAATCGGCCGCATCGACGTGACGGAAGAGGACGCGCTGCGGCTCGCCACTTACAAGACGGCGTGCCTCTTCAGCGGGTGTGCGCTTCTCGGCGCCGTGCTGGGCGGCCTGGAAGGCGAGGAGGAGCAGGCGCTTGCGGATTACGGCCGATACGCGGGCTTGGCGTTTCAGCTGGTCGACGATCTCCTGGATTTTACGGCGTCGGCGCAGCAGCTCGGCAAGCCCGTGCTCAGCGATCTGAAAGAAGGGAAGGTCACGCTGCCGCTGATTTACGCGATGGAAAATGGCCACCGCGATGCGCGCGAACTGATTGTGCGGGTTCTGGAAGAAAAAGAATTCAACTCCGTGCGTCCGGAAACGATCGTTTCGCTCGTGCAGGATTCCGGAGCGCTGGAACGCACCCGCAATCTCGCGCAGGAGTACGCGAGCCGAGCCAAAGCCTGCCTCAATGGCCACCTCGATTCGGAATACGCGCGCGCGCTGGGCACGCTCCCGGACTTCATCCTCGACCGCGAAAATTGAGCCCGCTGCGCGTCATGCTGCCGTTCAAACTGGTTTATAACGAGCGTTACGACCTGAATCTCGGCCCGCACGTATTCCCATCGCACAAATTCCGGCTCATCTACGAGATGCTTCTCCGCGAAGGCATCGCGGCCGAGCAGGATTTTCTGCGCCCCGATCCCGCGAGCGATGAAGACATCTTGCGTGTTCATACTCCGGATTGGGTCCGCAAGTTGAAGACTGGCACGCTCACTGCCAGCGATGTCATGAAACTCGAAGTGCCGTATTCTCCCGAGCTCGTGGAAGCCTTTTGGCTTGCCGCCGGCGGGACGATTCTTGCCGCGCAATCGGCGGTTCGTGACGGGTTCGGGGCCAATCTCAGCGGCGGATTTCACCACGCGTACCCGGGTCATGGGGAGGGATTCTGCGCGATCCATGATGTGGCGGTAGCGATTCGCCGCTTGCAGGCGGATCGCTCCGTGAAAAAAGCCTTGGTCGTCGACACCGATGTGCATCACGGCAACGGGACGGCGGCCATTTTCTGCGACGACCCAACGGTCTTCACGATTTCCATCCATCAAGAAAACAACTACCCCGCATACAAGCCGCCATCCAGCCTCGATCTCAACATGGATGACGGCGCCGAGGACGACGAGTATTTGGGTGCATTGATTCCCGCAGTGCAGCGGGCGTTCGACAAATTTCAGCCGGATATTCTTTTGTACGTGGGTGGAGCCGATCCTTATTGTGAAGATCAGCTCGGCGGACTGTCGCTGACGAAAGAAGGACTAAAGCAGCGAGACCGCCAGGTATTCGAAGAAGCGCGGCGACGGCGCATTCCCGTGGCAACCACGCTTGCGGGCGGCTACGCCCGCCGCGTCGAAGACACCGTGCGCATCCACGTGAACACGATTCTCGCTGCACGCGATGTGGCTGAGAAGTATCCGGAAATCTCCTCGATGCACGGATAGCGGATGGGATCGAGGGGATTCTCAAGGCAATGAGAAGAATTGTCGCCATTGCTTTGCCTGAGAAGCGTCAGCGAGGGGAAGTCCCTGGGGCGACGCTAGTTGGAGCCGCTAACGCGGATCTCGCCGGAGACTGTATGTACTTCGACGCGGCCACCCCCGCTCCCCAGGTGGGCCCGAAGTGAATGTTTGCTTTGTTCTTCGATGACGATGGGAATGTCAGCGCGGATTTCGCCGGAAACTGCTTCCGCCGAGAGGCGGAAATTCGCGGAGGCCGGAACGCGCAGTTGCATGGTTCCCGAAACGGTTTTGAGATCCCAGTAACTGTTCGCGCCGGGATTTCCCTCAACGGTGACGCGCCCGGAGACGGCGTGGGCCTTCACGTCGTTTGCTGCGCCCCGGATTTCGACTTCGCCGCTGGCGTTGGCGGTCTCGACGCGTCCTCCGGGCTTGATGACTTGGATGACGCCCGAGAGGGCATTCACCCGCACATCGCCCGCTGCGTTCGTCACGCTGACGCTTCCCGAGGCCGTGGAAGCCCGGACGTCGCTTCCGATGTCACTGGCTGAGACAGCGCCACTCGCGGTCGAAAGCTGAGCGTCGCGATCGATTTTCTCAACGCGAATCGCTCCGGAGGCGGCTTGCACCTTCACGGGCCCGCGCACATTGCGAATGGTCTGCGCGCCGGAGGCAACAGTCACACTCACTTCCGTGTCGTGTGGCACTTGAATCGTATAGGTGATGCTGATGTTGCGCATGCGGGACAGTTCTTTGCCGATCCGAATGATGTCGCCGCGCTGCTCGATGGGAGGATTCGACACGATATCGTCCAGGCGCTTCTGCGGATTGTCAAATCCAAACCCAGACGCGCGCACGTCAGCCTGTACGTGTACCTTGCCGTCCGCGCTGCCGGTGATGTTCACGTCTCCGGCGGCGTTGGCCAGTTCGAGACGAATTGGGCCGGACACACTAAAGCTGCGAGCGAAGTTGCCATTGACAGAGTGCCCAGCACTGCAGCCATACAGTGCAGCCATAGCCGCGAGCACCAGGAGATGCGTGCGAAAACTGACGTGACGCCCCATCCATCCTCCCTAACCGTCCAGAGACTCGCTCTCGACTGGTCTATTCCTGTTTACGCAAGAACCGGGAATTATGTTCCCGAAGACGCCTTAGTGGCTCGCCGTCCGGGAGGCGAAAGAGTCTCGTTCAAAGAGCCCTGCCGATAGCCCTGCAGATCCAGGGCAACATAGGAAAAACCCGCGTCCTTCAACCGTACGGAGATGGCAGCGGCCATCTCCGGGGAGAGCGCGCGAGACATTTCTTCGTGTGATATTTCGACGCGAGCAAGATTGTCATGGAGGCGTACGCGGAATTGACGAAATCCCAGCGAGCGCAGCGCTGCTTCACCGCGCTCAACGAGAGCGAGCCGCTCCGCGGTGACTTCGGTCCCGTAGGGCAGCCGTGAGGCGAGGCAAGCGGAAGCGGGGCGATCCCAGGTCGGTAGGCCGGCACGAAGGGAGAGCAACCGGATATCCGCTTTGTACAAAGAGGCATCGAGCAACGGTGTGAGAACCTTATGTTCGGTGGCCGCACGATGCCCCGGGCGGAAATCGAGGGTGTCATCAGCATTCACGCCATAGGCGACAGCGGCGAATCCCCGCGTCCGCGCCATTTCGTCCAGAACGGAGAACAGCTCGTCCTTGCAGAAATAACAGCGGTCCGGTGCGTTGGCGCGATAAGCGGGATTCTCCATTTCGTGCGTCTCGATGAATTCATGCGGCAGGCCCAGCTTCCGGACAAATCCTTCCACTCCGGTGCGATCATAAGCGG
>WNFB01006710.1_pt1 | contig 10330 bp, 10 predicted proteins | sample 5400501 | NCBI WGS metagenome assembly WNFB01 (sample SAMN13153341, study PRJNA577476) | soil metagenome | isolation source: 200 cm saprolite under Douglas fir tree site 2 hole 1 | place: USA:California | collected 2015-04-18 | reverse complement strand
CTTATTAGGTCACGCTGCCAGCAGGCAGGCCGATGGGGCCGGGGACGGCCGACGAATCGTTCGAAGGCCAGCAGGAGCGGCAGCCGATTATCGGGTCAGGCCGTCCCCGGGGCAGGCGGGCGTTAGCGGGCGGCGCGGAGGTGGGGGTAGATCTCGCGGGCGACGTAACGCTTGAGGCAGCGGATGATTTCGGCCTTGGATTTTCCTTCTGCGGTGCGGCGTTCGGCGTAGGCGCGGGTGGCCGGGTGGGAGCCCAGGCGGGTGAACACGATCCGCCATAGGGCGTGGTTGGCCTGGCGGTCGCCGCCGGGGTTGAGGCGGTGGCGGATGGTCTTGCCGGATGAGGCGGGGATGGGCGCGGCGGCGCACAGGTGCGCCCAGGCGGCCTCGCTGCGCAGCCGCTCGGGGTGGTCCCCGGCCGCGATGAGCAGCAGCGCCGCGGTGTTGGGGCCGATCCCGTAGAGGGCGAGAAGCCCGGGGGCATGCGCTGTGACGAGAGGGATGATGAGCTCGTCGAGGCGCTGCAGCTGGCCGCCGGGGAACTCGGCGCGCCGTCCCAGCTCGCGCAGGGCGACACGGACGGCGTAGCCCACGACGTCACCGGGGCGGGGCCGCAGCGACGCCGTCTCGGCCACCAGGGCAGCCACTGTGTGCCGGGCGAACCGGGTGCGCAGGTCATCAGGCCCGGTCAGGATCAGCGACCTGGCCTGGTTGATGGCCTGGGTCCGCTCGGAGCCGGCGCTGCGCTTGGCGACCATCAGCGCGCGGACCGCCTCAACAGTCCCGTCCCGGCCTTTCGGCGCGCCGCGGGCCCGGCCGGACTGCGCGGCCCGGGCGGCACTCACCGCATCCAGGGGATCGGATTTGCCCTGCCGGCGGCGGTCTTGCCGGTCGGAACGGTCCACCTCGACGACCCGGACACCGGCCGCGGTGACGTGACGGGTCAGGCCGGCTCCGTAGCTGCCGGTCCCCTCGATCCCGACCAGGCACACCGTCCCGAACCCGCCGAGCCAGCCCAGCAGGCCGGCGTAGCCGGCCGGGGTGGTCGGGAACTCCCGGACGCCGAGCAGCCCGCCGACCGGGTCTAGCGCCGCGGCGACGTGCGTGTCAGCGTGGGTATCGACCCCGCCGGTAATGGCGCGTGCCTCTACGATGGTCAATGCCATCTCTCTTCTCAGGTTGAAGGGATGGCACGCACCCGCTGGCCGTCGGACCTGTGAAACCCCGGCCTCTAGTCCAGGCCAGGCAGATCAGACCGGCACCGCCGGCGGGTGCCAGAAAAACTGGGACCCGGCCGGCAGATCGTTTCGCAGGACAACCCGAACGGCGTCAGCCGAATCGGAGGTCAGGCCGGGACCCAGGCTCCCGACCCTACGCCCCTACCACCTCAAAACCGGGGAAGCCGGGCCGGAAGCTCCAATCCACATCCTCCCTGCCGATTACGGACGGCGTGGCGTGATGGTTGTCTGGCCATAGCAGACGGCCATATCTGCCGCTTCTGAGTGCATTACTTCGCGCTCGCGGATGGCTTCGCCATCGTGCTTTCGGCTTCCCGTGCTGCGGTGCGGCACCGGTCGCGGTCGAGCGGGCGGCCTAGCTGGGCGTACTGGTCTGCGGCCTCGATGAAGAGGGCGGCTGCGCGGCTTGTGTCGCCTTCGGCTTGCCGGAGTTCTGCGCGTGCTTCCCAGACGGCGGCGTGCCAGGTTCCGGCCGACCACGTTCCGGCGAGCCGCTCGGCGGCCTGAAGCCTGTGCCGGGCCTGGTCGAGGCGGCCGGCGCGGGCGTAGGCGGTGGCTGCGGCTACCTCGAACCCGGTGGAGCAGGGCTGGCACACGGCGTGGCGGGCGAGGGCTTGGTCGGCGTGCTGGATGCGCCGGACCGCGGCCTGGGGGCTGGCGGCAGCGGCGACGAGGGTTCCGTGGAGCCGGACCGCTAGGTGCGGCTGCAGCCAGGACTGGTCTGCGAGGGTGAGGCTGCGCTGGAGCAGCCATGTGGCCTGGGCGCGCTGACCGCTGGCGAGGGCGGCTTGGGCGAGCCGGTGCATGGCGGCGGCGTGCCGCGATGTCGCTCCGGCCTGCGCGTGCAATGCGACGGCGGAGGCGAGCAGGTGTTGCGCGATGCCGAGGCGACCGGATAGCGCCTCGGCTTCGCCGAGCAGGAGCTCGGCCAGCGCTCTTCCCTGGACAGAACCTGCCTGGCTGGCCATGGCGAGCAGTTCCCTGGCGTAGCCGGCGAACTGTCCGGGCCCGGCCGGCCCGTACAGGCAGCCTTCGGCCAGGCACATGTGGGCGTCAAGGATGTAGCCGGCCGCGGCCGGGTCCAGCCGCAGGGCAGCGGCGAACTCGGCGCGGAACCGCTGTTTCCACTGGCCGCGCAGGTTGGCCACGATCCCAAGTACGGCGCTGGCCTTGCCCGTCTCAAGGCCCAGGCCAGCGTCGAGGGCGAGCATCCTGGCGCGGTCCGCCGTCTGCTCTGCCTGGTCCAGTTCCCCGTCATTCAGCTGGAGCAGCGAGTTGGCCAGCAGCGCGCGGGCGCGCTCGCCCGCGGTGGCCGCGCCGGTCCCCTCCATCGCCAGGGCCTGCTCGTACACCTGCACGGTCTGCCTGTCCGGGCCGGCGCCGAGGTCGGCGCGCAGGCGGTCGCAGAGCCGGCCGAACTGCCGGATCGCGGCCCGGCGGTCTCCCGCCTGGACCGCGCGTTGCATCAGCGCGCGGTGCGCCTGCTCGTCGGCGGGGTCGGCGTCGAGCACGCGTTCCCATTGCTCTGCGGCCTTGAGCAGCCGCAGGTACAGCGCGCGCAGCCGCTCGCGCGGCTCCTCCGCCCAGGGCGCGTACCGGTCCTCGGGAAGCAGGTCGCCATGGTAGGTGTCGAGAGCACCGGCCAGGCCGGCCCGGGCGGCCGCCTCGAAGATCGCTGCGTCCACGCGGACGTCGCCCGCCGGGCCCAGCTCTATCATGGCGCCGCGGCGCTCGATGGCCGGCGCCGCGCCCAGGGCCGCCCGCGCGTAATACACCGCCTTGCGCAGGTTGGACCCAGCCGCACCCGCCGGCAGGTCGGGCCAGAGCAGGTCCATGAGCTGCTCGCGGTGCAGCCTGCACCCCTCTGCCAGGGCCAGGATCTTGACCAGCTCGGCGGCCCGCTTGTGACGCCACGCGCTTTCCGCAACCGGCTCGCCGTCAACCCTCACCGCGAACCGGCCGAGCAGCGCGATCTCGTAGGCCGCCATCCCACAACCGTAGCCGGGGAACGGCCGGGGAACGCCGCGCACCTAGCGTCGCCTTCATCCAGTTCCCGCGTACCCGGAAGGGGGCAAACGATGACCGTGAACAGCCCGGCGCAGGCAGGCGAGACAGGCGACGGCTCTGACTGGCGTGAGCGCGGCGTGCGAATCGTACGGCACGGCGAGCTCGACCCCGGCACGCCGCAGACTCCGGGCATGCGCCGCCAGGCCGCGATCAGCCGCGCGTCAGCAGGGGCCGGCAAGATCTGGGCCGTGACGGTGAGCATCCAGCCGGGGGCCAGGACCGGGGCGCACCATCACGGTGAGCTGGAGAGCGTGATCTACGTCCTGCACGGCCGTGCCCGGATGCGGTGGGGCGAGAAGCTCGAATTCACGGCCGAGGCTGGCCCAGGGGACTTCATCTACGTGCCCCCGCAGGTGCCGCACCAGGAGATCAACGCCAGCGACGGCCAGGAGCTGCGCTGCGTCGTGGTCCGCAGCGACCAGGAACCCGTGGTGGTGAACCTGGACCTGCCCGACACCGAGGATCCCGCGCTCCTGGAATGGGTGGACTGGCACCACCCGGCCCGATGACGACGCCGCTTCTTTCCCGGAACGGGCTGCTGCGGTCAGCTTCGGCGGAGCCCGTGGAGGTGGCAGTGGTGGGCGCGGGCCAGGCAGGGCTCTCGCTGAGCTATGAGCTCACCGAGGCGGGCGTCGATCACATGGTGCTCGAACGCGGCCGTGTCGGCCAGGCGTGGCGCGACCGCTGGGACAGCTTCTGCCTAGTCATACCCAACTGGACGGTGCAGCTGCCTGGCGGCCGCTACCAGGGCCCGCAGCCGGACGGGTTCATGCCACGCGACGACATCGTCGCCCACCTCGACCGTTACGCCCGCAGCTTCCGGGCGCCGGTACACGAAGGTATCAGCGTGTCCCGGCTGGGCCGGGGTGACGACGGCTCGTTCCTGCTGGACACGCCGTCAGGCCAGATCCGCGCCCATCAGCCGCGACGCGGCCGGTGACCGCCCGCACCCGCGCCAGGCCGGCGGCGACGCTCGGATCGGCTGCCAGCTGCGTTGGCCGTACCTGCGGCTGCATGCAGATCAGCCCGTTCTGGGCGCTCGCGAGGGATCGTGTGATCTGTAGTTGCTGCGTCCGCTCGGGCGGAGCACGCTTCCCTTCGGGGGCCTGTGGTTCGCCTTGCCTGGTTATGTGATGATCTGGGCTGAGCGCCAACCCCGGGAGTCCCTGGCCGGGCTGTGGTCACGGACGACGCCGGTCAAACAGATCCTGCCACCGCCGAGTGATTTGGAGCACCATGAAGGCGATTCGCTACGACAGGTATGGCCCGCCAGACGTCCTGGAGCTCCGGGACATCGACATGCCTGCCGTCGGCGACGACGAGGTACTGGTTCGCGTGCGGGCGGCTTCGGTCAACCCGCTGGACTGGCACTTCATGAGGGGCGCGCCGTACCTGGTCCGGATGGTGGCAGGGCTGTCGCGGCCCAGGGCCAACGCCAACAGGCTGGGCGCTGACATGGCAGGGTCCGTCGAGGCGGTGGGCAAGACCGTCACCGAGTTCCGGCCCGGCGATGAGGTGTTCGGTGGCCTTGAGGACCGCGGGACTCTCGCCGAGTACATCAGCATCCGCCAAGATGCGGTGGTGCTCAAAAAGCCTGCCGGCCTGACGTTCGAGCAGGCGGCGTCGGTGCCGGTGGCGGCGTTCACCGCCTTGCAGGCGCTTCGCGACAAGGGGCGGGTCCAGCCCGGGCACAAGGTGCTGGTCAACGGCGCGTCGGGAGGGGTGGGGACGTTCGCCGTGCAGATCGCCAAGGCGTTCGGCGCCGAGGTGACGGGCGTGTGCAGCACACAGAATGCGGAGATGGTCGCCTCGATCGGCGCCGACCAGGTCGTCGACTACACCCGGGAGGACTTTACCCGGGCTGGGCGGCGGTACGACCTGCTGGTCGACATAGCGGGGAACCGGACCCTGTCGGAGACCAGGCGGGTCCTGGTTCCGAAGGGGGTGCTGGTGGCGGTCGGGGGCCCGGACAAGGGCCACTGGATCGGGCCGTTGGGCCGCACGGCCAGGATGGCCTTGCTGTCACCAGCGGTGAGCCAGCGGATGGTTTTCTTCCTGGCCCATCAGAACAAAGGTGATCTGGCCGTCCTGCACGAGCTTCTGGAGGCCGGGAAGGTCACACCGGTCATCGACAGGACGTATCCGCTGAGCGCGGCTGCCGAGGCCATCGGCTACCTCGAAGAAGGACACGCCAGGGGAAAGGTCGTCATCACCGTGTGAGCCGGCTGCGTGGGCTGGCGCAGACTGCTGCTCACCCTGCAGGCGAACACACCCCAGGTACAAGCGTTCAGCTAGGCAACGATCTTGAATGCGGCCCGACGCCGGAGCCGCCGACAGCCTGTGCCGAATCGCTTTGATCCGCACGTCGAATGCGTTCACGGCAACCTGCCTGTGGAGAAGGGATCGGTTCTCCACAGGGATCGGCAGCTCAGCGGCGAGCGAGCACCGCGGCGTTGCTGGCCGCATCCGGGGAGTTGCCGACCGCCCGGGGAAGGGGTGTGGGCCCCCATGCAGGTGCATCACGGGATGGATGCCCGGAGAACCGGCCGCCGCTTCGGGTCCATCGCCGCATTGGCCCGCACTCGGCGGCGGGCTGGCAGCTGTCGGCCCTGACCTGCCCGGATGAACCTTGCCTGCCGTGATCGTGTCTGCGGCCGGGTGCGACCCGGCGTCCGCGGCCATCTGTGCCAGTGTTGCGTTATCAACAGGAAAACCTGTTATATTAGCTGGGACAGCGGAACAAGCGCGAGGGAGATGAGCCGTGCAGACCGGGCAACTGAGCATGGACGAGCTGGCCGATGCGGTCCTGGCCGCGATGCCGGACCTGGACCCGGCCGGGGAGCGCCTGGCCATAGCCCTGCACCGGCTGCTGGCCGAAGGCAGTCCCGCGGGCACGGCGGAACTGGCCGCGGCAACCGGGCTGTCCGAGCCGGACGTCGCCGGCCTGCTCGGCGAATGGCCCGGGGTGTTCACCGACGCCGACGGGCGGGTGGCCGGGTTCTGGGGTCAGGCGATCGGCGAGCTGACCCCGGCGCACCGGCTGGAGGCCGGCGGGCGGGTCCTGTACGGGTGGTGCGCCTTCGACACCCTGTTCCTGCCCGGCAGGCTCGGGCAGGTCGCGCAGGTGACCTCTACCTGCCCGGTCACCGGGGAGGAGATCCGGCTGACCGTGGGCCCGGACGAGATCACCGGCGTCTCTCACCCGGGGGCGGTTGTCTCGTTCCTGCTGCCCGGCGGGCCGTTCAGCGCCGATGTGGTGCAGAGCTTCTGCCACTTCATCTACTTCTTCGCCAGCCGGCAGGCCGGCAAGCAGTGGACGGCGCAGCACCCGGGCACGTTCCTGCTGACGCTCGGCGAGGCGTTCGACCTGGCGGTGGCGGGCAACCGCCGCATGTTCCCGAACGCCCTGGCGGACGGGCGCTGATGTCCGGGCTTGAAGCCGCGGCCGCAGGCCGGGCCGGCCGGCTGGCCTGCCCGCCGGAGGCGCTGGCCCGTTACTTCCGGGTGCTGGGCGATCCGACGCGGCTGCGGATGGTGGCGGCCCTGTGCGAGCGGGAGCGGACCGTCTCCGAGCTGGTCGCGATCACCGGGGCGCCGCAGAGCCGGGTATCGAATCACCTGGCCTGCCTGAAGTGGTGCCAGGTCGCCGAGGCCGAGCGCCGCGGCCGCGAGGTGGTCTACCGGATCGCCGACCCCCGGGTGGAGCAGGTGCTGGGGCTCGCCAGCCGGCTGGCCTCCGAGCACGGCGAGCACCTGGCGGCCTGCCGCCGCATCGGCCCGGACTGGACCTAGCAGAACGCAGCCGCAGGGCGGCGCGTGACAGGCCACCGAGGGCCTCTTCGAAGGCCGCCAGCACGCGCCGGGCGCCGCCGCCCGGCGAAAGGAGGAGATGACTGATGACCGCAACCCCCCGCCACGCCACCCTGAAGGTGGCGGGCATGACCTGCACCGACTGCGAGCACCACGTCACCGCCGCCCTGGAGCGGGCCGGGGCGCTGCAAGTGTCGGCGGACTTCCGCCGGGGCGCGGCCCGGTTCACCTGGCCCGAGAGTGCGGGCGAGGCGGGGCTGCGCGCCGCGGTCACCGCGGCCGGGTACACGCCCGGGACGCTGCGAGCCGAGCCGCCGGAGACGCCGCGGGCCGGGTCTGCGGCTGCCCCGGCGGCGCCCGGCGAGGGTGACGCGGACTATGACTTGCTGGTGCTGGGCGCGGGCTCGGCCGCGTTCGCCGCGGCCATCCGCGGCCGCGACGCCGGCTACCGGGTGGCCCTGGCCGAGGCGGGCACGCTCGGGGGGACGTGCGTGAACGTCGGCTGCGTCCCGTCCAAGGCGCTGCTGGCGGCCGGGGCGGCGTACTGGGCCGCCGGTCATCACCCCTTCGCCGGGATCACCACCTCGGCGGGCCCGGTGGACCTGGCCGCGCTGGCCGCGCAGAAGGACGAGCTGGTGGCCGCCTTGCGCCAGGAAAAGTACGCCGATCTCGTGGACGCCTACGGGTTCGACGTCATCGGTGGCCACGCCGCCTTCACCGGCCCGGGCACCGTCGAGGTGGCCGGGCGGGCGATCAGGCCCGGCGCGGTGCTGATCGCCACCGGCGCCTCCCCCGCGGCACCGCCCATCCCCGGCCTGGCCGGGGCCGGGTACCTGACCAGCGCCACCGCCCTCGACCTCAAGGCCGTCCCGGAGCGGCTGGCGGTCATCGGCGCGAACGCGGTCGGCCTGGAGCTCGGCCAGTTCTTCGGCCACCTCGGCTCGGCGGTCACCTTCCTGGATATGGCCGGCCGGATCGCCCCGTTTGAGGAACCCGAGGTGTCCGGGGCCCTGGCCGGGGTGCTGCGTGGCCAGGGCGCCACTGTGCACGCCCCCGCCCAGGTCCTGGCGGTGGAGCGGGACGGGGACGTGCGCCGCATCCGCGTCACCGTGGACGGGACGGAGGTCGTCATCGAGGCCGACGAGGTGCTGGTCGCCACCGGGCGCCGGCCGAACACCGCCGGCCTGGGCCTTCAGGTGGCCGGGGTGGCCACCGACGCCCGCGGCGCGGTCGTGACCGACGCCCAGCTGCGGACCACCAGCCCCCGGGTGTGGGCGGCCGGGGACGTCACCGGCGCCCCGCAGTTCGTCTACGTCTCCGCCTATCAGGGTGCCTTGGCGGCCGGCAACGCCCTGCTCGGCGAGGGCCAGGAAGCCGACCTGACCGGGCTGCCGCGGGTCATCTTCACCAGCCCTCCCGCCGCCGGCGCCGGGCTCACCGAGGCCCAGGCCCGCGCGGCCGGCTACCAGGTCACCACCTCGGTGCTGCCTGCCACCGCGGTGCCCCGGGCGCTGGTCAGCCACGACACCGCCGGGGTGACCAAGCTGGTCGCCGACGCCGCCACCGGCGCGCTGCTCGGCGCGTCGGTGGTCGGCGACGGCGCCGGGGATGTCATCCAGTCCGCGGTGCTGGCCATCCGCCACCACGTCACCGCCGCCGAGCTGGCCGCCACCTTCCACCCCTACCTGACCATGGCCGAATCCCTCAAGCTCGCCGCCCAGGGCTTCACCCGCGACGTGGCCCGCCTGTCCTGCTGCGCCGCCTGAACACGCGCAGTGCGGGAACCGAGGCGGGAGATTGTTCTACGTTAGTGTCGAAGCAATCTATACTGCCGTAGTAGCATTGCAGGCGGGCCGAACCGGTCAGGGCGGAGGTTCTCACCGTGCAGGCAGAGCCAGCAGGCCCCGGCGGGCCGGGAAGGCCCCGGCGGACCGGGAAGGCAGCCCGGATCGGGGCGGTGGCCGTGGTTCTGGGGCTCGGCGCGGCCCTGGGGGTGCGGGCTGCCACCGGCGGCGCGCCCCTGCCGGCCGCTGGGGCGGCTGGCGGCGGCCCGGCGGCCGCCGCGCCGCCGACTGCGCCGGGCGGGACGCTGACGCTGCTTGACCACCGGCGGGTGAGCCTGGCCTCGCTGCGGGGCCGGCCGGTGATGGTGTGGTTCGTCGCGGCCGGGTGCTCTAGCTGCGAGGCCAGCATCCCGGCGGTCGCCGGGCACCTGGGCGCGTTCACCCGGGCCGGGACGCGGGTCCTGGTGCTGGGCATGCCCGGCGTGTTCGGCCAGGGCCCGGCGGGAACTGCGGCGCTGGCCAGCTTCGGGAAGGCGGCCGCCGGGAAGGCGTTCGCCAGCCCGGCGTGGACCTGGGGGGTAGCCTCGGAGCCGCTGACGGCGGCGTTCGACCCGTCCGGCCTGCCCGACACCTACTTCCTGCTGGACGCGGCCGGGCACGTCACCTACCAGAACTCGGTGCCGGTCAGCACGATGGCCGCCCTGCTGGCCCACCTGCCGACCCGGGCCGCAGGAGGCTGACATGATCCGCCGCGTTCCGGGCTCACCCCGTGCGGTATCTCACGGCGGGGGCACCGGTCATCGGGGCCGGCGCGCACGTCGTCAGGATAAAGCGCCGGGATGAGGCACGAGGACGGGCACCAGGAAGCCGTCACCGGTGACCGGGCCGGCTGCCCGGATGGATGGGCCGTAGGCCCAGCAGCCGGAGGCCAGGTCCCGCCGTCGGTCCCGCCGGGCGCCGGCGGTGGGGAGCGGTCTGGGCGGGGCGGGCTGTGGCTGCTGCTGGCCCCGCTGGCCTGCTGCGGCGGGCCGCTGCTGATCGCGGGCCTGGCCGCGGGCGGGGCGCTGGCCTGGGGCGGGCTCGGGCTGGGTGCCGCGGCGCTGCTAGCGGTGATCGCGGCGCTGGCCGTCCGCCGCAGGCGCCGCAGCCGGGCCTGCCGCGACCCCGGCGCGGCCGGCTGGGCCGGGCAGGCCGGTACGGCTGACCGCAGGCCGGCGGCGCGATGACCACCACGAACACCCCGGCCGGGCCAGCCACGGCCGCCTCCGCCCCGGCGCGGCCGTGGCTGGCCGTCACCCGGGAGGTGGCGGGTGACCGGGTGAACCGGATCGTGTTCGCGGCCGTCGCGGCCGTGGCGGGGTCCGGCTACTCGGTGCTGCTGCCGTTCGACTACACCCAGCGGGTCTCGTTCGCCAACTGGCAGTACTTCGG
>WNFB01006708.1_pt1 | contig 10330 bp, 12 predicted proteins | sample 5400501 | NCBI WGS metagenome assembly WNFB01 (sample SAMN13153341, study PRJNA577476) | soil metagenome | isolation source: 200 cm saprolite under Douglas fir tree site 2 hole 1 | place: USA:California | collected 2015-04-18 | reverse complement strand
AGCAGCCGTCCATGACGAACCGTAGATCTTTGGGCGCGTGCCGAACTGTCGGACATCACTCTCGGCGGGAAATGGCTAACTGATCAGCCGATCTTCGTCCAGTTTCCGCACCTTTTGGACTCGAATCCCGCGTCCGATGCAGCGATGGCTACCAGTGTTTGGTTGTCAGTGATGTCGTTCGCAATGATGTCGTCGATGGTATGGCCGAAGCCCCGCAATCGTTCCCAGTAACATCCAGTCGCGCCAGTATTTCGGTACGTACCCGGCGACATGTCTGTGCCAACTATGAAGTCGCCGCTACCGAACGAGGTCTTGCTGGTCGTAATTTGGGACAAATCCGACCACCATGTGTCGCAGTTGTTTGACTGGAAGCCTTTGTCGGTAGGCATGATTGTTACTACGGCGGGCGCGTCGGTTATGTCGTTTGCGATGATGTCGTCGACGCTCCCACCAAACCCCTTGAGCCGCGCGAAATAGCAGCCCGAGCTGTCGTGCCGAGTTCGGTACGTGCCGGGCTGGACGTCCTGACCAACAACCTTTGTCCCGTTGCCAAACGTCACGAACTGCTGCTTCGGTGCTTGGCTCGGCGTCGCCGCCGCTGGGCTTGGTGATGGTGTCTTCAACCCTGTACTCGATTTGGCAGTCGCCGGATTCGAGCTCGGTGTCGATACTGAGACGCTCGCAGTCGGCGTTGTCTTCGAAGAAGACGATCCAATGACTCCGCCGACAACCACTAGCGCCAGAACGACGACGATCGCGATTGCCTTGGTGCGTGACGACCAGCCGGTCAGGAGAGTCAGAACGATTCCAACCGGAAAACAAACGACGAGGCCAACGATCGCCAACCAACTGGGTACGCCACCGCGTTTCACGGGCAAAGCCACTCGGCTTGAGGTTGGTAATGCACCGGGTGGGGCCGCAACTGGCGGCTGACTGGGCGCCTCGCTCGCGGGGACCCATTGCGAACCGTTCCACCACCACTGTCGATCGTCTGAGAACCGCGGTTCGCTGCCTGTTCCAGGACCCGACATTACATACTCCTCGTTCCAGACGATTCCTAACGGACGGCTTGGCGCTATAAATAAGGCAACCGGTGGGTTAAGTCAACGAACCTACGAAACTTAAAACCGGAGTGATGCAGTCAGTTGACACGTCCGTCAGGCGGAGCTTAGGCGCTGGCGCTCACTGATCCCAGCTCGGCGACTTGACGATCTCGCCGCCCTTGACGACAAGGTGAACGTTCGCCGGGTCCGCCAGTAGCTTGAGATCGGCCAGCGGATCACCCGGCACACCGATGAGGTCGCCCCACGACCCTGGAGCGAGCGTACCCACGCCCTTCATCCCGATCGTCTGCGCCGCGACTGTCGTCGCCGAACGGATGCAGTCGATGGGCTTCATGCCGAGCTGCTGCATGAGCAGGAACTCCTCGCCGTTGGTCCCGTGCGGTCCCACGCCGGTGTCGGTGCCGAAGGCGATCTTCACGCCGGCCTCGACGGCCATGCGGATGCTGGCGGTGTGGTCTTTGCCCACGGCGCGCGCCTTGTCAGCTGCATAGGCCGGCATCTTCCCCGCCTCGGCGTGACGGATGACCCACTGCGGAGCGACGAGGGTCGGGATCAGCGCGTTGCCGCCGTCGAGCATCATCTCGATGGCGTCGCCGTCCAGCCAGATGCCGTGCTCGATGGTGGCGACGCCGCCTTTGAGGGCGTTCTTGATGCCGGCGTTGGCCTGGGCGTGCGCCATGACTTTGAGGCCCTGAGTGGCGGCTTCCTCGACGGCTGCTCGAATCTCATCGAGCGTGAGCGCCGAATGGTGAGGCTGGTCGCCGGGCGATAGCACGCCGCCGGACGTGCAGAGCTTGATCCAGTCGGCGCCGGCGCGGATCACCTCGCGCACGCGCCGCCGCATCGCCTCGACACCGTCGACCACCATGTACGGGCGGTCGGGGAGCGGGATGTCGAGGTCGGCCCCGCACATGAAATGCGAGTCGGTGTGCCCACCGGTCTGGCTCAGGGCGCTCACGGTGACGAACATCCGCGGGCCGGGAAAGTAACCCGCGTCGATGGCCATCCTGATTCCGGCCGGCGCACCGGCTGCATCACGCACGGCGGTGAAGCCGGAGTCGAGGGTGCGACGTGCCGCGCGGACCGCACGCATGAGCTCAAGGGTCGGCGGGGTGGTGAGCTCACGAGCGAAGTCGAGACCTTCACCCAGCGAGGTGAGGTGCACGTGGCAGTCGATGAGCCCAGGGAGGATGGTCAGGCCGGCGGCATCGATCGTCTCGGCGTCGCGCGGGACCTGTGCGCCCGACCGCTTGCCGGCGTGTGTCACGTGCCCGTCTTCGATGACGACCACCGCCTCGCGCGTGGTCTGGCCGGTGGCGGGGTCCAGGAGTCCATCGGCATGGACGGCGCGAATCACGGGTGGATGTTAGTGCCTATAGATTCCGCACCGATGGCGACAAACGGGCCGCTGACGCCGAGTCGATACGCATGTCTGGCGACAAACGGGCGAGTTGGCGAAGTTTGGTGGGCCCGGGTGGCCTCGATCCACCGACCAGCCGATTATGAGGCCCGCCACTGACCGTCTCAGAGAGTGTCAGGGAGTGTCAGGCGTACTCAATAAGCACGAGCGACGAGTCGTTTTTGTGTCACAGAGTGTCAGGGAGTGTCGCGGCGCTGTTGTCAAAACTGTTGTCAAAACCGACGGGCTGAGATTTGCCAGTGCCGGGGCGAATGTGGGCGGCAAAATCTCACAAGAATTTACTTGGTGTGTCACAGCGTGTCAGGAAGTGTCCTGGCGTGTCAGCGCGTCTCAGGCAGTGTCACGCACCACATCGCGCCGTCGTTTCGATGGGTTGCCAACGTCCAAACCTGGGGATACGGTGCAACCCATGGCGCAGGGTTTACACGAAGTCCAGGACGTTGCGGCCGACGCCGGCGAAAGCCGTGTGTCGGCTCGGCCGTCAGCCGCCTGGCACGGAACGCGTAACACCGTGCCTTCCAGGGCGTTTGCATCGGGATCCTCAGTCGTTGGATTCGGCCATGCATCGAATGCCGAGGGGCCGCGATGAGCGCCGGGCGCCGAGGCAACGGTGAGGGAACGATCGTGAAGCGGGCTGACGGGCGCTGGGCAGGGGGGATCATCTTCGACGGCAATCAACGAAAGTGGATCTACGGCAAGACGCGACGTGATGTCTCCGACCGCTTGCGGAAGATCCGGAGCGACGTCGCTGAGGGCCGGCCGGTGATGAACGAGCGACTCACGATCGCTGAGTACTTAAACCGCTGGCTGTACGAGGTTGCAAAACAGCGAACGCGGCCAATGACCTGGCGCGGTTACGAGCACCTCGTTCGGCTTCACATCCTCCCCATCCTCGGCCGGGTGCGACTGGCCAAGCTCACCCCACAGCATGTCCACTCGCTCGTGACGCAGAAAGTGCGCGAAGGTCGGCTGTCGCCGCGGACGATCCAGTACATGCACTCGGTCCTGAGGGCAGCACTCAACCAGGCAGTTCGCTGGCGGATGGTCCACTACAACGCGGCGGCGATGGTCTCAACTCCGCGCGTTACACGCCGCGAGGTGCCGGCGCTCACGCCTGCCAACGCGCGCCTCCTGCTTGACGCCGCGAGAGGCGACCGTCTCGAGGCTCTGTACTCGGTCGCGCTGGCCCTTGGCATTCGTCAGGGCGAGGCGCTCGGACTTATGTGGAGCGACATCGACCTCAGCACTGGTGTGCTCCGCGTTCGCCGCGCTTCTCAGCGGGTCCCACATCAGGGCACGCAGCTCGTCGAGACAAAAACTGGGCGAAGCAGGCGAACCTTGGTCATGCCGCCAATCGTTATCAACGCGCTCTGCGCGCACCGTGGCCGCCAAGTCGTCGAGCGCCTCGCAGCTGGAGAGCGCTGGGTCGACCTCGACCTGGTGTTCCCAAGCGAGCGCGGCACACTCGCCGACGGACCGAATGTGACGCACCGGTTCCACAAGCTCCTTAAGCGAGCAGAGCTGCCACCGATGCGCTTCCATGACCTTCGCCACGCATGCGCGTCCCTGCTGCTGGTCCAGGGCGTCCATCCACGGGTGGTCATGGAGACGCTTGGCCACAGCCAGATCAGCTTGACGATGAACACGTACAGCCACGTGCTCCCAGCGTTGCAGCGTGACGCGGCGGACAAGATGGAAGCAATTCTCCAAGCGGCGCCAACGTCGGCGTAATAGCCCCTCCTTCGGCAGTATGATCCCGGCGCCATGAACCGGGAGCTGCTGTCAGGCGATCGTCTCGCGCGTGAAAGATGGCCTGTGTTGTTTTGGGCAAATCGACTCACGCTGATTGGCGCCGCCGTCTGCCTCGCAACAACGATCGTTTTGTTCGTATATGAGTCAGGTCTGGCAGTTGAGGCGCCCGAACGAGGGACCCTGGACGGAATCCTTGGCGCGGCTTATGTCCTGACCGCACTTCTCGGCATCGCCTTCATGGTCACTGGTTATCTGCGCCTGTTCATGGTCCATCGAGTCCCCGACCACGCACCCTGGCCGAGATCCGCGCGACATCGCACATCACCTTTTCAGCGGCTTGCCGGAGCCGTGGTGTTCCTCGCCGCCATTGCCGCTGGCTGGATCCACTGGGGAATCGGGACGGCGCTCGTGTTTCTTGTTGTCTTCGCCGTCGTATACCTCCCCGTGCTCTGGCGCTGACCTGCAATCGTGTTGCTCCCCGCTTGGCTCGATCCGTCCCGCGATCCACGCCTCGGGGCCGGGTTCGCTACACGGTCTCGATCGTAGCTGCATCCGCCGCACCAGCAGCATGCCCGATCGCCATGGGCCACCAGGGCGACGTGGCCGAGGGGGCAGAAGCTTCTGCGATTTCGGCCTATGACCTGTGTGCCGACGGATAACTATGCCCGAGCAACTGTCCACCTACCGCCTGGCGTTTCACCGGCGATTCGCAGAACAACGTGATCCGCTCCATCGCATCGGACCACTACGTATCCCTTCCGCTCCGCAGCATCCTTGACCGCGCCCAGCAATGCGTTGCGGGTGATTGCGTCGGGCTGGTCATCCCCACGCATGGGGCTGTCGCTGGCGCGGAGGACCAACCGATCGTCCTCGACTAGCAGTTCCATGATCGCCCGTGCTGCCTCGGGACCGCTGATCATCCCAAGTACGGGATCATCGAAAGGTACAGCCTCAGCCTGCGCGGCGAGGGAGGGCGTTATTGACCTAGCCACCTCGATCTCGTACCAGCGCACGAATTCATCGCTGATGCAGTCGTTGCCACGGAGCACGACCTGCGGTTGACGGCCTAACGCTTTCAGCGTATCGACGGGCATCCCTGGCTCTCGATTAACAATCACGACCTCAGCCTTGGGTGCGAGGTGCTGGCCAACAAGCGCTAAGGCCGCGAGGTCATTTGTGGGAAGGCGATAGCCGATCACAACTAGATGGGTTGCTGACTGCAGTGCCAGACGGGCGTCAAACCACTGACGACGTATCGCGCTCACGTCGTACAACGACCCTTTCGCAGCAATCGGTGGAATCAGGACGCGCTCATCACCAGCAGACTCTGAGTCTCGCTCGGGCCGTGACCAGCCAGGTAAGAGGTCTTGCTCTCTAATAGCTGACACCGACGCCGCGTCTCTGTCGCGCCACCAGATGGTTGAGCCGTGCAGTTTCAGCAATTTGAACGCAATGTTTGGCCAGGTGTGCTCGGTTCCGAACGCTGCCGAAGCGGCGTGTTCTATCAGGGTGTCGTAGTTAAATGTAATGACTGTCGCGCCAGTCTCATCCCAGAGCCGGAGTAAGTGTTGGAGCCAGGGCGGTCGATTGCCTTTCAGGACCTCAGCTTCGGCAGTATCGATTTCGTCACCAATGTCTTTCGCGATTTGAGCGAACACGCCTGCATAGAAGTGCGCCTCAACATCACTCACAAAGGGAGCGGGGCTTGCCAGCATTGTCAGCCAGCTTTCAAGGTCTCCTCCCGGTATCCGACCTTTGCGCATATCGACCTGCATCGCGACCGGAAGGACACCAATTGCTGGATTGTTAGCGAGCCGTCGGATTATTGATTTACCCAAGTCGCCAAGCGTCGGCATTTGATCGGATACTGCATTCGAGAACCCCGCGCCGAGCATGATGACGTGCTTCAGCGGTGAAGTAGGCCTCGCCGGGACGGACTCGACGACAAGATAACCCCGCCCGCCTAGCACAACCTCTTCACCTCGCTCACCGGCACCATCAAGGTGAATCCAGTTTCCGACGCCCGCATCTTCCCCGCCGCGATCATCGTCTCGACCTCGGCCCTGGTGATGTCCAACCGCGTCGCGAACTCGCCGCGCGTGAGCACAAGCACCGACTCGACCTTCACCTGAACGGACTCCATCGGCATCGTCATCGGCACATACGCAGCAGCCATCTGAGGCCCATCGCGCCGCGTCGCGTCACCCAGCCCTTGGGCCACAACCGCACGAGCTTGTTCGACCTTTATTCGTTGGCCGGAACGGCTGCGCGTCATCGGCGTGAGTCTAGTGCCGTTGGGCGAGGGGAAAAAGGTCGATGTCCAAACCAAATCCTGACGGACTAGTCTGCTTCCATGAGTCTACTGAGACGAACACGGGTGTGCGGTGCACGACTCTGATCCGTTCTCTGCGATCACACGCGCGACAGCCGACGGTCGAGACTGGATGGCCGCAGCGATAAAGTTGGAAGGGCTGCTGACGGGAGCCGACGATCCGGCCATCGCTGATCTGATCGCCCTTGAGTACATCCTCGATGTCGATCGGGACTCGGATCAACAGAAACGGTGGGGGCCATTCGGGCCAATGATGGAACGAGACGGTTATGTTCGTCCGATCCCTCTCGATCGAGTATCGGATCCGGTTCTTGAGCGTTGGGAGCAGGTGGCCGAAAACGTGAAGGACCCACTGGTTCAGTCCAGATTTCACGATTTGTTGTGGATTCGCAAGCGCGGCCATCCAGATGTTCATTGCCGATCTGCGATCAGGGCATATCGCGAACTTGGCACTGGGCCGTGGCTACATGAGCAAGCGGGGCATCTTGGGCTGTGCCGTGCAGTACAGCTAAGCCGTCAGTTAGGCGACGACACCGAGGTAGCCAAATCGGTTCAGGCTCTACTGGAGTACGCCAAAGCTGGACTGGCGGAGCATCCTCCCGGAATGGGATTGTTCGCCACTGAATTCCTTGCCGATCTACCGCCAAACATTCGCCCGACTGATGCCCTAAGGCCGGTGATCGAAGGGGTCGTTGGTCGCGACGATTTGGACATCGACCTCATCAGTGACACATTCGGTCTTCTCGGGAAGCTTGCGCCAGACTCGACCGTGGCACGCGATTGGCACCGTCGCCAGGTTTCAGCTTGGCTTGATGAGGCCGAACAATCTAAAGGCTTGCTGCGAGTTCACCGCCTCGATCGAGCGCTAGCTCTCGCCGGGAACTTGGGAATCACCGACCTCGCGGACGATGCGCGATTGAAACTGCAGAGCGTCACCGACGACGACCTTGAACTACACGCTGTGTCGGCACAGATCAATGTGCCGGCCGATCAAGCGCAAGCCCTTGTCGACGCATATGTTGGCGATGACAGTTGGACGCGCGCTCTGGAGCGCTTCGGAGGTCGCCCAGCTCCGGCAGGAGACGCATCAAAAAACGAGGCGAACGTGCTGGACCACATGCAGCGCTTCCCCTTCCAGCACCTGGTGACCAAAAGGATCATGAACGCTCTCAACCTTCCGGTTGCGATTGTCTCTTCGCAGGAGGAGCACTTCACCGCAGCTTTGCGTGAGTGGGAGACGAGGTCAATAACGGTGTGGGGCATATTCGCTGCTCCTGTCCTCGACCAAATAAAGAAGCGGTACGGTCAACCCACGAAGGACGATCTCACTGAGTTCTTCACGACAGATGTCATCCCCTCCCACATCGCTGAGCGCATCGCGCGAAGCGTCGAACTTTGGTGGAACGACCAACCTGATGAAGCTGCTCATCTCTTACTCCCAAGACTTGAGGCTGTCATCCGTGAGCTTGCCAGGAGGGCCGGAATTATCGTCTATCGGGAACCACGGGGCCGAAACCGAGGCGGCGTCACGATCCTTGGTGAATTGCTACGCGATCTAACCGGAGTCATTGACGAATCATGGCGGCGGCATCTGTCGAATCTTCTCGCCGATGAGCTTGGTTACAACCTGCGAAACCTGGTGCTTCATGGGCTTATGCCTCAAGTCGAGAAGGTAGAAGCGGCTCTACTGATCAACGCGGCCTGTTACCTCAGGATGCTCAGGGTCGTCCAGGAGACCGAGAGCACCACCTGAATATTTGCGCGGCAATGGCGGCCGGCATGAAGACTACCGTTGTTGGGAATATGCGGCCAGAGTTAGCGTTGAGCCCGTGATCGGAAACAGTGGAGAGTCGATGCAAATTCGTCCCAGGGGTTACGGCCTGGTGCCCTTTTCGGTGTTGTCACTCGCATATCCGCTCATTCTCTTCTACTCCGCGTGGGTTGCCACCTACTCGAATCATGTGACGCTGGTGGCAATGTTCATTCTCGCAATAGGTGCGCTGGCCACCTGGGTATTGGCCTACCACTGGCGAGCACAAATCATTGCGAACTCTAATGTTGGGACTCTTCGGGTCCGCGGTCGTCTGGTCTCGCAAACCATCCAGCGGCGTGATATCCACTCTGCAGTCTTGTATGGATCTGGTTATAACCAGGCGGTGGCCTACCTGGATCGGCATGAGCGCCGATTATTGACGTTGCGGTTGGGCTACTGGTCGCTGTCCGACATCGAGCGAGTCAACGGCCGGCTCGAGATTTTCCTCCACGAACGGAAGAAGCCTGCGTATCCGCCTCCAGGCAAAGGTCTACTACCGTCGATGGAGCGACACCAAAACTGGGTTGGAGTTGCAATGTTCGTAGTCCTTTTCACCGGTGTTTTGCTGGTTCGCGGTCTTTGGAGCTGGTGGTCCCGCTGATGCAGCCGCCCTCAGGCGTGGTTCCCTGATGTTGGCCTCTAGGGGCAGCGTCACGACAGGTCGGTGAAGAATCTCGCCACGTCGTAGTTATCGATCAGACGAGCGAGGCCCACTGGCGTCTGTCCTGAACCGTTGGTGAGGCGCGGATCAGCGCCGGCCGCCCTGAGTAGCTCGATCATTTCTCCTCGGCCCCTCGAGTTGAAGACAGCAGTGAACAGGGGTGTGTTGCCATGTAGGTTCACCGCATCGACGTCTGCTCCCGAGTCGATTAGGAGTCGCGCAATCGCGACCGCATGCTCTTGAGCGGCAAAGTGCAGTGGAGTGAAGCCGTCTCGGTCGCGCGCATTCACAGCTGATCCGGCAGCAATCAGCGCGTGCACCCTTTCAAAGTCGCTGTCGACCGCGGCGTGGTGAAGGTCTGTTCTGCCGCCAGCTGCTGGCGAAGTCACTTGCCCAGCTTCTGGCGATATTCGAAGCCCGCGTCGGTCCACGTCGCAAGTAGCACCGAACCGCCCTTTCCGAGGTCGTCGACGAGCTCGTACGAGATCGGATGGCCGGCGATCACCTTCGCGAATTCGGCGTCGGTGCGAGTGAGCTGCTCGATCTCATCTTGTGCACTTCGCAGCTCTGCCTCCGCCCGACCGGGCGTGATGCTGCTTGCCTGTCTGGCGCTCTTGACTCGTGCATAGATGGTCCTACCTACTCTCGAAGGTCCGGCCCCGACCTGGCTCCGGAAGGTCAGACCGATGGCCCGCCATTGGACGTAGCCGCCCTCCGCAAGGATTTCGAGCGCGGCTTTCCATCTCTGTCCGGTGGCCTCGTCTACTTCCAGGGCCTCGCCCCAGAGGGGTTCTTCTGCCATGCGCCACACCGTAAGCCAAGATGCGGCTCGCGGTGAGTCACCCAAACTGTTGTCAGAATTGTTGTCAAACCGCCTGCAGACGGCGGCTACCACCACCAAGGAGGCTCGAAATGAACTCGAAAATTGGTGGGCCCGGGTGGCCTCGATCCACCGACCAGCCGATTATGAGTCGGCCGCTCTGACCTTCTGAGCTACGGGCCCCGTTCGGATTCAAGAGTCTATTCCGCCACGCGACGCGTTTTGATCCCGCCTGATCCTGGGTATTTGCGTAGTCAACTAATATTCGGGGGGATCGCAAATGACAGCTCTTGGACTCTTGATTCTTCGTCTGGTGGTGGGGCTCATCCTTGCCGCGCACGGCGCCCAGAAGCTCTTCGGCTGGTGGGGCGGCCCCGGGATGGCCGGTTGGACCCAGTCGGTCCAGAGGCTGCGCATCAGGCCGGCTCAACCGTGGGCTTGGGTCGCGGCCCTATCCGAGTTCGGCGG
>WNFB01006706.1_pt1 | contig 10331 bp, 11 predicted proteins | sample 5400501 | NCBI WGS metagenome assembly WNFB01 (sample SAMN13153341, study PRJNA577476) | soil metagenome | isolation source: 200 cm saprolite under Douglas fir tree site 2 hole 1 | place: USA:California | collected 2015-04-18 | reverse complement strand
CTAAACTGCGCTAAAGCGAAAACAAAACAGCTGATCCAAAAATATGAAAAACTATTTTGTGCCCCTCATTGCCGCTGCGCTGATCATCTCCGCCGTCGTCATCAGACAAAAGGCGCAAGTGCAGAACACCAGTCCCCAGCCCGTGGACAAAACCGGTGCCACGATGGCTGACGCTGCCGGGACGAAGGCCAACCACCTGGAGAGTTCCGCGATCTTCGTCACCGAAATCCCTCCAGGATACCGCGACTGGCGGATACGACACACCTGGTCGCGATCGATCTGCCCGGGGATCGTCCTGGTGTCCGGACATCCGGCCATGGGCGGTCTGGACATCCTGTCTCAGCGCAACCTACGAGGTGATATATGGAAACCAAACAATTCAAGGTGAAGGCGGTCACGCCGTCGTTCTGGGAAGTGACTTTCGTCAATCCGCCGATCAATCTGATCGACGCGGAGACAATCCAGCAGCTCAACGGATTGCTCGCCGACATCGAGGCGGACCCGAAGCTCACAGTTGTTGTCTTCAAGAGCGACGATCCGGACTTCTTTATGGCGCATTACGACATCGCCAGCGATACTGCCGCCATGGCGGCCATGCCGCCAGGTCCGAGCGGGCTTCACCCGTGGAATGACGTGCTGGTTCGTCTCTCGCGCGTGCCGGTGCTGACCGTCGCCTCGATTCGGGGCCGGGCGCGGGGCGCGGGCAGCGAGTTCTTGCTCGCATGCGACGTGCGCTTTGCCAGCCGTGAGAAAGCGATTCTAGGTCAATGGGAGGTCGGCGCGGGCGCCGTTCCTGGCGGCGGTCCGATGGCCCGGCTATCTCGCCTCGTGGGACGCGGACGTGCGCTTGAGATCCTGATCGGCTCCGATGATTTCGCCGGCGACTTGGCGGAGCGCTATGGCTACGTCAACCGCGCAGTGCCGGACGCCGAGCTCGACACCTTCGTCGAGACCTTCGCCCGGCGGATTGCCGGCTTCGAAAAGGAGGCCATCCAAGTCACAAAGCGCTTCGTTGATGACGTGACGCTGCCGCCGATCGGTGAGCTGGCGCCCAACATGAACGCCTTCTTCGCCTCGGTCGCTCGTCCGGAAACACGGTCCCGAGCGATGGCACTGTTCAAGGAGGGCTTGCAGACGCGCGCGGACGTCGAACTGAGGCTCGGCGACTACATCGCGCGCTACACGCCAGAGGCATGAGCCAGGGGCTGCCCACGAAGCCGGATTGCAGCAGCGGACTATCGTTGTCGAATTCGACAGCTACGACATCGCGCTGGCGGCTCACGAAAGCGAGGCTTACCAAAAGGCGCTTCAGGCACTCGACTTCGGCGCGGAACGCGACTACCGCATCGTTGAAGGCGGGTAGATCAAAAGACAAGTGATTCCGCTGGCTGACGCTCGCAATCACCAAGTCTGACGTTCAATTTAGGTGACCGCATAAGAGGAAAGAACATGGCAAATCCCATTCTGGTCACCGGCGCGGCGGGCCGCGTCGGAGCGGTAGGGCGCTCTGTCACCGAACTGCTGTTGAAGCAAGGCAAAGCGGTGCGTGCGATGGTGCGAAAAGAAGACGTACGCGCGCAGACGTTGCGCGACATGGGTGCGGAGGTCGTGGTCGGCGATTTGCTCGATCTCGAGTCAATGCATAGCGTGATTGCCGGCTGCCAGACAATGTACTTCGGCATGTCGGTTTCGGATGCCTATTTGGCCGCGACGGTCAATGTCGCCGCAGTGGCGAAGCATCACGGCGTGAAGGCGTTCATCAATATGTCACAGATGACGCTCTCCCAAATGAGCATTACCGAAACCACCGCGAGCCCGCAGCACAAGCTACAGTGGCTCTCCGAGCAGGCGCTGAACTGGTCCGGTCTGCCGGTCGTGCGCGTACGGCCGACAGTGTTTCTTGAAGGCTTCTTCCTGATTTTCACTTCGGATTCGGTCAGGGAATCAAATCAGATCAGATTACCCTTCGGCGAGGGCAAGACTTCGCCGGTTGCAGCGGAAGACGTCGCACGTGTGGTCGCCGCGCTGCTCACCGATCCGCAGCCGCACATCGGCAAGATCTATAACCTGACGGGCCCACAGTCGGAGAGCATGCCTTTCTATGCACAGGAGTATTCAAAGGCGCTTGGCCGCACGATCACCTTTCATGACATTCCGGTCGGACCTTGGCGCGACGGGCTGCTCCAACGGGGCTTGCGGGTTCACCTAGTGAACCACCTCGCGACGATGGCCGATCTGCACCGCGCGGGACGCTACGACCGGATGTCCGACGACGTGCTCACGCTAACCGGGAAAAGGCCGTTGAGCATGCAGGAGTTCGTCAGGAAGAATGCGTCGGCATTCACCGCGTCGGTAAAAGCGGCCTGAGTGTCTGAGGATGCACATGAAACAGATCTGACTTTCGATTTCGGTGAACGAATAGGAGAAAAGAACATGGCAAATCAAACGTATGAAAGCCGCAGTAACGCCCCGACCAGCGACGCGAGCGTCGCGAGAGTCGACATGAAGCTCGAGGTGGTCGTCATCCCCGTCTCGGATGTCGACCGCGCCAAAGAGTTCTACGGTGGGAAGCTCGGGTGGCGCCTCGACGCCGACTACGACAATGGTAAAGACTTCCGCGTGATCCAGTTTACACCGCCCGGTTCCGGGTGCTCGGTCATCTTCGGCAAGAACATCACCGCGGCGGCACCCGGTTCCGCCCAGGGCCTGTACTTGATCGTCTCCGATATCGAGGCCGCCCGCAAAGAGCTGCTTGGTCGCGGCATCCAGATCAGCCAGGTGTTCCACGACGCCGGCGGTGTGTACGCTGGTACGGACGAACCCTACCTGTTTGGGCGCCTCCGGGTCAGCGGGCCGGATCCCGAGCATCGCAGCTACCGCTCGTTCGCCTCGTTCCATGATCCGGATGGCAACGGCTGGCTGTTCCAGGAGCTCACAACGCGGCTGCCCGGTCGCATCGACTCCGTGACGACGACCTTCGCATCGGCGAACGATCTGGCGAGCGCGCTTCGGCGTGCGGAAGCTGCCCACGGACAGCACGAAAAGCGCATTGGGCAGCGCGACGAGAACTGGCCCGACTGGTACGCCGCGTACATGGTGGCGGAGCAGGCTGGGACGGAGCTGCCGACGTAAGCGACTACGACGTGATCGTCATCGGCGGCGGCGAGCACTGCGCCGGCGCGCTCGCCGAAGGTGGCCTGCGATCTTCCTTAAAGGAGGTGCCTCGTGTCGCGACAATTCGATGCCATCATCATCGGGACCGGCCAGGCAGGCCCGTCTTTGGCTGCGCGGTTTGCGGCCGCGGGCATGACAGTCGCCATTATTGAACGTCACAAGTTTGGTGGCACCTGTGTGAATACGGGATGTATCCCGACAAAGACGCTCGTTGCCAGCGCGTACGCGGCCCATGTTGCCCGCAGAGGTGCCGAATATGGTTTTGCTGTCAATGGCGATGTGCGCGTCGACATGAAACGTGTGAAAGCGCGCAAGGATGAAGTTTCCGGACGGTCGAACAGAGGTGTGGAGGAATGGCTGCGAGGACTGAAAAACTGTACGGTCATCCAAGGCCATGCCCGCTTTCAGTCGTCCCACACTGTCGCGGTCAACGATGAAGTCCTGCAAGCCGACAAAATTTTCATCAACGTTGGTGGACGCGCCTCTGTTCCCGCGATGCCGGGGATTCAGGATGTCCCATTTCTCACAAACTCATCGATGATGGATGTCGACTTCTTGCCGGAGCATCTCGTCATCGTCGGCGGAAGTTATATCGGATTGGAATTCGGTCAGATGTATCGCCGCTTCGGGAGCGAAGTCACGATCGTAGAGATGGGACCGCGCCTGATTGGGCGTGAAGACGAAGATATTTCCGAAGCCGTGCGCCAAATTTTGGGGGCAGAGGGGATACAGATTCGGTTGAATGCGAAATGTATATCATTGGCGAAGCGCGACAGCCGTATCGCCGTCGGCATCGGATGCGACGAAGGTCCGCCGGAAGTATTAGGCACTCATGTTCTTCTAGCGGTGGGACGTACTCCCAACACGCACGACCTGGGTCTCGACCGGGCCGGGGTTGCGACCGACGAACGCGGCTACATCATCGTTGACGATCAACTGCAAACGAACGTGCCCGACGTCTGGGCCCTGGGTGACTGCAACGGCCGCGGCGCCTTTACGCATACTTCATACAACGACTATGAGATCGTCGCCGATAATCTCCTCAACGCAGACCACCGCCGCGTGTCAGACCGAATCCAGACGTACGCTTTGTTTACAGATCCGCCGCTAGGCCGATGCGGCATGACAGACGCCGAAATACGGAAGTCTGGGCGTGCTGCACTCGCTACGAAACATCCGATGAGCCGAGTGAGCCGGGCTGTTGAGAAGGGAGAAACTCAAGGCTTCATCAAAGTCGCTGTTGATGCTGACACAAAACAGATTCTAAGTGCGGCGATCCTTGGTACCGGAGGCGATGAAGTAGTTCACGTTTTGCTGGACGCCATGTATGCGAAGGCGCCGTATACGGTAGTACAGCGCGCAATGCATATTCATCCGACGGTTGCGGAATTTCTCCCCACCGTCTTGTCCAAACTGGAACCCTTTGCGTAGGAGGCAGTAATCGGCGGCCGACGCTACCGGCGTGGACGGAGCTTTTCACTTTTTGAGGTACACAACCATGAACGGCCCACGGAAGACAGCCATCGTGACCGGCGCGTCGCAGGGGATCGGCGCGGGAATCGTGAAAGAGTTTGTCGAACGAGGTTTCAATGTCGTTGCCAATTCCCGGAAGATGACCCAATCCACCGAGGTCGCAGCTTCCAACCACGTCGCTCTCGCGGACGGCAAATCGACGAGCCGGCAACCGCCGCCAAGATCGTCGGAACGGCACTGTCTCGCTTCCAGTCGATCGAGATCCGCCCCTTCCACATCAAAGCTCCGGAAGCGGCACTCGTCGACTTCTGGCGACGCGTTGACGGTAAAACGTCCACGCCCAACCTAACCTGTGAAAGGATCGAACACGATGAACGTCGAGAATTACCAGAACCTCGTGATTGGCAGTGGCGTTGGAGGAAAGCTGCTAGGCTGGGCACTCGCCAAGAAGGGCCAAAAGACTGCTGTGGTCGAACGATCGATGGTCGGCGGCTCTTGTCCAAACGTGGCCTGCCTGCCAAGCAAGAACGTCATCTACAGCGCCAAGGCGCTATCGCTGGTCGATCCCAAGGCGGGACTCGGTGTCACCACCGGGCAGGTTCGCGTCGATATGTCCAGCGTGGCTCGTCGCAAACGAAAGATGGTCGAGGAGCTCGTTGCGATCCACCTCGAAAACTTCAAGATCAGCGGCGCGGAGCTGGTGATGGGCGAAGCGCATTTCTTCGAGCGCAAAACCGTCGACGTACGGCTCAACGGCGGCGGCTCGCGGCGGCTGCGCGGTGATCGGGTGTTCCTCGGCCTGGGCTCGCGCGCAAGTATTCCCCCGGTGCCCGGCCTGGCCGACTCCCAGCCCCTGACCCACGTCGAAGCTCTTAACCTGGAGCGCCTACCGCACCACCTTGTTGTGCTCGGTGGCGGATATGTCGGGCTCGAATTTGCCCAGGCCATGCGCCGCTTCGGCAGCCGCGTTACGATCGTTCAGCGCGCGAAGCAAGTGCTGGAACGGGAAGATGCCGATATTGCCCACGCCGTCGAAGAGTTGATGCGTGACGAAGGTGTCGATGTCTTGTTGCAGGCAGAAATGCTCGATGTCACCGGCCGCTCGGGGAACAGCGTCCAAATTCGATTGCGCGTCGGCGCAGCGGAAAGAACCTTGGAAGCTTCGGACATCCTAGTGGCGGCTGGTCGAACACCCAATACGGATCGAATCGACGCGGCAACGGCGGGTGTTGAACTTGACGCGCGCGGTTATATTCGCGTGGACGAGCGACTCCAAACCACGGCTGCGGATGTTTGGGCCGTGGGCGACTGTGCTGGAAGCCCACAATTCACGCACGTCGGCGAGGATGATTTTCGAGTTGTCCTTAGCAACCTCGATGGTGGCAATCGCACAACGCGAGACCGCCTGATTCCCTATTGCTTGTTCATCGACCCGGAACTGGCCCATGTGGGCATGAGTGAAACTGAAGCGAAGGCGAAGGGCATGCGATATCGATTGGCCAAACAGCCGATGGCGGCCGTGCTGCGCACCCGCACCCTGTCCGAGACGCGAGGATTCGCCAAGGCCTTGATCGGGGCCGAGGATCGGATTCTCGGCTTCACGGTATTCGGTGCCGAGGCGAGCGAGATGATGGCCGCCGTTCAAGTCGCGATGCTGGGTGGGCTTCCGTATACCGCGTTGCGCGATGCGATCTTCACGCACCCGACTTCCGCCGAAGGGCTGATTGGAATGTTCAGTGGCCCGCTCGTCGATCCCGAGCGGAACTAGGTCGAAGCGTTTGTCGAGGAAACCGACGACGGCGCGAACGGCAACGAGCGCGCATCGGTAGCGACATCCATGAGGAGGCTTCTGTCAAGACCGGAGCGAGACGAGGACGGGACTTTCCAGACATCCATTCGGCATCATGCGCGGATGCGGAGCGCCATGAGCGATATGCGGTTATTCCCATTCACACCTGCGGCGATCGAGACGATTCTCGACTCCGCTTCACGGCACAATGTCGCGCCGCAGACCGAGCCTTCCCCGATCAGCGATATCAACAACGTTTTCGCTTGACTTGAATGAGGCAAGGCTCGATACCACATCCTGCTGGACGCTGATTTCTGATTCGCCTGACGATCGTACTGTTTCTAGTGACAAGATGTTTTCGAGGCAAACAGCCATGAGCGGCCCACCGAAGACAGCCATCGTAACCGGAGCTTCCCCGAGGATCGGCGAGGGAATCGTGAAAGGGTTTGTCCACATCGATATCTGAAAGGAGCTACCATGCCGTCGAAGCTTTCTGGAAAAGTTGCCGTCGTGACTGGCGCGTCCAAAGGACTTGGGGCAGAAATTGCCCGCCAACTGGCTGCCGAAGGAGCTTCGGTGGTTGTGAATTACTCCAGCAGCCGATCTGGCGCAGACAAGGTGGTGTTCGATATCACATCGAAGAGTGGCAAGGCGATTGCGGTGCAGGCCGATGTTTCGAAGGCTCCAGACGTGAAAAGGTTGTTCGCGGAGACGAAGAAAGCGTTCGACCGACTGGACGTGCTGGTCAATAACGCGGGCATCTACAACTTTGCACCGCTCGAGCAGATTACGCCCGAGCATTTTCAGAAGCATTTCGAGCTCAACGTGCTGGGTGTTATTCTCGCAACGCAGGAGGCAGTAAAGCAATTTGGGCCTGACGGCGGAAGCATCGTGAACCTGAGCTCGGTCGTTTCCACGGCTTCACCAGCCGGCATGGGTGTATATGCCGCGTCAAAGGCTGCCGTGGACTCGCTGACGCGGTCGTTCGCGGCCGAGCTCGGGCCCAGGAAAATCCGGGTGAACGCGGTTGCGCCTGGCGCGGTGGTCACCGAAGGCAACGCCGAGGCCAGCGACCCGAACGGCGCGTTTGCCAAGGCGTATATCGCCGGCTCGAAGCTTGGGCGTATCGGACAGCCAGACGATATCGCTCCAGCCGTCGTGTATTTCGCGTCAAATGATTCAAAATGGGTAACGGGCGAAACGCTCTTTGTCACGGGTGGGTATCGATAGAGCAGGATTTGCTGCAAATACTCATCCACAATGCCACGACTGGGCAACTACCAGCCGGTGGCGTATCAGCCTTTTGATGCAGGTGCGAGACCGAGCACTTCCCAATGAGCAAGATCAACGAGGCCTTCGCCCGACTTGGATCCGGGAAGGCCCGTTACCGCATCGTGCTGGACGCGGATTTCTGATCCGCTTGACGAGGTAAACAACCATGGACGGCCCACGGAAGACAGCCATCGTGACCGGAGCGTCGCAGGGAATCGGCGCGGGAATCGTGAAAGAGTTTGTCGAACGGGGTTTCAACGTCGTTGCCAATTCCCGGAAGGTGACCCAATCCACCGAGGTCGCAGCTTCCAACCACGTCGCTCTGGTGGACGGCCACATCGGCGAGCCGGCAACTGCCGCCAGGATCGTCGAGACGGCGCTGTCTCGTTTCAAGTCGATCGACGTGCTGGTCAATAACGCCGGCATCTTCTTCACCAAGCCGTTCACGGATTACACGGCCGACGAATTCAGGTCACTGGCCTCGACGAACCTCGAAGGCTTCCTGTACGTCACCCAACTGGCCATCAAGCAGATGCTCGCGCAGAAGACCGGCGGGAGCATCGTCACGATTACGGCGGCCCTGGCTCGCAACCCGATCCGGGGCGTCACGGCGGCGGTGCCGATGATCACCAAAGGCGGTCTGGAAACGATCACCCAGCACCTGGCGATGGAGTACGCGAAAGCCGGCATCCGCGTAAACGCCGTTGCACCTGGCGCCGTCTACACGCCGCTTCACCTGGAGACTCCGAAGGACGTGATGGAGAGCCTCTCGCCGATGGGTCGGCCTTCGACGGTCAAGGACATCACGGATGCGGTCATGTACCTGACCGACGCCGCGACGGTCACTGGTGACATCCTGTACGTCGATGGTGGCGCGCATTTCGGACACTGGTAATTGGAAAGGAGTTTTCGTCATGACAACAAACTCAACGACCGCTGAGGACCGTCTCGCCAAGCTCGGCCTTCATCTGCCGGATGCGCCAACGCCTTTTGGTGCGTATGTGCCTGCCGTTCAGACGGGCAACCTCCTGTTCCTGAGCGGGATGCTTGCCACCTCGGGCCACACGGCAACGGTCGTTGGTGTCGTGGGCAAAGACCTTGACGTGAAGGCAGGCCGAAAAGCGGCGTACACGGCCGCGCTCAATGTGCTTGCGCTCACGAAGAAGCAGGTAGGTTCGTTGAACCGCGTGAGGCGCGTCGTGAGGCTCGGCGTGTACATCGCCGCGACGCCTGAGTTCACTGAGCATCCGAAGGTCGCCGATGCGGCGTCGGAGTTGCTTCGAGATGTCTTCGGCGAAGAGACCATCTCTTCGCGCCTTGTCTTTGGTGTCGCGAGCCTTCCACTCGGTTCGCCGGTCGAACTGGAAGTCATCGTGGAAGTGCAGCCCTGATCCCGTCGAGGCTAAATGACATATTCTCCCCGACGACGATTTGGCTCGGCCTGGTCGCCGTGCTCATTCTGTCCCGCAACGCGTTCGCTCAGTCGAAGGAGTCTACAATGGCCCAGCATATCTCGTACCGTACAGTGAACGCGGATGGCCTCTCTATCTTCTACCGCGAAGCCGGGCCGAAAGACGCACCGACCATTCTGCTGCTTCACGGACTTCCGTCGTCGTCCCGCATGTTCGAACCGCTGCTCACGCGACTGGCGGGCCAGTTTCACATGGTCGCTCCCGACTATCCGGGCTTCGGGCACAGCGATGCGCCGACGCCAAAGGAGTTCTCGTACACCTTCGACAACATCGCCAAGGTGATGGATCACTTCACCGAGGCGTTGAACCTGACCACGTACACCCTTTACATGCAGGACTACGGCGGACCGGTCGGCTTTCGGATGGCGCTCGCTCACCCGGAGCGCGTCGAAGCCCTGATCGTTCAAGATGCCGTCGCCCATAACGAAGGCCTCGGCGCGAACTGGAAGACAAGGCGTGCGTTCTGGGCGGACCGCGCCTCAGACGAGGCCGCGCTGCGGACCAACTTGCTCTCTCTGGACACCACGCGGACGCGTCATGTCGGGAACGACCCGAACCCCGAGAAGTACGATCCCGATCTCTCGACCGACGAATACGCGTTCCTGAACAAGCCCGGCGAGGCCGACATTCAAAGCGACCTCTTCTACGACTACCGCACGAACGTGGACGCCTACCCCAAGTGGCAGGCTTGGATGCGCAAGAAGCAGCCTCGGCTTCTCGTCCTCTGGGGCAAATACGACCTGTCTTTCGAGCTTTCGGAACCGGAGGCCTATCGCCGCGACGTACCGAAGGCCGAACTCCACGTCCTCGATGCGGGTCATTTCGCGCTTGATACCGCAGCGGATCAGATTGCGCAGCTCATCCGGGGCTTCATGAAGTAGCGGCGAGGAACACACCCGCCGCCTAGTTCGGAATGTTTATCACCCACAGGCGGGCTGCCACGATCAGCCGCAAGACGAAGAACGCGCGTTTGAGAATGTTGTCGGGGAAGCTCAACGTGACCTTACTGATGACGGATGGCGCGGCCAATCATCTCCACGTCATCGCGCCGACTGATACCCAAGTATCGCCGATACCATCGTCCAATAGATTTGCCTTCACGCATTTTCTCGTGTGATCGCATCGGTGCATTGCATCCGAATGAATCGGAT
>WNFB01006704.1_pt1 | contig 10334 bp, 10 predicted proteins | sample 5400501 | NCBI WGS metagenome assembly WNFB01 (sample SAMN13153341, study PRJNA577476) | soil metagenome | isolation source: 200 cm saprolite under Douglas fir tree site 2 hole 1 | place: USA:California | collected 2015-04-18 | reverse complement strand
ATCTCATGGCCGACAACCGCGGGGAGAATGAACTGCTCCAGGATGTGCCACGCGGTGCCCGTGGTTTCCTCGTTGTACAGCGGTGCGGTCTCCACGGGAACCTCTCCCCATCCCTCCTGCCCGTCTGCAGTCAGCCGCACGAGCAGGCACGAGTGGCTCTCTTGCCGCCCAAAACTGGTCTCAAAGGGGAAAACCAGAGGCAGGTTGACCTGCTGCACTTCGGCGCGGCGGATTCTCATACCGACGCCCCTTCCCCCGCTTGGCGTTCGAGAATGTAGGAGCCCGTCGCGGCGCTCCGCTGGTCCACGAAGTCAATGGCACGGTAGCCGCGGTGGAAGTAGTAGACGAAGGCCTGGCGCGTGGCCAGCCGCCAGGCTAGGGCGATGTCGGGGTGATTGGCCTTCAGTTCCCCGATGGCGCGCGGAATATCAATTCGAATGACCGGTCCGGCGAGGTCCAGAGCCGGGGCCTCGGGCATGAGGATCTCCCCTCGGCCAATCCCGCGCAACGCTGCTGGAACGGTGGGCCACGTCCGCGGGGCGGCCGTTTCAGTCAATGCGGCGTCGACCCGGGGGTCGCGTAACCACCAGTCGACTTCTAATCGATCGCTCGGCATCCCCCGGTTGATCTCGTCTGGCATCTCTCCATAGTAATCCACATAGTAGCGGTGGGCGGTGGCCCCCAATTTGCGGAGATTAAACGCCGCGTTCAGGCCTTGCAAGGGATCGAAGGTCCACATCATCCAATCCAATCCTTGGTCGAGGGCTGCTTGGCGCTGCGCGCGCTTGAGTAGGAATCCGATGTGGTGATTCTGGAATCCGGGTCGCACTCCCGCCATGTGGGAGTAGAAGAAGAATTTGCCCGCACGCATCCCGACCAATCCGTAGCAGAATCCGAGCAGCGCTCCTGTGTGATCGAATGCGCCGAGCACGTTGCCACCGGCGGCCACCGCCGCGAGCAGTTGGTGCACGGGCACGATCTCGCGATCGGGCATCCCCCACACGTCTCGTTGCAGATCTTCGATCCCGCGCAATCCACCGGCGTCGGTGATGCGACGGATCTCAGGCGCCGTCATCGTCATCACTGTACCAAAATTATTTCGCGCGAAGCAGGAGAACAGCAGATCGATGTCGCATTGCATCAACCCAACGAACCCTCGCATCCGGTGCAATGCGGGCGGTGCGGTTCATCAGTGGGCACCCGTGCGCTGGGCTAGAGAACGGCGTGCGATCACGAGCGCAGCGGCGCGAGCGAGCGTAGTGACGCTCCGTGCGAATGCGCAAAAGGAGGTTCCCCGTGGCGAAGAAGAAGGCCAAGAAGAAGCGATAGTAGGATAGAAGGACGAACGCGAGCATCGGCTCGCGCGCGGCGACGGGGATTTGCCCTGTCGCCGCGTTTCTTTTTCGACGCACGGTGCTGATCCCCGAGACGATCACTTCGACGATCGCGGAATGTGATGCATCTGGTCCCGCAGCTCCTGCAAACCCGGACTCAGACCCACGGGCGAGGGGACCGCAGGCGCGTGGAGCGTCCGCCAGGCCGGCGGCAGCGCCTGCAGCCGGCCGCGGCAGCGCTGCCGGATCGCGTCGAGCGAATCCTGCTGGAGGGTCTGGCCGCGGGCCATGACTTGCACGAGCAGAGGTGTCATTCCGTTCGGCTGCGGCTCATTCCGGAGCGCGATCGTGTCGGTGAGGGCGCCACTGTCAGTCTGCATTCGCCACACCTGCTTGCGGCCGGGGAGAGTCGCCTTGCCCGTGGACAACTTGATCTTGGGTCCGGCGGTGTCTTCGACGAGTTTGTAGACGCCGCCCAGGCTCGGCGCGTCCTCGGAGGTTCCCATGCGGGTGCCGACTCCGAAGGCGTTCGCGACGGCGCCGTGGGCCAGCAGGTCGGCAATGCGGTACTCGTCCAGGTCGCTGGACAGCAGGATCTGGACCTCCGACAGTCCCGCAGCATCAAAAATCGTCCGCACCCGACGACTGAGGGCTGCCAGGTCCTCAAGGTTCTCGTAACTGTCAATCCGCACTCCCCGCAGCTTCTGGCCGCGCGCAGCCATCTCGCGGGCTACGGTGACGGCGTGATGGGCGCCCTGGATGGTGTCATACGTGTCAATCAGAAAGGTGGCATTCTGGGGGAAGTCTCGGGCAAACGCCCGGAATGCCGTCAGTTCGTCGCTGAACGACATGATGTACGAATGGGCCATGGTGCCGTAGACGGGGATGCCGTAGTGCATCCCTGCGAGGACATTGGACGTGCCAATGCACCCCGCCACGTACGAAGCTCGGGCGACCTTCATGGCCGCGTCGGTCCCGTGATCGCGCCGCGGCGAGAAGTCGACCACCCCCCGGCCTGCAGCCGCCAGGACGACACGCGCGGCCTTGGAGGCGATCATCACCTGGAAGCTCAGTACATTCAGGAGGAACGTTTCCACGATCTGCGCTTCGATCCGCGGGGCGGTGACCTCCACCAGCGGCTCCATGGCGAAGACCAGCTCGCCTTCCGGGATCGCCCACGCCTCCCCACTGAAGCGGAAGGTGCGCAAGTACGCGAGGAACTCCTCGCTGAACAAGCGGAGCCCCGCCAAATAGGCGATTTGGTCCGGCTCAAACCGGAGGTGTTCTAGGTAGTACAGCACTGACTCCAGCCCGACATTGACCAGGAAGGACCGGTTGGCGGGGAGCCCACGGATAAACAGGTCAAACGTCGCCGGCGCGTTTAGGCCCTGGCGGAGGTAGCTGTCGATCATCACTAGCTCGTACAGGTCGGTCATGAGCCCCATGTTCTGCGGGGTCACAAAACCGAAGGAAGGGTAGGGTTCGCTCATATGCGCTCGCGGGGAGGGCGGTGCAACGTCCCCATGATCGGCCGGTGCCGAGTCAGCGTCAAGCACAGCGTGCGGCCTCCGGGGACCGGCGGTCGGATGTGCCTCATGGCGACGAGCTCAGCGGTCCTGTGGCGAGGACGGCGATGCGGTGCTGGACGTCAGGAGGCAGAAGGTGGATCCCCGCCGGGAAGGCGGCATGGTGCTGGACCATGAACTCGATCCCCGCCAGCATCAGCGCTGAGGTGAGATCGAAAGCGTCCAGGGGGTCGCCGAATCCGGCGGCCAGATTCAACATCGCGCCCTTTGCCAGCAGGTAGACGGTCCTCCCCTCGACCGCGACCTCCTCGATTGCCGGGCGAACCTCATGTGTCGAGTACCGTCGCAGGGCAGGGATGTCGATCTCGAGGCTGGAGTGGCCCGCATTCGCCAGGATGCATCCGTCGGCGAGGCGCGGGAAGTCGTTTGCGCCGAGGACTCGGTCGCGCCCGGTGGCCGTAACGACCACGGCGGCACGCGCCAACCCATCCCGGATCGAAACGGGTTCGCAGCCCTGCTGACGGGCCAGCACGAGGCGAACGGGATCGATGTCACAGACCAGGACCTGGGCGCCCAGTAGCCGTGCGTACTCGGCGATCCCCTGTCCAACCAGCCCATAACCGATCACCAGGACTCTCCGTGCGTACAACGTGAGTGCCGTGACGTTGATGAAGGTGTGCCAGACCATTAGGCCCACGAGATAGCGGTTGTGCAGACCTTGTTTCAGTGTCAGGCCGTCCCAGTTGAACACGGGCACGGGGAGCCGCAGGGCTTGCAGCCGGAGGATGCCGCTTCCCGTGGCTTCCATTCCGGCCCGCAGCGTCTGGCGGGATGCGGATCCCTCGCGGACAGCAGTCTCGAGGAGCTCGCCTCCCATCTCACTCACGAATTCGCACTCGCGCGACAGTGCCCACCGCAAGCCCTCGTGGCGTTCGGCCTCGGTCATCCCCGCCCACGCGTACACTTCAGCACCACGTGCAGCCATCAACGCCGCCACGCTATCCCGCGTGGTGTCAGGGTTGCAGCCCAGGACCACCACGTGGGCTCCGGACTGGACGAGCGCCTCGACCACAGGGACCATCTTGATGTCCAGGTGGACGTTCAAAACGATGCGGCGGCCGCGCAGCGTTGTGCGGGAAAGATCGGCGGCCACGCGTCGCGTGAGAGGGATGTAGCGCTGCAGCCAGGGGAGTTCTGCTTCGGCCGCACCAGCGGCAGACGGGTCTTTGATGCGCGTCATCGGAGACGTAAGAGCTTGGAGAACTGGCTGTGTGTTCGCGTGGCGGTGAAGAGCTCCTGCTCCACGCGATGACCTCGCCGCGCTTCTGTTATAATGGCTTGCGAACTGAGTCGTTTCGACCGAGTCCAGGGACGTGGTGTCGCATCTCGCCGGACTGTCCGACTGAAACACCGCGTCTTGTCACCCCACATGGAGGTGTCGAATGGGAGTCGACGTTGGCCAGCGTGTCCCCGAAGTCACGTTGGTGAACGCTGAGCGCAAAGCGGTGAAGCTCTCAGAGTTCCTGGGGAAGCCCACTGTGCTGGTCTTCTTCCCGGGTGCGTTCACCAGTGTCTGCACCAAGGAGTTGTGTACATTCCGCGACAGTATGGCGAAGTTTAACGACCTGAAGGCGCAGGTGCTCGCGATTAGCGTTGACAGCCCCTTCGCGCAGAAGGTCTTCGCTGAGCAGCAACGGCTCAACTTCCCTCTGCTGAGTGACTTCAACAGGGAGGCGGTGCGGAAGTTTGGGATCGAGGATCCCAACTTCGTCGGCGGCCTACTGCCCGGCGTGGCGAAGCGCGCGGTGTTTGGCGTCGACAAGACCGGGACCGTCAGATACAAGTGGGTCTCAGACAACGCTGGCGTCGAACCCAACTACCAGGAAGTCGAAGCCGCCGTGCGTAAGCTCGCCGCGTAGCACCCGCCGTCCCGGGTCAGCCGGTGGACGGAGGTGGGAGGGAGATCTCCGGGGTCGTGGCGGCTGATTTCGCTAGCCCCGACACGCGCACGCCTACGAGGCGGACCGCACGGTCGAGCGTAAACCGGTCCAACAGCGCGATCGCCATGTGGCAGATTGTCTGAGGGTCGTCCGTCGCCTGGTCGAGCGTCTGGGCGCGGGTGTGAGTCTGGAAGTCGTGGTAGCGAATTTTCAGAGTGATCGTCCGCCCCCGATAGCCCTCCCCGCGCAGTTCGCCGACAACATCGTCTGCCAGCTCGCGGATTGTCTCCACAATCTTTTCCCGTCGGTGCACGTCAGACTGATACGTCGTCTCCCGACTGAGCGACTTCGGCTCCCAGTCCGTGACGACTGGGCTGTCGTCTTCTCCGCGGCAGACGTGATACAGAGACTCGCCCCACCGCGGTCCCAGCAGATTCTGCAGGGTCTCTAGCGGGACGCGTTCTAGGTCCCCCACGGTGCGCACACCGAGGGCGGCTTCCAGGCGGGCGCCGGTTTTGGGCCCGATCCCCCACAACACCGTCGCGGGCAGATCGCGCAGCATCTGCGGCGCCGTTTCCGCTGTAATTTCGGTGACGGCATCCGGTTTATGCAGACCTGAGGCAATCTTGGCAAGCAACTTGTTGGGGCCGATGCCAATCGAGGCAGTCAGCCCGGTGCGCTCGGCAATGGCCCGTCGAATCGTCTCGGCCAGCGCGCGCGGGGGCTCGGGGCGCGCGCTGACGTCGAGAAAGGCCTCGTCTAACGAAAGCGGCTCGACGAGCGGCGTGTAGGAGCGGAGAATCGCCATAATCTGGCGCGAGGACGCGACGTAGGCGTCAAAGTCGACGGGCAGGAAGATGGCCTTGGGGCACTTCCGATAGGCGACGCGCAGCGGCATCGCGGAATGGATCCCATATGCCCGCGCTTCATATGACGCCGTCGACACCACGCCGCGGCTGTGGGGGTTCCCCGACCCTCCGACGACGACCGGCTTGCCACGCAGAAAGGGTCGGCGCCGTTGTTCGATTGCCGCAAAGAAGGCGTCCATGTCCACGTGGAAGATCCGGCGGGTCATCGTCGCCATGCGCCTCGGTGAGGGAGACGGCGGGCGATCGCGTCCACGTGGGCGAGCGTGACCTCCCCATCGATGGGTACGCGCACGACCGTCTCAGCGAGTGCACGCTCCGCTTCGGCCACCAGTGGCGGCGGCCAGTCAAACAGCCGAGCGATCTGGGAGACCGGGATCGCTCCTGTTGTTTGAAGATAGCGCGCCAAGATGTGCGCAGCCGCTTGCGCACCTGTGATCCGCGCCGCGGCGCGAATACTCTGGGGAAGCCAACGGTCAAAGGTGTCCCAAATGAAGCTGTACGTCCCCCCTTCGCTTTCGGCCACTTTGCCAATAAGCAGGTGATTCTGCAGGTCGGCTAGCGCGCGGTGAAACGCCGCCCCGACCCCTCCACGGGTCACGAACTGCCGGCGTAGGGTCCACGTCGAACAGGTCCCGTGCGCACGCAGATACTCGTAAATATCCTTGGCCAACAGGCTGAGACGGCCTTCTCGGTAGGCCTGGAGGTGGTCGTCGCGTGCGCCCACGTTTCCGGTGAGCGCATAGAAGTAGGGGACGTAGCGGAGCGAGATGTAGGTCGGCTTGCGGCGGATGACCTTTCCATAGAAGAGCTTCTTGTCGGTGGCGAGGTCATCTTTCCACTGCCAAGCCCACGTCCACTTGCGGTCAATGCTGCGGGTCGCGAGGACGTCGAACAGCCCGGGCAGACCACCCGGCCCGCCGCTGAAGGCGTAGCAGAACCCGACGTGATCGACGAAGGCAAGGGCCGCCCTCTTGGTGCGCACACGGTGGGCGGCCAGAAGCGCAGCGCGGTACCGGGTTACGTCTTGCCAGGAGAGGCTCGCCATCAGACTTGGAAGTTTCCGTTCGTCCTGTTCGACATCGGCCCCCTGCGAGTGAAGGCCACAAATCCCCCTGGTGCACGGGGATGATTGCGTCCTGCCCCGTCGTTAGTGCAGGGGACAGGCGAGCGGCGCTCCGCGATATGGGTGGAGCAAGCGTGGAGCATGCTACGAGGGGAACGTTCGCCAGGAGGCGAATCGCACCGAGCGACTATGTCAACACTGCGCATCCACACGCTGGACAATGGCCTGACCATCCTCCTCCAGGAATCGCCCACAGTGCCCATTGCTACTTTCTGGGTTTGGTACCGGGTGGGGAGTCGCAACGAAATGCCGGGGACCACCGGCATCTCCCACTGGGTGGAGCACATGTTGTTCAAAGGGACTCCCACCCATCCCAAAGGGACTCTGACCCGGTATATTGATCGGCTCGGTGGTCGGTGGAACGCCTTCACATGGAAGGACTACACGGCCTACCATGAGGTGCTCCCCGCCGAACACCTCGATGTGGCCATCCGCTTGGAAGCCGATCGCATGGCCCACACGATCATGGATCCCGCTGAGGTCGACAGCGAACGAACTGTGATCATTTCCGAGCGCGAGGGCAGCGAGAATCATCCATCCTATTTGCTCCGAGAAGAGGTCGACGCCATTGCGCACAAGGTCCACCCGTACCGCATCCCGGTGATCGGGTGGAAGGATGATCTCCGCGCGATTACACGCGACGATTTGTTCCACCACTATCGTATGTTTTATCACCCCCAGAATGCCATTGCTGTGGCCATTGGCCCGTTCGATCCCGGCGCGATGCTTGAGGCGATCACGCGGTCGTTCGCCGAGGTGCCGCCCGGCCCATCGGTGCCGCCCATGCGCGTGCGGGAGCCAGAGCAAGAAGGCGAACGGCGGGTCGTTCTGCATCGGCCCGGAGGCGCGACGAGCTACCTCCACATCGCCTATCACGTGCCCGCAGCGACACACCCAGATCTTGCCGCTTTGCTCGTGACCGACGGGATACTGTCCGGGTTCAAGGGTATCGTGCCGTTCGACCAAGCGGGGGGCGGCCGCAGCTCACGATTGTACCGTGCGCTCGTGGATACACGGCTTGCCACGGACGTGAGTTCCTCGGTGACTCCCAGCGCCGACCCGACCCTGTTCCGGGTCGCGGCCACCGTCCGTACGGGTGGTGAGGTGGGGACAGTCGAGGAGCGGATTCTCACCGAGGTGGACCGGTTGACGCGCGAGCCGGCGCGGACAGACGAGCTGGCGAAGGTGAAAAAGCAGGCGAAGGCCCAGCTCATTTTCAGCCGCGACGGGGTCTTCCGCCTCGCCATGGGGCTGGGCGCGTTTGCCGTCGTCGACGAGCCCGCCGCGTTCGAGTCCCTGGTGGAGCGGATCGACCGTGTGACGGCCGATGATGTGATGCGTGTGGCTGCGACGTACTTGACTGAGCGTACCCGCACGGTCGGATCGTACCTCCCTGTGCTTGGCGCCACGGCGTCCGCCGCGCAGGCGGCGGTGCGTCCGGAGGTGTTTTTCATTCAGGCTCCACGGGCCGGGAGGGCACGTCAATGATGCGGGCAGCCGTCCAGGCCGCGCTGATCACGCCGGAGACCGTGACCCGGTCTGAGCTCCACAACGGGCTTGTGGTGCTGGTGAAGGAGATGCGCGGGATCGGGTTGGTCTCCGTCCAGGGGTATGTGAAATCGGGCGCAATGTTCGACGGGTCACGCAGCGGCCTCGCCCGGTTTGTCGCCGCGATGTTGCAACGGGGGACCCGTCGTTATGGTGCGCCCGAACTGGCTGAGACCCTGGACGGAATGGGCGCCAACCTGGGGATTCGGGCGGATGTGGAGACCACCACCCTGGGCCTGCGGATGCTCTCAGAAGATACCCCCACGGCTCTGGCCCTGCTCGGAGAGGTCCTCACGCGCCCCACCTTCCCCGCGGACGAAACGGAGAAAGTTCGGGGTGAGCTCCTAACGTCCGTGCGTGTGGGGAGGCAGGACACCCGACAGATGGCCGAGCGTACGTTTCGAAGTCTGCTGTATCCTGAGGCGCACCCCTATCGACACTTGCCAGACGGCGAGGAATCGGTTGTAGCGTCACTGGCACGTGACGATCTGCAGGCGTTCCACCGCACACACTACCGTCCCGAGGCCACGCTGCTCGCCGTCGTGGGTGACGTGGCCACCGACGAGATCCTCAGCACGCTCGCGGAGATCTTTGCCTCCTGGCCGCGCGGCGGTGTGTGGGCGCTCCCACCCATTCCCTCCATGCCGGCGCTGGTTGAGCCGCGGCGAGGTGAATCCCGTATGCCCGGCAAGGTGCAGTCCGACATTGTCCTGGGTGCCCCGGGGATAGCGCGCAGCGCCCCCGACTACTATGACATCATGATCGCCAATCTCATCCTCGGTCAGCTGGGGATGATGGGCCGGTTGGGGGACCGGGTCCGCGAACGGCAGGGAATGGCTTACTACGCGTTCAGCGAGTTGCGGGCAGGTCTGCTGGCCGGCCCGTGGCTGGTGCGTGCCGGGGTGAATCCGGCGAACGAGTCGGCGGCGGTGGAAGGCATCCTCGCGGAAATTCGCCGCTTCCAGCAGGACGGGCCATCAGATGAAGAAGTGGCGGATGCGCGCGACTTTCTGGTCGGGTCGCTGGCCGTCCGGATGGAAACGCAAGCCGGTGTGGCGCAGATGATCGCTGACATGGAGCTCTATGCCCTCGGATTGGATTATTTGGTGCGGTATCCGCAGCTGATTCGCGGAGTGGGAAAGGACGCGATCGTAAAGGCAGCTCGCAGGTTCCCCAACGCAGCGTACTGCCTGGCCATTGCCGGTCCGCCCGCAGCCTGATGCCTGAACCGTCCTCACTCCGGGTGGCCATCATCGGGGGGTCGGGCCATCTCGGACTCGGCCTGGCGCGGCGTCTGCACGGGGCGGGAGTCGACGTGATGGTAGGATCGCGGGATGCTGCGCGCGCGCAAGGGGCCGCCCAGTCGATCGGCCTGTCTTCAGATGCCGGACGCCTTAACGTGGACGCCGCGCGCTGGGCTACGGTGATTGTCGTGACGGTTCCCTACGAAGCGCACCGACAAACTTTGGAAAGCATTGCCCCCGTCGTGTCGGACAAGATTGTCGTGGACACCACGGTTCGCCTGAGCCGTTCGGGCGAGCGACCCACACCGGCCCATGGGTCGGCGGCGGAGGAAGCCCGCGAGCTACTGCCGACCGCGCACGTCGTGGCGGGGTTTCACACAGTCAGCGCCGCGATGCTAGCGGATCCCGCCCAGCGGCTCCACGGACACGTGCTGCTCTGTGGGGATGATCCTAGCGGCAAAGAGCGTGTGGCGGAGATGATCCGCTTGCTCGGGATGCGCGCCGTCGATACCGGGAAACTAGGGCAGGCCGGGATCCTCGAGTCATTGGCAGGACTTCTGCTAGCGATCAATCGCCGCTACAAGCGGCGCGACCTCGGGATTGAGATTGCAGGGTTGGACTGAGCGGCGCGCGTCCCCGAACGCAAATGTCTCGTGTGCCCGTCGACATCAGCTTCTTGGGTTGTATCCTGTGGGTCGTCTGTGAGGTGTCGGTGTGCGCCTGCGAACGTTGACCGCCTGGGCTCCTGAG
>WNFB01022518.1_pt1 | contig 10336 bp, 10 predicted proteins | sample 5400501 | NCBI WGS metagenome assembly WNFB01 (sample SAMN13153341, study PRJNA577476) | soil metagenome | isolation source: 200 cm saprolite under Douglas fir tree site 2 hole 1 | place: USA:California | collected 2015-04-18 | reverse complement strand
GGCCTCTGGTGGGCGCGGAGCGTGGTGCACTGGGCCAAGGTGAAGAACTACGTCGCGCCGCCGAATCACTACTCGAATCAGAAGCTGCAGGACGTCTGGCTCGCGGAGGACTGAGAAACGACGGCTCCCTGACAGGAGGCGCGGGTTGACAAGTGCCCTCCACCCTTGGTAGCGTGCGCCGCTAAATCGGTGTCCCTTCACTCACGAGCGTCCCACGTCCGGGGGAGGTGCAGATGGCGGTAGGAATCCGGTGTCACCGAACGCTAATCACCGTCGTGGCGCTCGCGGTCCTGGTCGCCCTGGCGACCCCCGCCGGCGTCCAGGCTGCGGAGGCCCCGCGCCGCGGCGGAACCCTGTTAGCGGTCATTGGCGCCGACCCGCCGAGCCTCGACCCACACCAGGAGAGCACCTTCGCCACGCTTCAGCTCGTGGCCCCGCTCTACAGCACGCTGCTGCAGTCCGACCCGTACGCCTACCCGAAGATCATCGGCGACGCAGCCTCCGAGTGGAAGATCTCACCCGACGCGCTGACGTACACGTTCAAGATCCGTCAGGGGATCAAGTTTCACGACGGCTCGGCCCTGACGGCCGCCGACGTCAAGGCCACCTACGACAAGCTCGTCTTTCCACCCGAAGGGGTCCGCAGCGTTCGGCAGAACGCCTACTCGGCCGTCACGAGCATCGAGGCCCCGGACCCGAGCACCCTGGTGTTCAAGCTCAAGCACGCGTCGGCCTCGCTCCTGGACAATCTGGCCTCGCCATGGAACGTCATCTATCCCAAGAAGTACCTCGACAAGGACCCCAACTATTTCAAGGCGAACGTGGTGGGATCCGGGCCGTTCAAGTTCAAGAGCTACACGCGCGGCTCGACGTTCGAGGGCGAGCGCAATCCGGACTACTTCGTCAAGGACCGACCGTACCTGAACGGCTACAAGTTCTTCATCAGCACGGAGACCTCCGTGCGGGCGGCGGCCATCCGCTCCGGGCGCGCCTACATCGAGTTCCGAGATCTGCCCAACGCCGATGTGGAAGCGATCAAGAAGCAGCTCGGCGACAAGGTGACCGTCCAGCAGACGCCCATGACCGGCCAGTTCGGGATCGCCTTCAACAACACCGTGAAGCCGTTCACCGACGTGCGCGTCCGCAAGGCTCTCACGCTCGGTCTCGATCGGTACACTGCAGGCAAGGTGCTGTTCCCGCTCGCGGGCCTGAGGGATGTGGGGGCGCTGATGCGTCCGGGCACGGAGTGGGCGTTGCCCGAGGCCGAGCTTCAGAAGCTTCCGGGGTTCGGGAAGGACATGGAGAAGAATCGGGCCGAGGCCCGGCGACTCCTGGCCGAGGCGGGCTACCCCAACGGGTTCAAAGTCGTCTTGAAGAACCGAAACGTGAAGCTTCCCTATCAGGACTTTGCGGTCTTCGCGATCCAGGAGTGGCGGAGGATCGGGATCGAGGCCGACCATCGGCCGCTCGAAACCGCGGCCTGGTTCGCGGATGGGCGGGACAGCGGCAACTTCGAGCTGATCGTCCTCCCGACCGTCGAGGCCAGCGACGATCCCGATCTGTTCCTGCGGCGCTACACCACCGGGGACACCCAGAACTGGGGCCGGTTCACCGATCCCGGAATCGACGACCTCTTCTCACGGCAGGCACGGGCTCTCGACACCGCCGAGCGCAAGAAGCTGATCCAGCAGATCCAGAAAAGCGTCCTTGAAAAGGTGTACTACATGCCGGGCCTCTGGTGGTCCCGGAACGTCGTCCACTGGGCCAAGGTGAAGAACTACGTGGCTCCGCCCAATCACTACGCCAACCAGAAGCTCCAGGACGTCTGGCTGGCGGAGGATTGAGCCGGATCGAGGTAGCAGCGCGGCATGTCGACGTATATCGCGAAGCGGATCCTCCTGATCGTGCCGACGCTGCTCGGCGCCGCCGCCCTGGTGTTCGTGATCATGCGGGTCATCCCCGGGGACGTGGCCTTGCTGATCTTCGGCGGCGATGCGGGCGGCCACATCGATCCGAAGCAGCTCGCCGCCATGCGCCAGCGACTCGGCCTGGATCAGCCCCTTTGGGTGCAGTTCGGGACGTGGCTCTGGGGGGTGCTCCGCTTCGACTTCGGTACCTCGCTCTGGACCGGGCGCCCGGTCGTCGAAGAGCTGCTCATCCGCCTGCCGCTCTCCCTCGAGCTCGCGCTCGCGGCGACCACGGTTTCGGTGATCATCGCGATCCCCTTCGGCATGCTCGCGGCCATCCGCCAGGACACCTGGGTGGACTATCTCGTGCGCGTGGTCAGCATCGGCGGCCTGGCCATCCCGTCGTTCTGGGTGGGTATCCTCTGCATCCTGCTGCTCGTGATCTTCTTCGGCTGGGGGCCGCCGCTCGAGTTCACGCCTCCCTGGGTCAACCCCTGGGCGAACTTCCAGATGATGATCTGGCCGGTGCTCACCGTGGGCTATCGGTACGCTGCCGTGACCACACGCATGACCCGCTCCACCGTGCTCGAGGTGTTACGGGAAGACTACATCCGCACGGCCTGGGCAAAGGGGTTGCGGGAGCGGGCCGTCGTCATCCGGCACGCCCTGAAGAACGCGATGCTCCCGGTGATCACGCTGATCGGGACGGAGTTCGCCTTCCTCATCGGGGGCCTGGTCGTCACCGAGACAGTCTTCACGCTGAACGGCGTGGGGCGATTCGTGGTTGACGCCGTCGCCCATCGGGACTACCCCGTCGTGCAGGCTCTGATCTTTCTGACGGCGTTCAGCTTCGTGATCGTGAACCTCCTCGTCGACCTGACCTACGCGTGGTTCGATCCACGGATCCGGTATCGCTAGTCATGGCGACGAATCTCGAGCTGGCCCACGCGACGGCGTCGTCCGAACTGTCGCCGCGGCTCACCGTCGGCGAAGAGGTGGCGAAGTTCATCCGGACGAAGCCGCTCGGCGCCGTGGGGGCGCTGATCATTCTAGGGATGCTGGGCGTGGCCTCCTCCGCGGAGCTGCTGGCGCCCTACGACCCGTACCACGGCGACTACGGGCTGCAGTTCGCTCGGCCGAGCGCGGAGCACTGGTTCGGCACCGACGAGTTCGGGCGCGACGTGATGAGTCGGATCATGTACGGGGCGCGCATCGCCCTGTTCGTCGGATTCACCGCGTCGTTCACGGGCTGCACGATCGGCGCCCTGCTGGGCGTGATCAGTGCTTACGCTGGCGGGAGGGTGGACCTCCTGCTCGAGCGGCTGATGGACATCCTGCTGGCGTTTCCGCAGCTAATCCTCGCCCTCGCCATCGCGTCGATCCTCGGCCCGGCGGTGCAGAACGTCGTGATCGCCATCTCGATCCCCGTTATTCCCCGTGTCGCGCGCGTGGTGCGGTCCGCCGCCCTGTCGGTGAAAGAGCACGTGTACGTCGAGGCCGTGCAGGCCCTGGGCGCCTCGCGGCGCCGCGTCATCCTGCAGCACATCATCCCGAACATCATGGCCCCCTACATCATCATGGTGACCGCACAGCTCGGAGCGGCCATCCTGGCCGAGGCGGCCCTGTCCTACCTGGGACTGGGCGCGGCAGAGCCGACGCCGTCGTGGGGGCTGATGCTGTCCGGCTCCGCCCCGTCGTACGCCGAAAAGGCCCCCTGGATCGCGCTCTTCCCGGGCATCGCGATCAGCCTCGGGGTGTTCGGCTTCAACCTCTTCGGCGACTCCCTCCGCGACGCGCTCGACCCGAAGCTGCGGGGGCGCTGAGGCCTACTTCTTCCCGAGCTCGGCGACCGCCCGATCCCGATAGGAGAAGTTGAAGAGTCGCGTGGGCGGCAGCAAGTCCCTGTACTTGAGGTAACCGAGCTCCAGGCTCAATCGCTGCATCGAGTCGAGCACCGTGGAATCCATGTCGAGATTCGGATCGAGCACGTGGGCGCGCGCGCGCCGGATGACGTCGGCCTTGGCGCCGGTGTACTTGACCATCAGATCGATGTTGCGCTCCTGCTTCCATCCGTTGTCCAGGGCGAGATCGCGCGCGGCCTTGACGTAGGCCACCATGACCTTGTGGGCGAGGTCCGGGTCCTTGGCCGCCCAGTCCTTGTTCCAGAAGATGGTGGTGATCGGCGTGGCCTTGGCGCCCGCAGGGCGGGGCAGCGGCCGCACGGCGATCCCGCGTTCCTCGGCCAGCGTCGGGAAGGGCTCGGTCAGGATCGCCGCCTCGACGGCTCCCGATTCGAGCGCGGGCACCATGTCGGGGAAGGGCATGATCTTGATCTGCACATCCCGTAGAGTTAGCCCGTCCTTCTTGAGCGCCTGGTCGAGCATCCACTCCACGGCGGCGCCGCGGACGTTGAGCGCTACCGGCTTCCCCTTGAGATCACCGATGCGCTTGATCTCTTTTTCCCAGGAGGCCTTGCGCACGGTGAAATAGTCCTCGACATAGCCCGAGTGTAGTGGCGCCACGAACTCCACCGGCAGCGCCGACGCCACGGCGTTGAAACCGGCCGCGCCCATGCCGGCGCCCGGAAGGTGCCGGTCGGCCATGATGTACAGCGCCGCGAAGGAGTCGGAGGGGATGTAGCCGACCCGGACCGTGGGCTTCGCCTGGGGCGACACCGGCGACGCAGCGGCGAGCGCCGCCAGTGCGACCATGGTGAGCCAGACTCCTGGTCTACGAGTGAACCTCATGGACGCCTCCGGGTTCAGGTAATCAGCGAGCAGACTGGACGAGCCGAACGATCTCGCCGGGCTCCGGGACGCGGCCGACTTGACGCTTGGAAAAGACGGCGCGGCCATCCACCGTGACCGTCAGCTCTCCGAAGCCGCCCCAGCGGATCTTCGCCGGCACGTGGAGCGTCGCCTGGAGCTCGTCACGGAGGCGCACGGCCTCACGTCTGAGGTCCATTCAGACGGCGCAGCGCTTGATCTCGACTTGCATTCCCCGAGTTTTAAACATAGTTCGTCGACGAAGGCAAGGCTGGCTTGACGACCTCTCGTCCGCGCTGTATACCGCTCGACACGAGGGAATATCGACATGGACACTAAAGGACTGACCGGAGCTGAAGCGCTCCTGCGCCTGCTGCGCGAGATGGGTGTGGAGCGGATCTTCGCGTCGCCCGGATCGGAGTGGTCGCCCGTCTGGGAGCACATCGCGAAGCCCTACGGGTCGGCTGAGGAGATCCCCGTGTATCTCTCCTCGCGCCACGAAGAGGTCGCGGTGGCGATGGCGAGTGGTTACGCGAAGGCGTCGGGCAAGCTACCGGCCGTGATGATCCACACGACCGTCGGGTCGCTTCACGCGACCATGGCGCTCCGCGGGGCGCTTCACCAGCGCGTGCCCATGGTGGTGCTGGCTGGCGAGTCGATCGGCTTCGGGGAGGCGCCTGGGCCCGACCCGGGACGGCAGTGGGTCCTTCTGGCCGACATGGGGGGACCGGCACGGCTCGTGGAGCGCTGCGTGAAGTGGAGCTTCGGCTTGAATTCGATCGCGCTACTTCCTGCGACGGTGCAGCGTGCGTGTCAACTCGCCATGGCGGCTCCCGAGGGTCCCACGTTCGTGTCGGTGCCCATGGAGTTCCTTCTCGATACGCTGCCGAGCGCTCCGCCGCCGTCGGCGAGCCTTCCGCGCGCCGGCGCCGCGAATCCCGAGGCGATCGACGAGCTGGCGCACATCCTCACCGAGGCGGCAAGTCCCCTCATCGTGACCGAAGAGGTCGGGCGGAGCGCGCGCGCCGTGGACCATCTCGTCGCCCTCGCGGAGCTGCTCGGCGCGCCGGTCGTCGAAGGCTGGAGCCCGGGGTACGTGAATTTCCCGCGCACGCACCCGCTCTACGGCGGCAGCGGACCGCCAGGCCATATCGCCTCCTATCTGAAGGAGTGCGATGTCGTCTTCCTGCTCGCGGCCCTGGCGCCGTGGCATCCGCCGTCCTCTGCTCCCGGATCGGGGACCAAGGTCGTCATCCTCGACGACGAGCCTCTCCATTCACAGATCCCGTTCTGGGGATATCGCGCGGACCTGATGGTGACGGGCGAAGTCGAGCATTCGCTCGCGATGTTGCTCGAGCGCGTGAGGCGCACGATCCCTCCGCATGCCCGAGCCGGCAACAGCGAGCGATGGCGCGCGCGTCACGAGAAGGCGAGAGAAGCGCTGCGGGCGGAAGGACGCGCGTCGGGGAGCCGAAAGACCATCGAGACGCGGTGGGTGGCCCACGAGCTGAACGAGGTCCTGCCGGACGACGCCGTGGTGGTCGACGAGACCATCACCCACCGGCTGGACATCCTCCGCTACCTGGATCGCCTGACGCCCGGACGCTTCTTCGAAGCGAGTCACGGCGGGCTCGGCACCGGCTTGGGGGAGGCGCTCGGCGTAAAGGCGGCGGCGCCGAACCGCACGGTGATCGCCCTGATCGGCGACGGCGCTCTCAATTACAATCCAGTCCTCGCCGCGTTTGGTGCCAGCCAGGAGCATCGGTTGCCGATCCTGATCGTGATATTCAACAACTCGGGCTACCTCTCGCAGAAGGCGGGCATCCCGCTCCACTATCCCGACGGGTGGGCCGTGAAGTCCAAGCGGTTCGTCGGAACCTCCATTGCTCCGAGCCCCGACTACGCGGCGGTCGCCCAGGCGTTCGGCGGCTACGGGGAAAAGGTGACGGACCCGCGTCAGGTCCGCGCCGCTCTCCAGCGCGGCCTGGAGGCCGTCTCGAACGGGCGTATCGCGCTGGTCGACATGACACTCGAGCCGATCAATCCCGGCGGCGAGGGGTGAGCGTCAAAAGGGGAACCCTCGGTGCCGTCACCGAGTTGTGCGCCCGTCACCCCACGGCGCCGGCCGGCAGGCCGGTGTCGATGTCAACGCCGCCTCACTCAAGGAGGAGACTCATGAAGCTCGAACGGCTCCAGGCCCTGGTCGTCGGCACGGTGCTGATGCTCGCGGCGACATCATCAGTAAGCGCTCAGCAACCGGCAGCGGCCCCGCCGCCGCCTCCGCCGTACGGTCCCGCGATCACGCTCGAGCAGGCCAAGAAGGTCATGGCGGGCGCAGAAGCCGAGGCGAACAAGGACAAGTGGAACGTTGTCATCAGCATCCTGGACTCGGGCGGCAACGTCGTCATGGTCCATCGGATGGACGGCGCTCAGTTCGGGAGCCTCGAAGTCGCTCGCGAGAAGGGCTACTCGGCGGTGGCCTTCCGCCGACCCACGAAGGTGTTCGCGGACCTCGTCGAGCAGGGCGGCGGGAACCTACGGCTCCTGCGGCTCTCCGGCGCCAGCGTGCTCGAGGGTGGGATTCCCATCGTCGTTGACGGCAAGCTCATCGGCGCGGTCGGCGTGTCCGGCGTCACCTCGCAACAGGACGCCCAGATCGGCCGCGCGGGGATCGAGGCTCTGAAGTAGGCGCACGCGCGACGGGCCGGGATGTCAACCCGGCCCGCCCGCTGCGCGCCTTTTCACCGGACCACGCTGCACCGCGACCGCGGGGAAGGATATACAATCCCCGCGCCGCCGAGCGACTCCGAGACCCATGTCCACACGCCCTCCCAAAGTCGTCGTGAGCGAGGTCAGCGTGACCTTCGAGAGCCACGGGCGCTCGGTCCTGGCGCTCGATCGGATCTCGCTACAAGCTCACGCCGGCGAGTTTCTCTGCATCGTCGGGCCGAGCGGTAGCGGCAAGTCCACGCTCCTGCGGGTGCTGGCCGGGCTCCTACGCCAGAGCGCCGGCGACGTCCGCATCGAGGCGGACCGGCCGGGAACGCCGCTCACCGCGATGGTCTTCCAGGAGCACGCGTTGCTGCCGTGGCGGACCGTCCGCGACAACGTGACGTTCGGTCTCGAGAACCGCGGCGTCGGGCGAGCGGAGCGGCAGGCGCGCGCGCGGGAGATGCTAGCGATGGTCGGGCTCACGCGGTTCGCTCAGCATTACCCGCACCAGCTCTCGGGCGGCATGAAGCAGCGCGTCGGCATCGCCCGCGCGCTCGCCAACGACCCCGAGGTGCTCTTGATGGACGAGCCGCTGGCGGCCCTGGACGCGCAGACCCGGACGATCATGCAGGAGGAGCTGCTCCGGATCTGGGCCACGCTCGGTAAGACCGTCGTCTACGTCACCCACTCGCTCGAAGAGGCGCTGCTGCTCGGGGACCGCATCGTGCTCCTCACGGCGCGACCCGGGCGGGTGAGCCAGGTCTACTCGGTGGACCTCGGCCGGCCGCGCGGGCTCGAGGTGCGCGGGTCGCCCACCTACGGCGCGCTCCTCGAGAAGATCTGGTCGCAGCTCCGCGAGGAGGTCGTCCGCGCGATGGCGGAGGATCGGGGCGGGGAGCACGCGTGAGGGCGCTCGGCCGCTGGCTCGGGGTGCACTGGATCGGCGTCGGCTCACCGCTCCTCCTGCTAGTCGCCTGGGAGTGGGCGAGCGCGACCGGTCTGCTCCGCGAGGCGTTCTTCCCGCGGCCCTCGACGATCGTCGTACATCTTCGCCACCTCGCAGCGGACGGGACGCTCTGGGGCCACGGCGCGATGACGCTCGTCCGCATCGGCTGGGCGTTCGCCCTGGCGGCGGTCCTCGGGGTGGGGGTGGGGCTTGCGATGGGACTCTGGCGCCAGCTCCGGGAGGGGCTCGATCCGGTGTTCGCCGTGATCTACCCGATCCCCAGCGTCCTGTTCCTGCCGCTCGTGAGCTTCCTGGTGCCGCCCGGTGAGATCGCGCTGGTCGTGACGACCGCCGTGACGTCCTTCTTCCTCATCGCCTTTACCACGACGCACGGCGTTCGGCAGATCGACCGCCTCGGCGTCGAGGCCGCCGTCCACTACGGGGCGCGGGGCTGGCGCCTCTTCGCCACGGTGCTCCTACCTGGGGCGTTACCATTCATCTTCACCGGGCTCAGGCTCGGGCTCGGCTTCGCCCTGATCGTCGTCGTGGCGGTCGAGATCGTTTCGGCGAGCCGGGGGCTCGGGGCGCTTCTCTGGCTCTCGTGGCAGATCCTCAAGGTCGAGGACATGTACGCGACCTTCTTCGTCATTGCGCTTCTCGGCGCCGTCCTCTCCTATGGCCTGGCGGCGCTGCGGACGCGGCTGCTGCCGTGGGTCCAGGACGTAGCGGAGCGGTCGGGATGAGCCTGGCGGTGCCGGCGGTCCTGCTCGTCCTCTGGGAGATATGCTCGCGACACGCAATCGTCTCCCCGCGCTACTTCCCGCCGCCAACGACGGTCGGGTGGGTGCTGGTCGACGGCTTCGCCGCCGGCGACCTCGGCACGCAGGCGCTCGTCACGCTCACTCGGCTGGGCTTCGCCTTCGCGACCGCCGCCGTTCCCGGCGTGCTTCTCGGCCTCCTGATGGGGATGGCGCGTCCGGTCCGCGATGCCGTCGAGCCGTACATCGCGTTCATTTTCCCCGTGCCGAAGATCACACTGCTGCCGTTCTTGATGATCATCCTCGGGGTCGGCGAGCCGGCCTTCGTGTTGACAGGCGCGACGTCGGCGTTCTTCCAGATCGTCATCAGCACGCTCGGCGGTGTGCAGACGATGGACCCGCGACTCCTGGAGGTCGGGCGCAACTATGGCGCTCGCGGCGCGCGGCTCTTCTGGAAGGTGATCCTTCCGGCCGCGCTCCCGGCGATCTTCACGGGGCTGCGGCTCGGGCTGGGCCTCGCGCTCGTCGCGCTCGTCGCCGTCGAGTTCATCGCGGCGAAGTCGGGTCTCGGCCATCTCGTCTACCGCCACTGGCAGATGCTGAGCACTCCGGAGATGTACGCGGCGTTCGCGCTCGTCGGGGCGCTCGGCCTTCTGCTCACGCGGGGTCTGCGCGCGGTCCAGGCCCGCGTGCTCACCTGGCAGGAAGAGATCGGCCGACTCTAGGTCGTTGTCAGAGCAGCGTGCACGCTTCCTCGAACGCGAGCCGCGGCAGGCGCTGGAGCACCTTGGTCGGATCGCCGTGGCCCACGTTGCACAGGAAGTTCGACTTGATCCGGCCGTCGGGGAAGAACGCCGCGTCCACCTTTGCGTTGTCGAACCCCGACATGCCGCCGACGTCGAGCCCGATCGCGCGCGCCGCGATCATGAAGTAGGCGCCCTGGAGCGTGCCGTTGCGGAACGCCACCGTCTCGGCCAGCTGCTTGTTGGCCTCGTACGGATTCTTCATCTCCGGCCGGTGCGAGAAGAGCTTCGGGAGCAGCTCGTAGAAGCGCGTATCGTGGCCGATGATCGCGGTCACCGGCGCAGCCTTCGTCTTGTCGACGTTGCCCGGGCTCAGCGCCGGCAGCAGCCGCGCCTTCGCCTCCGGCGTCCGGACGAAGAGGATCCGAGCGGGGCAAGAATTCGCGCTCGTCGGACCGTACCGCATGATGTCGTAGATGGCCCGCAGCTGATCGTCGGTGACGGG
>WNFB01006703.1_pt1 | contig 10336 bp, 7 predicted proteins | sample 5400501 | NCBI WGS metagenome assembly WNFB01 (sample SAMN13153341, study PRJNA577476) | soil metagenome | isolation source: 200 cm saprolite under Douglas fir tree site 2 hole 1 | place: USA:California | collected 2015-04-18 | reverse complement strand
TGCCAGGCACGACCTCTACGTGGACTTGGCGACCTACCGGCTCTCCGAGCCGTGGCGTGCCCCGGTGTTCCGCACTCGATCCCTGGCACGTGCCTACGTTCACCTGAGTGGAGAGGACAACAAGAGTGTTGCTCCCCTACCGGTAGTTTGTGGACTTCGGGTCAAGCTGAGCTGTAGAGGGAGATAGTCTGTCCCTGTTCAAGCCAACGAAGCAGGAGTTGCAACGCAGGAGGTGGGGGCTGTTGCGACCACCCACGCCAATAGCGCCGCAGCATGATCCACGGCTCCAGCCACCCTCGGACTGCCCGCAGCGCGACCGGCCAGGACACCTGCGGTCGTCCCCCAGGTGCCTCGCTGATTTTTTTTCCCCGTTCCTGCCCCATCGGCAGGAACTCCTGTATTCGGGACTCCCGACGGCTCAGACGCCTCCAGGAGCTTGTGCGCTCTGCTGTCAGCACCATGACTGGCATGATACCAGCAGAAGGAGAAAGCGCAACACACCAGTTGCCAATGCCGCCGCATCGCCCGGTCGCTCCTGACCTGATACTGCGACCAGCCCAAGGCGTGCTTGACCTGTTTATAGCTCTGTTCGACCCACATCCGTAACCCATAGAGTCGTACCACCTCCTCCAGATTGGCGGCAGCAAGTGTGCTGTCGGCAGCCCGCTGCGATCCAGGTGCTGGCAGATTGGTGACCAGATAGAAGGTGGTCAGGTCGGGCAGGGTGACCGGATCGGTGGTAGCGATCACGACCCGCTCCTGCTTCTTGGGTCCATAGGGGCCGGTGATGACTTCCAAGGCCCACCAGTCCTGCGAAGAGCCGTCGCGGAACGTGCGGGTTACCTTGACCCACTTGCCAGGTCGCTCAGGGCTCTTCCACCCGGCCGCCTGCGCGGCTTCCTGGAATGAGCCGATCGCCCCTTCGGGATGCCACCAGGCGTGGGAAGGTTTCAGGGCCAACACGTAGCCCACGGAGAGTGCTCGCAGCCCCTGCTTAACACCGCGATCCTCGCCATAGAACGAGTCCGCCACCACCGCCCGAAATGGGATGTCGGCTTGCACCGCCCGGCGCACCAGCTCCACGGCGATCTTGAGCTTGGTGCGAAACTGCGGATCCTGTTTACCTTTGGCGAAATGGTGGGCTGGCGTGTAGGGCTCAACGTCGACAGGGTAGTACACGCGCTCATCGGCCCATAGTGTATGGATTACCCTCCTCGTGACAGGCTGGTCCCCGCCACATCGTAACGCAGCAAGCAAACAGGCGGTCTTTTAATTGATGAGGTTGTAAAAGCATTTCCTGGAGAAGCTCCCCCTTTGCTCGTCAAAAAGGAACGAGAGGGATGGAGAGAGAACGGAGATCTGCTCTTCTGCCTGTAGTTTGCAAGACTCTGCGTCTTGTTCAGAGTTAGTGGGGGCAAGCAGAAGGCAGAGGGAGACCCCACCAGGAGCAGCGAGTTCGTGATGCTGGTGTCTGATCCCTTCGCTCTGCGCTTGGCTCAAGCCCATAGACGACCTTGGGTCAGCCTGGGATGAGTGCGCAGATACTGCCGATATTCGGAGCGTGCCTCCCTCTTCATCAGCGCCACATACTCCTCGAAAGGCATGGTCTTGCCGTGCAAGCCTTTGATCGGGATCGACTTGATGTGCCCCCCTGGTTGCCAGATCTCGAAGTGCTTCTCGGCTGCGTTCACCCAGCAGGTGACCCGTTGGCCAGCCAGCCCTCGGCTCACGTAGTAGTCCTGGCGGTTGATCGTGAGATCACCACCAGCCCGTATGGTCCGCGCAAAGGCTTGTTTGTTCACCTGCACGAGCCAGCGGTCGGGATCGACGGTCTGTGGAAGAGCAGGCAGGGTCGGGAACGCCGGGCAGGCCACCTGCGGGGGTTGGTTGCCGCAGGAACGTGCCTGGTTGGGGCGCTCGCCGTTGTAATGGGTCAGAAACGCCCCCGTGGCCTCCTGGACCTGCTCGTGGGTGCGGGGCAGATGCACCTGCAAGCACTCCTGACCAAGCGAGCGATGAAACCGTTCGACGTAGGCGTTTTTGTCTGGACGATGCGGCGGGATCACGTTGGGTTCCACTCCAAGACACAGCAGAAAGCGCACCAATGCGGAAGGGAAGTCACGGCCACTGGGGCTTCCGACGAAGCGGGGATCGTTATCAAAGGTGAGCATGTGAGGCAGACCATGCTCGCGGAAAAACTGGGCCACCACCTCTAGTAGGACCTCGGCATCGAAGTCTGCCCCGACCTGCTGATGCAGCCAGATCGAGGTGCCTGCATCGACGAAGTTGGCAATCTCCACCACATGTTGCTTCTTGCCCTCTGGATCAGGGAGCACACTACTGGCATCTTTCAGATCGAACTGGACTTCCTCCCCTGGCTGGCGAAGCTCTAGCGGCTGGGGCTTGCGGCGACGATCCTTTTCGATGCAGCCCGCCTGGCGCAGGATTTTCCAGATCGTGGTCTGCGAGCGTGGCAGGCGCACACCTGCGCGTTGGAGTGCGGGGTCGCGATGCACATAGTAGAGGATGGCTTCTGGTCCTGGAACGCGCTGCAAGTTCTCAGGCGGTGCCAGGCGGATCTCCAGAATGCGTTGCACGACGGCAGGCTGGGAGGCGATGGAGACCGGTGGCGTGTGGCGGGCACGCGAGCGGGAGTGCAACGCCATGACATCGTCAAGATCGGCCTGGCGCAGCCGCTGGAGCCATTTGCTTACCCAGGAGCGTGACATGTCGAGCGCATCGGCCAGGTCTTGATGGGTCCACTCGGGGTGCTGCTGAGCCAGCCACCGTAACGTCGCCCGTTTGGCGATCAAATCGGCTTCTGAGAGCATGAGATCCCCTCCTTTCAAGCGAGGGTAGGATGACGTGGAATCTGCTCCCATTCTATCGTCTCTGATGCTTCTTTGCTCTGCAATGCTGCTCGTTTGCTTGAATACGAGGTGGGCTGGACCAGCCTGTCATGAGGAGGGTAATCCATACACTATGGGCTGATGAGGGCGTGTACTACCCCGTCGACTTCGAGCCTTACACGCCGGCCCACCACTTTGAGAAGGGCAAGAAGGATCCGCAGTTTCGCACCAAGCTCAAGATCGCCGTGGAGCTGGTGCGCCGAGCGGTGCACGCCAACATCCGGTTTCGTGCGGTGGTGGCGGACTCGTTCTACGGCGAGGATCGCGGCGTCAAGCAGGGGCTGCGAGCCCTGGGTGTGGGTTACGTGCTGGCCCTTAAACCTTCCCACGCCTGGTGGCATCCCGAAGGGGCGATCGGCTCGTTCCAGGAGGCCGCGCAGGCGGCCCGATGGCAGAGTGCCGAGCGACCTGGCCGCTGGGTGAAGGTCACGCGCACGTTCCGTGATGGCTCTTCGCAAGACTGGTGGGCACTGGAAGTCGTCACCGGCCTGAACGCGCCCAATAAGCAGGAGCGAGTCGTCATCGCCACGACCGATCCGGTCACCTTGCCCGACCTGACCACGTTCTACTTAGCCACCAATCTGCCAGCGCCTGGATCGCAGCGGGCTGCCGACAGCGAACTGGCCGCGGCCAGTCTGGAGGAAGTCGTGCGGCTCTATGGGTTACGGATGTGGGTCGAACAAAGCTACAAACATGTCAAACACGCGGCTTCGCTGGTCGCAGTATCAGGTCAGAAGCGACAAGGCCATCCGACGGCATTGGCAACTGGTGTGTTGCGCCTTCTCGTTCTGTTGGTATCATGTCAGTCACCCCACTGCGAGCCCGACGGAAGAGGCTCGAGAGCCATCGAAGCCAGAAGCTCCCCTCCACAGCAGTGTTCCTGCTCATGCAGCGGGAACGGGGGAAAAAAATCAGCGGGGAAAAAGGAGTTCGACCGCAGGTGTCCTGGCCGATGGCGTTGCGGGCGGTACGCGGATGGTTGGAGCCCTGGATCGTGCTCAGGCGCTACTGGAACGGCTGGTCTCAACTGCCCCCACCTCCTGCGTTGCAGTTCCTGCTCAGATGGCTTGAACGAGGACATGCCATTGCTCTCTATAGTTCAGCTTGATCCGAAGTCCACAAAGTACCGATAAAAATCTTCTGCTGTTATGCTCGTGAAGATGAGCATCTGCTACAGGATCTCCAAAAGCATCTGGCAGGACTTACAAGGCAGAGGATTGTCGATCTATGGTATGACCGCAACATTAGTGGAGGAGCCGAATGGGAACAAGAAATTCATCAGCAGTTGAACACTGCTCACATCATTCTTCTCTTGATTAGTCCAGATTTTATGGCTTCAGACTATTGTTACGGCATTGAAATGAAACGAGCTATGGAGCGGCATGAACGTGAAGAAACAATTGTCATTCCTGTTATTCTCCGTCCCGTCTACTGGCAAGGCACTCCCTTTGGAAAGCTTCAAGCTCTCCCTACAGATGGGAAACCGCTTAAGAGTACAGCATGGCAATACCCTGATGAAGCGTTTCTTGATATAGCTGAAGGGATTCGCAGAGCAGTGGAAGTTATGAGAACAAGGGCTTCAGTCGAATTCTCGTCTACCCAGGCTGAACCGGTTACAGTAAGGGGAAAGGGGGAAGATATCAAAGGAGGAAAGAAGAGCAGTACAACACATCAGGATACTCAGATCGTCAACTTTCCTCATACACTAGCAATGAGAACAAAGTCTCCCCTCTCTCAGGTTTCCGTCTTGCGCCTGAATCATCGTTGGAGCATGCTCGTCATATTCTTCTGTTTTCTCCTAGTTCTAGGAGGATTTGGTGGAGGAACTTGGCTTAGCATAGAGAGACAGCATCAGCTTGTAATGGCGACAGCAGCCGCAAGGGTAGATGCAAAGGCAACAGTAAGCACATATGCGACAGCAGCTGCAAGCACATATGCGACAGCAACAGACAAGGGCGTACAGTTTGGCTTTGATGAGGCCCATACCCATTGGAATCGCTACGAGCGAGTTATTAACACGGCGAATGTGCCCCATCTCACCAAGATGTGGTCCTACCTCACTGTTGGGGGCATCGGATCTTCGCCAGCAGTAGCCAATGGGATGGTCTATATTGGTTCTAATGACCATAGACTCTACGCTTTTGATGCCACCTGTCGTAGCGCCTGCACGCCACTGTGGTCCTACCTCACTGCTGGTTCTATTCTCTCCTCACCAGCAGTAGCCAATGGGATGGTCTATATTGGCTCTCGTGACCACAGACTCTACGTTTTTGATGCCACCTGTCGTAGCGCCTGCACGCCACTGTGGTCCTACCTCACTGTTGGGGGCATCGGATCTTCACCAGCAGTGGCCAATGGGATGGTCTATGTGGGCTCTGATGACCATAGACTCTACGTTTTTGATGCCACCTGTCGTAGCGCCTGCACGCCACTGTGGTCCTACCTCACTGTTGGGGGCATCTTCTCCTCGCCAGCAGTAGCCAATGGGATGGTCTATGTGGGCTCTGAGGATGGCAGGTTCTACGCCTTTAATGCTGCCTGCCGCAGTGCCTGCCTGCCGCTGTGGTCCTACCCCACTGCCGGTCCTATTCTCTCCTCACCAGCAGTTGCTAATGGGATGGTCTATGTGGGCTCTAATGATAGCAGATTTTACGCTTTTGATGCCACCTGTCGTAGCGCCTGCACGCCACTGTGGTCCTATCTCACTGCTGGCTATATCTCCTCCTCGCCAGCAGTAGCCAATGGGATGGTCTATGTGGGCTCTTTCGATTACGCATTCTATGCCTTTGATGCCACCTGTCGCAGCGTCTGTAAGCCACTCTGGTTCTACCCCACTGCCACTTATTTCCGATCCTCGCCAACTGTCGCCAATAATGTGGTCTATATTGGTTCTGATGACCACAGACTCTACGCTTTTGATGCCACCTGTCGTAGCGCCTGCACGCCACTGTGGTCGTACTTCACTGACGGTTATGTCGAATCAGAGCCAGCAGTAGCCAACGGGATAGTCTATGTGGGCTCTGATGGTGGTAGCCTCTACGCCTTTGGCCTTCCTTCTTAAAGAGATCCTTCTTTTTCGGGGGCATCCCAGTGGCCCCCCTCCGTTTTGGAAAGCCTCTCTTGAATGCTCACTCTTACAGACAGAGAATGCTCCATCTCCGGCACGTTGAGGTTTGAAGAAGATTCAGCTAAAAAACACACGACTACAATGGGCACTCCGTTTCCGTAGAGGTCAAATCCCGTATTCCGCCACGATGAGACGTCTCGAGCATCCTGTAGGTGCCTCACGCACCACCTTTATGAGGCCTCACTGGTCTCCATCCTTTCCGCGAGGATACCCAGAACGGCTACCTCTTTCTGAGTACGGAAAGGCCCCGGCTTCAAGCGTTCTGCCAGAAGATGTGTCTATCCATCATCAGTGGTTGGGGTTCGAGCAGTTTGGCTCTGACCCTGGACGCGGAACGAGGCTCACCTCAAGCTACAACGCTTTCGTTTTCTGCTCGCTTTCGCGGCATGTTGCTGTCCCCTCTTCCTTTCGGTATCAGGTGAGCCGGTGTTCCTAGAACCCTCCTCAAATCCTAACCGACTGGGTCGGCGATCTTATCGTGCGTGACACGGCGCACGTAGCCAATACAGCGCTTCAACACAATCATGAGACGGGTAGATCCTATCATTTCTTCTCTGACAGTTACGGATATTCTTTGGCATAATAGGCATCATGATCTTGTGGACCATCTATCGTGACGGGGACATAGGGTGTGGTTGAGTCTTCCGGCCGGTATCCATGCCTGGCGATAAAGGTCGCACGGAGTTGCTTGCCGTGCGCTTCCATGAGCGGAGCGATCTGGTCTTTGGTCAGGTGTTCCGGCGTATCAAACAGGTGGAGCGCATAGCTGCTCAGGGCTAGAATCTGTTCCAATTCTTCGACGGTACTCAGATCACGCACCACTCGTATAGTATCCGGTTGCTCAAAGAAAATGCTCTCGGGACCCGGCACTGGCAAACCACTCCAGCGACAAAACTTCTCAAAGGTCAGTTTATCTGTCTCATAGATCATGACGCGCAGCATATAGCGTTGCCGCAGATCGCCCGTATTCCCACGATAGTGCAGGAGGCCAGGGTGAAGACGTTCGCGTTCTCTCGCCAAGTCATAAAGTTCTAAATCGTCTGCGTACATCTTACGAAGCTCATCACGGATCTCCAGCATCGTCAAGCCCTGTTCCTTGAGTGTGCGGTGGAGACTTCGAGTGATCTGCGCCGTTTCAATGCGTTGACGAATCAGCGTTTCATCATAGCCAAGTTTCCGCCAGGTGGGGACATGTCGTTCGCACCAGGACATGAAGCCTGACTCCATTTCTGAGGCCTCCCAACATGAGGCCTCTATGAGCATCTCCAGGTACTGCTCACGGGTCACCAGAGCGGCATCCTCTTCCATCAATTGCTCCTTTCAAGGGATGGCGATATCGTCACTTTTTTTCGCCATTGTTCTACCTGTGCCCGGAACCACTGCACCATTCGCTGCCAGTCCTGATCAGGAAGATCAGCATACTTGGGAACGCCAAACGCCGTGTTGAAACTCTCATACAGAGTACCATATGGTTTACTGGTGAGCTCGTGCATTTGCTGGCCATACTTTTGTACTGCGCGCTGGTAGTCAGCTCCAAGATTTCACCCAAAATCCCAGCCCTTCCACTCTAGCGCAAAAGCTCTTCCAGATGCTGCTGAAGAAGCAAAGGTCGAAAGCCTTTGCACACATCCGTGCTCTGGGATGTGCTGGTCGAAGTCGGATACGCTGGACCCGGATTTCCGGTGAGCTTGAGTCATCCTGGAATGGCCCACACTTACCCGATCAGCCGGATGATGCCGTAGTCACGCAGACGAGGAACCTGTACTGGCTACTTGTGACATCCGTTCTTAAGAAAAAGGTGAAGTTTGTGAACGGATGTCACAAGTAGCCAGCACAGCCCGATCTTCGGTCAGTCTTCCTGTTCGAACTGGACTCGGATATCGAGAGTTGAGATAACGGATCAATGATTACGCGAACTTTCGGCGAGGCGTTCTCTCCCTCTAGCTCCGAAACCACGACTAGAAAGAAGTTCGGCGTACTCATCGCTCGGCGAATTTGAGAATCCTCAAGCACTATGCGATCAGGTTCCGCGCCTGCGTAGACCTTCAACTCAAAGAACCGGTCAAGCGCATCAACGGCATCCGCGCCAACACCATGTTGCGCTCGAAGATCTCGCATTTCTTGCTCATCGCTCGCAAATACTTGACGTACGAAATCAAGGCCGACCGATTCCTTCGCAACCTCGGTATAAGCACGCGGTCTGGAGTACTCATTCGGAGGCATTCCAGTGTGGTTAGGAGCTGGTAGTGCTTTTGGTGTTGCTTCACCGTTTGCTTCCCTGCTGCCAGTGTTGACTTTTCTCGATTCCGCGCTGTTTGACGCCCCGGCAGCAAGGCCACGCGCATCAACAAGTCGAAAGCGACTTGGATCAACGAGATTCCTCGAACTCGCTACTTGGTGGTTCGACGGGTTTGACGTCGAAATTGCACTACTAGAAGGTAACGCCAATAGGGGTTGTGAAGCACCTACACGAGACGTGTGCCGTTGGCTGTGTGCCATCTGCGTCTCGTTTTGAAGGGCAGCCATCCGCTCTGCGATGTCTACCGCCCTTTGTGCCTCCTCTTCTTTCTGACGGTCATCTGCCAATTTAAGTAGTAGAGCTTCCCTCCCTGACTTGGCGCTCACGCAGGCCGCGAGCCAAGCCTGCGCTACACGCCGCCGGTTGGCCGTGAACAGCCCTGCTATCGCCTGACCCCCCGCCTCTACGCTCGTCATCAATGACGGGTTAGTTATGTACAACGTAGAGGTCCGCAAGTCGGTGATCGCATTGGCTGGCACAGCCAGCGGTCCAAGTTTAGGTACGCCCGCGATCTCGACTCGCAAGTCGGGCACGACTCGTACCTCGAATCCTGAGAGTTGGTCCCACGAGATACGAAGCGAGTTTCCAGTCTCAGGATCGTTCCGAGCAAAATCTTCCCGCAGCAGCGATACAGCGGCCCTCAGAAGGTCGGTCGCTTCCTCATCGACTGCAGCGGTTGCTCCGTGTACCACGTTGGCAGACTCAACGGAGAGCTCTTTTAACCGCAACGGGGCCAAGAGGCTTTCGAACTGAGCCAGTTCGCCGCCGGGATACCAAACGGCCACTTGGGAACGAAGACCGTCGGCCAGCATAGGGTCACGGATTGCGTAAACTGGTCGGGTGCGCGTCCACTTTTCACCGGTCCAAAGCGGCAATTTTGCGAGCTTCTGACTCAGTGAATCAGAGGATTTGCCCGTTCGGGAAAGCTCGGCAGCAAGGTAACGCAACGTTTCGAGGACGATGGTCTGTTGGATAGTGTCAGGCTGGTGGGAATCCTTTGCGATTTCGTTGAGGACATCAACACAGTCGGCAACTGCCGGCGTTCGTACACGAAGTTCCGACCACAGGCGCGTAGTTGAAGGTACGGAAGGGGTGAAGGCCCGGTGGTTCCCGAACACGGGGGGCCCCACGAGCACCTGTGACGGTTGTCGCCATCCCAGGTTCGTCAAGATCAAACCCTCGCCAGCTCCAAAAGCTTGACGCAATGATCCGATCGGAAGATCGCCCGGGACTTGGACTCGGCTGGCCAGACGGTCTGCCAGTGCTTGGTAGATGACTGAGGTTTCGACACGAATCCTCGCCACATCGTCCGTGCCACTGTCCCGCAGGGCTTGTAGACGTTCGACTAGGTCGCTCGTATTCGGATCTCCGGTTACACCGAAGAGCGCGAGCACCTCGTGGCGTGCTCGATGCAAGTCTTTGTGGAGGTATCCCTCGGCTTCAGGGCCATATACGGCGACCGTTCCTGGTGTTCGAAGACGAAGGGCCGTCGGTGCTGTCGGTTGCGAGCCAGAATCATCCAACCATGGAATGGACGCCGCCTGCCAGATCCAAAACGCCTTGATCGTGCCGCGATGCCGCCACGCGTAATTGTCCAGCGCCGCCGTAACCTCTGCCGATTCAGAGAAGCGATCCCATGCGCGGCCAAGCGTTGCCAGCAGGGCGGAGGCGCGTTGTCGGCGTCGCGTCGTCTTCTTATCTCGTGAGATGTCCGAAAGGACTGCAAACAAGTCCGGGCAGTGCATGTCTTCGAGCGTGTATGTTGCTCCAATATGAGTCATTGCTCTAACTCGTTCGGGGGAACTCCCAACAACGTGCTTGGCTAACCCGCGTCGGCGTTCGCTCTGATAGCGAAATTCGAGGTCTGGATGGGGGTACAGCCGGGGTGCCGTTTCTGCACCGAGAAGGCGGAGGAAACGTTGGGCACCAAGACCTGCTCGTCCAAGAGGTGAACGGAGCACGCCTGCATACCGTGCGTCTACCCACGTCAATCTAGCTGTG
>WNFB01006701.1_pt1 | contig 10339 bp, 8 predicted proteins | sample 5400501 | NCBI WGS metagenome assembly WNFB01 (sample SAMN13153341, study PRJNA577476) | soil metagenome | isolation source: 200 cm saprolite under Douglas fir tree site 2 hole 1 | place: USA:California | collected 2015-04-18 | reverse complement strand
GCGGCGAGCCGCCATGACCGGGCAGGTCCGGCGCTAACCAGCGCCCCGGCCACCGCCGGGCGAGCAAGGGCCACCACCCGCCCCAGACGTCGCCAGTCGCGCCAAGGCCGTGCAACAACACCAAAAGCGGCTCCCCGCTGCCGCCCTCGTGAACCCGCAAACCAGCCTCCATAGCCGCAGTCTGCCACCGCGCCCCCAGCCGAGGCCGCCCACGCGGGCACCGGGGAGCTGAATGGCCTGCTTGCCCAGTCCACAACGATGGGCGCGGACCATCTGTGGACCGAGCAAGTTACGGCATGAGACTGCCCCTGCAGGGCTGGTGGCATTGGTGCGTTGCGGCGGTCGGCAAGCGCAGTCCGGGGCCTGGGCGGGGTGCGCCTTGCCCCGTTATGGTCTGGCCTGGCTGGCCGTCGCGGCAGGCCCAGATGGGCGGGGCGGTTCTCCGCTGAGGTATATGGCCATCGACATCGGCGGGAACCGTCCGTTACGTGCTGGACGGGCACGCGCGAGGCAACGTCGTCCTGCTCGGGAGGTCGCCGATGGCGCATCGGGTGGTTAAAGTCGGCAACACGCAGCAACTGTGGCGAAGCGGGGGTAGGCGTGGCGCTAGCGACGTCCATCGAGGAGTTCCTGGGGCGGCAATGACACCGGCCCGGTCTGCCCGGCCCGAAACTGAGGTCGTATTTGATCCTTCCACCTACGTCGGCGGAGTGCCCTTCGAGGCCCTGGCCCGGCTGCGAGGAGAAACACCTGTCGTCTGGGTAGCCGAGATTCCCGTCCTGGGCTGGCCGGCAGGCCCAGGGTTCTGGCTGGTGCTGCGGCACGCAGATGTCGAATCGGTGCTGGCCAGGCCGCAGCTGTTCTCTTCCTCGCTCGGGGGCACGCAGATCCGTGACCCGGCGACGCCGCAGGCGCTCGGCTATGTCCGGCAGATGATGCTCAACATGGACCCGCCAGATCACTCCCGGCTGCGGCGGCTGCTGAGCCGGTCGTTCACGCGGCGGGCGGTCTCCCAGCTTGAGCACCGTATCCGCGGTCATGCGCGGGCCATCTGCGACCGGGTATTCACGGGCCCGCGGGGTGAATGCGACTTCGCCAAGGACGTGGCCGCGGATCTGCCGCTGCTCACGCTGGCCGACGTGCTGGGCGTGCCGCAGCAGGACCGCTGGCTGCTCTTCGACTGGTCCAACCGGGTGATCGGCTACCAGGACCCCGACTATGCCTCCTCGGCCGAGTTCGACCCGGCCGCAGGCACGCCCATGGCCAGGGAGGCGCTGGCGCTGCGACCGGTGCCGGGCAGTGACGGCCGGATGCCCGATCCGCGTACCCGGCAGGGAATGCCGGACCTCTACGCCTACGCCCACCTGCTGGCTGAGGAGAAGCGGCGCCGCCCTGGGGACGACGTGATGTCGATCCTGCTGGCACAGGCGGGCGACGACGGCGGCCAGGTGTCGGCGGCTGAGTTCGAGAACATGTTCTGGCTGTTCGCGGTGGCCGGGAACGAGACACTGCGCAACGGCCTGCCTGGCGCGTGCATCGCGCTGCTCGAGCACACGGACGCACAAGACGAGCTGCGCGCCGATCCGGCGCTGATGCCCGCCGCGGTCGAGGAGATGCTGCGCTGGTGGACGCCGGTCATGACCTTCCGCCGGACGGCAACCTCCGACTGCGAACTCAGCGGGCAGCGCATCGGCGAAGGAGACAAGGTAGTCGTCTCATTCACCTCGGCCGACCGCGACGAAGCTGTCTTCGCCGACCCTGACCGCTTTGACATCCGCCGCCACCCCAACCCCCACCTGGTGTTCGGTCACGGCCCGCACTTCTGCCTGGGCGCCCACCTCGCCCGCACGCAGATGCGCGCGCTCTTCGATCAGGTCCTGGCCCGCACGTCCTCCCTCAGATACGCGGGCCAGCCGTCTTACCTGCGATCGAACTTCCAGCGCGGCGTCAAGCGGCTGCCAATCGCCTGGACCGCATAAGCCCGGCGGCACCCGCACCCAGACGTGAGCAGACTCGACCACAGAGCGTGACGTAGGAGGCGCCGACTCCCCGGCATCCGGCCAGCGCCGGATCGCCGAATCCGCGTGCCTGATGGTCGCGGTGGTCATGCGTGTGGCCGCGCGCAGATCATCCAGTTATTGGCGTCATGTGCCGCCGCACGACGGCTCCACCCGGTGGTGGCCCGGCTGTCGCCGACACCTCACCCCCTCGACGGCCCCACCTGGAGGCTCTGTGACGCCGTTGGGCCTGCTGCCCAGATGTGTGGGCTGAGCCGCGACCGCCGACCCGTCGCGGTTCCGGTCCGCTCGTCCAGCTACGCCTATATGACCGCCGCAGCGGCTGGGTGACTGCTCGCCATCGAAGCACTCGTGATCGTGGCCACTCAGTCACGCGGCGCCTGGAATACCAAAGCCAGAAAAGAACTCGGCTGGGCCCAGCATTACCCCGGCTGGCATAAAGGCTTCAACGCCGCCCGGAGCCAGCTGAAACCACCCAACGCCCGGGTGTAGCGCAGCAAGATGGCACACCGGCGAGCGATGAGGCACCCGATGTGCTGTGGGCCGTAAGCAGGTAAGCGTCGCCAATAAACGCGTGGCTCACCGGCGCATGCCCGTGCGACAATCCCGGCCGTGCGCAAAGCGGATATCACGGTCGATCTTGTCACGCGGCTGATCGAGACCCAGTTCCCGGATTGGGCAGACCTGCCGATCCGGCAAGTCGACGCCGGCGGCTGGGACAACGCCACGTTCCGGCTGGGCGAGACCATGTCAATCCGGCTGCCCAGCGCCAAGCATTACGTTGAGGCAATAGACAAGGAACACCGCTGGCTGCCGGTCCTGGCCGGCCAGCTGCCCCTGCCCATCCCGGTGCCACTGGCAAAAGGCACGCCGGGATGCGGTTTCCCGCGGCCCTGGTCGGTGTACCAGTGGATCGAAGGTGATCCAGTCACCGAAGAAGGTGTCGCCGACCTCTCCCAGTTCGCCGCCGACCTGGCCGGCTTCCTCGCCGCCTTGTACAAGATCGAGCCTGCCAGCGGCCCGCCGCCCGGCATGCACAACTTCTTCCGCGGCGGACCACTGACCGTTTACGACGGCGAGACGCAAGAAGAGCTTGCGGCGCTCGAGGGTCACATCGACACCGCCCTGGCAGCCGAGGTCTGGCAGGCGGCGCTCGATGCCACCTGGCACGGCCCTCCGGTATGGTTCCACGGCGACGCCCAGCCCGGGAACCTGCTGCTCAACTGCGGAAGGCTCAGCGCCGTCATCGATTTCGGAACCTCCGGCGTGGGCGACCCCGCTTGCGACACCACCATCACCTGGACGTTCCTGTCCGGCGAGAGCAGCCGTGTCTTCAGGGAACTGCTCCCAGTGGACTCGGCTACCTGGGCCCGGGGGCGCGGCTGGGCAATCTGGAAGGCCATGAAAGTGCTCGTCGGCGCGCTGAAGGACGACCCGGCCGACGCGGCATACACCACGCACGTCATCGAGAAGATTCTCGCCGATCACCTGGCTGCCGCGTAAGCGACGGATCTGCTCACCGGGCGCCGGCAAGCATCGCAACTGTATGCACGGATGCACGCTCGGCATGGCCAAGCTGCGATGAGTAGGCTAGCGATGTTCCAGCGCCCGCCAAAGGGCTTGCTGGTCTCAAAAGTCGGGAAGACCCAGACAGTCGCGTCGTTCACGACTCTGCTCCCCCGGTTCCGCTCCGCTTCAGGCCTGGCAGAAACTCCGACACGACCTCAGCCCGCGATGACGTCCCGCTCGATCTTGCGTGTTAACTGAACTACGGGGCGTCGCCGCAGCTCAGAGGGCTAGGCGTGTACTGCCTTAGGCTCGGCTGCTGCCCGGAATGTCGTGTTCGGCAGTGGGCACTGCAGAGAGCGGACATCTGGTGACGAACAGGTCGCCTGCCTTTCTCTTCGTTGCTGCTTGTTGGCATCAGCCATAACCGACCGCAGCGCTCATTCAGCGCCGTGACCTGCGACGATGCCCGAAACCTTCAAGTCCACATTGATTGTTCAGGGAATGCCGCCGTCGGTGTGTTGGCCGTGATATCCGGGTCGTTCCGGCGCCGGGATCGTCAGTCATGTGGCTTGTGCGCGATGAACACCAAGACGTCACTGTCGCGGGTCGCGTCTGCGTGCGCGTAGCCGCCTTCGACCCGGATGCGGTCGAACCCCGCCTGCTGGAGCATCATGAGCAGTTCGTTGCGGAAGTAGAGGGTTTCCTTGAGGATCTGGTGCTCGTCGGCTTCCAGGTGCCCGTGACGCCACCGGCGGGCACGCATCTCGCGGGTGATGACCTGGGCGAGCGGGTCGAGGTCGACGATCCTGGCGGAGAGGTCAAGCTCGCTGCCGTCAGCGGCGGCGCGGTCGCGCCGATGCTGGACTGAGCAGGTCGCCCCACGTCGTTGTCGAACGTCCTCAATTGCCCCGCCGATGACGGTCGTTTGCTAGATGGTCACGGAGTGTGGTGAAGCCTCCGGGCTTGCAAGCGCGCCGAGCCGCCGTTCGGTGCGCTGGTCGCTGGCGCTCCGCGCTTCGCCCGGCGCTCGGTCCTGCAGGTGTTCAGGCGTTCGAGGAGGAGTTCGCCCTCGCTCGCCCCGCCATGGCCGAGTCGGCGGGCCGTCTCCTCAACCGCTTCCCCGGCCTATCGCTTGCCGGCTCCTGACGAGCCGGGCCCGCGGCTGAGCTGCGCCCGGGCAAGGCGCCAGCGGGCACCACATCGCTCAGTCCCGCAGCACCCACAGGCACTGTGCGGCGCTTTCTCCGACGTTGCGCCAGGCGTCGATCCCGCGGCGGGAGGCGAGAAGCGTCTCGCCGCGGCGCAGGACGGGACGACCCGATCCAAGCAGCACCTGGACGAGGCCGCTGACCACCCCGACGAGCTCGGTGCCCTTGTGGGCGAAAGGAGCCTCGACGGTCGCCGATCGCGGCAATGAGACGAGGTAGGCGCGCATGCCCGCCTCGGCGTCGTCGAGCAGCGGGAGGACCGAGCCCGCAGGCGCGTTGCCGGGGCTGTGGCGCCTGCCAATCCGGTAGTCGGGTGTGACCTCACCGCCGAGCAGCTCGTCGAGGGTGATGTTGAGGCGCCCGGCAAGGGCGAGCAGCGTCTCGAGGGAGAGCCCTCTCTCTCCTCGCTCCACTTGCGAGATGGCGCTGGGGGAGACTCCGGCGAGGCGGGCGAGATCGCTCTGGCTCAGCTCCCGGCGCAAGCGGTAAGCGCGCAACGCCATACCGACGCGCGCCACCGCCTGAGCCGGTTGCAGCTGTAGCATCCCGTCCCGGACGGAGTAGCGAAAGACCTGGCCCTGGGCTCCCGGCGGGCGCCCCTCGGCCTTGCTGATGCGAAGGCGACCCTCGCCGACGACGATGACGCACTGGGTGATCTGCTCGATCTCGCGGTGCAGGGTTCGGTACTGGCTCGCCCCCGGCACCGACCAGTAGGCGATGGCGCCGAGGTCGAGCAGCATCGGGCAGCAGTGTCCGAAAAAGTCGCTCGCGATGCGCATCCCCCAGCGGTCCGACAGCGCCTCCAACGAGTCGAAGAGCAGGAGAGGGCGGCGCGCCCGGACGCAGAACTGCCGTATCGCCTCGAGCAGGCTGCGCGGGCTCGTGATCGGCGCGCCCATCCGCGCGTCGAGGATCTCGATCCAGGGCCATCGCGCCTTCACCTCGGCGGGGTCGCTCGAGGCGACGACGTACCCCGTCCTGCCGAAGTCCTCGCGGCGCCGCGCGATGGCGTCGTAGAAGAGCCCCTGGGCTGAGAGCTCGCCGCCCTCCCACACCCAGACGACGTTGTCACCCCAGTAGAGGCCGCCGAGCGCGCGGTCGAGCTCGGCAACACCGGTGCCGGCAGACTCATTAGCCATGCTTCAAAGCTTAGGGCAAACAGGAAGCCACAAGCCAGTCGCTGGGTGGCCGCTGTCGGCACCAAGGCACAACGCGGCCCATGCCGGCAGCGATGACAGGTATACAGCAATGCTGTCAGGTAATTCGTAATCTAGCTCTTCTGCTTTACCGTTGCTTAAGCCATGAGATGCCGTCCTGGCGCTCCCCAGGGCCGGGGCGGCCGGAGTTAGGAGCGTCCCATGATGAGTTTCGGCGACAAGGTGCCGGCGGGCGACAGAGTGACGGCGAGCGACCCGGCGACGAGGACGCAGCCGGTATTCAGGCGGGTGCTGGTACCCGTCGAGGATGCAAGCCAGGTGGAGCACGTGGTGGAGCTGGCGCGGCGAGCCGGCGTGAGCGAGGCCCGTGTCCTGCACCTCAATCTGCGCGAGAGCATCGGGGGGCGGCGCTTCGCACTCGAGACGGAATCCTCGGCCTCCTGCGTCGTCGAGGCAACTGTCTTCGAGCTTTCCATGGCAGGCATCGGAGCCTCGGGACAGGTTCGCCACGCCCTCGTCGACAGGGCTGCCGAGGCGATCGTCGCCGAGGCCATCGAGTGGGGGGCGGATCTGATCGTGCTCGGCTTCCCACGCCGTGGCGAGCTCGCGACCCGGCTATTCGGCAGCGTGACGCTCCGCGTGCTCCAGCACGCGCCGTGCCCGGTCCTCGTGGCCTCCTCAGCGGGCAGAGATCGCCTTCACCGTGTTGAGGAGAGCATTACGCCGGTCACCGGTCCTGATCCCGACGTCGACCACGATCACCCCGCGAGGGGCCGGAGCAATGACCTCAGCACGACCCCCGTGCGCTGACCGGTACGCTGGCCCGTTGGTTGGCTGGCATGCGCCTGACGCGCTGCGCCCGTCGCCAACGTAGTCGGCAATTCGCGCCATGCCGCCGTTGCGGTCTGGGAGGGTTGCCTGGGCGAGGGGCAGCGGTGCTACGCGGGCTGGCTAGATTTCCGCGAGTCGGTGTCGTGGGGATCGCCGTCTCGATCAGGGTCGCTGTTGCCCGCCACCACGCCGCAGCAAGGTCGGCAGGAACGGTGAGCGGTGAAGACGTCCCAATCAGACATCTCGGCCTCCGCGAATCGCCGGCGCGTGGCCGCCAAGCACCCGACGCGGCCGGCGACCGTGTCGCGGAGATCAAGCAGCGCTGGTCGCAGATCGCCGGACCGGCCCGTTTCGCCGACACCTGCCGCACGCTGCAGGACCTGCTGGACAGGCTGAGCGACGCCGACACATAACGGGGCCACATCCCACGTTCAGGACCGCATTGCTTTGCCGCGATCGCGGTCGTTTCGCCACCAGCTGGCCACCGAACGTGGTGGAATCGCAGCGGGGCCAAGTTCGCAGATCCGCCTGATTGTCCGGGCGTTCGCGGCTGTGCGGCCCGTCCTGGCCAGTCTTGCGGCACGTTGGCCATGACCGGTTCGCCACGGCAATGCGCGAGGCGCTGCGCAGCGCGGCCTTCCCCTTTTGGGCCTGGGTTGACGTGCTGCGCGGCGCTACGATCGTACGGCGCCTTACAAGCCGGTCAGGACGGCCTATCTCACCAGGGAGGCTCGGATGGCGGATACGACAGCGGCTCCCACTGGCGGTCGGGCTTTGTTCGTCCGGCAGTCGTCCGGGCTGGTCCGCGAGGTCAGCGTCCGGAACGCCCTCTTCTACAACACCGCGGCGTTCATCGGCATAACGGTGGCGTGGGCGCCGGTGTTCTACACCCTCGCTTTCGCGCCGGTCGGGAAGAAGTTTGGGCTCACCAGCTACGGCTGGACGGCCATCCTCGTCGGGATCTGCTGTGTCTTCCTCGGCCTCATCTTCGCCTCGCTTGCGACCGTGATGCCCCGGTCCGGAGGTGACTACGTCTTCACCAGCCGGCTGATTCCCGTAGCTGGGCCCTTCCTCGCATGGGTCGAGTCATTCACGCTGGTCTTTGCCTCGCTCGCGATCATCGCCTTCGAGATACCGATCGTGCTGCGCAATACACAGATCAGCGGCGAGATTATCGGGATCGGGACCGGGTCGGGGTTCTTCAAGCGGGCGAGCGGCTGGTTTACCTCAGGCGGGACCATCACCGACTGGCCCGGAATGATCGGCGCGCTCGTGGTGATCGCCCTCATCCTGCTGGTGGTGATCCAGCCGACCCGCAGATTCCACCGCATCGTCACCGGCCTCGGGGCGATCGGGCTGCTGTCGTGGGCCGTCATGTGGATTGCCGGGCTGGTGTTCGTCCACCGCGCCAGCTTCGAGGCGAACCTGCCGAAATACACCGGCATGACCGCGGCGGCGCTGCAGAAGGCCGCGGTCACCGGCGGCGTCGTGGGGCACGGCTTCAGCTGGAGCACGGCCGTGCTGCCGTTCCTGATGAGCGTGGTCCTCTTCCAGTACATCGGATTCCAGTACTCCGCGTACATCGCCGGCGAGGTCAGGGGAAACATCAAGCGCGGCATCCTGATCGGCGTGCTGGGCGCGCTGTTCTTCGCCGTGGTCATGAACTCCCTTTACGTGGACAGCCTTGGCGACCGCCTGGGCACGCAGAATCTCCTGGGCTGGGGCATCAACTTCTGGTCCGGTCTGAAGACGCCACTCGGACAGCCGATCGCGCTGCCGCTCGCCTCCGCCATTTCCAGTCCCGGGCTTTGGCCGATTTGGCTGTTCGTCAGCATCGCCGCCACTCTCTGGCCGTTCCTGCTGTGCCCGGTTTATATCAGCCTGATCAGCCGGATCTCGCTGGCCTGGAGCATGGACCGGCAGGTGCCGAAGTGGTTCGGCGAGGTGAATGAGCGGCTGCGCGCTCCGCTGAACGCGATCCTCACCGCTGTCGGCTTCTGCGTGGTTCTCGCGATCCTGCAGAACTTCGCGCTGCTGCCGAAGTCCATCGCGCCGCCCGATGGAAAGCTGAACCTGGTGTCCACGATCTGGTTCAGCATCCTCATGGCGCTGTTCAGCTGGGTCCTGCCCGGAGTGAACGCAGTAGTTTCCCGGTTTTCCCGGCCCGACCTCGTCCGCAACGCGCCATGGAGGAATGCGCTATGGGCGTTCGGGTTGATATGGCTGGCCTTCGCCGCGTTTACCTACTGGTTTGCGGGCATCAAGCCAATCTCCGACGCCGTCGGCGCGGCGCTCAAGCCGGGTAAGGGCGGAGTCCTCTCCTACTTCAACAACACCGGGATCACCCTGACCATCGCCCTGTACGTGATAGCCGTGATCATCTACATCATCGTGGCCATCAGGAACCGGGCCTCCGGCGTCGAGACGTCGCTGCTGTACAAGGAGCTCCCACCTGATTAGCCATGCGGCGAGCCGTTCGGGTGGCCCGGCACTTTCCCGCAACCCGTAGGCTGGGCAGATGCCGCTGCTGAACCGGGCGTCGAAGCGCCGTGGCACCCGCCTGTACGTCGTCTCGGACTTTCACGCCTCCGATCCGGCGTGGCGGAAGCTGCTCAATGCCGTCCGGATGAACATTTACAAGGCGGACGCGGTCCTTTACGCGGGCGACCTCACCGGCAAGGCGATGGTCCCGATCGTCGCGACCGGCGATCGTTACGAGGCGACCCTCCTGGGGCAGCGCCGGGTGGCCCGGACCGAAGGAGAGCTCGCGGCGCTGGAGCGCGATGTCGCCGGCCTCGGCTACTACGCCTTCCGGACGACCAAGGAAGAGGTGGATGCCCTGGGTGGCGACCAGGCCAAGCTCGACGCGCTGTTCAGCAGGGAAATCCGGACCCGCGTCACACAGTGGCTCGACCTGGCCGCTGAGCGGCTCGATGGCACGGGGGTCCCGCTCATCCTGATCCCCGGCAACGACGACCCGTACGACATCGACGAACCGCTTGCGGCCAGCCAGTACTGCACGAACGCCGACGGCACGCTCGTGGACATTCCAGGTGACCTGCAGGTCATCGGGCTGGGGAAATCCAGCCCGACACCGTGGCAAACCCCGCGTGAGGTTTCCGAGGATGCGTTCCGCGAGGAGATCTACTCGCTCGCCGACCAGGCCAAGGATCCGAAACGGACGATCTTCCTGATCCACTGCCCGCCCTTCGGGTCGGGCCTGGACACCGCGCCGGTTCTCGACCAGAACCTCAGGCTCCAGGCCTCGGCAGGTGACCTGATGCGCGGGCCGGTCGGCTCGACGGGCGTCCTGGAAGCGGTGCAGCAGGTGCGGCCGCTGCTCAGCCTGCACGGGCACATTCACGAGTCCGGCGGCGAGAAGAAGATCGGCCCAACGCTGTGCGTCAACCCGGGCAGCGAAGCGGGCTCGGGAGTGGTCCGCGGATACCTGATCGACGTGAGCAGCGACGGCGTCGAACGCTCGTTCCGGGTAGAGGGCTGAGCGTGGGCGGCGACGGTGTCGAACGCTCGTTCCGGGTGGAGGGCTGAGGGTGACCGGTTCCGGGCCGACTGCCCTCGAAGAGGCCGTGCGGATCTGCGAGGCCGCGGCGGGCGA
>WNFB01006699.1_pt1 | contig 10340 bp, 10 predicted proteins | sample 5400501 | NCBI WGS metagenome assembly WNFB01 (sample SAMN13153341, study PRJNA577476) | soil metagenome | isolation source: 200 cm saprolite under Douglas fir tree site 2 hole 1 | place: USA:California | collected 2015-04-18 | reverse complement strand
CATTTGGGTTGTCAACGATCACATGGATCGCGCGTACCCGTATGCCGCTGCTGGCGGTGCCAGAACACGGTGGAACGCCTCCGCCATCGCAGGTCTGCTCGTTGAGGGTGACCGAGCCGATCCCGGGGAGCAGGATAGTCGTGTTGGGCGGAGGATTGTCGCCCACCGCTATGCCTCCGACTGAGAGTCCAAGCAGCCTAGTGCCCTGGGCGTCGGATAAGGATCTTCCGCCACCCGAAGCACTGTTAGCTTGCGAAATGATCGCAATGGCGGACACCGTACACCCGCCGTTCACCGGCAGCGCGCAAACATTTTGCGCGTTGGCGAAACTCGACGAGTTGCTGCTAGAAGTGGAAACCGTGCCGGCACTGTCGCTCACCGACGTTCCGCCGCTCACCAACGAGGTAGATAGCTGGTCCAGATCCTGATGGTCATGCCCGCCCTGCGGCGGAATGCCCACGAAGCCAACTACCACGGGTAGCTGCGATGGATTGGTCTGCTCGTTGACCATCGTGGCGTTTCCGCTCACCGTTCCGGCCAGCGCGGGACATCCAGCGGGCTGGGGGAAGTCGGCGTGCGCCTGGGCATGTGAGACCACCACGTCAACGGCATCGCCGGTCGGCGCCAAGCTAGTAATGTGAACTCTGATCATGTTGACAGTCAGGTCTGCGGCGAAGGTCCCGCCAGCGAGCTGGCCGGGTGGAGGCTGGGAACTCGACCCAATCTCCTCCAAGAGCTTGACAAAACTGCCGGTTCCGAACTCGGCCGCGGGCAGGTCTATCGTCGTGTTAGGGTTGACGTTATTCATCTGGGTGCCGTTCACTACCAGGTTCTTGAAAGCCGACCCGGCCGAACTGAAAGACGAGTTGAAACCAGACGCTTGTGCGGTAGCCACGCCCCGCACCACGTCCGCAATGACCAGTCCACTCACGAGGTTGACCCCGGCCGACTCGGCAACGCCGGTGTCGCTCGCGGTGTTCGTGGTTGGGTCAACCGTGCTCGTGCTCGAGGCCCTGAGCACGTTCGCCTGCAGGGCACTGCCACCGGGAGGCGGAACCGCTACATTCAGGACTTGGTTAGTGTTGCTCGTGGAGCCGGCGCCGGACTGCGAGCTGCAAACGCCTTGCGTGCAAGTGGCAGGGGTGGCAGCCGGCAGCGTCTGGTTGATTCCCAAGAGCGTGTCTTGGATACGGGCCGCCAGGGCGTTGCCGCCGGCGTTCGCGCCTGCAGGATTGAAGACAGTGAAATTGAGCGGCTGAACCCTGGTACGGTCCTTTACTTCGGCGCTCAACGACGTCGAAGCCCGCGTCTTCATGGACGTGAAAAGAACTTTGTTGCAGGGGATTGTTCCGATTGTGTCGCTGACATTGAGGGCGAGTTCACCGAAAAGGTTGGTCCCTGTCGCCGTTAATCCGGTAATGCTGGGTGCGGTGTTTACTGCGGCATCCCAAAGAACCCCCTGACTCCCCACGGAGAGCGGCAAGAAAGTAGTGCCGCTCCACATGAAGGCGCTAACGGCGATAGTCGCGCCCCCATTTTGTGTGTCAAATGAGATCAAGAGGTCGCCGGACGTACGTCGCGGCAGTTGCGGACACCTGGGACTGGCAGGATTAGTCGAGGGGTCCGCTTGGTTGAACTCGTAATCGATATGGGCGTCGCCGTTGTTTGATAGGCGCGACCAGTCGGCGTAGAGGAACTGCTTCTGCACCCCGCCGACAGGAAAGAAGCGGAGCGCGATCTGACCGGCGATCGGAGGGCCGCCATTTAGTGAGATTTCGTTTACGAGGTCGTCCTTGGGGGGAGCGCTTCCTGTGGTGCAGACCCAGGTGCTCTGGTCGTTCTCTTTGGAGCCCTGGCCGAAAATATCATCGCTCGGCCCGGTCCCATCGGTGAACGTGGTGAGGGCGGCGGGAAAGGGGCTGCTGCCCCAATCAATGGGCTCCGTCGGCGGCACCAAGTGATTGACGATTAGGTTTCCGTCGATCTCGAAGCTGCCTACCGTGTTGCCGGCAAGCGTGGCGCGATTTGCGACCAGCGCGCCAATCAGGAGCAGCAGCAGAAAAGCGGTGATGATCAATAATGGTCGCAGGGCAGCGTTTGCAACAACGCCCCAATGCTTCTGCGAACTGGCGAGCAGGCCAAGGCCAGCACGACCCACAAGACGACAATGTTTGCGAGACTTGGAATAACCCAAGACGCTGGCGGTGAGTGAACGCACGTAGTTCCTTAGTTTCATGGTGTCCTCCCCTTTTGCGGCAGATTTGACGCTGGGCTTGCCGCACTTTTCCGGGCCCAGGGCAGCAGGGAGGCGCCGGGCTCGGGTGCGTGGATTGACTCGTAGAGTGGCCAGAACTGGCACCGAGAACCGGCCCTACCATTTGTGGTTGCGTTGTAGCTTTAAGTCATTCGCTTGCGCTTTCTAGTCTTGCTACCACCGCTTTCAGATGCAATCCATCTTCCAGCCTTTCCGCCGTCAAGGCCGGCGTAAGTCCTTTGATAAGGGCGGCCGTGTCCTGCTCTCAGTGCGCCAGAGAACTAAAGTACTATGGACAAAAATTCCAACGGCGAGTAAGTTCCTCTTAGTACTCATAGGAGATTTAGTACTAGTCGTAAACTTACTGTATCTGGCTATTTGTAGGGGCTTAGCTATATGTTTGTTCCGCGCGGCGGGCGCGAGCCCGGCGAGTGCCCATGCTATCCGCGCGCTTGCGGTAGCCCTGCATCTGCTTCTGGTCGTCGCCGACCAAACGTTGCCCCAGCGCATCCGCTTTCTTTTCGTTGGCCTCGAGTGCGGCCAGATCCTTCACCTCCGCGCATCTTTTTTGATCCTCGAAGAGGGAGCATTCGAAAAAGATGGGCGGCTGGTCTGCCGGCCACTCGGGCATCGAGTTGTTTCGTTATCGGAATAGACGGACACGAGCAGGCGTCAGAGAAAGACGTATTTGGGGAAGTCCGCTCTGACCTCTGGTTCCGGAGAACAAGAACAACTGGCTATCTTGTTGGCTTTCCAGGACCCTTCCTTGACGGTTCTGGCCCTTTAGAACGGGTTTTGTTCTCTTATTGTTCTCACCCAATCCGTGCTCTCTTGTTTCTCTCCGTTGACAAGGCTGCTCGAAATCCTCGGATGGCACCTTTTGGCAGGAGACTAAGACACGCGGACCTCTGCCCCTTATCTGCACCGCAGAGATTCTGTTGCGGAAGGAAACCATTTTCGACACGCACGGCCGCTTGTTTGGGAGAAGCTCACACATAGTACCGAGGTGGCCCCCAAAGGTAATCTTTTCGGCTCAGTTTCCAGTTTTCCGACTACACGACCAAGTGATTGAGGCGCTCGCGTGAACCGGAATCGCCGTCTCGCTCATGAACGGGGTACACTAAAGCAATGGCGCGTCGGAATAAGAGGCAGAAGCGTTCGAAGCACAGCCAGTGTTCGAAGATCACCGGCGGAATCCTTGCTGGTTTTCAACAACGCGAAACTTCGTGAAGGCCAAGCGAGCTTTGATGATGTGAATGTGATCCTTGTACCCCTTGAGTGCTGCGTCGATTTTCGCTTTAGCCGTGTCGCACAGTGGCCCGGCAATGACTTCGCGTAGTTGCACCTTGTCGTTGAAGCTGTAGAAATAGAGACCAGTTGAGTCCTGTTCGTCGAGACTAAACCAGCCGCGCCACTCCTCTTCATACTTCCAATCACGATACTTCGTAAAAAGAAGTTGCTGTGCCAACTCTGACGTGGGTGGAAACGAGATAGGTGTGCGTTCCGTAACATAACTAACGGGCTTGAGGCACTCTTCATCGACTTCGAATCCAAGGCAGATGCCTCGATGCCTTTCGGAATAATGACTCCATAGCACGGGGTTGTGCCAATGTTTGCTAAAGCACAGCACTCCAAAACGCTGACCCATTTGTTCCTTAAACCCGCGCAACCATTTGCGAATCCGCCGATCTTCTTGGGCCACACACCAGAGCTCGAAGGGGTCGTTGAGTTCGTCGATCTCTGATAGCTTGATCTGCCTCTTTTCAATGTCGTCCAGGGCATGTTTGGCGGGAAGGAAATGATAAACGCGCATCGATATCGGAATTGTATCCCGCTCCCAGGAGTAATTTTCAGCTTCCACGCTGACGTATTACGCGCTTTCCGGAAGTGGAGGCTCAGCGGGTCCAAACCATGTGTTTTCGACATGGCGCAAATCGAGGAAACCGGACTTGGCGAATCAGTGACTTGCGAGTGCGACTGGGCAACCCTTTCGGCAAAGGGTCGCTTATTGACTCAATGACCTTTTGCATCTTGCTCCAGATGTGCGACGATAGACGGGTATTCGGAGAGGATCTCAGCAATGGTTGAGCCAGTTTACGGCACTCTGCAAAGGTTGTGCGCCGACCGAGTTTTACGAATCCCGCCTTATCAGGACAACAAATCGCGGCGCACGAATCGTGACGAACCACGGGGCTTTACGACCGGCGCGACGGTGACGCGAGCCTAGATGAGGTGGAGCGGATCGCGATTTGAGCCAGCATACTCTGCTTGTAAATCCGTGGGCGGTGGCAATTGGTGGCGGGCTGGCCGTCGCTGTTGCCATATGGCTGATTAAGAACGTCTAGAAAGCGGGAGAATCCCCAAATCAGTAGAGGAAAGAAACCGGAGATGCTGAAAACAACTTTTGAAGGTGAGGAGCTTATTCATCGGCACCTGTGGGACATCGTCGAGGGAGAAGCGAAGCTTGCAAGTGAACGGGAGCGGGAATGGTTTAGTCCCAGTCTCGTAGCGATGGTATTTGCATCTCACACCGTTGAAGCCTATCTGAATTTTGTGGGTGAACGGCTCGCCCCAGAGATATGGAAAGACGAGCGGAACTACTTTCGCCAGGAACCCTATCGCGGTTGGGATGGAAAACTTCGCAAGGTGACGGAGCTGGTCGGGTTACCTTGGTCGTCGGAAGACCGGCCGCTCAAAACGATTCTTGAACTCAAAGATCTGCGCGACCTAATCGCTCACGGGAAGCCGGAGAAGTTGGAGGATGAAATCGTTCATGCTCAAGGCACGGAATCCCCGTTTCCCGTCTCCACGCTGTGCTCGCTGGTCACCCCAAAGGAAAAGCTGACAATCATCTTGCCTGATGTAGAGCAATTCCTTAATCAGATTCACACTCTCGCTGCGCCCAAGGTGAAGGACGACCCCTGGTTTGGGAAGGAAGCGTTACGCGGGCCGCTGACTTATAGTGCCCGCTCAACAACCTTGATGTGAGGGGCTGCCCCGGTTCAAAGGGGCGCGGCGATGATGTCAGCCTAGATGAGGGAGCGGGCCACGTAGTTGAGGTACGCTGAGTCCATCCCTGGCTTGATGCGGATGAACGCCAGCGTCCATACTGAACCGTTGTGGTAGGGGTGCGCCATCTGCGCGTAAACCGAGACGCACAACAACCCGAGCGAAAGCACAAGAGCGCCGACCAGAATCTTTTGCTTTCTCATGAGAGAGTTCTCTCAGTGGAGGGATTAAAAGCCGCGAGAAATCTATCGCACGCAGACGAAGGCGTCAACCGCGAATTCTGCATACCGGCAACCGGATGCGCCAAGCGAGCGTACGTTACCGTTTGGAGTTGGTCCACTCGGTGGCATAGTTTGGCCGACCGTCTTGCTGTTGAGGCGAAGGGCAATCCTTACGGCGCAGTTTCTGATTTGCCGACAGGACCACCGGGCCAATCGGGTCCGAGACTCGCTCATGCTAGAGAAGTAGCCTTTTTCAACCTCGGAATACTGAAAGTTCGAAAATAAATGTTTCATAGACAAGGGCAGCTAATGGCTCTTTCCTGCATCGGGACCAGGAGAGCAGCCAGGGAGATACCTTGGGTAGATAACCTCGGCTTGGCGAAACTGCTTGCGAACGGGGTCTGCCAAGTCCAGAACAAGCCCCCGCTTGGGGGTCTCCAACCGAAGGCGATAGTACTCGATCACTGCCTTGTAAATCTGCCCCCCCGACTTACTCAGCAAATGTAGACGTTCCTCCGTCGGTTTGTACTCTCGCCGAGGGTCGCCCGCCGCACTTTCTACGAAGACGAAACCGCCGGCTCCCCCGCCTAGAGCGAAAAGATTCTCTTCATTTGGGTCGATATCCACAATTGGGACGAGAACGCCGCCAGGTTCAGCGGTCAGGCGAGCACGATAATAGCCGCCAATGATCGGCCCCAACTGAAAGCCAAATAATCGGATGCCTCCTTCAGCTAGAGCGTCCCGCACCTTGCCGTAGCTGGTCCGGCTGGGACTTTCAATGCCCATTGTTATGAGAACGATTGCATCGCCAGGTTGGGGCTGCTGAAACCACCCGACGGCTTCCAGCACCGCGTCGAGCACCCCGCCTATCTGATTTCTCCCCTCAGGCGGAATCGCTAGCTGCTCCAAACTGTTCTGGACCGTAACCCGGCTCGTTCCGAATCTGAGCTCTTTTCGGGGACCATGAGCTGTCAGCAGGGCGAAGGAGTCTTCGGCGCGAGCGTTTGAGAGGATGCCGGAAATGACGCTCGTTCCAATCTTTCGGGCCGCTCGGGGAATGCTCTTGCCAGTTTCTAAGACAAAGGCAATTCGCCGAGGTCCCCGATCGACCGAGAACGATTGTACCGTCAACGGAGCGCTCTTATTTCGGGCGACAAAGCTGTGTCCATCGAGCCCTCGTACAAGAGCGTTGTTCGGGAGTACGACATTGACCGGAACATTTACAACGCAGGAAGGACCCTCCGCAGACGCGGTGGCGCAAACGATCGGAAGGGCGAGCAGAATATAGTATGCACGGAACATGCTGACCTTGGGCTTTAATAGCCAAGCCATTATAAAGCAGTTTTGGAGGCTCACGTTTTCCAGCTTTGCCGCGAACCGGGATGATGGAAAGGGAACCCTTATGGCGCGCCCGGAGGGGTTCGCAAAATCGGCCAGTAGGTTAGCTTCGCCATCAGCGGGATAAAGGGCTAAGAAGAAGGGGCGGCGGTAGCCCAAACGTCTTGGCAGGGAATCTCCACCTTTAATGAGTGCCCAAAGGGAAGCATTTCGAACCGTTCTGCGAAATCGAGATCCTGCGGCCGTTCGGTCCGTTGACAGAGTTTGTAACTCTTCATAGACTGGCGCGGAGGCATTCAGGTTGTTTGCCACCACCGCGGGAGGGCCCCTCATACCGCCCCCGAACTGGATTCGGCGCCGCCTACATTCTGTTTCCGTCTTGCTCGCGTTTGTGCTGCTCAGTCTTGCCGTGCAGGGGCGGGCAAGCCAGCAGGAGTGGGAGGAACGCGACTCCTGGCAGCGGCCGGCCGAAGTTATGGACGCGCTCGGTGTCCGACCCGGCAGCGTTGTGGGCGATGTCGGCGCCGGTACGGGCTACTTTAGTTTCCACCTGGCAGCTCGAGTGCGTCCGCAGGGCAAGGTCTATGCCGAAGATATTCGCGACGAGAGCCTGGCAAAGATCCGGGAGCGCGCCAAAAAAGAAGACCTTGCACAAATCGAGACGATCCTTGGCACCGAGAGCGATCCGCGACTCCCGGCGGGAAGCCTGGACGCCATCCTGGTCGTGAACGCCTACCATGAAATGAGGAAGTACGACGCCATGCTCCAGGCGATAGTCCGCGCGCTGAGACCCGGCGGCCGGCTCGCCATCATCGATCGCGAGACCCAACGCGGTCAGTGGCGCAGCACCTACCTAGAAGAGCACAAGATCCCACAGGAATTAGTGCGCGAGGACGCCGCCCGCAATGGACTCGGCTTCCTGCGCGAAGAAAAGGGCTTCGAGCCCGAGGCCGGAGAGCACTGGTTTTTCCTGATCTTTGAGAAACCCAAGCCCTGAGCGAGTTATCAGACCCAGGGCGAGTGTCGAAAGGCAAGCCTCTGGCGGAGGGTTGTAAACCGTGTCTTTTTGGCAAGGGTGGTACCGAAGTCCTATTCCGGGTTGAGACAACTCCTGGCAAGGTTGTTCCATGAGGCCAAGAGCGTCTGTAAACGGCGGTTTTCCGGGCATGAGGGATGGAGAGACCACGAAGAGCAGCGGCGAACCCTCACTCCAAAGACAGTCAGCAGGCTTAACGGCAGCCATCTTCAGCGCAGACAGAACCAGCCGAAGCCATTTGCGCACTTGCCTGGAGCAAACGGGTGTGGCGCACGCGGTGTACGAATGGGGCTGGCCGGCCGACGTTTATACGGACCCTGTCGAAGGCGCCCTTGACGTGGCTCTGTTAGACCTTTCGCCCGACACGGAAGCGTCCCTAAGTCTTGCCTCTACCCTTCAGCAGCTCTATCCCAGCGCTTTCATCGTCGCTTGCTCGCCGATGAGCCAACCGGATCCGGAACTGCTATTGCAAGCGATGCGCGCTGGCGTGCGGGAGTTCCTTTGCACGCCTCTCGATCCGAAGGTTTTGGGAGACACCTTAACCCGCCTCCTGCGAGAGCGGGAGGTGCCAGGAAAAGATCTGGCCCAAAAGGTGTTTCTGGTGATGGGATCGAAAGGCGGTGTCGGAACCACCACGGTGGCCGTTAATTTAGCCATCCAGTTGGCTCAGATCACTCAGAAAAGCACAGGCCTTCTTGATTTTGCAAGCCCTTTGGGTAACGCCACTTTGCTGCTGGATTTGCATGCCCGTTATACGGTTCGCGACGCAGTGAAAAACGTGGAGCGGATGGACAGTCACTTCTTGGCAGGTCTGCTGACGCCCCACCCAAGCGGACTCCGGGTTTTGGCGGGAACACCTTCACTAGACGAGCCGGTGAGTTCCTCCGGTCACGTACTAACCGAAGTAGTGCATCTCGCTCAGAACGTGTTCGATTACGTGGTTGTGGACGGCGGCATGTACTCGTGCCAGTGGAGTTCGTTATCAAAGCTGGCCTCGCAGATTCTGCTGGTTGCGGAAGCGCGTGAGCTGAGCCTGTGGTCGCTCGAGCGCTACCTCGCGTCGCTGGCTACTCTCGGGATCCAGAGCGGGAAGGTTCGCGTGGTCATCAATCGCTGGCATCGCAAGGACGAAGAAACCTTCAAAAGTGCAGAGAAGACTCTTAACCATCCCGTGTTCGCCCGTCTGCCCAACGATTATGCCCAGGTAAGCAGAGCCATCAACCTGGGTGTTCCCCTTTCAAAGAACCACGGGGATCCTTTGGGAGTTAAGTTTCGGGAACTGGCTTGCCAGTTGGCCGGCCTGCCTCGCCCCACAGAAACAAAACGGGGCGCCCTGAGCCTCCTGTTTCCTTCGAAGAAGTAGGCAGCCCCATCGTACACTCCGCCTTGATTGGCCTTAGCCCGCATTTCCGTTTTGAAGGTTGCACGCGAACCTTCCGGCGCTATCCGTCATCTGTATTCATGCGCGTTTGAGCGCGCCCACAACGTTTAGGAGGTTCACACCCAAGGGGTGAGACACAGAATCAGCCCTTTCAGCTCTCGTTCAACGCTGCCTTGAGGGTCGATTTTCAGGGGTCGCGAGTCACTTCCGACGGCCCGCCCCAGTCTGCCTCGCCGCTGGCACTTCCCCGCTCGATGGCTTCCGAGCTTTCGTTTGCTTTCTGTCCTGGTTCGCTAACCGTCCGGCAGCGGCAACGCCGCGATCATTCTCAGCATGCTGCCGAACAGCCTCCGACTCAGATGTCCTCTACCACCCCAAAGAGGCCAGGGCGAGTTGCGGTTGACACGACGGGGCAGGAGGGCTAGCCTTTCCGTGCGAAAGGGAAGCTCAATTCGTCAGTTTCGAAGCGATAGCAACTCTAACCTAAATGGATCTAGCAGTCCGGCGCGACCGTAGAGCTGGCAGTCGGTACGTTAACCGGAAAGCTGCTGCGAAAGTCTCGATGAAGGCATTCATAGGTGCTGATGTTTAGGAGCCAACAGAACCGGTCTGCTGTTGGGCAGAGAAATCAAGGCTCCCCTTCAGCTTGGCTCGAACGCCTGCGGCCGGTGACTATAGTGATCTGCGCCATCCTCGCGCTTAGTTGCGGCGGATCTGGACAGACCGCACCTGCCTCGGCCTTCCCGGTTTCTTCTCCCGAACACGGAACTTGGATTCTCGTGTGGGGCGATGAGTTCAACGGCGCGAACGGAGCGTTACCAGACGCCGCTAAATGGGTAATCGAGACCGGCGGCAACGGGTGGGGAAACAACGAGTTGGAGTATTACACCGGACGGCCGCAGAACGCTCATCAGCAGGACGGCAAGCTTGTCATAACCGCAGCGCTCGAGACTTATACAGATCCATATGGCGTTAGTCGTAGGTACACCTCGGCACGGCTGAAGACCGCAGGTAAGTTCGCTCAGCAGTACGGACGCTTCGAAGCACGGATCAAGATCCCGCAAGGCCAGGGAATCTGGCCTGCGTTCTGGATGCTCGGCA
>WNFB01006696.1_pt1 | contig 10341 bp, 13 predicted proteins | sample 5400501 | NCBI WGS metagenome assembly WNFB01 (sample SAMN13153341, study PRJNA577476) | soil metagenome | isolation source: 200 cm saprolite under Douglas fir tree site 2 hole 1 | place: USA:California | collected 2015-04-18 | reverse complement strand
CCGCGATGCCTCAATGGTCCAGGGCAGAGTCTCTCGACCGATCCAGGAGCGAATCTCGTCGGTAATGAGTGATGCTTGTGTCACCATCGTACTCCCTTGCTGCAATATAGACTCTGTAAGTCAACGTTCCATAGCAACTAAATTAAAGCAAGTCAAAGCAAGTCAAAACGAGTCTGAGCCTTGCCCTAGACTCATTCTGAGACGACCGGTAGAGTCCCGGCATGATTGAGTTTGCGCACACGTTTTTGCTGGTATTCGGCCAGTTAGCGGTCGGGGGAGTCCTCGCGCTGAGCGTGCCGGGGTTCCATGAGATTGAACGAGGATTTTTCAAGTCCACCGCCTGTGTGTACCTGGGCTGCGGCATCGCGATCCTGCTGGGCAAAATGTATCTGGTTCTGTTTGCCCGTCCAGAAACACTGTGGAGCTTGCGGGGCATAGAGGTATGGGCTTGGTTGGTATTCTGCACGTTTTGCGGAATCTATGCTTACACCTTGTGGGGCGACCCTTTTGTTCTGCGGGCGCGGGCGTACGTGCTCACACTGTTCTCGGGCATGATCGCCTTAAGTATCAGCGCCAGCATTTATCGCCAGTCCTCTCTGGCTTCGCTCGAGACCGTGCTTTATCCCCTCAGCTTCTTGACCTCGGCGGCGATGTTGGGGGCAGTGGCCACTGGCCTGTCGCTCGGACATTGGTACCTGATCGAACTGGGGCTCTCGCTGGACCCGTTTAAGCGGATCTTCAAATTCTACGCTGGCACTCTCATCGTGCATCTGAGCGTGCTCGTCTTCGGCGCCGGTCTTCTTCTTGTGGTCGGCAGTGAGCCCTCGCTCTCCGGACTCAGCCACTTGTGGACCGATCACCGAGCACTACTCGGGTTGCGCCTCGGGCTGGGACCGCTCGCCTCGTTGTTGCTGGCCTATATGATCTGGCGGACCCTCCAGATCCCCCAGACGATGGCGGCTACCGGCTTGTTCTATATTGCCATCCTGGCAGCAGTGGTCGGAGAGTTTCTTGGGCGGTTTATCTTGTTTCGCACCGCCCTGCCCTTATGACAAGTCGGTAAGGGCAGGATGATTCGTCGCCCTCCTTGAACCATTTTACTCCAGTTCCTGAGGACAGGTCCCCTCTCCCGCTTGCGGGAGAGGGAGAAAAGAGGGTTACAGCTCGTAGATTTTGATCACCGACACCCGCAGGCCTTTCGACGTCCGGTTCACGTCGAAACCGACACGCATGCCTTCGCGCAGGAACTGAATGTCCTGACGGGGTACGCCGAGCAGCGTCACAAAAGGAAAAGCAAAAGGGACATCCTTACCGGTGTCACTATGAATGACACCGGTCTCATTCCGCCAAAAGATTTTGCTGATGACCCCGTGGTAGAACAGATCCCCCGGCTGCTCTTCGCCACTTGTCAGCTCTTTATTCCTTTCCACGCCTACGCGAAGAGCATTTCGTGCATGGCGTTCCCGGCCGGGACCATAGGGAATACGCCTTCACTTTGGGGAATCACCGCATCGACCAGAACGGGACCTGGAGTGGCAAAGGCTTCCTTCAGGGTGGCGGCGAGGTCTTTGGACTTCTCAATGCGAAAACCTCTCGCGCCATAGGCTTCGGCAAGTTTGACGAAATTGGGCATGGCATCCATGTACGAGTGCGAGTAACGCCCTTCGTAAAACTTCTCCTGCCACTGACGTACCATGCCCAGGTAGTAGTTATTCAGGATGATGACTTTGACTGGAACTTTGTACTGCACGGCAGTGGCGAGCTCCTGGATGTTCATCTGGATGCTCCCATCTCCACTAATCACCACGACCTGACGGTCGGGCGCAGCGAAATAGGCGCCAATCCCGGCTGGTAATCCATAGCCCATCGTCCCCAGCCCGCCAGAAGTCAGAAACGAGCGCGGCTGGTTGAAAGGCAGCATCTGCGCGGTCCACATCTGGTGCTGGCCCACGTCGGTGGCGACGATCGCATCGCCTTTCGTCAGGTTATAGACCTCTTCGAGCAATTCACGCGGCTTGACTTCACCCTCAGGGCCGCTCTTTTCGTAAGGCAAAGGTTTTTCAGCCTTCCACTGCATGATCTGTTTGTGCCATTCGGCCCAGATCTTCTGGCGTGGGGCCAGGCTTTCCTGACTCTTCACCTTTTTGAGCATCGCCTGCACGACTTCCTTGATGTCGCCGACGATGGGGATATGCACCTTGATGTTCTTGCTGATCGACGAAGGATCGATGTCCACATGGATGATCGTCTTGACGTTCGGGGCGAAGTCACTCACCCGGCCGGTCACGCGGTCGTCAAAGCGCGCACCGATGGCGATGAGCGTATCGCAGTGGTACACCGCCATGTTCGTCCAGTAGCCCCCGTGCATGCCGAGCATGCCCAGGCACAACGGGTCGCTACTGGGGTACACGCCCAAGGCCATCACCGTGGTGGTGATGGGAATTTTGAGCCCGCGCACCAATTCCGTCAGCGGCGCGGAGGCGTCCGACCACTGCACCCCGCCGCCCACATAGAAAAGCGGACGCTCAGCGGTTTCAATCGCTTCGAGGGCTTTTTCGATCTGCCGGTCATTCCCTTTCAGAGTCGGTTTGTAGCCGCGGATCTCTACTTTATCAGGATACTTAAACGGCGCTTGAGCATTCTGCACGTCCTTGGGCAAATCGATCAATACAGGACCAGGGCGGCCGGAGCCGGCAATGTAAAAGGCTTCCTTGACCACCCGGGCGATGTCGTGCACGTCACGCACGAGATAGTTATGCTTCGTACACGGTCGGGTGATACCGGTGACGTCGGCCTCCTGGAAGGCATCGTTACCAATCATGTTGGTCGCCACCTGGCCGGTGATCACCACGATCGGGGTCGAATCCATGTATGCATCGGCGATACCGGTGACCGTATTGGTTGCGCCAGGGCCGGAAGTAACCAGCACCACTCCAGGTCGGCCGGACACGCGAGCATACCCCTCCGCCATATGGGCTGCGCCCTGTTCGTGGCGCACCAGGATATGGCGAAGTGCCGTGCAGTTCACCAAGGCGTCATAGGTAGGCAAGATGGCCCCACCAGGGTAGCCAAAGATAGTATCGACCCCTTCGGCCAAGAGGCTTTCAATCACGATCTGCGCACCGCTCAGTTTTTTCATGCGTTAGCTCCCGCCTGATTTCACAAGAGGCAAGATTGTACCGGCTCCCAGTAGGGAGCGCAAGGATAAAAGCTCAGGCAGAAGCAGACCTCAAAGTGCGACCAGAATGGAACTAAATCGAACCACATGACAGATGTTGGAGTAGAGACGCCCCGTCGGAGCGTCTCTACATTACAGACCTGTGTCGGTCTCCCTCTTCCCGGGGGCGTGGTTTTGCGCTACCTTGCGCCCCAAGAGGAAACGCCCGCGTGGCAAGTCGGTGGAAACGCGAAAGAATCTCACAGTGAGGATGATCGCAGGAGGCGCTCATGGAATTTGGTATTTCTTATCCAGCCCGACCGGACGCCTGGAAAGACCTGGTCATCGCCGAAGATCACGGCTTCACGCACGCCTGGTTCTATGACTCGCAGATGATTTACAGCGACGTGTATGCCTGCATGGCGCTGGCGGCGGAGCACACCAAAACCATCAAGCTCGCCACCGGCGTAGCCATCCCCAGCAATCGCATCGCGCCGGTCACCGCCCATTCGATCGCCACCATCAACCTGCTCGCTCCCGGCCGTGCCATCTTGGGCATCGGCACGGGCTTTACCGGCCGCAACACTATGGGGCTGCCGCCCGTGCCACTCGGCATGTTGCGCGAATACGTGCAGATGTGCCGCGCCTTGTTGCGGGGAGAAGAAGTCCTTTATCGTGAAGGCACGCGCGAGCGCTGGATCAAGTTCCTCCATCTTGACCACGGCTACATCAACCTGAAAGACCCGATTCCCATCTACCTGGCCGCCAACGGCCCCAAAGCCCTCGAGATGGTCGGCGAACTCGCCGATGGCTGGCTCACGACCCTCTCGGATCCGGCTAGTTTCAAGAAGAATCTGACCATGGTGGAAAAAGGAGCGGCCAAAGCGGGACGGGCAATCCCGAACTTTCCCATTGCCGTTCTTTCTACGGGATGCGTGTTGCGTCCCGGGGAATCGCGTACCTCTTCGCGCGTGATCGAGCGGGTGGGACCGTTAGCGATCGTGGCGCTGCACGCCCTGTGGGAACGGTCAGCGGTTGCGATCGATTTGCCGGCCCCGTTACAGCAACTGTACGATCGCTACGACAAAGAGTATGTCACCAAGATGAAGACACCCGCCGACCGCCGCTACCTGGAGGTACACGAAGGACACCTGATCTATCTGAAGCCAGGAGAAGAACAGTATGTGAATGAATCGCTGGTGCGCGGCTTTAGCTTGACCGGTACTGGGGAAGAGATCATCGCCCGGCTTAAGGCCCTAGAGGCAGTGGGACTCAAGCAGGTTACCATCCAGGTGGTAAACAACGGGCCAGAAATGATTGAAGAGTTCAGTCGCGAGGTGATCGCGAAATACTGAGAGGCCGCAGGACGTGCTTCGACAGAGCCTGTCCTGAGCAAAGTCGAAGGACTCAGCACGAACGGTTTCGTTTGGAGTAGACAGAAAAGAGTCGAGCTATGTCTAAACAATCCATTACTTTAGGTATCGCCATCTCCCTGAGCGGGCGTTATGCCCTACTCGGTCGGCAAGCCCTGGAAGGGTTGGAGTGCTATGTCCGTGACGTCAACGCCGCTGGTGGCATCTTTCTCAAAAGCGAAGGCAAGCGACTGCCGGTGTCGTTGGCGGTCGAGGATGACGAAAGCGATGAAAGCAAGATCCGCAATCTGGTCGAGAAGCTGATTCGTCAGGATCACAGTGACTTGCTGATTGGTCCCTACGGCAGCGGCCTGACCCTGGCTGCGGCTGAGATGGCCGACGCTTTCCAGTACGTGTTGTGGAATCACAGCGGCTCTTCCGACGAAATCTTCGAGTGCAACCTCTCGTCAGTGGTTGGCATTCTCACGCCGGCCTCGCTCTATCTGTGCGCGATCTTGGACATGATCAAGTCGCTCGATCCCACAGTCAGAAAAATCGCGCTGTTCAGCGCCAAGACCGGCTTTGCCGCCGACATGGCGGCCGGCGCCCTGGCCTGGATCGAACGGGAAGGCTTCACCTTGACCGTGCATCAATCTTATCGTTCCGGTATCGAAGACTTCCGACCGCTCCTCGGTCAGATCAAAGATGCTCCACCGGACGTGTTTCTCAGCGTGGGGCGAGTCGAGGACGATATCCTGCTCGGTCGTCAGTTGCGCGAACTCAAGCCTCGTCTCAAGGCCGCGGGGTTAGTCGTGGCGGCAATCAGTCGTTTCAAGGCAGCCCTGCGCGAACAGGCTGACGGCTTCTTCGCGCCCAGTCAGTGGGAACCACAGGTGCGCTATGCGGTTGATGTCGGCCTGTCGGAGGATGAATTTGTTTCTCACTATCTGAAGAGCGCCACCGTGCCGATCGACTATCCGGCAGCTCAGGGCTATGCGGCAGGCTTAGTCGCCCAGCGTTGTGTCGAAGAGGTCGGCTCGCTCGACCAGCAGGCGTTGCGCGAGGCCGCGGGCCGTTTGCGTTTCACCACATTCTACGGTCCGTACGCGATCGACCCCAAGACCGGCAGACAGGCGGCTCACCCGATGTTAGTAACGCAGTGGCAGAAGGGCAGGAAAGAAATCGTCTGGCCGCGGGCAGTCGCCGAGGCCCAGCCACTGTATCCGGGTCCGTTGTGGGAATAAAGCGTTCAGCTTTCAGCTATCAGCTTTCAGCCAAAATCAGGTGACAGGTTATAGAGAGGAGAGGCTGTGAACCTCTTTCCTGTTCCCTGTGACCCCTTCCATATCCCCTGTCCTGCTGACGGCTGGCGGCTGACTGCTTTTTCGAAAGGAGATGAAGTATGGGACGGCTGGATGGAAAAGTCGCATTAGTCACCGGCGGCGCGTCCGGGATTGGCCGGGCGATCTGCCTGAGCTTCGCCAAGGAAGGAGCGACGATTATTTGCAACGACCTCGCGACCGAAGCGGCACAAAAGGTCCTGGAGGAATGCGGCCAGCAGAAGCAAGGGCTAGCGGTGAAAGCGGATGTCTCCAAGAGCCGTCAGGTCGTCACCATGTTCGACCGGATTCATAGGAAGTTTTCCAGGCTAGATATCTTGGTGAATAATGCCGGCATCGGCCTTGATAACGCCCAAACCCGCGCCCGCTTCAATAAGGTGCTGGAAAAGCAGCAAGCCGAACTGGCGAAAGACGGCAAGATCAAAACCGCGCTCGAAGCCACACAGAACCTGACCGACGAAGAATGGGACCGCATGCTCGGCATTCACCTCAACGGCACCTTTTACTGCACCCGCGAGGCGCTCAGGACGATGGAGAGGCAGGGGTCGGGCAAAATCATCAGCCTGGCTTCGATCTGTGGCATGACCGGCTGCGCCGGCGCGCCGCACTACAGCGCGGCCAAAGCCGGGATCATGGGCTTCACGCGGGCGGTCGCGCGCGAGGCGATCGTCAGCGGCGTGAACGTCAACGCCATCGCCCCCGGGTATATCGACACACCCATGACCCAGATGATTACCGACGCCGTGCGCACGGCGATCTCCCTGGCCACGCCAGCCGGCCGCTTCGGCTCGCCACAAGACATCGCTAACCTGGCGGTCTACCTTGCGTCGGAAGAATCCAACTTCGTCGTCGGACAAGTCATCAGCCCGAACGGTGGGTATGTTATCGCTTAACGAGTGGTCGCAAGGCCCGAAACCATAACCTTCAGGTCTCATTGCGGATTAGCCCCCTGATCTTCTGAACTGCCTGCCGTAGCCGCGTCAGGATGGGGGGATGTCCCTGATCCCCCATCGTCCATTTCAATTCCCAGACCGTTTTTCTTCCTTCAGGTGTCAACCAAAGTCGGGGTTCATTCGTTTCTATACAACGAAGTTCACTCGACCATGCGTCAGTCCTCCGTGCGCATCCATGCACGGGACTGTGGAGGACTCTAGGCCAGATAGGAAAAAGGTGGGAGAGTACAAAATCGTGCCGGACGAGCAGAGTTTCTACGAACAGTTGTACCGCGTGCATCATGCACGGATCCTACAGCTTTGCCGTCTATGGCTGAACGACTCCCACGAAGCCGAAGACGCCACACAGGAAGTCTTTCTCAAACTTTTCCAGGCCAGTAGCGTGCAAGATCAATCATTTGCCTGGCGAGCGTGGCTCACACGGGTCGCACTCAACACCTGCCGCGACCGGCGACGCTCAAGCTGGTGGAAATGGTGGCGAGAGAAGCCGGTAGGATTCGAGGAGATGCCTTTGCCGAGTCGTGATCCAACTCCCGAAGAAGAGACCGTCAGCCGCGAGGAACGCGAACAAATCTGGCGTCTCTTTCGCGGTCTCTCTGTTCGTCAGCAAGAGGTGTTTGCTCTGCGTTATGTCGAAGAATGGTCCGTGGAGGAAGTCGCGCAGACGTTGGGGGTAACCCCTGGCAGCGTGAAACAACATCTTTTTCGTGCCGTGCGTCATCTGCGCAAAGCCTTGGGAGGTCAGCGATGAGCCGACATTTACGAGACGAGGTGCTCTGGTCTTTGTATGAAGGTGGGGGGACAAGCGCAGACCGGGCGCACGTGGAGAAGTGTTCTGCCTGTGCCGCGCGCTACCGGCAGTTGGCGAGTGATCTCAAAGTGCTCGGGCAGGTATTGCGAGAAGCTCCTCCTCTTCCGGCTACTCCCCGGCCACGCCGTGCCCTGCAGATTCGCTGGGCACCTGCAGTCGCCGTAATGGCAGCGACTCTGCTGCTGGCGTGGGGACAGGAGTGGCTGCGAGTGCTAACACTGCCAGTTTCCCCGATAGAGGCCCGCAAAAATGAAGAGACGGTTCGCTTCCTGACAAAAGAAATACCCCTTGCCCTCTTCTCGACAGCCGAGCTGAATCCCGGGAAGCTCCCGGCTCACGCGACAAATCTCGCCTACCTCCAAGCTGCCCTGGATGGAGGCTGGCCCAGCGAACCGTGCGAGCCCTCTCGTCCAACAGATTGTGAACCTGATCCCTTCTCACTACTTCTCGAAGAATACGGACACTAAGGAGAGCAGCTTGTGAAGAAGATATTCCGTATCGTGGTACCCGGACTTCTGCTCCTGGGTCTTTGGGTTGTTCCTGTTGCTGGACAAGAGCAAACGCTTGAATCTCTCGCCAAGGGAACTCCAGGCGGAGATAGCTTAGGACAGCTATTGCCGGTGTTGCTGAAAGGGATTGGCTTGACTCCTGAACAGAACCAGCAGGTGCGGCAGATCATCGCGTCTCATCGTGGGACATTACAGTCCCTCTTCGGGCAGTTGCAAGCCGCCAATGCAGACCTAGCCAACAAGCTCATTGTTCCTGAAGAGGTCAAAGCGGAAGATCTCGCCCCTCAGGTCCAACGCATCACTGAACTCCGCGAGCAACTCCTGTTGGAGGGACTGCAAGCTGTACTGGAGGTGCGGAACGTACTCACCTCAGAACAACGGGCTAAGGCGGTGCAGCTCAAGGAACAGCTGCAAGCTCTCCGCCAAACGATGAGCGGACTCATAGGAGAAAAGAGCACACAGACCGCACCGACCGCTCCAACTACAGCGGAAAAGGCAAAACCTCCTCCTGCCAATCGGTGAGGAAACCCTCAGGAAAGGAGAGAGTAACATGCAAATCGACATACAATGGTACACCTTGATCGTTTGCGCGGCACTGTGCGCTCTGACCGGCGTAGGCGTCTGGAAATACGCTTACCGCCTGGGGGTAAAACACGGCCGCGCCACGCTCGTGCCGTATCCACTGATTGACGAACTCATCGAGCACCGAATCGCCTGTCTGGGGCAAGATCCCACCAAGGCGCAGGTGGAGGTGGAAACATCATTGGGTCTTGAGGAATAGGCATCGGCATGTCCGCCTGCGTCCCCGCGAACCGCTCTTTTTTCACCGGTAGCTATCTGTGGCTGACGAGGGGGAAGGTATGCACTCTACGAACCGGATTGCTCGTGCCGGGGTATTTACACTCACGGCGGCTCTGGCAATTGTCTCTTCCGCGACAGAGGTGGGAAGGCATGGCCCAGTGCTTTCTGGCCTCCGACTCCAAACTCCGGCCTCCGAACTCTTGACTGCCGCAACACCCCATGCTCCAACGCGGGCCACTGTGCAAGCCGCCTATGGCAAGTTGCCGCTGCATTTTGAAGCTAACCAGGGGCAAAGCAACGAGCAGGTGCAGTTCCTCGCCCGCGGCAGTGGTTACACCCTGTTCCTCACTGCCACTGAAGCGGTGTTGGCACTGCGGAATGCTGAACACATGGCCAATGGAAGAGCCAGGCCGAAGCTGAATGATGAATTCAAGCCTCCCCACTCACCGTTCATCGATCATCATTCCTCGTTGAGCGCCGAGGCCGTGCTCCGTATGCAATTGGTGGGTGCCAATCCCCAACCTCACGTCACGGGTGAATGTGAACTACCCGGCAAGAGCCATTACTTCTTCGGCAACGATCCTGCGCAGTGGTACACCAACATCCCTACCTACGCCTGAGTGAAATATGAGAACGTGTATCCTGGCGTGGACTTGATCTACTACGGCAATCGGGGACAGTTGGAATACGACTTCATCGTCACTCCTGGTGCTGATCCGAAGGTGATCCGTCTAGCATTTGAGCCCGCAGGGACAGGTTTCAAACCTACCCCTACAATTGACACCGACGGTGACCTTGTGTTGCACACTGCAGATGGCGAGCTCCGGTTCCACCAACCGCGCATCTATCAAGACATCGACGGCAGCAAACAACCTATTGCCGGTCGCTATGTCCTTCTGGACTCTGAGACGCCAGACTCCGAACCCCGAACTCAACAAGTTGGCTTTGCGGTGGCCGCCTACGATACCAGCAAGCCGCTCATCATTGATCCGGTAGGGTGGTTAAGCCAGGCGACTTTGAGTTTCTGGACCAGTTCTCGCTCGCCGGGGCCACGGCGAGCATCGCCCGGTTGAACGACCGTCCCGGGGATGAGCTTATCGTGGAAGGGGTCGTGGTACGGGACAAAGCCACACAGCAGCAAAAGCGCATCAATGCTCGATTTCGCTGGTTTCCCTCCTCGCAGTCCTTCGGGATGGTAGGGACAGAGACGATAGCAGAAGTTTCTTCTGTGCACGCTCTGTTCTCCTCTCTACTTGCTTCCCTCTCGGCCCAGCTCAGCGGAGTAGTGACAGCAGCCAGCGCGCGAGCACTCCCAAGCACTCAGACTTTCTTTGAAGAGCCAGAACTAGGCCAGGAGGTCACCGGAATCGGAGTGATTCGTGGTTGGGCCTTTCCTCAGGAAGGAGATACCTCTCTCA
>WNFB01029158.1_pt1 | contig 10343 bp, 7 predicted proteins | sample 5400501 | NCBI WGS metagenome assembly WNFB01 (sample SAMN13153341, study PRJNA577476) | soil metagenome | isolation source: 200 cm saprolite under Douglas fir tree site 2 hole 1 | place: USA:California | collected 2015-04-18 | reverse complement strand
CGCGCTCGGCCGGGCGCTCCTGCGCAGCCGATCCGTCGAGGCCCGGGTCGTCTTCGACCGCGCGCTCGCCTGCGCCGACGGCCGCCCGGTCTTCGAGCACGCGGCCCGTCTGGGCCGCGCTCTCTGCGAGGGCGCGGGGCGCGACCATCCCGAAGTGCGCGGCGCGCTCGCCGGCCTCGAGGCCTGGGGCGACCAGCGCGTGCTCGCGGACTGCCTCGCCGAGGTCCGCCAGAGCGTGGGTCTCGGCCTGGTCGCCGAAGGCTCCTCGGGCCTCGTGCCGCCGACGGAATGGCGCGGGGCGGCGATCATGGTGGACGCGGCGGTGGCGCTCGCCGGTCCCGGAGACTGGCCGGCGCGCTGGGCGGCCGCCGTGAGGGCGCTGCGGGCGGCGATGCCGTGGTGGCGCGCGGCGATCGTCGAGCGGCGAGGCTGGCTCGTCACGACGGAAGCCGGCGCGGAGCCCCTGCCCGAAGGGCATCCCGCGCGCGCCATTGCCGGCGACCTCACCTCACCTTCCATCCTCGACCCGGCGAGGCCGTCACCTTTCCGGGCCTGGTGGCCGCGTGCCCGGCCATGCTCGAGCTGCTGCGGACGGTGGCCCGGGTCGCCGTCTCCGACTCCGCCGTCCATCTGCACGGCGAGACCGGCACCGGCAAGGAGCGCATCGCCGAGGCGCTCCATCGTCACTCGGGGCGACGGGGGAGCTTCGTCGCCGTCAACGCGTCGTCCCTGACCGACGAGCTCTTCGAATCGGAGATGTGCGGGCACGTCAAGGGCGCCTTCACGAGCGCGGTGGCGGATCGCGCGGGCCACCTCGCCGAGGCCGAAGGCGGGACGCTCTTCCTCGACGAGGTGACCGACCTGAGCCCCCGCGCCCAGGGCAAGCTCCTGCGCCTGCTCCAGGAGAAGGAGTACCGGCGGCTCGGCGAGTCCCGCCCGCGGAGGGCCGACGTCCGCTTCGTCACCGCCGCCAACGTGACGCTGGAGGAGCGCGCCGCGGCCGGCGAGCTGCGCAAGGACCTCATGTACCGGCTCAACCGCATCGTCCTCATCCTGCCGCCGCTGCGCGAGCGGGGCGCGGACATCGCGCTGCTGGCCCGTCACGTGCTGAGGGCGGAGGCGGCCAAGGCCGGCGTGCCCGCGCCGTCGCTGCCCGCCGACGTCGTCCGTGCCCTCGAAGGTTACTCGTGGCCGGGGAACGTACGGGAGCTGGAGAACGAGATGGGCCGGATCGTGCTCAGGGGGGGCCGGGGGCCGGTGAGTCGCGAGCATCTCTCGCCGGCACTCCTCGGCCCGCCCGCCGACGCCGGGGCGCCGCTGAAGCACGCGGTCTTCGCCTTCGAGCGCGAGCACATCACGCGGGCCCTCGCCCGCCACGGCGGCAACCGCGCGCGCACCGCCTGCTCCCTCGGGCTCACGCGCCAGGCGCTGGTGGCGAAGATCAGTCGGCTGGGGATCTCGGCCGCTCCCCCTCGGTGACGAGGGCATGGTGGAGGCGCCGCGCGGCCTCCGGCACGTCCGTCTCCGCGAGGAGGACGCTGATGCGGAAGCTCGACGTGGACGCCCCGAGCACCATCGCTCCCATCGACGAGAGCGTCTCCAGCGTGCGGCGAAGGTTCTCGAAGCGGGCGTTGATCCCGGCCCCGATGGCCGAGACGGCGCCCACGCCCTCGCGCAGGGTGGCCCGCGCGGCGAACCGTGCGGCGAGGTCATCGCGGAGGCGGGGGAAGTCGTGGAGGTTCTCGAGCGAGAGCACGAGCGACAGCGTGCCGGCGCCGTGGGGACCGTCCAGATGGAACTGCTTGCCCCCCGACTCGTGCTCGTCGAGCAGGGCGAGGAGGCCGCCGACCGTGGACCCGTCCGCCGTGCGGGCCGACAGCGATACGAGCCCGGTCTCGCTCGCGACCCCGACCACCCGCCCCGGCGCGCGGGGAGGCAGCCTGCGGACGACCGTCTCCTCGCCGCCGCGGGTGGCCCGCGCGTAGATCGCGATGCCGCGCTCCTTCGCGAACTCGACCGCTTGCGCGTTCAGGACCTTGGCCCCGGACTCCGCCAGCTCCTGCATCTCTTCGTAGCTGAGCTCGGCCAGGCGGCGGGCGTCGGGCACGACGCGGGGGTCGGCGGTGTAGACGCCTTCCACGTCGCTGTAGATCTCGCACGCCTCCGCGTCGAGGGCGGCGGCGAGGGCCACCGCGGTCGTGTCGGATCCGCCCCGGCCCAGCGTCGTCACCTCGCGCTTGTACGACACGCCCTGATATCCGGCCACGATCACGACCTTTCCCCGCTCCAGCTCGTCCTGCACGCGGAACGGCCGCACCTCCACGATGCGCGCGTTGGTGTGGGAGTCGTTGGTGACGATGCCGGATTGAGACCCGGTGAAGCTCACGGCGGGGACGCCGCGCGCGTTGAGGGCCATCGAAAGCAGCGCCATCGAGATGCGCTCGCCCGCCGAGAGCAGCATGTCCAGCTCGCGCCGGGCGGGGCTGTCCGTCAGCTTCTTGGCGAGCGCCAGCAGCTCGTCGGTCGTGTCGCCCATGGCGGACACGACCACCACCACGTCCTTGCCGGCCGCCTTCGTCGTGGCCACGCGGTCGGCGACCTTGCGGATCTTGTCGACGTCGGCGACGGAAGAGCCCCCGTACTTCTGGACGACGATGGCCACCGGCAAACCTCCGACGCCATTCTAAGCGCAGGCCGGAGACCCGGCGTGGGCGGCAGGGTTCGGCCCGCGGTACCGGTGCTATGCTCGAAAAACATGAGCGCCCCGGCGTCGCCGCCGCGTCTAGGAACCTGGGCCAGCCTCAAGGCCATGACCGGGAGCTGGCGACTGGCCTCGGTCTCGCTGCTGTCGTTCTCGTCGGGCCTGCCCCTCGGCCTCGTGTGGATCGCCATTCCAACGTGGATGACCGAGATCGGGGTAAACATCAAGGTCGTGGGCTTGTTCACGCTCGCCCAGGCCCCGTGGACGTTCAAGTTCTTCTGGTCTCCGTTGATGGACCGCTATCCGCTGCCGTGGCTGGGCCGCAAGCGGGGCTGGATCCTGCTCAGCCAGGTCGCCCTCGTCGCTCTCGGTCTGTGGCTGGCGGGTGTCTCCGATCATCCCGACGCGCTGTGGGTGATCGGCTCGCTGGCGCTGGCGATCGCCTTCGCCTCGGCGACCCAGGACATCGCGATCGACGCCTACACGGTCGAGGTCTTGCGCAAGGAGGAGCAGGGCGCGGCGGTAGGTGCGCGGATCGCGATGTACCGCGCCGCCATGTACGTCTCGGGCGGCCTGGCCATCACCCTCGCCGCGTCGTACTCCTGGAAGCTCGTCAACTTCCTGCTCGCCCTCTGTTACGTGCCCTTCCTGGTCGTGACGTGGCGGGCGCCGGAGCCCGAGGCCGTGCCGGAGGCTCCCCGCACGCTCCGCGACGCCGTCTGGGGGCCGTTCGTCGGCTTCCTCGCCCAACACCGTGCCGTGGAGATCCTCGCCTTCGTCATGCTCTACAAGCTCAGCGAGAACCTGGCTCAGGCTCTGACGCGGCCGTTCCTCGTCCAGATGGGCTTCAACGCGGTCGACGTGGGTGTGGCCGCCGCTACGATCGGCCTCGTCGCGATCCTGGGCGGCACCTTCCTCGGCGGGCTTCTCACGAACACGCTCGGTCTCGGCCGTGCGCTGTGGATCTTCGGCATCCTCCAGACCACCGCGCACCTCGGGTATGCCGCGGTGGCTCAGGTCGGCGTGAACCGGCCCTTGATGTACGGGGCCCAGGCCTTCGAGATGGCGGCGGGCGGGATGGGCACCGGCGCGTTCAGTGTGCTCCTTCTGCGGCTCACCCAGAAGCGCTTCTCGGCGACCCAGTACGCGCTGCTTTCGAGCCTGTTTTCGCTGCCGCGAATTCTCGCCGGTCCCGTCGCCGGAATCATCGCCGACAAGCTCGGCTGGCGCGACTTCTTCATCTTGACCGTCTTCACCGGCATCCCGGGGCTGATGATGCTCCATCGTTTCGTGCCCTGGCGAATGCGGGATCCCGTGTTCAACGTCGAGGCCCCGCGCACGGGCGAACCCGTCACGAAGGGCGTCCTCGTCGCCCGGGCCGCGGCGGCGGGAGCGGCCGCCCTGGTGGGAGGGTTCCTGCTCACGGCGCTCCTGGCGGCCCTCAGAAGCCTCCGCGCCGGGAAGGGCTTCGACTTCGTGGGCCAGCTGGGCGCGGTGCTCTCGCCCGACGGCCTGAGCGAGTGGACCACCTTCGTCGGCATCGTGCTGCTCGGCGTGACGGTGGCACTCACGACCGCGGCCCTCCTCGCCGCCCGCCGGGGCATCGCACCGTCGCCCGCCGTGGCAGCGCCCGGCGGCGTTGGCCCCGGCTCGGACGGAATGCTGCCCCCCGCTCAGCGGTAGAATCTTCCGGGGAGCAGTCCGAGCCGGCGTGGAACCGGGTGGGGAGGATCGGTGTCCAAGGCTCCAGGAGCGGGGAATATCGCGATGGCGGCGGGGGAGTTCGCCTTGCGCCCTGCAGAGGCCCTGGCGGGAGGGGCCTCGCTCGAGCACGGCCTCGTCGAGCAGTGCCGCCGCGGCGACGCCCAGGCCTTCGCGCGCCTGGTGGCGCTGCACGAGGGCATGGTCTTCAACCTCGCCGCGCGCCTTCTTGGCGATCCCGAAGAAGCCCGCGACGCCGCCCAGGAGGTCTTCCTGCAGGTCTACCGCAACCTCGGCCGCTTCGAAGGCCGCAGCACCCTCAAGACGTGGATCTATCGCATGGTCGTCAACCATTGCCGCAACCGCCAACGATGGTGGCGGCGGAGGCGGAAGGACCGGTCGTGTCCCATCGACGCAATGACGCCGGCCGAGGAGGCGCGGCTCGCCGAACAGGGCCCGCGAGGGGAAGGGCCCGATGAGCGCCTGGAGCGTCGAGAGCGGGCCCGAGCCGTGCAGTCCGCCCTGCTCCGGCTCTCCTTCGAGCATCGGGCGGTCCTGCTGCTGCGAGAGGTCGAAGGGCTCTCTTGCGAGGAGATCGCGGGCACGCTGGCGCTGCCCCAGGGGACCGTCAAGAGCCGGCTCTCCCGAGCACGGGACGCATTGCGGGGCGCGCTCGGCGACGGCAAGGAGCTCCGGTGATCGCCTGCGGGCGGGTCCGGCGGCAGCTCTCCGCCTACATGGACGGGGATCTCGAGGCAGGTCCGGCCCGGCGGGTGGCGGTCCACCTCGACGGGTGTCCGGCGTGCGCGGCGCGCTGGCGCTCGCTACGGTCTGCGGTGGAGATGCTGGCCGAGGCGCCCCGGCTCGAGTGCCGGGATCTCATCTCCACCCGCGTGGGCGACCGTCTCGAGGTGGAGACCCGAAGCGCCGGCCTGGCGCTGATCCTGCGGCCGACGTGGAAGGCGCGGCCGCTGATCTTCCCGAGCCTCATCCCCGCGGCCGCCGTCCTGGTCGTAGTGCTCGGGCTGGCCTTCGTCCTCGATCGCGACCCCGAGCCGTTGCCGGCCGTGGTGACGCGTGGGGCCGAGTCGTGGGGACCGACGGCGGCGTCCGGCACGGAGGGCAACCCGCTGTTCCTGTCCGCCGAGGTGAGCGCTCCCCGCGTGCGCTCACGCTCCTCGGAGGGGATTCGCTGCAGGCCGGCCCGCTGCTGGAAGCCCTTCGTCACGAGCGCTTCGAGCCGGGGCGGCGCCACGGACGGCCGGTCGCGGTGAGCCTCTACCGCCTCATCAGCCGCACGGACGTCCACGCACCGGTGACCTAGACCTGCGATCGGACCGCGCTCAACACCTCATCCACCGACAGAGCTTCCATCTGACCCCGCGGGGCACGTAGCACGTGCACTCGCGGACCGACCGGCGCCCACCGCGCGGGATCGGTCGGTCCGAAGAGCGTGAGGGTGGGCGCGTGCCACGCCGCGGCCAGGTGGCTCACCCCCGAGTCGTGGCCGATGAAGAGTCCAGCCCGCGCGAGGACCGCGCCCAGCTCGCGCACGCCCAGACCGCGGGTGAGGACGGCCCCCGGCCGTTGCGCCAGGGGTGCGGCCGCGGCGGCATCGGCGGGTCCTTCCACGAGGAGCCACGGACGCGGCAATGCCAGCGAATCCAGAACCGCGGCGAACCGCTCCGCCGGCCAGTTCTTGCGGGGTGAGCCGCTGCCGGGGTGAATCGCCAGGAAGCGCTCGGGCAGCAACGCGAGAATCTTCCGCGCCTCGGTCGCTTCGGCCAGCGTGGGGCGGATCGGCTCCAGCTCACCCGGCGCGCTCAGACCCATCGCCGCGAGTGGCTGCGCCAGCCACTGGGAGGCGTGGACGTCGCCAGGAGGCGCGGGATCGTGAACGATGACGCGAGGGACGGCGGCGCCGAGGCTGCGGGCGAGCTCGGCGCTGCGGCTGTACACGACCGTAAGCACGGTCCCGCGCAGGCGATCCCGCAGGGGGCCGGACGCAACGCCGGCAAACAACGCCGACACCTCCGGGCGCTCCCAGGCAAAGAGTTCGTCGACTTCGGTCGGCCCCGTTCCGACCAGCGCCGCTCCGGACGCGCCCGGTGCGATCAGGAGGACGCGGTCGTGCGCGCGGCGAAGGGCGGCCACGGCCCGGCGGAGCAGCAGGACGTCGCCCAGCGCCCCGGCCCGGACGACGACCGCAAGCCTCAGGGCACCTCGATGCGGGCGGTGGAGGCGTTGCCGAGCAGGTCGGTGCCGCGCACGACGAGCACGTGGGGCCCGGGCGAGCCCAGGTTCCCTACGGGGATCTCGTAGGTCTCCTCCATCTCGTCGTTGATGCCGTCGACGGGATGGACCTCCTGCCACCGGCCGCCGTCGACCGAGTACTCGGCCTTGCGCACGAGGCTGCTGTCGTCCCGCACGATCGCGCGGACGGTGCTGGGCGGGAGGAAGATGAGCGACACCGCGGGCGGCGTGTTGTCCACGTCGAACGGGTCGCTCTCCTTCTCCGAGCTGAGGGCCAGGCTCTCGGGGTTCGAAGGGGAGTCGCTGGCCGTGACGCGGACGACGTAACGGCCGTTGGGCACGGTCGTCGTGTCCCACGCCAGCACGGCGTCGGTCAACCCCTTGCGCAGCGACCGCCAGCGCGTGTCGTTCATCCGCCGATAGGAGACCTCGTAGACCAGGTTGTCGCCGTTGGGGTCCTCGCCCTTCCAGGAAAATGTCTGGATGCCGCGCTGGTACAGCTTCCGGCTGTAGGAGGTGGCCGGCGGCATCGGGCCGCGGCTCGCGGAGCCCGCCCGCTCGGGGGCGGGTCCGGCGTCGAGGCCGAGGATCTCCGTCTCGCCCGATATCGACAGCGGCTTCTGGAAGACCTCGCCCGGCGGGTGAACGGTGATGGACGCGATCTGGGGCCGGAGGTTGCGCTGGAGGTACGCCGATGCGATCGAGTCGAGGATGGGCGAAGCGCCGTCCTTGCCCATGAGCGTCGCCTTCACCTGCAGGAACCGAGCGCGCTCGCTGACGATCGGCTCGCCCCCGCCGCGCACGTAGGGCTGCGACCAGTCGGACCATGTGGAGTCGGGGCTGGCGGTGTTGCCGCTGCGCGTCTGGACCTGCACCTGACCTCCGGCAGGGGCGGTGGCCTCCCAGCGGACCTGTCCCCACGACGAGACCGTGTCGGTGTCCTTCACCTTCGAGACGAACGTGCCGCGGGCGCCCGCCGCCGGCTCCACGGCGTGGATCTTCCCCGGGTTGGCGGTCGCGACGGACACGCTCTCCCCGGGGCCGCGAAAGAGCGCGGTGACCTGCTCGGCGGGGAACGCCGACAGCATCGCCCACGTCCGGTCGTTGCGGATGCGGTAGATCTTGCCCTTGTTCCCGGTTCCCACGAGGACGCCGTCGGCGCTCACGACGAGGGCGTGAGGCATTTCGTCCGTCGACGACCACAGGGTGTCCACCTCACCCGACGGCAGCACCCGCAGGACCGCTCCCTTCGGCGCGCCTCCGCGCAGGCCTTCCGACGGCCGGGGCGTCGGCAGCGGGCCGGGGGCGCCGGCCTGGGGCGCGATCACGGCGAAGCTCTCCGTCACCGTGACCTCCGCGGTCGGGTTCGCGCCCGGGGGCGGCGGTTGCAGGGGCACGGGGGCGCGCGTGTCCTCCCTCTCCTTGCCGTCGACGACGGCGGCGTAGAGGCTGCCGTCCTTGCCAAGATCGAGCGCCTTGACCTCGCGATATGGCGAGTCGTAAAGCACGAAGACCTTCCCCGCGTGGTCGATCCGATAGAGGATGCCACTCGGAGCGCTGCCCGCATAGATGTTGCCGGCGCCGTCGAGGGTGAGGGCGGTGATGTGCGTCTCCGGGCTCGTGAACAGGACCTGCGCCTTGCCCTGACGGTCGACGCGGTGGATCTTCCCGTCGCCGCCGGTGGCCACGAGCAGGTTTCCCGCGGCATCGAAGGCGAGCGCCCAGATGTACTTGTCGGTGGGGTCGTAGAACGTCTGCGCCTTGCCGGCGGTGTCGACCGCGTAGACCTTGCCCTCCGGCGACGTGCCGACGTACAGCTTCCCGTCGGGGCCCACCGCCAGGGCGTGGACCTCGAGCTCGCCGGCGTCGAAGAAGAGCGACCCCTTGCCCGCCTCGATCTTGAAGACCTTCCCGTCGTTGCCGGTGCCCGCGTAGAGCGTGCCCTTGGCGTCCCGGGTCAGGCACCACACGAACGGGACCTCGGGATCGTAGAGCGCTCGGGTGACGGGAGCCAGGCGCACCCGCCCCTCGGAATCCACCGAGAGGCCTTCGGTGGTGCCGTCGAGGAAGTCGCGGGCGCCTTCGATGCGCCAGAACTGCGGTTGAGCCGCCCTCGCCGCTCCCGCTGCCAGCAGCAGGCAGGAGACGAGGGCCAGGCGGCGAATCATGGTTGATCCTCCAGGGTTGCCGGGGAGCCGCCCGGCGTCAACGCTCGACGGTGAGGCCGAGCGCGCGCGAGCCGGTCACGGCGTAGTCGGTGGCGAGGTCGAATTCCCACACCGAGGCGGTGCGGAGCGGGATGACGCCCGTGCCCTCGTCGGAGCCCCCGAGCACGGCCAGCACCGATGGAGGAAGCGATTGCAGGTATTCCCCGCGCACGATTGCGCCCTCGTCGCTGCGGAGAAGACGGGCGTAGATGTGGTTGTTGTGGCGCAGGCCGTTGATGGCGCGGATGAGCTGGTCGAGGTCCTTCGGCACGAAGGACTGCCGCATCTCCCGCTGCTCGAGGTTCGTGAGCGCGATGCCGTCGGCGAGCAGCACGGTGTAGTTGCCGGCGGGAGCGTTGGCGGGCACCGTGACGGGAATCGTCTCCGAGACACTCTCGCCGCGGTACGTGCGCAGCAGCACCTTCAACGGCACCGTGACGCCCGCGCGCACCGGACCGTCGCGCTCGAACCACGCGCGCTGCAGGCTCGCGGTCTGGATCGTCTCGAGCGACGAGACCTCCACGTCGAGCTTGTCCACCGTCACCCGCTCGAAGTCGTTCGTCATCAGGTACGCCACGGGCGCGGCCACGAGCGCCGCCGCCTGGGTGGCGGGCTGCTCCTGCGTGAAGAGGTCCTCCACCCGAACCTCCCGCCCGCCGGCCAGGGTCAGCTTGGCGTCCACCTGGATCGTGGAGGTCCCGAACGCGCGCTCGTTGGCCTGCAGCACCGAGGCAAGAGAGACGTAGGCAAGGACGGGGCTGAACAGCTCGTCCTCCACCATGCGGAACGAGTAGCGGCGGTCCTGGCCGCGGCTGGTGCTGATGTGCACCGACACCGGGATCATGCGCGGGGTCTTGCCGAGCCGCCCCGCGATGGCCGTGCCCCGATCCTGCTCGATCGTCCCCACCGGATCGGCCGGGCTGCTGATCTTCCACGACTGGTAGAGGCTCGGGAACACCGAGTAGACGTAGGCCTTCCTCATCGGGAACTGCGTCGGCCCCAGGTTGTAGAAGGGATGGCCGAAGGCGTAGACGCGCTCGTTCTCGACGAGGGTGACGGTGCCGGAGACCGAGAGGTCGAGGTCGCCCTCGATCAGGGATACACCGATCGCCGACCCCGCGGCGAGGTCCGGGATCGGAGCGTCGATCCCCCGGGAGGAGGCGGACGCGCCGAGCACGGGAGCGAAGCCGAAGCCGGCAAAGACGCCGCGGGCCCACTCGAACGTGCCGGGGTCGAAGCCGGAGAATGCGAGGGGCAGGGCGAGGGGCGTCAGGGACGACCCCGCGAGGGGCATGGGAAGCGACTCACCCCGGAACGGACCCGCCACGATGGCCTGCAAGGGGCGGCGGAAGGCGGCCGCCACCGCCTCGCGGTCGAGGGGAAGGGCAAGGCCGGGCCCGCGGCTCGGCACGAAGCGGGCGGAGGCGGCCCGTGGCGTCTCCACCCGCGTGGCCTCGATCATGTCGCCGATCGGGGTGATG
>WNFB01006812.1_pt1 | contig 10347 bp, 9 predicted proteins | sample 5400501 | NCBI WGS metagenome assembly WNFB01 (sample SAMN13153341, study PRJNA577476) | soil metagenome | isolation source: 200 cm saprolite under Douglas fir tree site 2 hole 1 | place: USA:California | collected 2015-04-18 | reverse complement strand
GATCGAGCGCTGTGCCCATGAAGCCGCCACGATGCCATCCGCCATGGCCACCGCCCTGGGCAAACGCCTTGATGCCGATGCCGGACGCCAGGCCGGCGATGACGGTGGCGATCGCCATGCGCCTGACGAAACGGCGGCGCGGTTTCTCTTCACCGGACGTGGAAGGCTGCGGGGTCTGTGTCGTGTCCATCGCTGCTCCTTTGAAAGGGGGATGTGAACGTCTCGCATCGCAAGCAAGTCTGGGCGGGTTCGGTTAAGCGCGTTTCTCTGGCAGGTAAAGTTATGTGCAGCGCGCACCGCCTCCTAGACTAGTGTCCCGTCCGTGAAGTTCTGTTAACGACCACGCTTCACCGGAGGCGGCGGGCGGGTGCGGTAGGGGGCGACGGGATCCGTTCCCGCCTCGCCCGATGCGGACCCGATGCGCCCGGATGGAGCCCAGCCGCAACCGAGCAGCGAGCGCCTGCCGCGTGGTCCCGGCGCCCCCTACCGCACCCGCCCGTCGCCTCCGCCTGCGGCGAGGTCTTAACAGAGCTTCGCGGACGGGACACTAGCCCGCGGGCGCGGTGATCACATAGCGGCCTTGCGCGTCGCGGCCGAGCGCCTCCAGCCCCCGCACCTCGCCCCAGGCTCGCAGGAAGTCGCGCCACGCCACCGCGGCGTGCGCCTCCACCAGCTCCGCGAAGTGTCGCGGGCGCGCGCGGAGGTCGGCCACCAGCCGTTCGGCGAGCGGGCTCACAGGTAGTCCTCCAGTCGCACGGCGTCCTTGGCGAAGTACCGGAGCCGCTCGTACTGCTCCCTCGGCACGCCCTCCGGGATGGTGGCGTCGATGCCGAGCTTGGCGGTGGTGGGCAACCCGCCCTTGCCGAGCGACCACGCCCGTACGCTCGGATCGATGTGCTTGCCCCGCGCGCCGGGAATGATGAGGACGTCGTGGTCGGCCTGGATGCGGAACGTCATGGCCCAGTCCAGCTCGTCGGGATCGTAGATATTGATGTCGTCGTCGGTCACGATGGCCAGCTTCACCTCGGCGACCGAGAGAAGCGCCAGCAGCGCGTTCTTGCCCTCGCCGGGGCGCTTGCGGATGGAAGCGATGAGCGTCCAGTAGCAGCAGCCGCCGACGGGCGCGCGAATCGCCACCGGCTCCACGCTCGCGATGCGCAGGGCCTGCAGCCCGGCCGCCTCGATCACGGGCGCGGCCAGCCAGTCGTTCTCCCACGGCATCTGGAGCATGTAGAAGATCGGGTCCCGCCGGTGGGTGATGCACTTGACGCGGAAGATCGGGTTCCACTTCACGTCGCCCGTGATGTGGCTGAATTCGCCGAACGGCCCCTCGTCCGCCGTCCACCCGATGGGCAGCAGCTCGCCCTCCAGCACCAGCTCGGCGTCGGCCGGCACCTCGAGGTCGACCGTCCGGCAGCGCACCAGATCGACGGGCGCGCCGTGCAGCCCACCGGCGATGGCGTACTCGTCCACGTCGATCGGCGCCTTGTACGAGGCGGCCAGCATCTCGTAGGGATGGACGCCAACCGCGACCGCGATCTCGAGCGGGCGCCCGGCGTCGAGCGCTCGCTGGTAGTAGCGCCGCATGTCGGACGAGGACACCAGATCGATGCCCGTATCGCGCGGCGTGCGGTACATCAACCGGTACGATCCGACGTTGCGGCCGTACTCCGGATCCTTGGACACCACCATGGTTGCGGAGATGTACGGCCCGCCGTCCTTCACGTGCATCAACGGAAGGGGGATCGCGGTCAGATCGACGGCATCGCCCTGCCAGACGACCTCCTGGCACGGGCCATCGCTCACCAGCCTGGCGTCGACGGGGCGGCGGATCCCGTCCTCGAAGCGCCGGGCAATGTCGGCCTCCGAGCAGCCCATGGCAAGGGCAAGGCGCTTGCGGGTGGAGACGAGCGCGCCCGCCGCGCGCCAGCTCGGGTAGCCCTCGATCGCTTCGAAGAACGTCGCCTCCTTCGCCTGGGCGGCGAGCGCCGAGAAGTGACGGGGATCGACCGCCTTCTTGATTCGGCGCAGCTCGCCCGCGTCTTCGAGGACGCGTAGCGCGTCGCGAAAACCCTGTTTCATGCCCGCCTCACGCGTTCACGGGGATGTAGCGCTTCACCGCGTCGCGCACGCCTGCCCACTGGGCCGGGGTGAGCTTCACCTTGCCGACGAAGGCGTTGGTGAAGAGCTGCTCGGCGGCCGGGACGTCCTTGGCGCCCATGTACGTGATCACCGTCTCGCGCGTCCGCTTGACCATCTCGGGGTCCATCCAGCCGAGACCGTTCTTCTCGATCTCGGGCGCCAGGCCCATCGCCGTCATCACGCCCTGGCCGTGCTTGACGACGTCCCGGTTGGTGGGGCTGCCCTTGAACTCCTTCACCTGCTCCAGGTGGATGTCGATGGACTCGTTGGGGTGCAGGTACGTGTAGGCGAGGCCCTCCATGGTGCCCTGCATGAACCGGTCGCACACGTCGGGCCGCTCCTTGATGGTCTTGCTCTGGGCCGCGAAGACGAGGCTGTACATCCTGACCCCGTAATCCTCGTACAGCATCGTGTTGAGCTCGAGCCCCTGCGCCCAGACGCTGGGGGCGATCGAGCCGTAGAAGTTACCCTCGCCGTCGACCTGCTCCTCGATCAGCGATTTGATCAGCGCCTCGGGACCCATGAACACCTTCTGGACCTTCGAGTCGTCGATCCCGGTCGCCTTGACGAAGGCCGGCCAGAGCTGGAAGTCGCCGCTACCCGTGGCGAAGGCCAGCGTCTTGCCTTCGAGGTCCTTGGGAGCTCGGATGCCCTTCTTTGGCAGCGAGAAGATGCCGAGCGGCGACCGGGGCGACAGCATGCCGATGGCGACCAGGTCCAGTCCCTTGCCGACGCAGTTGGTCATCACGCCGAAGTCGATGCTGCCGAAGTCGTACTGGCCGAGCCCGAGCGTCTTGCACACCTCGCCGGAGCCGAAGCCGCGGTCGATGGCGACGTCGAGGCCGCGCTTTTCCCAGAAGCCGAGCTTCTTGGCGACGAACACGTGCGTGTACCCGCCGTGAGGGATCCACGGCAGCGTGAACTTGAGCTTCGTGGGTGACTGCGCCCGGGCAGCCGGAATGCTGGCGGTGACGGCCGCCGCCGTGGCGGCCGTCCCGGCCAGGAAGCCGCGTCGAGTCATTGTCATGGTCGTCTCTCCTCCGTGCCGCCGGTCAGGCGAAACCGCCGCGCGGCGTCTCCGTGCGAACCTGCCAGTACACTACGAGGCGCTCCAGGCCGGCCACGACGCCGTACAGGGCCAGGCCCATCAGGCTCAGCGCCGCGATGGCGGCCATCATCAGCGGCGTGTCCAGGAGCCCGTTCGCCATCACGATGAGGTAGCCGATCCCACGCTGGGCGGCGACGAACTCCGCCACCACCACGCCGATCACCGCCAGCGTGATGGAGATCTTCATGCCGCCGAAGATGAGCGGCATGGCGTGGGGCAACCGGATCTTCGTGAAGATCTGCCGGCGCGTGCCCATGTACGCCCGCGCCATCCGCACGAAGTCGTCGTCCACACTCGTGAGCCCGGTCGCTGTGTTGATCACGATGGGGAAGAAGGCGATCAGGAAGGCCAGGAGCAGCCGCGACAGGTCGCCCAGTCCGAACCACACGACGAAGAGCGGCGCCACCGCCACCTTGGGGACGATCTGGGAGACCACGATGAGCGGATAGAAGCCCTTCCGCACGATCTCGGAGTACGTGAGCAGGACCGCCACCAGCACGCCGCCTACCAGCGAGAGCAGAAAGCCGAGCACGATCTGGTAGAACGTCGGCCACATGTGCTCGAGGATGAGCGGCGCCCGGTTCCAGAGGACGCCGGCGACGAGGCTCGGCCGCGGCAGGAGCAGCGTCTTCACGCGCAGGGCGGCCACCACCGCCTCCCACGCCACGAGGGCAGTGAGCGTGACCGCCAGCGGCCACAGGAGCGATCGACCCCTCACGGTTGCGTGCCTGCCTCGATCGAGTGCCGCAGCAGCCCGACGTAGCGGTTGAACTCGTCGGCCTCCTGCATGTCCATCGTTCGCGGCCGGGGCAGCTTCACGTCGGTCTCGAAGCCGATGGTGGCAGGCCGGGGGGTCATCACGAGGACGCGGTCGGAGAGGAAGACGGCTTCCCGAATGCTGTGCGTCACGAACACCACGGTCTTCTTGTGCACGTCCCAGATGCGCAAGAGCTCGAGGCCCATCTGGTCTCGCGTCATGGCGTCGAGCGCGTTGAACGGCTCGTCCATCAGGAGGAGGGCCGGATCGTGCACGAGCGCGCGGCAGATGGCCACCCGCTGCTTCATCCCCCCCGAGAGCTCGTGCGGTAGCTTGGCGGCGAAGTCGTCCACCTTGGCCATGGACAAGAGGTCGCGCGCGCGCCGCTCGTAGTCGGTCCGGCGGAGCCGCAGCATCTCCACCGGCAACAGCACGTTGTCGAGGACCGTGCGCCAGGGGAGCAGGACCGGTGACTGGAAGACGATGCCCACGTCCCGCCGCGGGCCCTGGACCTCGGCGCCGTCCACCCGGATGCTGCCGCGGCTCGGCGCGAGCAGCCCGGCGATCATCATCAAAAGCGTGCTCTTGCCGCAGCCGCTCGGGCCGAGCAGGCTCAGGAACTCGCCCGGGGCCACCCGGAACCGCGCCTCGCGGACCGCCTCGACGCCGCCCGCGTAGGTCTTGCCGACGCCGTCCACGACGACGCTGTCCCGCACAACCGTCTAGCGGCGACCGAAGGGCGCCAGCACGCCGAACCCCACGCGCTTGCCCATGTTGCCCTTGGCGTAGCGCTGGCGCTCCTCGGCCGGGATGATGTCGGGCACGTACGCCATGGGCTCCTCGCCTCGCGAACGGATGTGCGCTGTGGAGGATTCTAGCGCACGATCTCTCGCAACCGCTTGCCCAGATGCCTCCGCTCGGCCTCGTTGCTCACCAGCGCGAGGGCGCGTCGATACGACGCGGCGGCCTCGGCGGGGCGGCCGAGCCGGCGCAGCAGCTCAGCCCGAGCGACGGGCAGCAGATGATACTCGGCGAGCTCGCCGCGACGGTCGAGCTCGTCCACCAGCGCGAGCCCACGCTCGAGTCCGAGCGACATCGCGACCGCGACCGCCCGGTTGAGCTCGACCACCGGCGTAGGGTGCACCCGCGCCAGCACCCCGTACAGGGCAGTAATCTGCGGCCAGTCGGTGGCGGCTGCGGTGGGCGCCTGCGCGTGAATCGCCGCGATCGCCGCCTGCAGCGAATACGAGCCGGGCGGCTGGCCCTGGGCGCGCAGCGCGGCCTCGGCCAGGGCCGCGCCTTCGTCGATCTGCGCGCGGTCCCAGCGCGTTCGGTCCTGATCCTCGAGCAGCACGATGTCTCCTGCTCCGTCCAGGCGTGTCTGGCGCCGCGAGTCGTGCAGGAGCATGAGCGCGAGCAGGCCCTTCGGCTCGGCGTACGCTGGCAACAGCTCGACCAGCATGCGCCCGAGCCGGATGGCCTGCTCGCACAGCTCGTGGCGCACGAGCCGCTCGCCGAAGCTCGCGGCGTAGCCCTCGTTGAACACGAGATACAGCACCACCATCACTGCGTCGAGCCGCTCGGCCAGCGCCGCGTCGGGCGGCACTTCATAGGGGATGCCCGCGGCGCGGATCTTGGCCTTGGCGCGCACGAGCCGTTGCGCCATAGTCGGCGCGGGCACCAGGAATGCGCGCGCGATCTCCTCGGTCGAAAGACCCCCGAGCGTGCGCAGGGTGAGGGCCACTTGCGCCTCGGTCGCCAGCGCCGGATGGCAGCACGTGAAGAGCAACCGCAGCCGGTCCTCGGGCACGGGCGCCTCCTCCTCGGCCGACAGCTCGAGGTGATGCGCGATCTCTTCCTGCTTCTGTGCCAGGCGCGCGCGCTGGCGCAGCCGGTCGATCGCCTTGTGGCGCGCGGTCGAGACCAGCCAGGCCGCCGGATTCCCGGGCGTGCCGGTCATCGGCCACTGCTCGAGCGCCGCCGCGAACGCTTCCTGGAGCGCCTCCTCGGCTATATCGAAGTCGCCGAGCAGGCGGATGAGCGTGGCCAGGATCCGCCCGTACTCCGTGCGAAAGACGTCCTCGATGCCCATGACCGCCTGGTGAAAAAGCTACTCCACCGGGCGGCCGCGTGCACGCGACCGGCTATTGCGGCGGCCCCGCCCTGATGGGCCGCACCTCGATCGAGTGGCCCCCGCGCAGCAACGGGTTGCGGGCGGCGACCGAGAGCGCCTCGTCGAGGTTCCTGACCTCGATGATGCTGTAGCCGCCCAGCTGCTCCTTGGTCTCGGCGAACGGGCCGTCGGTCGTGATCGTCTTGCCGTTCTTCAGCCGCACGGTGGTGGCGGTGCTGGTCAGGTGCAGCGGATCGCCGGCCTGGTAGATGCCGTCCTTCCGAAGGCCCTCGCTCCACTCGACGGCCTCCTGGAAGATCGCGCCCCTCTCCTGCACCGACATCTCTCCCCACAGCTTCTCGTCCCTGTACATGAGCAACATGTAACGCATGGCGAGGTGTCCTTTCAGCGTTTTCCTGGCCCACCGACAGCTCTCCGTCAGGGCCGCCGCCTCGGACCATCCGCTGTCCGCGTTTTAATCGTCTCACGGCCTGCGAGCCGGAATCGATCTGCGGGCCATCGAATTGAAGGCGGCCGCCGGAACGTGCACGCGCTCGTGGCGCGCCAGGATGCGCAGTGTTCGCGTCAGGGCACCTCGACGAGATTCACCTCTCGGACGTCGGCTCCACGGGGCGCACTTCGATCGAGCCGCCCGCGCGGACGGTCGGGATGCGCACCGTCGTTGTCTCCTTTCGATAGGTAATCGAACAAGCCGCCACGCGATCGACAACGCTCGTCATTTGTCGGCAAGCGGCCGCTCTGTTGGCAAGTGGTCGATCGTCGCACCCACGTCGGGCCGACCCTTCACTGCTAAGACGTCGTCAGAGTTGAACATTCGCTCCCCTGAACGCGCGCTCGGCGGTCGGCCCTCGGGGGCGCGCAGCGCGGTCTTGACCAGGGCGGCGCCCTCGTCGATCAGCCCGCGGTCCCGGCGCAATCTGGGGCGCCGACTTTCCCGGATCCTGCCCGTCACAGAACTCGAACCCGCTGACCGGGTAAGACGGCACGATCGTCTCGGTCTCCAGAGCTCAGTTCGGCCGGGGGGGGACTCCTATGCGGACGGGGCTAAGATGGGAGCCTGGTGAGCTGCTCATTCTGCGGACACGGGAACCCCGCGGGGGCGAGGTTCTGCAACGACTGCGGCGCGCGCCTGGCGGCCCCGACGACCACCCCCGAGCCGCGCTCCTACACGCCGCGCCACCTCGTGGAGAAGATCCTCGCCTCCAAGAGCGCGCTCGAGGGCGAGCGCAAGCCGGTTACCGTCCTCTTCGCCGACGTCGCGCGCTCGATGGAGCTCGCCGAGCGCGTCGATCTCGAGGAATGGCATCGCCTCCTCGATCGCCTCTTTCGGATCCTCGCGGCCTCCGTCCACCGCTATGAGGGGACCATCAACCAGTACACCGGCGACGGCATCATGGCGCTCTTCGGCGCCCCGATCGCCCACGAGGACCACGCCCAGCGCGCGTGCGCGGCCGCGCTCGAGATGGCGCGCGAGCTCCGGGTGCTCGCCGAAGACGTGCGGCGCGAGCGCGGGCTCGATTTCGCGGTGCGGATGGGCCTCAACTCGGGCGAAGTCGTCGTCGGGCGAATCGGCGACGACCTGCGCATGGACTACACCGCGCAGGGCCACGTCGTCGGGCTCGCCGCCCGGGTGCAGCAGCTGGCGCCGCCGGGCGGCATCAGTGTGACCGAGCAAACGGCGCGGCTCGCGTCGGGCTTCTTCGACCTTCTCGATCGGGGGGAGCAGAGTCTCAAGGGCGCGAGCCTTCCCGTGCGGGTGTTCGACCTGCGGGGCCCGGGTCCGATCCGAAGCCGCCTCGAGCGTTCACGCGCCCGCGGCTTCTCGCGCTTCGTCGGCCGCGAGCGCGAGCTCGCTCTCCTCGAGAGGGCGCTGCGCGAAGCGCAGTCCGGTCGACCGAAGGTCGTCCTGATCACCGCGGAGCCCGGCGCGGGAAAAAGCCGCCTGTGCCACGAGTTCGTCGAGCGCTCCCGTGGCGTGACGGTCCACTATGCCCGCGCGCTCTCTCACGGACGCATGCTCCCCTTCCACGCGATCGCCGAGCTCGCGCGCGGTCTCTTCGGCGTCGACGAAGACGCTTCCGCTACGGACGTCCGGGGCGCCGTCAGGCGCGGTCTGGCGAGCGCGCAGCCCGTCGACCCGATCGCCCTGGCCTTCTGGCTCGAGCTTCTGGGGGCGCCCGATCCCGCGCTGGCTCCTTCGGAGCTGGAGCCCGAGGCGCGTCGCACGCGTCTGTTCCAGTCACTTCGCGATCTGATTCAGACTCGCGCTCGACGCGAGCCCACGTTGCTCTGGATCGAGGACCTCCACTGGCTCGACCCGGCGAGCGAAGCCGCGCTGGAGATGCTCACCGGGCGTCTCCTGGCTCCGGAGTTGGCCGACGGCAGGGTGCTGCTGCTCGCGACCGCGCGGCCCGAGTACCGGCCCGCGTGGTCCGAACGGGTCGCGCGTCTCTCGCTGGCGCCCCTCGCCTCCCAGGACTCCTCGACGTTGCTCGACGGCTGCCTCGGATTTGACCCCGCGCTTGCGCCGCTCCGCGCCAGGATCGAAGCCCGTGCCCGCGGCAATCCCCTCTTCGTCGAGGAGATCGTTCGCTCGCTCGTCGAATGTGGCGCGCTGCGCGGCGAACGCGGGGCGTACGCGCCGGCCGCGCCGGTCGCGGAGATCGCACTGCCCGAGACCATTCAGGCCGTCCTCGCCTCGCGCATCGATCGGCTCTCGCCGCAAGACAAGGACGTGCTCCAGGCCGCGGCTGTGGTCGGACGAGACGTGCCGACGGAGCTGCTGCGCGTCGTGGTCGATCTACCCAGATCCGAGCTCGCCGCCTCGCTCGACCGCCTCGCGACGGCCGAGCTCCTCGGTCCCGCCGAGTCTCCGGGTGAGCGCGCCTTCCGGCATCCCCTCACGCACGAAGTGGCCTACCGCACACAGCTTCTCGATCGCCGGCGCCGGACGCACGCAGGCGTCGCGCGAGCGCTGCTCGCGATCCACGGATCCGCGACCCCGACGCACGCCGCGCTCCTCGCCCATCATTTCGAAGAAGCTGGCGAGCACCTCGAGGCCGCTCGCTGGCACGAGCACGCGGGCCGGCGCGTCGCGCGCAGCGATCCGGCGGATGGTGTGAGGCACTGCCGTCGGGTCACGACGCTCCTCGCTGCCCTTCCTAAGTCCCGCGAGACCCTGATGCTCGAGCTCACTTCGCGCATCGCGCTGCTCGAGATCGGCCGTATCGCAGGCATCGAAGAGCGCGAGTCACAGGACCTCTTCGAAGAGGCACGCGCGGTGGTCGAGCGACTGGGGGATCGAGGAGGCCACGCGTTCCTGCTCACGTCCTACGGGCGCCTGTGCGGGCTCTCGGGCGACGTCGCGCAGTATCTCGCGTGTGCGGAGCGAGCGGCGGAGCTCGCCGAGGGGTCCGACGACGCCGCGCTCGCGTTCGAGATGCACGCGGTGCTGGCGCACGCGCAGCTCGGGGTCGGCCGCCTCAACCCCGCGCGGACGACCGCCGCGCGAGCCCTGGCCGAGCTCGCGCGGGACGCCGAGCTTCGGGAGGCACTCGGGCATTCCACCGCACCTGCTTTCTGTCGCATCTGGTGGGCGCTCGCGAACGCCTACCTGGGAAACGCGGCCGAGGCTCAGGCCGGCCTGGAGGCGCTCCTCGCCGACGACAAGGAGGGCGGACTCGATGTCCTGTGCGGGACGCACGGATTCTTGTGCGAGGTGCTGCGGCTGCGGGGCGATCTCCCCGGCGCGCTCGCTCACGGCCGCCGTGCTCTCGAGCTGGCGAACGAGCGCGGAAGTCCGTTCTCGCGGGTCCGAAGCGAGCCGCTGGTGACCGCTCCGGAGCCCGCGCTCTCCTCGCCGAAGCGCGCGAGTCCGTCGAGCGGGGACGGGGCTGGCGACTCAGCGCCTGCGACGTCGAGCTGGCGCGAATCCGCCTCCTTGCCTCGGAGCCTGCCCCGGACCGCACCGCGGTCGAGAGCGCGCTCGAGTCCCTGGACACCCTCGCCGCCGAGCTGGACGCCGATCCCTACCGGCGGATGGCGGAACTCGAGCGCGCTCGGATGAACGCGCTTCGTTCCTAGCCGCCGGCCATGGCCCCCACGACCAGAAAGGGCTCTGCGCCAATCGCGACCGCGTCTGGCAGCGGGGTGTCCGGCGATTCGTGGGACAGATCCTCCTCGCAGGCGAAGAACCTCACGAACGGG
>WNFB01006686.1_pt1 | contig 10349 bp, 14 predicted proteins | sample 5400501 | NCBI WGS metagenome assembly WNFB01 (sample SAMN13153341, study PRJNA577476) | soil metagenome | isolation source: 200 cm saprolite under Douglas fir tree site 2 hole 1 | place: USA:California | collected 2015-04-18 | reverse complement strand
CCGCACATGCCGAAGGCGGTGACGGCGATCATCGTCGGGGCGATCGCGTTCGCGTCGCTCGCCGCGCTGCTGTGGCCGTCACTGCCCACCAGCCAGATCTTCGGCGGGCCGACGCAGGTCGGCGTCATCCGCCGGCAGATCAGCGGACCAGCTATGGACGCGAAGGTCGGCGCGCTCGCGCCGGACTTCGAGTGGAACGCGCCCGACGGCACGACCCGGCGGCTCTCCGACCTGCGCGGGAAGCCGGTCGTCATCAACTTCTGGGCGACCTGGTGCGTGCCCTGCCGTGAGGAGCTGCCCGCGCTGAATCGCGTCGCGCGCGGCGGCGACGCCGTGTTCCTGGCGGTCGACCTGCTCGAGGACGGCGCGAAGGTGCGCGGGTTCTTCGACGCGCTCGCGCTCGACGCGCTCCAGCCGCTCCTCGACACGGACCGCGCGACAGCGCTTCGCTACAAGGCGTTCAGCCTGCCGATGACCTTCTTCGTGAGTGGCGCGGGCACGATCACGCACATCGAGTTCGGCGGCGGGCTCGACGACGAGGCGGTCCGCAGCGGGATCAAGACCGCGCGCTAACATTCGGCCCGAACAAACGGGGAGGGCGAAAGATGGCGACCGAATTCATCGTGAACCTGCGCGACCGTCCGGGTCAGCTCGCCGCCGCGACGAAGGCGCTCGCGGACGCGGGCGTGAACCTCTGGGGTTCCGCTGCCAGCACCGCACGCGGCAAGGGCACCGTCGGCTTCGTCGTGAAGGACAAGGACACCGCGAAGGCGCGCCGCGCGCTGAAGAAGGCGAAGATCAGCGCGGCCGAGCGCAAGACGATCGAAGTCCGCCTCTCGGACAAGCCCGGCTCGCTGAACCGCGTCGCGGAGCGCCTCGGGAAGAAGAAGGTGAACATCTCGTCGGCGTACGTGCTCGCACCGGGACGCGGCAAGGTCACCGTCGCGTTCGGCGTGAAGGACGCGCGCGCCGCAAAGAAGGCGCTCGGGCGCTAGTACCCCGGTACCGATCGGCGTTCCCGTCGCGCACCCGCTTACGTAAGTAGAACCTCCCGGCAATCACGTCGGGAGGCACTACATGCGCCGCATTCGTCTATTCGCGCACGACCACCGCGGTCTCGCGACCATCGAGTACGTCATCGGCGCGGCCGTCATCCTCGGCACGCTTGTCGCCGGCGTCTCCGCCTGGAACAACGGGCTCGTCACTCGCCTGCAGGCGCTCGTGAGCCAGCTCGGCACCGTTCGTTGATCGCATTTCGTGGCGATCGCGGGATGGCGACGCTCGAGACGACGCTCATGATCGTCATCCTCATTCCGCTCCTGTTCTCGATCATCGAGTTCGGCTGGCTCACGCAGCGTTGGATCGCCCAGGACGGAGTGACCGTGCAGGCCGCCAGGCTCGCGGGTGAGCTTGGTGGCGATCGCGAGGAGCTGCGCGGCTACATCGCGCAGCAGCTTGCGCTCCTCGGAATACCCCCCTCGCACGTGACCGTCAGCGTGGAGCCCGCCCGCGTCGGCTGGCGTCAGCCGATCCGCGTGTCCCTAGAGACCACGGAGATGATCGCGATCCCGTTCCTCATTTCGCTGCCGGTCACGATCGCGTCGACCGCGGTCGCGCGCGGAGAGCTCCAGCGATGATCGGCGATGAGCGAGGGAGTGCCGCCGTCACGACGATCGTGTTGCTCCCGCTGCTGCTCATCGTTCTGACCGCCGCGCTCGAGCTTGGGGCGCTGCGCGCGATCATGTACCGCGCGTCCGCTGCCGCCGACCTGGCGACGCTCGTTGCCGTCAACGACCAGGACGAGACCGAGCACGTGCGGACCGGAGGCCTGTTGCCATCCGCGGACGCCGAGCGTGTCGCGCGCTCGTACTTCGCGTTGAACCTCGCGCCTTCGGCGCCGGCGCTCGCCGACCCGATCGAGGCGATCGCCGGCGCAGCCGACATTGCCGTGTTCCGGGAAACGCCGGCGACCGACACGGTGACGGGCTGGCGGTATGAGCGACCGACGGTCCGGCTGATCGCGCGCGTGCCCGTCCGCACGCCGGCATTCCACGCGCTGCTGCTTCCGTCCGTCACAACGGTCATCGTGCGCGCGGCGAGCTCTGCGCGATGAGGCGCGCGCTCCTCGCGATCCTGGTGCTCCTCGGGTCGGCGTCGCCGGCGGCGGCGTGGGATCCCGACGCGTCGGCGGAGGAGTCGGAGCCGGAGCCTGAGGCACCTGCGCCCGAGGCGACCGCGAGCGAACCCGCGCCCGCGCCGCCTGAGACCCCCGAAGGCGTCTACTACGTGACCGAGACGTATGTCCGCGACGTCGTCACCAACAGTGGAAATACAACGACGTACTCGACCGAGACGGTGAACGAATCCACCGGCTCGTACGCGAGGGTCCTCGGCAGCGTCGGGAGCGGCGAGCGCAGCGTGCTTGACGGAACGGCGTTCAACGGTCGCTCGGCCTTCGCGGATGGGACACCGGTCGCCGGCACGTATTACGAGAACTTCGTCCTGACACCCGACGGATTCGTTTCGGTGAGCATCGTGTTCTTCCAGGACGACTCGGTCACGAAGAGGAGCGGTGGCGCGCCCACACCACCGGCGAGCCCGGACGTGGTGCAAGAGCCAAAGCACGTTCCCACCGACCCATTGACCGTGATCCCGCCCGACGATCGTGACAAAGACAAGGACGTGCCGTCCGCGTCGCGGCTGACCGTCGGCATCGCGCTGGCGCCCGACGGGCCGGTGCTTCGCGGCGCCGACGTATTGCGCGGTCGTGAAGCGCAGTTCTGGCCAAAGGCCTTCGTAGACGGCCGCGCCACCACGATCGTGTCCTGGCGGCTTCTTGGACCGCCGCCCGACTACACGCTCGCGACTTCGGGCGAATCGGATCCGCTCATCGCGGAGTGGCGCCAGATGCCATCCACGCCGTGGACGCTCATGTTCGAGGTCGTGGCCAGCGCGGATCCGAAGCGCACGCTGACAGCCACCATCACGGTCGTCGTGCGCTCCCCGGCGCTCGTCCAGTGATCGGACAACGACTTCTCATCGCACTTGCCCTGGGGGCCGGTGCGATCGCCGGAACGCTGTATTACGTCGGCGCGCAGCGCGTGAACATCGTCGTCGCGGCGCGCGACGTCGGCTCCGTCCGCCCGCTCACTGCCGGAGACGTCGAGCTTCGCGCGATCCCGCCCGACGCCATGCCTGAAGGCGCGCTCCTCAGCGTCGATGCCGCAGTCGGAAAGGTCGTGACGGCTCCGGTATGGCGCGGTCAGCCACTCGTGGCGCGCGGTCTTGCGGACGACGCCGCGACGTTCCAGACGGGACTCTCCCTTCCGAGCGGACTGCGCGCGATCGCCGTACCTGTCGCCGCCACGAGCGCCGTCGGCGGAGCGATCACTCCGGGTGCGCGTGTCGACGTCCTCGCGGTTCCGGTGTTGGGGCGCGCGCCGAGCGGCCGTACCACAGAGCTGCTCCTGAGCTCGGCGCTGGTGCTCGACGTCCGCGCCGAGTCAGGCGCGCCGTTTGCGGTCCGACCGTCGGGCACGACCTCTCCCGAGCGGATCGCGAGCGTGGTCCTCGCCATCGCGCCGTCGGAGGAGCTGCGCTTCGCGGATCGGATCGCAACGAGCACGTTCGTGCTGGCATTCGTCTCGTCGCGCTAGCCGATGACGACCCTGGTGCGGCTCGTTCCCGTCTCGCCCGGCGTGCTCGATCGCGAGCTGGCGACGATCGATCTCGCGACGATCAGCCGGACACCGAACGCATTGCAGGCGGAGCTGAGCGCTGATCTGGAGCAGGCGACATCGCGTCTCGCGCGCGCTGGCTTCCGCGTCGACCCCGCTCCGCAGGTCCGCATCCCAGCCGAGCATCGACCGGCGATCGCTCGCCACCTCGATCCGATCGACGGCGAGGACATCTACGACATCGTCCAGACGCGCCGCGTTCCGCTGGCCGAGACCAGCGCGGCGCTGCTACGGCCGAGGCCTCTCTTTCGGCGGGCGAGCGCGGCGGACCGTGATCGTTGTCGCGCTTTGCTTCACGAGATGGAGGCCGTGATCGCGTGGCGTCGGATCGTCTGGTGCCGCCCGCAAGACCTCGGCGCTCTCTCGCGGCGCGCTCGCATGTCACCTGTGGTGTTCGACCGGACGGCGCTCGATCGATCGCCGACCCGCTGGTGCGATCCGAGAGCGGGCGCGATCGCGCGCTGGGCGACCCGATGAGCCGCCTGGGATCGTGGCTTGACGCGACGCCGCTCGCGCAGGTGGCGCTCTCGGTGATGCGCGACGCGACGGGACGACCAGACCCGATCGCTCCGCTCCGGCCGACCAAGCCCGCCGCGCTGCCGGCGCGTCGACGTGTGGGCTTCTGGTCGCTCGTCGGTGGCGTGGGGGCCAGCACGACCGCGGCGCTCGTCGCGCACCGCTCCGCGGCCGGGGGACGCGCGCCGCTGCTGGCGGACCTCGATCGATGGGCGCCGTCGCTCGCGCTCCGTGCGCGCATCGAGGCGGCGACGATCGCCGACGCTCTCGTGCAGCCAGGTCGCGAGGACACGCTCGTCTCGCGCTGGTCGGCGGTGCCGTTCCTTCCAGGCTCGGCGACCCTTCGCGGGACGCTCGAAGGCGAACGGGCAATGGAGCTGCTTGAGCGGATCGCCGGCGCCGCACCACTCGTCGTCGATCTGGGGAGCGGGGTCGACGCTCTGGATGCCGCGATCGCGTCGCGGATCGACCGTCTCTGTGTCGTGACGGGTCCTCGCGCATCGCAATTGCAGGCCGCGTTCTGCGCCATGCCGCTGGTGCGGAACGTCCCGTGTGCGGCGGGTCTCGTCGTCGTGGGCGCCGATGACGAGGATGCGGCGTTGATCGCGGGTCGCGTCGGTCTTCAGCTGCTCGGCGCCATCCCGGTCGATCCGTACCTCGCCAGCGACGAGTTCGCCACGAGAGCGCCCACGGTGCGCGCGGTCGACGCGCTGATCCGTGCGCTCACGTGATCGACCCCTCGGTCGTCTCTCGCGTACGGGCCGAGGTCGCGTCCGGCCTCGACCCTGGTGCGATGCTGACCCTCTACGCCGACCCCGCTCGGCGAGCGATGCTGCGCGAGCGCGTGCGCGTCGCCGCACGGGGCGGTCTCACCGATCGCGAGATCGAGACGGTCTGCGCCGAGCTCTTCGGCTTCGGACCGCTGCAGCGGCTGCTGGACGATCCCGACGTGACCGACGTGCTTGTGAACGGCGCGTCGGACGTATACGTGGAGCGGCGGGGCGACCTCGAGCGGGCGGACGTGGCGTTCCGGGATGGCGCCGCTGTCGCCGAGCTCGCGCATCGCATCGCCGCGCAGGTCGGTCGGGAGCTCACGATCGAGCGACCGTTCGTCGACGCACGAATGCGGGACGGCAGCCGAGCGAACGCGGTGATCGCGCCGATCGGCGGTCCTTCCCTCTCGATCCGCAAGTTCCGCCGCCTCTCGATCCCGCTACGCGGTCCCGCTCCGTCGTGGGAGGTCTCGGGCGAGCTCGGCTCCGGAGCGGCCGACCTTCTTCGCCGGGCGATCCTCCGCCGCGCGAACGTGCTGGTGGCCGGAGCGACCGGGACGGGGAAGAGCACGCTGCTCCGCTCGCTCGCGGCGGAGATCCCGGCCAGCGAGCGGCTCATCGTGATCGAGGACACCAACGAGCTCGTGCTGCCGCACGAGCACGTCGTCCATCTGGAATGCGTGCCCGGCCGCGACGGAGGCGTCGCCCTGGCCGACCTCGTTGTGAACGCGCTGCGCATGCGGCCCGACCGGATCATCCTGGGGGAGGTCCGCTCGCCGCGTGAAGCCTCGGCGCTCCTCGAGTCGCTCAGCACCGGTCACGACGGCGCGCTGACGACGCTGCATGCGGGATCGGCGCGTGGCGCGGTCGATCGTCTTGAGCTGCTCCTGGCTCGCGCCGGCGATGTCGCGCAGCACGCCATCGCGCGCCATGTCGCGCGCGCCTTCGATCTCGTGGTGTTCGTCACCCGCGGCTCCGGAGGCTCGCGCATGGTCCGCGAGATCGCCGCGCTCGAAGACGATGGCGCGCAAGTCATCTGGCGCACGGGCGAATCGTCGATCCGCGCCTCCGCCAGGCTGAACGAGCGCCTCGCATGACCGCTCAAGCCATCGGCGCGATGGCGTTCGCGGCCTGCATCGCGTTCGCGATGCTCGCGCCGTGGGGCACGTTCCCGCTGCCCTCTCTGGCGCTCCGGCATCCTGATCGGACGGCTCTGGCGGACGCGGGCTGGACGAGGAGCGTTCGCGAGTGGGAGCTGCTTCGAGCGGCCGCCCTCGCGGCGGCGCTCGTGGTGGCGTCGTCGCTCGGTGCGGCCCCGCTGGGCGTGCTCGGTGCGCTCGGGCCATCGCTCGCGGTGCGCGTGATCGCTTCCCGACGCCGCGATCGTCTCCATCGCGATGCCCTTGCCACCGTGCGGCTCGTCCATGCCGCAATGCGCTCGGGTAGTGCGATCCCTGAGGCCATCCGCATCGCTACGCGAGGCGACACCGGCGCGCCTGAGGCGTTCGCGATCGCGCTGCGGGAGTTCGAGCTCGGTGCGCCGCTCGATGCCGCGCTCGCGTCGGCGCGGCGACACGTCCGCGAGCGTGGCATGCGAACCGCCTTCGACGCGCTCGCCCTGTGCGTCGGCGAGGCGCTTCCACTCTCGCGCTGCGCGGCACTGTTGGAGGCGGTGCTGGACCGGATGGCGTACGAACGCCGGCTTGCGGCGGACGTGCGCGCGCGCACGAGCGGCCTGCGCTCGCAGATCTGGCTGCTCGCCGCGCTGGTACCGGGACTTTCGCTGTACCTCACGCTCACGATGCCGGGTCTTGGAGAGACCCTCGCGTCGCCGCTCGGGCGTTTCGTCCTGATCCCATCGGCGTGCGCGCTGGAGGTCATCGGCATCGTCGCGAGCCGTCGTGTCGTTCGTGGCATCGCGTGACGACCATCGGTGCGGTGCTGACCGCGGTCTGCGTGGCGCTGCTGATCTGGGCTGCTCGAAGACCGACGCGGGTCCGGCGGCTTCTCACGATGGTGCGACCGTCGACGGCGCCGCGGGGTGCGTCGCGCGTCGTTGGACGTTCGCTGTCCGACGCGCTCGCGCTCAGCGGCGTGGCGTGGACCACGAGCCAGCTCGCGATGCTCAAGGTCGTCGCGGGTCTTGGCGCGGCGGTGGCCGGCGCGGCGCTCACCCTCGTGTTGCCGCTCGGACCGCTTTTCATCCTGGCGCTCGGCTACTCCGGTTTCATCGCGCCGACGCTGTTCGTCGAGGCACGCGCCGCGGGGCGGCGGCGCGAGGCGGAGGAAGCGACGGGATCGCTCATCGAATGGACGTATGCGCTCGTTGCCTCCGGTCGGCCTGTCGAGTCCGCCCTCGCGACGATGGCGGAGCACCACACCGGGAGCGAGATCCTCGAGGGAGTCCTGACGCGCGCGGCGCGCGCGTACGTTCTCGGCGCGCCGCTTCATCGCGCCCTGGCCAACGAAGCGCGAGCCGGATCGCTCGACGTCCTCGGCCTCCTGGCGGAGCGCCTGGAGCGCGCGCGTGATCTCGGACAGGGATCGCTCCTCGTCCTTCAGGACGTGCGCGACGATCTGCGCGCCGCGACGCGCGAGCGGACCCTGGCGCGCGCCTCGCAGGTCGAGGAAAAGCTGACGCTCGTCATGACGCTCTGCTACCTGCCGGCGCTCGCGTTCCTCGTCGTGATCCCGCTGTTCGTAACGCTGCTGGGGGGCCTATTCCGCTAAGGCCCAGACGTGCGTGCGTACACTGTCCGTGAGTAAGCAGCGCGCTCCGCGCGCGCAGGGAAGTGACAACTATGCCGGTCAACCTTGGCGGACCCGAGCTCGTCTTCAGCCTCGTCATCGTGCTCATCGTGTTCGGAGCGGGGAAGCTGCCCGAGGTGCTCGGTCAGCTTGGCAAAGGCGTGAAGACGTTCCGCGACGAGGCGAGTGGCGACAAGACTGCGTCCACCACGGCGGTGACGCCCGCCGACAAGACGAAGACGAACTAGACGGCGCCGGACCTCGCGCGCATGGCGGCGATCCGCTGGTGCCGTGCGAGGTCGCAGTGGGCCCGCGCCTGCCACTCGTCGGGATCGTCGTCGCGGCAGTCGTACGTTCGGCAATGCTCCGGACGTTGCTCGTAGACGGTGCAGCGCAGCTGCTTCTTGTCGAAGGCCTGGCACTCGAGCATCGGCTGGCGCCCCTCCTTCTGCTTGGACCAGCCGACGACCTTCACGTCGGTGCCCGCGTCCAGATAGATCGGGCGCGCGTCGGCGAGCGAGAACCAGCCGCGGGCGTCCTCCATGAACTGACGGCGGCAGCAGGGCGCTTCGCATCCCTGGCAATCGACCACTAGGCTCCTGTTCTTCGCGCTCGTCTCCGCGGCGTTCGCCGCGTCGCCTCGCCGCGTCGCTCCGCTCTGCGGGATTCGCTCCTCGCGGATGAACCGCTCGTCGCTCAACTAGGCTCCCGTCCATGGTAGGCACCCTTCTCGACGAGCTCGCGCGCACCTTCGTCTTCGATCGATTCGCGCTCGAGCCCGTCGCGGCGACGGTCATGGGCGTGCACGAGCACGACCATCGACTGGGAGACCTCACCGCGGACGGCTTCGCGGCGCGCCGCGCGTTCACCGAGGAGTGGCTCGGGCGCGTCGAGTCTGTCGCCGATGACGAGCTCACCGAAGCGCAGCGCGTCGACAAGGCGCTGGTGCTGGCGGACCTGCGCGGCGAGCGCGCGCTCCACTCGTTCGAGCGCTGGCGACGCCAACCGGGTCTGTATTCGGACCTCATCACGCGCGGCGCCTATTACGCATTGCTGCGCACGCACACGCGTGTCGAGGAGCGCCTCGCGACGCTCGCCGAGCGTCTCGCCGAGGCGCCCGCGGCGCTCGAGGCCGCGCGCGCGAATCTCGAGCCGTCGCTCGTCCCGCGCGAGTGGATCGACATCGCGACGCGTACCGCGCCGGCCGGCGCGGCGTTCCTGCGCGCCGGGCTGGTGAAGGAGCTGCCCGACACGCCGCTCGGGCGCGCGGTGCGCGGCTCGCTCGCGCCCGCGGCCACCGCGGCGGCCGACGCGCTCGACGCGTACGCGGCGTGGCTCGAGTCGGACCTGCGGCCGCGCGCCGGCGGCTCGTTCGCGATCGGGCGCGACGCGTTCGAGGCGCTGCTGAAGGACAAGGAGCTCCTCGACCACGACGCCGCGACCCTGCGCGCGTTCGGCGAAGACCTGTTCCGCGAGACCGAGGGCGCGATCGCTGAAGCGGCGCGCGCGCTGGGCGACGACGACTGGCGCGACTCGGTCGGGCGCCTGCGCGACGACCACCCCGCGGCCGACCAGCTCGTCCCGGTGTACCGCCATGAGATGGAGCGCTCGCGCATCGCCGTCGATCGCTCCGGGCTTGCCTCGATCCCGTACGGCGAGGACCTCATCGTCGAGGAGATGCCGGAGTTCCAGCGCACGACCTATCCCTACGCGGCGTACGTCGGTGCGGCACCGTTCGAGGGCGACCGCCGCGGGCGCTTTTGGGTCGCGGTGACGGCCCCGGGCGAGGACGAGGCGACAGTCAAACAGCGGCTCGAGGGCCATCCGCGCGCCGGGATCCCGGTCATCGCGTGCCACGAGGGCTATCCCGGTCACCACCTGCAGCTCACGTACGCGGCCGACCACGGATCGATCGCGCGCAAGGCGATCCGCAGCAATCTCATGGTCGAGGGCTGGGGCCTCTACGTGGAGGAGCTGATGACCGAGCTCGGCTATCTCGACGCGCCGCAAACGCGCCTCTTGCGCCTGAAGGATCTGCTCTGGCGCGCGGCGCGCATCACGGTCGACGTCGGCCTCTCGACCGGAGAGATGACCTTCGACGAGGCGGTGGCGTTCATGGTCGACCGGCCGAAGCTCGAACAGCCGAACGCGATCGCCGAGGTGCGCCGCTACACGCTCACGCCCACTCAGCCCTCGTCGTACGCGCTCGGGCGTCACGCGATCCTCGACCTGCGCTCCAAGGCGCGCACGAAGGGCTGGGGGATGAAGTTCTTCCACGAGAAGCTCCTGAACGCCGGATCGCTCCCCCCGAAGCTCCTCGCGCAGGAGGTCGGGCTCGAAGCCGGCTAGCCGATGCGCTCCCCGGAGTCGTGGATCGTCCGCTCGGTGATCGGATCCAGCACCAAGATCGCCTCGTCCGCGCCGGCGTCGGCCAGCGCCCGTAGATGCGCGGCCAGACCGGCGATCGGAACGGCCGGCACGTCGTGTGCGCGCTCGCTGGCCGATCCGGCCTCGACGAGGACGCACGCGCTGCGCTTCACCGCGCGCGGGTCGCGACCGACCTCGCGGCAGAGCG
>WNFB01006685.1_pt1 | contig 10350 bp, 7 predicted proteins | sample 5400501 | NCBI WGS metagenome assembly WNFB01 (sample SAMN13153341, study PRJNA577476) | soil metagenome | isolation source: 200 cm saprolite under Douglas fir tree site 2 hole 1 | place: USA:California | collected 2015-04-18 | reverse complement strand
GCCAGCACGCAGGATCGCCTTGTCCCCTATACCATCTTCATCGATCCCCAGCTTGGGCGCGTTGGCATGAGCGAAAATGAGGCCAGAAAACAGGGGCGCACCATCCGTGTGGCGAAATTGCCCATGAATTCCGTGGCCCGTGCCCTGGAAATCGGCGAGACGCGCGGCTTCATGAAGGCCGTCATCGATGCCGACACACAACACATCCTGGGCTGCGCCATCCTGGGCGTGGAGGGTGGCGAGATTATGGGCATCATCCAGGTGGCGATGATAGGGAAGCTGCCCTACACAGCCTTAAAAGAAGGCATGTTCACACATCCAACCCTGGCTGAAGGGCTCAATACTCTGTTTATGACGCTCGATTCTTAAGAATGATCCGATCTTTGGCCCGGCCGGTGCGGAGGCGTTCAAGCACGATCTGCCCCACTGCGAGGTGCATCTGTTGGATACTGGTCACTTTGTGCTTGAGGAAGATGCAGAGGTGATCGCTGAGCATATCGCCCGCTTTCTCACCGCACAAAGAGCTCCCTGAGAGGGGACGTCACGGCCAGATCAATTTACCATCCTGATCTGTATTCAGTTGTGGCGCTTTGACATCCTTAAAGATGCACCGGTAGCGCGGAGCGTGGAACATTTTGGCGGTCAGCACATCGTTTATGCCCACCATGCTCAGCGATCGAAAGAAGACGACGGCAAGCAGCGCCCCGATGGGAGAAGCAAGATAATACAACCACTGGTCGCGCCAGAACCAGGAGACCAGTGCAGGGCCAAAGCTGCGAGCGGGATTCAGGCTGGAACCAGAGATGGGCGCAGCCTGCCAGTACATGAACGCCACCAGAAGCCAGGTCATCAAAGGGGTCCAGCGCATCAGGCGATGGCTGCTGACGAAGAGAAAAATAGCCAGAACCAGCAGGCAGGTGAGTCCCATCTCGATCAGAAAAACGCTCCAGATGGGATATCCGACCCCTGGAGCGGTGACGCCATTATGGACACTGGCCGCCCGCTCCCTCCCTCCAGATGAGCACGACCAATCCCGCACCGAGCGCCGCACCGAGAAATTGGCTCGCAATATAGCCGACAAGGTCGTGCTGGTGCATCTTTCCTTGCAGCCAGAACGCCAGCGAGACAGCGGGGTTGATATGGGCGCCGCTCAGCTTGCCAAGAGGCGAGATTGCCACGAGCGGTCCGCTGCCCGCGAGCATCAGTCCCGTAATCAGCCGACGCGCGCTGCTATTGGGAAGCACGACTGCCAGTGGTGAACCCAGGCCCAAATTGAAGGTGACCGCGCTTAACGCGATGAAGACGAGAAACGCCGTTCCCAGCAGCTCTGAGCCGTATTCGGGCCAGTGGAGTCTTTGCCACCAGAAATGCTTCTGCATGCATATCTCCCTTCTTTCGTCGGTCTCGCTTCAGCAGGAGCAGACGCGGTACACAATCTTTCCACATCGAACTTCGAGAACAGGTTGTTGCGCGATTCCGCCAGTGTTGGATGAGCAAAGATGACATCACGCAGGGCAGGAGAAGGGATAGACACCACTTCTAGCAAGTCTTAGAGAGCCGCGCGCTGCTGGCTTCCTGCTAAACTTTTTAGCAAGTTTAGCAAGTTTTTCGAGGAAGTGCAAGCAGAACATGAGCGAAGCGGAGCTTCTAAAACTTGATGCTCAAGGCAGGATAGACGCTTTCTTTCTCAGTGTAAGAAATAGCCTGGAGGAGTACTTGCTTTAAGCGATGAGGACTGGCAGCAGGACCTCAACACGAATTTGTTCTCCGCTGTGCGCCTGGACCGCGGGCTGCTGCCATCGATGGTGGAACAGAGGTCTGGCGTGATCATCCACATCTCGTCCATCCAACGAAACATGCCCCTCAAGGCGACGTTGGCCTACGCGGCAGCGAAAGCTGCTCTGACAACCTACAGTAAAGGTCTGGCGAACGAAGTCGCACCGTACGGGATTCGTGTGAACTCCGTGGCTCCCGGCATGATTGAAACGGCTGGCGCAAGCGGGCTCATCGACCGGTTAGCGAGCAGTTCGGGGACCGACCGCGACACCGCTCGACAGGGACTGATGGATTCACTGGGAGGGATTCCGCTCGGTCGTCCCGGTCGCCCAGAAGAAGTCGCCGAACTCGTCGCCTTTCTGGTGTCTGACCGAGCCTCCTATATTACCGGCAGTGAGCACGTCATCGACGGGGGAACTATCCGGACGATCTGACACGGTCAAAACGCATTGTTAGAATGATGCGAACGGCCAACGAGAAAATGATGATTCGATGGCAGTCCAGTTCAGCTCCACTATCATTTCACTCTCAAGGGTGACAAGATCTCTGTATTGAGCATCCGAGGTTGACCCAAATTCACCGGTCTGACACATTTTCCTGACTGACCCGCGCTACCTTAAACAGCGTAGACTGTCACCGGGAGGCCGCTCCACGCGCGCAGCGTGTTGTTCAGCTTGCGCTGCGGCTGACCGGCAAGCTCAATGCGTTCCACCCGCCGGGCAAGTGCCGCCAGCACAATTTCCGCCTCTACGCGGGCAACAGTTTGCCCGACACAGCGGTGGATGCCCATGCCAAATCCGACATGGCCCGATGCATTGCGCTTGATGTCGAAGCGGTCAGGGTCGCTCCACCGGCGGGGATCGCGGTTAGCAGACCCGAGAAATAGCAGCACCTTCTCCCCGGCGGGGATGCGTACCCCAGCGACCTCGACCTCGCGCGTCGTCGTGCGAAAGAAGATCTGCACAGTTGACTCCCAGCGTACCGTTTCCTCAAACGCCGGCGCGGCCAGAGAAGGGTTCTGCCGCAGCAAGCTCCACTGATCTGGGTGACTCGCCAGCGCGTAGATGGCGGCAGCAATTGCATTGATCGTCGTGTCCAGGCCCGCGCTGAGAAGGGAGCGTACCAGTAATGGCGCCCAGTCTTCGGGAATCTTGCCTGCATCGACCGCTGCCCAGATCTGCGCCCCGAAGCTTCCTGGGCGCAGCGCCTCACGCCTGCATCTGGCCGCAATCCACTGCTGGACAACCTGGGCATCGGCCATGGCGGCCTCAAGCAATTGGTTGCGGGGTCCAAAGGCATTAAACACCATGTTGGCGTATGGCAACAGGTTCTGCCGGTCTCCCGCGGGCAATCCGACCGCGTCTCCGAACACCTTGAGCGGATACGCCTCGGCCAGTTGTGTAACGGCGTCAAAACTGCCAAGCGCAACTAGCCGGTCCACCAGTACGTCGGCCTCGCGCTCGAAGCTCGCTCGCAGCGCCCTCAATGCAGGAGGTGCCAGAATCGGGCTGACGACTTCTCGGGCGTAAGTATGAGCGGGTGGATCGGCCTCGAGCAGCAAACTTGGAACCCGCCACGGCTTCTCCTTGCGGAAATCACTCAGACCGGCCCCGGACGCAGATGAAAAGGTTTCCCAGTCCTTGAGGGCGGCGTTCACCTGCTCGTAGCGCGCCATCCCCCAGATGCCATAGGAGGCTAAACGGACTACCGGCCCTGCTTCGCGCAACTGCTCGTGCAAGGCGTGGGGCTCAGCAAGGTTCTCCAGGGAGAACGGGTCGGCAGTGATTACCGGTACTCCTTCCGGTGTGACAGCAGTTTCAGTCATATTACCTCCTTTCGGGCAATAGACCCAAAGATTGACTTGACTCTCCAATGACTGCAAAGCCATTGGGCTCATAAATATATCTCAAGCGCAGGATTCATGCGACCTTTTTCCTCAAGATCTCGTCGTGGTCATTCCTGACCCAAGCATATCATATTTTCTTCCCTTTTGAGAAAAGGAGTTCCACCTGTTGCTCTGCCGGAGTTCGGGCTGGTCGGTGTTCGCCTGCGGCGTCCGGCCATAGATCACGGCCTACTGTAGCCCGCGATAATGAAGTTTCATAAATTAAGCGGGAGAGCGGAACAGCCGGCAAAGGCCGATAATGAGGTTTAACAAATTAAGAGGGGTATCGGAACAGCCAGCAAGGGCCGATAAATCGGCGGTGTGCACGATAAATCGGCACCTACTGGTATCCGGGGTATTTGCTTAAAACCCATAATCGCGGGGCTTTCGCAGTCAAGAGTTTGGGGCTCCTGCCCATGACGCTGCTCATGACGCTTTCATGACGCTTCCTCCTTATACTAGTGCCAGAGAGGGCGAGGTGCATCTGAGTGAGGAAGTCAACCGGTATAACATCCGTGTGACTATCATCGAGCCTGGATTTGTAGAGACCGGATTTACCGAGCACATCCCTGATCCTGAGACAAAAAAGGAAATCGAGGAATGGATCGCGTCGATGAGACCACTGCAAAGTAAAGATATCGCAGCGGCCATTCTGTATGCAGTGACGCAGCCATCATACGTCGATGTCAACGAACTAAGGATCAGGCCAAGAGATGAGCTTTAGCATAACAGGGAGAGACTGAGAGGGGTGGCTAAGCGGTGTACAATTGCATGACTGTGCGCTACGGGTGCGCAGGGGGGCGAGGCGCAGGAACGGGCGGTTGGCCAGCACGGGGCGACGCAAGCGTCCCCCTTCCACGCCGCCCCGCCCCCGCCCCTACGCGGCTGGCGAGAGCTCTCCAAAAAACCCTATCCCTGAGAGAGCGGCCCCACACCCTGCCGGGTGGGCCTGTGAGCGAGGAAATGTTCTCCTTGCTACTCCAACATGCTCGCTTATCAGGATATGGCTCTCACTTTTTTGCAACCAGTGTTTGTCTACGTGACGACTTGTAACCAACAGGACCAAAGAATCTTATTCCGACCGGAAACGTGCCTTGAAATGGGTCTTGCTTGTAACGGTTCCCCAAACCGTTCTTGACGCGACTGCGTCGGTTCTTACCCGTCTCGGCAACGCTGCTGCGCAGCTAGTGCTACGCACTCAGCCGAGACGAGCAGCACTACGGACTGCGTCCGTCAGGCAAGACCAAAGGAAGTACTGCGTGCTAGTGCTGCGCACTCATCCGGTCGGATCAGTAGTAAGGAGATACACATTATGGACCTTGAGATCACTCTGCAGGTGAACGGGGCGACACACCGGCTGTCCGTTGATACCCGGACGACGCTTCTGGATGCGCTGCGCGAGCGGCTCGGACTCACCGGCTCCAAGAAGGGCTGCGACCACGGGCAGTGCGGCGCCTGCACCATCTTACTCGACGGGCGGCGCGTCAATAGCTGCCTTGCGCTCGCCGTCGCGCACCAGGACGCCCAGATCGTCACCATCGAGGGGTTGGCGGCAGATGGCGACCACCTGCACCCTCTCCAGCAGGCGTTCATCGCGCACGACGCGTTCCAGTGCGGCTACTGTACGCCGGGACAGCTCTGCTCGGCGGTCGGGATGCTGCGCGAGGCCGAGGCCGGTTGGCCCAGCGTGGTGAGCGCTGATCTGACTGCTGAGCACATCACCCTTGACGACGATGAGATCCGCGAGCGTATGAGCGGCAATCTCTGCCGCTGCGCCGCCTATGCCAATATCGTTCCGGCGATCAGGGAGGTTGCCCAGCAGGCACAAGAGGCGCAGCGAGCCAAGCAGGCAGAGGAGGCACGCCGATGAATCCCTTCCGCTATGAACGCGCAAGCGACGCATCCGGCGCCGTCGCGCTCCTCGCCAAGGCGCCGAACGGGGTCTTCCTCGCTGGAGGGACGAACCTGGTCGACCATCTGAGGCTGGGGGTGAGGGAACCAGATCTGCTGATCGATATCACCCACCTGCCCTATGACCGTATCGAACCGCTCCCCGATGGGGGCGTCCGCATCGGGGCGATGGTGCGCAACAGCGATCTCGCGGCCGATCGCACGATTCGCACCCGCTATCCCCTGCTCGCCCAGGCGCTGCTCGCAGGTGCCTCGGGCCAACTGCGCAACCTCGCCACGACCGGGGGAAACCTGCTGCAGCGGACGCGCTGCGTCTACTTTCAGGACGTCTCCAAGCCGTGCAACAAGCGTATGCCGGGCAGCGGCTGCTCCATGCGGGAGGGCTATCAGCGCGACGGCGCTATCCTGGGGGCATCGGAGGCGTGTATCGCGACACATCCCTCGGACATGGCGGTCGCGCTGGCCGCACTTGGGGCCAGTGTGCGCGTGCTGGGGCCGCATGGGGAACGGGCGATCCCGCTCGTGGACTTCTACCGCCTGCCGGGCGACGAGCCGCAGCGTGACACCGTGCTGGAACACGGCGAGTTGATCACGGCCGTTGACCTGCCACCGCTTCCGTTCGCGACGCGTTCGCATTATCGCAAGGTGCGCGACCGCGCGTCCTACGCCTTCGCGCTCGTCTCGGTGGCCGCGGCGCTCGACGTCGCCGGTGGCGTGGTGCGCGATGTGCGCATTGCGCTCGGAGGCGTCGCGCATGTGCCCTGGCGGGCAGTGCGAGCCGAAGCCGTGCTGCGCGGCGCACCGGCAACCGAGGAGGTGTTTGGGCGGGCCGCTGAGGCTGAGCTGGCCGATGCGCAGCCCCTGCCCGGCAACGCGTTCAAGGTCACGCTCGCCCGCAACGTCCTTGTGCGCAGTCTGCTTGATCTGACAGAGGAGGAGAAAGAGCGACGATGAAAACGCAACTTATCACGCGCGCCATCGGCGTACCTCTCAACCGCATCGACGGGGTGCAGAAGGTCACTGGCGCGGCGAAATATGCCTACGAGTACCCGGTCGAGGGCGTGACCTACGTCTTCCCGGTCCAGAGCACGATCGCCAAAGGTCGCGTCGTGTCCATCGACGCGAGCGCGGCACTTGCGCTTCCCGGCGTCATCGCCGTGCTTTCGCACGAGAACGCCCCACGGCTTGCGCCGCTTGACGATGCCGAACTGGCGGTGTTCCAATCGGATGCCGTCGCCTATCATGGGCAGTTCGTCGCCGCCGTCGTCGCCGAGACGTCTGAGATCGCGCGCCAGGCCGCGAGCCTCGTCGTCGTGCACTACGAGGAGCAGCCGCACGACGTTGAACTCCGCGCCGATCGCGGCGATCTCTACACCCCGGAGAGACTCATCACTGGCGACGAGACTGATACGGAGAGCGGGGATGTCGAGGCCGCGTTGACCCCGGCTGCCGTCTCGCTCGATCACACCTATACGACGCCCGCCGAGCACAACAATCCGCTCGAACCGCACGCGACCACCGCCATCTGGAGCGACGATGGCGTCACTCTCTATGACGCAAACCAGGGTGCACACTCCATCCGGGATACGGTGGCCACGGCATTCAGACTTCCGCCCGAGCGCGTGCGCGTCATCGCGCGGTATGTCGGCGGTGGCTTCGGCTCCAAGGCGTTCCCGCACCCGCACACGATCCTCACCGTGATGGCTGCGCAGGCAGCGGGGCGGCCTGTCAAGCTCGCCCTCACGCGGCAGCAGATGTTCGCGCTGGCCGGCTATCGCACGCCGACGATCCAGCGCATGCGCCTGGGGGCCGACCGCAACGGCCAGCTCACGGCGATCGCGCACGACGTCGTCGAGCAGACCGCGACGATCTACGAGTACGCCGAGCCGACGGCCGCCCCGACGCGGGCGATGTACGCAGCGCCGAACCGCCGCACCACGCACCGGCTGGCACGGCTCGACATGCCCGTGCCGACGATCATGCGTGCGCCCGGTGAGTGCCCGGGGATGTTCGCACTCGAGTCGGCGATGGACGAGCTGGCCATCGCCTGCAGGCTCGATCCGATCGAGTTGCGCATCCGCAACGAACCCGCGGTCGATCCCGAGAGCGGGCGTCCGTTCAGTAGCCGCAACCTGGTCGCGTGCCTGCGGGAGGGGGCGCAGCGTTTCGGCTGGGCGCCGCACGACCCAAAGCCACGCGCGCGACGCGATGGCCCCTGGCTCATTGGGACCGGCGTTGCCGCCTCGACGTTTTCGGTCTTCCAGTTTCCCGCGACCGCGCTCGTGCAGGTCGATCGTGCGGGAAACTACCAGGTGCGCATCGACGCCACGGACATCGGGACCGGAGCCTGGACGGCGCTGACCCAGATCGCGGCAGACGCGCTCGAGGTGCCGCTGGAGCGCGTGCAGCTTGAGATCGGCGATAGCGCCCTGCCGAGGGCCTTCGTGGCCGGAGGCTCGTCGGGCACCGGCTCCTGGGGCTGGGCGATCTTCAATGCAGCGAGCGCGCTGCGCACACGGCTGCGCGAGGAGTACGGCGGGAGCGTCCCTGCCGGGGGGCTGGAGGCCAGCGGCGCATTCGAGACGAACCCCGAGGCGCAGCAGTTCTCCATGCACGCCTTTGGCGCCCAGTTCGCCGAGGTCCGTGTCAATGTGACCACGGGTGAGGTGCGTGTCCCACGGCTGCTGGGGGTCTTTGCCGCCGGGCGCATCATCAACCCGAAGATGGCCCGCTCGCAACTCCTGGGCGCAATGACGATGGGCCTGTCGATGGCGCTGCACGAGGTGAGCGTCCTGGATCCGCGCTTCGGCGACTACGTGAACCACGACTTCGCGGAGTACCATATCGCGACCAATGCCGATGTTGGCACGATCGACGTGACCTGGATCGACGAGGAGGATCTGCATGTCAACCCAATGGGCGCGAAAGGGGTGGGTGAAATCGGGATCGTTGGCACCGCCGCCGCGATTGCCAATGCCGTCTATCACGCAACGGGTATCCGCATCCGCGACCTGCCGATCACGCTGGATAAGCTGCTGCGGTGAGACGGCTGTGGGCGAAGAGCTGGTCTACCGTGTCTCATGGCAGAGCGCTCGTGCTTCCATCCGGGGCCGGGTCAGAGCCAGGGCAGTGCTCTGTTGACTCCAGCTGCTGCCGTGAGTGAGACGACGGTGATGCTTTTTTGAGATCCGACCAGATTGTGTAAAGGGCCGCAAAGAGTTGCTCACGCTATTAGAAGGGAAACATGATATGGACTCATGCACAGCCGGTGCGAACGATTGGCCCTGGCAGCGTTGAGATCACGTTGCACATCAACGGCGTTGACCGCACACTCCACATAGACCCGTGGGTGAGCCTGTGGGATGCGCTGCGAGAATAGTAAGGAGAAAGAGCGACTATGAAAACGCAACTCATCACGCGCGCGACCGGCGCGCCTCTCAACCGCATTGACGGGGTGCAGAAGGTGACCGGTGCGGCGAACTACGCCTACGATTACCCGGTCGAGGGCGTCACGTATGTCTTCCCGGTCCAGAGCACGATCGCCAAAGGTCGCGTCGTGTCCATCGATGCGAGCACTGCCCGGGCGCTGCCCGGTGTCATCGCCGTGCTTTCGCACGAGAACGCCCCACGGCTTGCACCGCTTGATGATGCCGAACTGGCGGTGTTCCAAGCGGATGCCGTCTCCTATTATGGTCAGTTCGTCGCTGCCGTGGTTGCCGAGACGTTGGAGATCGCGCGGCACGCCGCGAGCCTGGTCGCCGTGCGTTACGAGGAGCAGCCGCACGATGTGGATCTGCGTGCTGACCGCGGCGACCTCTCCACGCCAGACACGATGCCAGTGAAGTTCTTCCCCTTATACGAGGCGGATACCGCCCAGGGCGACGTCGAGGCAGCACTTGCAGCAGCGGCTATCGCGCTTGATCACACCTATACGACGCCCGCCGAGCACAACAACCCGCTCGAGCCGCATGCGACGATAGCAATCTGGAGCGACGACAGCGACAGCCATGGGGAGAGCGTGACGCTCTACGACGCGAACCAGGGGGGGAACTGGACCCGGGACGACGTCGCCAAGGCCTTCGGACTCCCGCCCGAGCGTGTGCGCGTCATCGCGCCATACGTCGGCGGCGGCTTCGGCTCCAAGGGGTTCCCGCACCCGCACGTGATCCTCACCGTGATGGCCGCGCAGGCGACGAGACGGCCTGTAAAGCTTGCGCTCACGCGGCAGCAGATGTTTGCCCTGGTCGGCTATCGCACGCCGACGATCCAGCGCCTCCGCCTGGGGGCCGACGCCAACGGCCGGCTCACGGCGCTCGCGCACGACGTCGTGGAGCAGACCAACGTGCTCTACGAGTTCTCCGAGCCAGCCGCCGTTGCGACGCGGGTGATGTATGCCGCGCCGAACCGCCGCACTACGCACCGGCTGGCGCGGCTCGACCTCCCGGTCAACGGCGCGCTGCGGGCGCCGGGCGAGTGCCCCGGCATGTTCGCGCTCGAGTCGGCGATGGACGAGCTGGCGCTCGCCTGCGGGCTCGATCCGATCGCGCTGCGTATCCGCAACGAACCGGCGGTCGATCCCGAGAGCGGGCGTCCGTTCAGTAGCCGCGGACTCGTCGCATGCCTACGGGAAGGGGCGCAGCGTTTCGGCTGGGTCCAGCGCGACCCAAAGCCGCGCGTGCGACGTGATGGCTCCTGGCTCATCGGGACCGGTGTCGCCGCCTCGACGCTTCCGGTCAACCAGTATCCCGCGACCGCACTCGTGCAGGTCGATCCTGCGG